>WPCH01200296.1_pt1 | contig 185562 bp, 190 predicted proteins | sample 5399881 | NCBI WGS metagenome assembly WPCH01 (sample SAMN12869468, study PRJNA574797) | sludge metagenome | isolation source: wastewater treatment of pH5 | place: China:Beijing | collected 2019-05-20 | reverse complement strand
ATATCTCAAAAACATCTACTAAGACATTAGTACCATCCTTTCTCGGTATCCTGTTCCATACATATCCTTTAAACAAATCCTTAAAAATAAAGACTTCACCTTCGTACAAGTTTTCGGTTTCTTTAATAGCTTCATCTAACAGCTTATTACATCACTCATGCAGAATGTAAAATGTTTGTTGATATTTCTTAATATTTGTTGATACTTAGCTTCTCTCTAGCTATTTCGTAATATAGCCATATGCTTCAAATCCTATAGTCATCTTGTCAACTAACCACGTTTTTGCCAGCAATCGTGTCAACTCACCACATCAATATCCATATCATCTTCTTAATCATCTAACCTGCCTATCTTGGATAAGTTCCCACAATATAAAAATCCGTGATTATCCTGCCGGCTTGAAACCAGATCTCAAATCACGAAACCCTTTATTTATAAAGTTTTTTATCCCTAAAACATCGGATTTACCTTTACCCTTGACATCAATACTACCGTCTCAACGTGTTTTGAGATGAATTCATAGCTGTCAAGAAATATTGGCTCAAATGCTTTTATCGAAAATTCCCTCTGTGGAAACATATCCACAGAGGGCTTTCGTATGTGAGAACATATCAGTCAAAGTATGGATTTATTACATAGCTCCTCTAATACAGTTCTTAGGAAAAAATGCTTCCCAAACACTATCTCCCATACAAACTTAATTGGTTCGCTACTTAAATATTTTTGACCTGGGATTTTAATACTTCATAACCTAATTTGTCGATAACATGTTCAATGTCTTTTATAGATACTTTTTCATCATCATATTCCACTCTTACTTTACTTGAATTAAATAGCACCTTTATGCTTTTTTTGTCTACTCCATCTAATGATTTAACTCCATTTTCTATTTTTTGCATACATGATGGACATGTTAATGTTTCTAATTGAATTGTTGCTTTTTGCATTTTTCATCTCTCCTTTAGTTTATGTTAATTGTATTATATACTATTATTATCTATAATAAATTGATTTACATCAAGAATTTTATTTATTTTTATTTTCTTAATTTATAGCGAAGAAGTCTCATACCATTTAAAATCACTACTAATATACTTGCTTCATGTACTAACATACCGATTGACATGTTCATCCATTCACTAAAGAATACGCTGGCAAGAAGGACTAATACAACCCCTACTGCAATAATAATATTTTGAAGCATGTTATTAGCGGTTGCTTTTGTTAAACCTAATGCATGTGGCAAGCGGCTGAAATCTGAATTCATTAAAACAACATCTGAAGTTTCGATTGCTACATCTGTTCCATTTCCCATAGCAATTCCAATTTGTGCTAGAGCTAGTGAAGGACTATCATTTACTCCATCTCCAACAAATGCCACAATTTGACCTTTTTCTTGTAACTCTTTAATATATGTTGCTTTATCTTCTGGCAACATATGTCCATGAGCTTCTGTAAGTCCTAGTTCACGTGCTACTAAATCAACTGTTCCTTGGTTATCACCAGAAAGAACTACTAGATTTTTAACACCAAGTTTTTTCAACTTTTTAAGATCATCTTTTACACCCGGGCGAATTTGATCACGAATACCCAACAATGCTTTTAATTCACCATCAACTGATGTTAAAACAAGTGAATTTCCATTTTTCTCAAATCTGGCAATATCTGCACGAGCTTTTTCACTTAAAAGAATATTTTCTTGCTCCATTAGTGCCACATTACCGACTGCAACTTTATGACCTTCTACATGAGCTACAATTCCTCCACCTTTTACAACATCTGTTTTTTCAACTGTATATAATTTTATATCTCCAATATATTCTACAACTGCTTTTGCTAATGGATGATCTGATTCCTTTTCAACACTTGCTAGATACCCTAATACTTCATCTACATTATCTGCATAAATTTCTTTATCAGCTACTTTGGGATTTCCTATTGTTAATGTACCTGTTTTGTCAAATACAATGGTATCTAGTCTGCTAAAATCACTAATAACCTCGCTACCTTTTAGAAGGACTCCATGACGTGCTCCATTGCCAATCCCCGCGACGTTTGAAACCGGTACACCGATTACCAATGCTCCTGGACATCCTAAAACTAATATTGTAATTGCAAGTTCAATATCCCTTGAAAATATCCATACAATAAAAGAGAGAACTAATACAGCTGGTGTGTAGTATTTAGAAAATCTATCAATGAAACGTTCTGCTTCTGATTTTGAATCCTGTGCTTCTTCAACCAACTCAATGATTTTACCAAAAGTAGTATCCTCACCTACACGATCAGCAGTGATTTGAATAGTTCCATTTTCTAAAATTGTTCCGGCATATACCCCCGAACCTTCCTTTTTACTTACAGGAACCGCTTCTCCGGTAATACTTGCTTCATTAATATGCCCTTCTCCTGTTAACACTGTACCGTCAACTGGGATTTTTGCACCCGTTTTAACAAGCAAAATATCTCCTACATCAACTTCATCTATTTCTACTTCTTCAAACTCACCATTTTCCACTTGTTTTAAGGCACTTTCTGGTGCTATTTGAGTTAATTCTTTAATTGCAGAACGTGTTTTATTAAGTGTCCTTTGTTCTAGATAAGCTCCAAATAGAAATAAAAATGTAACAATTGCTGATTCTTCGTAGTTTCTAATTATAAAGGCTCCGATAACTGCAATGGTAACTAAAACATCAATACTAACTACTTTGACTTTTAATGCTTGATACGCTTGAATCGCAATAGGTAAAACTCCCAAAATTGAAGCAATTACTAATGCCCATATGGCTATTTGTTCGTTTTCGAAGCCTAATTTACTGACAAATGCAATTATTATTAAAATTGCACTTACTATTGTAATATGGTTTTTTCTTCCTAATATAAATTTTTGCATATTCATACTCCTCTCTATTAGATTATTTATATCTTTTCATTACTTTGTTTATTTTCTTTTTGCTTCATATGCTTCATATGCTTTATCTAATTCTGCTAACATGTTATATACTGCTTCATAACTTTCACATACATCACCTGGAACTGTATAATTATCTGTGATTTCACGTAATTTTACAAACTCCTCTTTTAAGTCCGGCTTTTCTACTCCCGCATCTTTCGCTTTCTTTGCAAGTTCATCATATACTTTACGAACCTGGTAGAATTCTGGATGATTTCCTCCATGAACTTTTGCTACAACTGGAACATATTGTGCTAATGTTTTTAAATGAGTTTCCTTTACTTGATTAAAATTTAATTGTCTTGACATATTTTTTCCTTCTTTCTTGTTTTATTTTTTCTTTATCTTGACTATATAATAATATAGATTGAAAGAAATTAAATTGATCTAAATCAAGTTTAGTCTTTTTCAAATGTTTTAATAATTTTTACTACTATTTTTCTTTATATTATCACATCTATACCAACAACAATCCATCTAAATGTATATGTTAACTTAAAAGTGAGCCACTATATTAATTGAAAACTGAGCCACTTTTGATAGAAAATAACCCTATTGAATAATAAATAGGGGGAATATCAGGAGTGATTGAATTGAAAGAAAAACAAACGATTATAAAACTTTACCTTGATGGGCTAAGCAAAAGAAAGATTGCGCTACTTACGAAGAAATCTAGAAATACCGTTGATAAATATATCAAGGAATATGAAAGAAGCAAGTACGAAGATGTTCGTGATCTTCCTATTGCAGAGGGTATCGTGAAACCACCAACTTATAAAAAAAGAGTCGGTAGACGCAGAGTATTATCAGAATCAATTGAAGTGATATTACGTGATTTTATTAAAGAAAATGAATGGAAAAAGGATCACGGCATGGCTAAACAACAAATGAAGATTGTAGATATGCATGAGAAGCTGCTCGATCGTGGCTATTCTATTAGTTATACAACCGTTAGAAACTTCATTAACGATGAGGTGACAAAACAAAAGAAGTATTTATCCGACGCCATGCGGAACCAGGATATGAGGTTGAATTTGATTGGGGAGAGATAAAATTATTTATCGATGACAAGCTAAAAACATTTTCTTTGGCTGTATTTACTTTGGTGCACAGTAATTACTGTTTCGCTAGAATTTATCAATCAGAATCCCAAATTTGTGTGTTAGACGTTCACACAAAATTTATCAGTCACATCGGCTTTGTCCCTTCGGTCTTTACTTACGATAATATGAGAACGGTTGTTAAAAGTTTTATTGGAACAGAGAAAACCATTACAGACAGCATGATTCATTTATCTAATGACTATCAATTTAAAATTCGTTTATGTGAACCACGAAAAGGAAATGAAAAGGGACATGTGGAACGTAGTGTGGAGTTTATACGTCGTAAGGCATTTGCCTCAACTTATCGCTTTTCCAGTTTAGAAGAGGCTGAAACTCATCTCAACAATGAATTAGAGAAACTCAATCAACGCTTGCATCACGAACACAAGGCTTCTCACCTGAAATTGATGCAGACAGAAAAAGAAAGGATTGGTCCTACCATGATCGCTCCTTTCGATGTTTCTGAAATATTGGAATGTCGAGTAGATAAATACAGTACGGTTGTCATTAAGCAGAATCATTACTCTGTACCAGAAGGTCATATTGGAAAATATATCATCGTAAAACTAAGTGCCGATCAGGTTAAGCTGTTTATTGACGGAGAAATAATCGCAACACATAAACGTAATTGGGGTGTCCATCAGTGAGAAATGAATCTTTACCATTACTTAGAAACATTTAAAAGAAAAAAAGGTGCCTTGGCTCAAAGTGAATGTTTGAGACAAGCACCACAACAAATAAAAAATCTTTACCACCATCATTATATAGGAAAAGAGAAAGAATTCATAATATTACTCCACTACATGAAGGATAATAACAACTTTGAACGTGTCATGGCAGCGGTCAAAGAACTGAATGGAATTCGTTGGGGATACGTTAGCACAGAAAGAATTTTATTTCTCTGCGAGCAATCAGAGCCGACAGAGGTAGCTCTGGCAAGAGATGAGACAACCAATCAATCGGAAAGCAATTTGAAAGCTTATGCGAGTCTGTTTCATCTAGCAGATAAGGAGGTCATTCACTATGGATAAGGAAGAACGATTAATTGAGTTATGTAGAGAATTACGATTACCCAGTATTCGGAAAATGGTACAAAAAGAAGGAACACTTCGTAATCCAACCGAAGCCTTTACGGTTCTTCTTCAAGTCTTAGAACAGGAAAAGGATGACCGCTTTATTCGGTCAAAACAAAATCGAATACGCATCGCTAACTTTCCACAAAAGAAATTGTTAGAAGAGTTAGTCATAGATGCCTTACCAGAACAAGCACAGCAAAAGTTACCCCATCTTAAATCGTTAGATTTTATTAAAGAGGGACAAAATGTGATTTTAACTGGATCGCTAGGTACTGGAAAATCACATATAGCGATAGGATTAGGGATGGAAGCTTGTTTAGCGGGCTATCGCGTCTTTTTTGCGACAGTCCCTTCCCTCATCAATCAGTTTAAAGAACATCGATCAGAAAGAACCTTACGGTCATTCGAATTAAAATTTGAAAACTACGATCTCGTCATTATTGATGAACTTGGCTATATCTCTTTCGACAAAGAAGGGGCTGAATTATTATTTTCACATCTATCTTTGCGAGCGGGAAGAAAATCTACCATTATCACGAGTAATTTGTCGTTTTTAAAATGGCAAGAAATATTTCATCATCCAGTCCTAACAGCTGCCTTAACCGACCGTTTGACTCATAAATCACATGTTGTAAATATGGTCGGTCCTTCTTACAGAATGAAAGAAACAGAACAATGGATAAAAGATAATTCAAAGATGACAGTGGCTCAATTTTAAATTGCGAAATGGCTCACTTTTAAATTGCGAAATACATTACTATGATTTTCGGCAACATATAGTAGCTGAAACGGTCTCCGTCCCGGTTATAAAAATAATCAAATTCCACTTCTCACACCTCCTCTCTTTTTAATTTTTTACACAAGAAAAGACGATAGATGTTTTATTTTCTATCGCCTTATATCCTCAATATCTAATTTTATTTAGCTCGACAAGTTGGTTTTTAAGCTTTAGTTATCGGAATCCATAGCTCCATTTTATAGTCTTTGCTATGCATATCACCCTCATAGTAGTATTCAAAGTCAGGCTTTCCTGAATGAACATAGCCATGCTCAGGAAAGAATACTTCCATTGCATATTTCCACCCGTTATGAATACAATCCGGAACACTTCCTGTTAACTCTACAACGGCATATTCCGCTTCTTCAAATTCCAAAACATCCAAGCCCATGCCTCTTGCTTTGTCTACATCATTAACAATATAGCCTGCCATATAGTTTATTGTATTGGTATCTAAAACATCATAATTATCAAGGTCTAAAATATCATGACAAACGCCTACACTTTTACCGCTTCCCAAACTCACAAGCTCATCGTGGCTATATTTTTCATATAGCTTCTCCCAAACACTCGGACATAATGATGAATTGATGTTTTGTTCATTGATTCCTGCAACTGTAAATGCTTTTTTCTTTTGAATTGTAATATTCATGCTTCTTCCTCCTCTTACACTTAGTGCTAATTGCACCCGTGAAACTAATTTAAATGGTTTCCCGTTTCTCACCTCTGAAGGAGTAAATCCATGAAAATTCTTAAAAGCAGTTCCAAATGAATCCGATGACTCGTATCCAAATTTGAAAGCAACATCAATAATCTTTTCATCCGTATCTCTTAATATAACGGCTGCTTCCGTTAATCTTCTACTTCTTAAATATTCTGAGAGCGTTGTTTCAGTCAGAATAGAAAACAAGCGACTGAACATTGAATACGAATATCCTGATAACTGAGTTACTTTCTTTTCATCAATCTCATCATCAAGAACTGTTTCAAGGTAATCAATCGTTTTGTTAAACGACTTGATAATATTCATTTCGATTCCTCCTTTCTTTCGGTTTATTTTAATATAGAGGAAATTTTCTTTTCTTACCCTACAGTATTCGTACAAGTTTTATAGCTTTCATCTCTTAGAAACCTATAGTTCGCTAAGCTCGATAAACTGGGATTTGTCAGACACTAAAGTTTACAAACCATAACATAGTCCTCTTCATTTTCACGAACAACTTCAAAGCCTACCTTTTTATACATACTCACTGCATAGTTTATCTTTTGAACAGATAATGACACTTGCTTATATTCTCTCTCTTTCAAAGTCAAAAGAATTTGTTTCATAAGCTCTGTTCCAATACCGAAATTTCTATATTCCTTGAGAAGTGAAATAGACAGAGATGGCGTTGACTCATCAACATAACCATAATCCTTGATGATACGAGTCCATACCGCTCCAATTACCTTTCCACCAACTTCCGCAACATGACATATATCATCTTTCTTTCCAAAATTCGCAGTATATATCTGTAAGTCGGGATGCTCTATAATATCTTTAGAGGGAGCTTGTACTCCTTCCGGAATAAAAATAGCCTCATATAAGAATGTATCCAATAACTTAATTTCGTCCTGTCTTAATTCTCTAATAATATACTCCATGTTTATCTCCGATCTATATTCTGTAAAATTATTTATTTTAATAAACCGGTAGTAATTCCACACATACTATATCTCCTTACTTTTCAAGTTAGCTCCAAAACTTCTAATTTGTCTATACCGCTTTAATCTTCTCATTTATCAATTCAATAAATGCTATCACAGTTGCTCCTATCATCGGAAGCCCATAAGGACTAAATAGGAAACCGATGACCAAGCCCGATATACCTATTCCGACTTCTCCTTGAATGAAAGATGCTAACGCCCCAAATATGCAGAACACCATAACAATATACAGTAATGCTGTTCCTATACCAAGCAGAAATGTCAGAAAAGCAGTCAAAATTGATAGGACAAGACTAATTGGAAATAAAATAATTTTTAATATCCATCGCATACACCACCTCTTTCTTCTCTTTGGCTTATGTGCTGCTTACAACCATTATTTTAGTCGATAGTGGCTCTAAGCAACACCACACACTCCGTATGAAATGTTTGTGCAAACATATCTACCGGTTGAATATGCTTTACTTCATATCCATTTTTTACGAAATCTTCAAGATCTCTAGCTAATGTTTTAACCTCACAAGAAACATAGACAACCTTCTTTGGTTTTAATGTTGCAACTGCAGAGATAAATGTATTGGTGGTTCCTGATCGAGGAGGATCTAAAATCACTACATCAATTCTTTTATTTTCATTGGCATATTGCATCATAACATCACTTGCATCACCTTGCACAAAATAAATATTGCTTATGTTGTTATTTTTAGCATTCATTATTGCATCATTAATCGCATGTTTGTTTAACTCCACTCCAATGATTGATTTTGCATATTGTGATGCGAATATACCAATTGTTCCAGTACCACAATAAGCATCTAATACAACATCTTTCTTATCAATCTGTGCCATTTCAATTGCTTTTTTATACAGTATCTCTGTTTGAAGTGGATTAATTTGATAAAAAGATGATGGTGAAATTTTAAAACGAAATCCATTTAACTCATCTTCAATAAAGCCTTTTCCATAAAGTTTTTGTTGCTTTGAGCCTAGTATCATACTCGTTTTTTTGTTGTTTATATTAAGTACAATCGTGGTAATTTCTGGATGACTTTTTAATAATGCTTTTATAAAGTTTTTCTTTGATGGAAAGATGATAGAAGAGGTTACTAACACAACCATAACTTCCCTTGTTTTATAGCCTACTCTAATTAATACATGCCTTAAAAATCCTGCTTTTGTATCTTCATTATATGGTTCTATCTTAAATGAAGGCAGCATATTTTTTATCGTTTGATTAATCTTATTTGTCACATCATCTTGAATGATACACTGATCGACATTGACAATTTTATGAGAATTTTCTTCATACATTCCAGCAATAATCTTGCGCTGTTTGTTTCTTTGAAAGGTAAAGTGACTTTTGTTGCGATAAAAATAGGGTTCTTTCATAGTTATAATAGGTTGGATCTCATTATATTTCCCAAGTTCATTTTGCACTTTTTCCTGTTTGAAAGCATGTTGTCCTATGTCATTTATATGTTGAAGTTGACAACCTCCACATTTGTAATAATAAATACATGGTGGTTTTTGACGATACGGTGAAGGCTTTACAATGGATAATAGTTTTACTTGTTTTTTAGTAATCTCAATGATTGCTTCTTCATCTTTAAGTAGATAATCAACTACCACTGGTTTTTTATTTACATAAACAATACCTCTTCCCTTTTCATCTATTTTTTTGCATACAACATTAACTTTCATATTATCCTCACTATTCTAGATGATTATACTAAGTCCAACTTCATATTTTAAAAATGTTACCACAAACAAATTTTTAAATTATCCCAAAGCAACATCAAGTATCATCATTATTGTAAAACCAATCATTGCTCCAATTGTTGAAATATCGGTATTTATTCCACCCTCTCTTTGAGACTCTGGTATCAGTTCTTCAATAACAACATAAATCATTGCTCCTGCTGCAAAAGCAAGTGCATATGGCAATATTGGTTGAATTTTAATGACCGCATAAGCTCCAATAACACCTGCTATTGGTTCTACAATCCCAGAAAACTGACCATACAAAAATGCTTTTCTTCTTGAAAAACCTTCCCTTCTTAATGGAATAGAAACTGCTGCTCCTTCAGGGAAGTTTTGAAGTCCAATACCAATAGCCAATGCAACAGCTCCAGCAAGTGTAGCGGAGCTACCAGTTCCAGCCGCAACAGCACCAAAAGCGACACCAACAGCTAAACCCTCTGGTATATTATGAAGAGTAATCGCTAAAACTAATAATACACTTCTTTTCCAAGTCGTTGGAATACCTTCAGCGTCAGATTTTTCAAGGCCTAAGTGAAGATGAGGGAGCAACTTATCCACTAAAAATAAAAATGCTCCACCCAATAAAAAGCCACTAGCTGCTGTAATATAAGTTACTTGACCTAATTCTTCAGCTAAATCAATAGCAGGTGCAAGTAAAGACCAAAAACTTGCCGCAATCATAACTCCTGCCGCAAATCCAAGCATGCCATTTAATACTTTTTTATTAATGGACTTAAAAAAGAACACAAGTGATGCCCCTAAAGCTGTTACACCCCAAGTAAAAAGCGTTGCAATTAGTGCTTGTTGTATTGGGTCAAATTGACTTATCCATTGAATCATACAATATTACTCCCATATCATAACCAATGTTTCATTTAAAACATGATGATTCAAGCTTTATCAGCTTATCTACACCTATTATACTCCACCAAATAAGATATAATGTTTATCATTTTTTCCATTTTATTAAAAATACACGATTAATTTGAACATATGCACAAATAAAACAAAATAATACCTACGATTCATCAAACAACTATATGTTTTGACCTGCAATTCTTCCAAAAACAATGCATTCAGTGATCGAACAACTACCTAATCGACTTGCACCATGTACACCACCAACTACTTCTCCAGCAGCGTATAAATTCTTAATGATATTGCCATTAAAATCTAGAATATTCGCCTTTTCATTGATTAATAATCCCCCCATTGTAAAATGAACTTTAGGCCATAAACGAATAACATAATATGGTTGTTTTTCTATTGGTTTTGCTAGTTCAACAATTGGTTTTTGAAAATCTTTGTCATGTCTAATTTTCACAAAGTTGTTGTATCGCTTAATGGTTGTCCTTAATGGATCAAAAGGTATATCATAATGCTCTGCTATTTGTTTTAGTGAATCAAATTTTACAACTACATTTTTATTGACTGCTTTTGAAATATCCCAACCTAATGTTTTAACTGCTTGCTCATCTGCAATCCCAATACATGGATGACCGATGTTTAAAAGTGCATCCGCTGATTGTTTACGATCAATTAATTCATTGATAAACTTTTTCCAGTTGTTGGATCAATGATGACTCCATATTGAAATAAATATAATCTGCAAACAACGGACCATGGCCAAATCCTTTCTCATCTGGTGATGACCATGCACCTAATTGAATATGAGAAAGTTGATCCGATCCTGCTCCAATAGATAAAGCAGACTTTACAACCACTCTTACTTTAAGAGTAAAAGTTCTTTTAAATGATTTACTTTTACAATAAATTATAAACAAAAACATAGCTCAATAATACTTACAATGTGAAAGATTGTCATGTTTTTTTCCTATCAAAAATTCCCTTTTTCTACTGGAATGAATTTGATTCTTTATTTTGATAGACTCATTTAAAAAAATCATTAATTCTATACATTAAATCACCATTTATATCTTGTGCTAAATTTCTATCTAGTGGAGCATAAAATTCTTGTTGGATCTTATAAGGTATGTTTTCGTTGTATTGATTATATAGAGCACGATAATCAATATTAAGTTTTTCAATATAATCAATAGCATCTTGTGATCGAAACAAACTATTATGTCCACTACGATTTGGTGCATTAACAGTAAGCGTACTAACATGCGGTAATGCTGTATTTAAAAAGTTTGAAATGATTGAACTACCATTATACGCTATTGATTCATCATCAATACCATGCACTATTAAAACCGGAGTTTCTGTTTTGGATATAGCATCAGTTGCTTTTAATGAAGCGGTTTTACCAAAAAGGATTCTTTGATAAATCCATAAATATGGATTTTGAGTTACCATAAATGTACCCATCATTTTTTCACCTTGTTCAATAATCATTTCCGATGCACTATTTGATCCTGAAATACTGACAACACCATGTATTTCATAATCATAATGTAGTGCATTGGCAACCGCATAACCTCCCCAACTATGGCCAAAAAGCAGTAGTGGTAAATTATCAAACTGATTTTGCGAAGTGATATAGGATAATGCTGCATCCAAATCAATCAACAATTGCGGAAATCCTTTGGTTGACTTACCCTCACTATCATAGCTACCAGTCGCGTCATAGGCAAAAACTTGCCAACCTTGATCAACTAAATAAATGATTTGAGGTAAGTAACTATCTGCTCCTCCACCTAGACCATGTGCTACAACCACTAGACCTAAATCATTTTCTAACCCGTATATATACCCTTGTAATTGATTGGCACCAGAGTTGAAATTAACTAGTTCTCTTGGATATTCCTCCTTAAAATCATCATATCTCAATCCTAAAGTAATAGTATCATCATGTCGCTCTACTTTAGGAAACTGGCTATTGTATGTCACCATTACAATGATCATTGAAACAATTGAGAAAATGACAATGATTCCACCAACAATAAATCCAACTAACTTAAATTTTCGTAAACTGTTTTCTTTTTTTACAAATATACAACCTCCGTTGTTTTCAATCTATCCCTTAAGACTCATTACATAAATCTGACATGGGTTATCTTTATTCCACAATGTTTCAATTACTTCTAACTCTTTAAATCCAACACTTAAGTAAAAGTGGTTTGTTTGATCATACTCATTATACTTACCCATAACAACTGTTTTTACTTGCAAAAAAGCATATCCTTTTTTATACGCCTATTTTTTAGCCTCAAAAAACAACTTTTTACCAGCTTTCTGACGATGATACTCTTTTAAAACACCCATCACGGCTAACTCAACAGTATCTTTTCCTGTTTCTTTAAGACACAAAAAACCAATCGGATGTTGATCATTTAAGATAGCAAAGAAGACTTGATTTGCACTATCTCTTATGTAGTCTTCTCGTGCTTGTTTTATAGCAAACCAATCTGCTAGTCCTTCTAAAATGGTCCTTGATATCTTTAACTTTGTTTCGACATCTGATACTTGTTGAACATGCATAACATATCTCCTGTTAAGTCACATAACTTACAAACTAAGACAAATTTGTGTTATATACTTTCAATCACTTAACTTGAAATGGTCTGCAAGTTTTGATAGTACTTCTAAGCGGGTGTCGTTTGTTGTATTCTCTCTAATAATCGTGTAAAAACCACTGTTAATCCACTTTTCATAATTGACTTTGCTATTTACTTGAGCTAAACAAGCTTTGAAGTTGTCCATGGTTTTCTTAGGATTATCTGCTTTTTGAATCTGATCTAGTAAAATAACTTCTCAGGATCCATTCTATCAAAGAAATAATCAACTGACATGGATTGTGGAGAAAGTAAAATTGCAACCTGATGATAATCGGTAATTTCTTTGAGAATATCCATTGGAATATTTGTGTCAACAATGACTTTCTTGTGCTTTGAAAATTGAATTAATTCAAGTATCTCAAACTCAGCAATCTCACGAGAATTACCATCTATCCATGCTTCATATTCTTGTGGTGCTCTATTAAGAAACTTCTGCCAATCTTGATTTATCTTAAAATAACTCATGTTTGGTTACAATTTAGGTGTTGCTATTGCTAAAAACTTGTCCATGCAGTAATTTTCTTCACAATGAAGTAAGTCATATTTCTCAGACAACATTTTACACATTGTAGACTTCCCAGCATAGGCTGTTCCATTGATGAAAAAGACATTTTTTAAGTAGGATTTTATTACATTGTTAGTGATTTCCATGATTTACCTCTTTGTTAGTAACACAACCGATTCCACATGATGGGTTTGACTAAACAAATCAACAGGTTGTACATATTCAATATGGTAGTCGGTAAAGAAAATGTTTAAATCTCTAACTAACGTTGTTGGATTACATGAAACATACACCAATCGCTTTGGTGCTAATTCAACAATAGTCTTAATGACATGTTGATGCAAACCAGCACGTGGTGGATCAACAATCACAACATCGCACTCAATGTTCTTTTTAGTGAAATAAGACAACATATCTTTTACATCACCTTGCTTAAAAGTAACATTTTTGATTTTATTGTCTTTGGCATTTTCCTTAGCATCAGCTATTGCCTTTTCATTTAATTCTACTCCATAAACATGTTTAGCATGTTTGCTCGCTAATAAGGCTAATGTTCCAATACCACAATATAAATCAAGTACGGTTTCATTTTTTTGAATGTTAGCAGCTATTATAGCTTGTGTGTATAACACATTCATCATTGGAGTATTAACCTGAAAAAAAGAACGCAAAGACACGTTGAAATTTAATCCTAATGAACTATCGACAATATGATCTTTCCCATACAACACAATGTCTTTCTTTCCAAAGATAGTGTTCGTATTTCGATCATTTATGTTTAAAATTATACTTTTAATTTCATGATGTTTATCTACTAAAAATTGCATACATTGTTTAAACATAGGATGATTTTTCGAATGTGAGACTAAACCAATCATAAGTTCATCAGGATTGTATACTTGACGCATTACCACATGCCTTAAAACATCGATTGGATGTTCACTTAAAAACATTCGTAAAGATTGAACCACTCTATTTTGCAAACTAGATTGAACATGACAAACATCAAACTCGATAATATCATGTGAGTTTTGACGATAAAAACCAATCAATGGTTTGTTTTGTGTTGTCGCTATTGGTGTCGCAACTTTGTTGCGATAATACCATGGATCATCCATCGATAATGGTGGATAAACAATGACATTGTCTAAATGAGCAAGAGTTAATTGCTCTTTGATGACTTGTTGTTTAAACGCTTGTTGTCCTTGATGACTTAAATGCATCAAATCACATCCACCACATTTATCATACACACTACAACGAGGGTTAACTCGCTGGTTACTACTTTCAATTATTTCTTCTATAATCGCATAAGCGTATGTTTTAAATACTTTGACAAGTCTAACAGACGCTATTTCATTAAGAAGTAGACCTTTAATAAAGATGACAAAATCATTTACTTTTGCAACACCATATCCTTGATAGGACATATCCAATGCTTGCACATGCAGTAATTGATTCTTAGTAAAAAAGGAGCTTTGCTCCTTCATGGTTTTATTCATTACCTTCTTCTTCATCATCCGATTCTTCATCATCTACGCCATAGAGATTTTCATATAAATCATTGACAAAGGCAGGATTAATCGGATCACTAACAAGTTGAATATTTACATCTTCCATCACTGAGTTTTTATTGGCTAAATAGTAAATAAACTCATCACTATCTACTGCAAAACTATTAATTGCATGAACTTCTAAGTCATACTGCTTAAACATACCACTCATTGTAAAATAAGTGTCTTTATCTGCAATCGAAAATATTGTGTCTAGAATATTTTCGACAACTTCTTTGGCTTGTTCAATGTTTAATGCATCATTTAGTTGCACATTGACACGAACAGTACCACTTTTTAAATTCACAGTAGCATTATCCACATCTGATAATTGCGAAACTTGACTTTCAATGCTGCTTAATTGCTGCTCTGTTAATTCATTTTGACGTTCAGTCGCAAAGCGATTTCCATGCATGCTCGTTCCTGTTGATTCAAATGTATCTAACAACACTAACCCAATCGCAGTTGTGGGTATTAAAAGAATGACTAACGTAGTAATCAATAATACAGTCGGCCAGTGAATGGATGTTGACTTTTTATTTTTCTTTTGTTTATTTGACATTGGCTTTACTCCTAACACATCTAGTTTACCTTAAATTAACAAAGAAAACTATCGTTTGTTTAATTCTTCCTTAACAAGTTGATTGGTTTTTGCAGGATTTGCTTGGCCTTTAGATAGTTTCATTACTTGTCCTACTAAAAACCCAACAGCTCTATCTTTACCATTTTTATAATCTACAACAGATTGTGGATTATTGTCAATAGCTTGAAGTATCCATAAGCTAAGCAACTCATCATCTTCGATGACAACCATGTTTAATTCTTTGATAATATCGTCTGGTTTTTTCTTTTCTAACATGTGTGTAAACACTTCTTTGGCTTGTTTAGAATTGATTTTATTGTCTTTTAACAAGTTAATAAACCGCCCAAAATCTTCAGCTGGTATATGCTTATTATAATCATGTACAGCTTCTAAGGAAAGGACCTCCGATATTAACCAGTTACTTAATAATGTCGCAGAAGAAGTGTGTACAATGACATTGTCAAAGTAATCAAGTAAGGCTTTGTTATTAATTAAAATATCTGCATCCACTTCCTTAAGTTGATAATCTTCGATGAGCATTTGACGTTTTTTATCTGGCATTAATGGAATCGAAGCAATAGCTTCTTGATAAAATGCATCCGTAATCATGGTAGGGAAAATATTTGGTTCTGGAAAGTAACGATAATCCAACGCTGCCTCTTTATCACGCATGGCTATTGTTGTTTTCGTAGCTTCATCATAGCGGCGTGTTTGTTGAATGATTGACTCATTATTATCCAACAACTCATTTTGTCGAATAATTTCAGCATCAATTGCTTTTTCAATGTTTGCAATAGAATTTAAGTTTTTGATTTCTACTTTTGTACCAAAAGTATCTGAACCTTTTTCTTTTAAAGAAATATTCACATCACATCGAAGTGATCCTTCTTCCATTTTTACATCCGACACATTTGCATACAACAACATGTTTTTTAGTGTTTCGACATACGCCTTTGCTTCTTTAGCACTGCGCATATCCGGTTTACTCACAATTTCTATAAGTGGTGTACCAGCACGATTATAGTCAATAAGCGTTTTATCTTCCATATGAAATTGCTTGGCTGTATCTTCTTCCATGTGAATACGTTCGATACCAATCGTTTTTTCTTGATCATCAACGATGATTGAAACTGAACCATCTTTTCCTAAAGGATAAAATTGTTGAGTAATTTGAAACCCTTTTGGTAAATCTGAATAATAATAGTTTTTACGATCAAACCGCATAAGACGATCAATGTGACAACCTGTTATAAAACATGCCATAATTGACAGTCTTACTGCTTCTTTATTTAATGCAGGAAGTGTACCAGGATGACCTAAATCAATCTCATTGACACACGTATTAGGTTCTTGTGCAAAGCTTACAGGGGCACCAGAGAACATTTTGGTGTTTGTTTTAAGTTCACAATGAACTTCAATTCCAATAACAACATCGCGTTTCATGTTACATTTCCCCCTTTACTTTTTTATAATTGATTGCTTTTTCTAATCCTAAAGCGACATCAAACATGGTTTGCTCATCCATCGCTTTTGCATTAATATTCAGTCCTATTGGTAATGAATCGATGTTACCCATAGGAATAGTCATCGAAGGAAATCCAGAAAAATTTCCTAATACCATATGATTTTCACTAATTAAATGTTTGTTGGATAATCGATCAGCATCATCTGATTCTAATAAAGGTGCAACATCAGAGCTAGCTGGTGCGATTAGTACATCGACATCTTCTAATGCTTTTGATAATTGCTCGACAAGTAAGCGTCGAATTTTTTGTGCTTTGACATACAATTCTTCTTGGTTTTCATCTTTCAATCCAAAACTACCAATTACAAAGCGACGGCGTATCATTTCATTAAAACCATGTGTTCGTGACTTTTTCATGATGTCATATATATCTTCACCATCTTGAGCCAACCCAAAATTTATACCAACCAAGTTTGCATGATTAGCAGTTGCTTCACAGTTTGCTAAAATGTAATACGTAGGTAACATTGTTTTAAGTAGTTTTTCATCCATAACAACCTCACTAACAAGTGCTCCTTGTTGTTTGCATGCATCAATAACTTGTTCAAAAAGTTGTTTTGTTTCTACTTTATCGATATGATTGACAACATTTTTAAAGATTGCAATTTTCTTTCCTTTTAAGTCACCTGTAATAACATTAGAAATAGCAGGAAGAGGTTGAAAGAGTGTTGTTGGATCTTTAGGATCAAATCCTGCCATTACTTCTAAGGCTCTAACACTATCCATAACATTATGTGTAAAATAACCAACATGATCAAGTGAAGAAGCATATGGGATAACACCATATCGTGAAATACGACCATATGTTGGCTTTACACCAACTACACCACAATATGAAGCAGGTTTTCTAACACTATCTCCAGTATCACTTCCAAGTGCTAAGTCAACGGCATTCGCAGCCATTACAGCCGCAGAACCTGAAGAGGAACCACCCGCTTGACGTTTTAAATCAAGTGGATTTTTCGTTGGACCAGTAAAACATGTTAGTCCACTACCACCCATTCCAAGCTCATCTAACGCTGTTTTTGCGACATAGCTTACACCTTCATCCGCTAGTTTAGTAAGCACAGTCGCATCATAAACACCGATATAATTGGATAAAATGGTTGAACCTGCGGTAGTTAAGACATCTTTCATCACAAAATTATCTTTGATTGCTACAGACCAGTTTGATAGTTTACCTTCTTTTTTATGTTGCACTGGTTTTTCAAAAATAGTGACACATGCATTGGTTTGTTGTTGAATTTGATGTAAACGCTCAATTGACTTGCTTGCATCCATATTATTTTACCACCTTAGGCACAACAACATACCCATCTTTTGTTTTCGGTGCATTTTTAAGTGCATCGTTCACTGATAAAACATGATCACTTTGATCTGTACGTAAATACGCAATCGGAGCATCAAAAGGATACACCATTTTTTTAGTGTCGCTAGTATCTATTTCATTCATTAACTGTAATTGCACCAACAGCACTTCAAACTCTTTTTCAATGTTTTTGATTTCATTGTCATTTAATGTAAATTGAAGTTCATTTGCTAGTACAAGAATATCTTCTTTATTAAATGCTTTCATTTGCTCTCCCTCATCTATTTTATGTATTTATATATGTAATCGTTACACTGCTTTGATTTCTAGGTTTTTCAATGATCGCTACCGTTTTAGATAGTGATGTCACTTCAACAACCACATGTACACCTGTGTTTTCCATTTGCTCAATAATTGCCGCAGCCATTTGCGTAGTTGCTTTGATTTCCATGAATGTTTTTGCGACCATTTGAACATCAACCTTTAAATAATCCAGTTGATCATTGATGTATCGTCCTTTACCAATAACTCCAATGGATTCTGGTAATAGTGTTTGTAGTGTTTGTTTAAGACCATCATAGAACCCACTCATGGCAGGATCTAGTGTATTTACCTCATTACTTGGAAAAATATACCATTTTTCATTAAGGCGTGTAAATTGACCACTACGAGCAACGAAATAACCTTCTCCAATGTAATTTCCAGGCAGTGATGCATCCACACTTTTTGTTGAATACAACCCAATAAAAATCGGGATATCACCTACTTGATTTAATGTTCGTAAGTAACTCTCTAACTTTCTTCCAACATCACTTGCATACTCATACATTCTATCATCACTAACTTCATATGTAGTGATACTTGTCGCAGTTTCTATACGTTGTACTTGATTAAATACAATGGCTATACCTATTCCTTCAAGATTGCTTTGCGTATTAGAGCCATTTAAAAAATTAATTTCTACAACATCCGCCACTAACACAGGATCTTCTAACACCACACCATTACCCATATCAAATTGACTACCACTAGCAGGATTTAAGCCACTTGGATTTTGAGGAGACTCTCTACGAACAAGTTGACCCAAACGTTGATTTGTGATGACTTGCCCTTCTTGTAGAATATAATCATTGACGTTAAAATGTGCTTTTGATTTTTCAATAAGTTGTTGTCCTATTTCGACAATATCATAAGAACCTAAGTAAGTACCATGATAATTTCTTACTTGTGAAGGCTCAAAATCAATACTAACAGCATATTCTCCTGCTAGAGCAGGTAAAATAATCCTATTATCATCATCTGGTTCAATAGGCTGTGTGCCACATCCAACCAACATGAATAAACAGACAACCAAAATACTAAGACGTTTCATATTTTTCAACCTCCTTTAAAAAGGTTTCTTCATCCCATACTTGTACATTTAATTTGTTTGCTTTCTCTAATTTAGAGCCAGCATCTTCACCAGCTACTAGCAAATCAGTGGAGGATGATACTGCAGAAGTAACTTTCGCTCCTAATGATTCTAACAGTTTTTTTGCTTCACTACGACTATAACGAGTTAAAGATCCAGTTAATACGATTGTTTTGTTTGTAAAGAAAGAATCTTGAGTAGTTGTTGTTGGTTGAACAAGTTCACAACCACTTTCTTTTAAATGATTAATTAATTTTATGTTTTTATCTTGAGCAAAAAACTGTGTGATCGATTGTGCCATTGCAGGACCAACTTCATGAATACTCACAAGTTGATCAAAGGTTGCATTTTGTAACGCATCCATACTTTTAAAATGATCCGCTAACATACTAGCACCTTTGCTTCCCACATGTCGAATTCCAAGTCCTACAAGATAACGAACAAGGGGTGCTTGTTTACTATTTTCAATTGCTAAAAGTAAGGCATCCACGCTTTTTTGTGCAAATTTATCCAACTTCATTATTTCTTGTTTTTTATCTTTTAGCATGTAAATATCTTCGATGGTTGTGAGTAAGTGTGCTTCATATAGCTGTTGCACTTTCTTTTCTCCTAAACCGTCAATATTAAGTGCTTCTTTTGAAGCATAATGAATTAATGATTCTACAATTTTGCCAGGACAATTTGGATTAATACAATACACATCCACTTCATCTTCTAAAGAAACAACATGCTGTTGACACATGGGACAACGATAATCAAACTTAAATGCAATCGCGTGCTCAGGTCGTTTATCTAATACAACTGAAACAACTTCAGGAATAATATCTCCTGCTTTTTGAACAAGCACAACATCATAAATGCGAATGTCTTTTTTCTTTATGTAATCTAAATTATGCAGTTGCGCATACCCAACTTGTGTTTGTGCTAATGTAACTGGTGTTAACTTAGCATTGGGTGTTAACTTGCCCGTACGTCCAACACTTAAAAAGATGTCTTCTACAGTTGTTTCCGCTTGTTGGGCCACAAACTTGTATGCAGTTGCCCATTTTGGTGTTTTTGAGGTCGTACCAATTTCTTGTTGAAGCAATAAATCATTAACTTTTATGACTACTCCATCAATATCGTATTCAAGTGAATCACGCAACGAATATATTTTATCGACATATTCTAGTACTTTATCCAAATGTTGAAAGGTTTGAGTTAATGGATTCACTTTAAAGCCAAGTGTTTTTAACTTTTCTAATGCTTGATCATGATGTGTCATGTTGTGATCAAGGGCATCTGCCCAATAATAAGCATACATGGACAAATTTCGAGATGCCACAATCGATGAATCTAATTGACGTATCGTACCTGCTGCGGCATTTCTTGGGTTTGCAAAAAGTGCAAGCCCTTCTTGTTGTCGCTGCTCATTAATTTGTGCGAACACTGCTTTTGGCATATAAATTTCGCCACGTACTTCACACGTAAGTGGTTGATCGAGTGTTAATGGTACTGCTTTAATGGTTTTTACGTTGTTGGTAACATCTTCACCAACAACACCATCACCTCGTGTTAGAGCTAAGACAAGTTTTCCTTCTTCATACAGTAGTGAAATAGCTAAACCATCTATTTTAGCTTCTACAACATAATCAAACGTTGGATAATCTTTTCTTAATCGCTCATCAAAGCTTTGAAGCTGTTGGTTGGAATACACATTCGACAATGACAACATTTGTCGTTGATGGGCTGCTTTATTAAACTTATCCAACACTACACCACCTACACGTTGGGTTGGTGAGTTTTCATCTGAAAACTCAGGGTATTGTTTTTCTAATGCAATTAATTCTTGCATTAAATTATCATAAACCTCATCCGACACAGAAGGGGCATCATAACCATGATATTCTATGTTGTATTGACGTAGTAATTGTCGTAATTGTACAATTCTTTCTTTGCTCATGAGAGAAGTTTCTCCTTTTTACTTATGGAAGAATGTGTGGCTAGTATGCTTTTTACACCATGAGGATAATCAAAGGCAATGGTTAGTAGTTTACCTACAATATCAATAATAACACCATCACCAAAGGTAGAATGGACGATCATCTCCCCTTTTTTATAGTCCACAGGGGATGAATTACTAAAAGCATCGTTTTTTGCAAATGAGATAGGACTTCGTTGACGTTGTTTAGCTTGATTTTGACTTGCTTCATGTTCAATGCATTTTTCATCAATTTCTAAAATAAAACGCGAAGCGGTTTTAGGACGATCTAGAACGTAACTAAATCCTAAACTTTCACTGATGTATAGTTGTTTTTTTGCACGTGTCATCGCAACATACGCTAATCGACGTTCTTCTTCTAACGCTAGTTTACCTTCCGCCATGCTTCTTTCATTTGGAAAGACACCTTCACTTAATCCCATCATAAAAACGACATCAAATTCAAGACCTTTTGCAGCGTGAACAGTCATTAACTGTACATAATCTGATTGTAGTACTTCATTTTTATCCCCATACAAAGAGACCATTTGCAAATACTCAATTAAATCGGAATCAGGATAACGTGAAATAAAATCAATGGCGTCATTGATCAACTCTTTAATGTTTTCTAATCGATCGGTTTCTTTATCTTTTTCAAACTGTTCTTTTAGTTTAGTACGCTCTAATACATCACTAATAAGCTGATCGATCGATATGTTGGAGGCGTCCTTTTTAAAGCTTTCAATTAAATCAATAAAATCAGTAATTTTCTTTGTAATTGACGTTGGTAGTTCTGATGTTTTTTTCGCAGCTTCATAGAGCGATATATTGTGTTGGTTTGCAATTTCTTGAATGCTTTGTAAGGTTTTATCTCCAATACCTCGTTTAGGTTTGTTGATGACACGAATAAACGCCAAATCATCACTTATTGTAATTAATCGTAAATAACTAAGTACATCTTTTACTTCCATACGATCATAAAATCGAATCCCACCATAAATAATGTATGGAATACCACGATCACGTAAACTTTTCTCAAGTGAACGAGATAGGTAGTTGGATCGATATAAAATTGCACATTGCTTATAATCAATTCCTTGACGATTAAGTGAAGCTAGTTTATTGGCAATCCAATGGCTTTCTTGATCTTCACTTTCTAATTGAATGTGTTGAATCTTCTGCGTGTCTTGTTGGTTTGTTATTAACTCTTTTTCAACACGATATTTGTTGTGTGCTATTAGTGCATTTGCTCCATGTAAAATCGATGGTGTTGAGCGATAGTTTTCATTAAGTACAATGGTTTCACATGGTGCAAAGTCTTTTTCAAAATTAAGAATGATATTCACATCCGCTCCTCGCCATGTGTAGATGGTTTGATCAGGATCACCAACAACATAAATGCTGTTGTCTTTCGATTTTAGCAACTTCAACAGTTCATATTGCACATGGTCAACATCTTGAAACTCATCCACATGAATGTATTGAAACCGATTGGACCATTTTGAACGTACATTGGATGATTGTTGAAGCAAATGTACTGTTTTTAAAAGCAAGTCATCAAAGTCTAACCAATAATTATCGTTGCATTTGCGTAAGTAGTACTCATACACTAATGCTTTTTTCTTTTCGTTGGGGTTGTTTCCAGCTAATGTTTTAGCATGGTCGACGGTTATTTTTGCAGCCTTATTGTTGGCAATGTAATTAAGCATAGAACCATAACTAAATTGTTGCGCTTGCATGTTTAGCTCTTTGTAGCCTTGTTTTAGTAAACTTCTTTGATCTTCACTATCTAAGACTGTAAAATTTCTTGGCCACCCTAATACTCCGATATCTTCACGCAAGACTCGTACACAAAAAGAGTGAATGGTAGAAACAAACACTCCTTGACCTTGATCTTTTAATTGTGTTTGAATTCGCTCTTTCATTTCATTTGCCGCTTTATTTGTAAAGGTTATGGCTAAAATTTGACGAGCATAGATACCGATGGTATCGACTAAATACACAATTCTACTCGTTAACACTTTGGTCTTACCACTACCTGCTCCAGCAATTATTCTTACATACTTACTAGGGGTAATGACTGCCTGTTTTTGGTTTTTATTTAAATTCTCAAAGTCTTGCATTTTCTCACCTGAAGGTATTATATCATGAGATTTAGCCATATAAAACAAAGGGACAAATTATGCTATAATACTTTGGAGGTAAACTTATGAGAACATCAAAAAACTGGACTGATTATCAACTATTGGATGCTGGTGATAAAGAGAAACTTGAAAAAATTAAAGATACTATAATACAACGACCAGATCCGGTTGCTTTGTGGAACAAAAGTAATCCAACACTTTGGAAGCAAAGTGATGCAACCTATATCCGTTCAAATCAAGGTGGAGGTCAGTGGCAAAAACATAAAAAAATCAAAGAACAAGTTGATATTCGCTATGATGATATGGTGTTTATTTGTTCATTAACTAATTTCAAACACATTGGCTTGTTTCCTGAACAAGCAGTGAACTGGGATTGGATAAAAGAATCAATCACAAACTCTAGTAAAACCCAAATTAAGGCACTTAATCTTTTTGGTTATACAGGAGCTGCCACAGTAGCACTTGCACGTCTTGATCAAGTAAGCGAAGTTGTTCATGTCGATGCTGCAAAGGGAATGGTTGCTTGGTGTAAAAATAACATTAAAAAGAATAAATTAGAACATAAAAAAGTACGTTATTTAGTTGATGATGTAACAAAATTTGTCCAACGAGAAATAAGACGAGAGAATACCTATGATATTGTTATTTTAGATCCTCCTTCTTATGGACGTGGTCCAAACAATGAAATATGGAAAATAGAAGATCAGTTAATGGACTTGTTGCATAACATAAAGAAGTTATTATCAAAACAACCGATGTTTGTAATTCTAAATAGTTACACATCCAATTTATCCCCAACAATGATCGAAAACATTATGCATGATGTGTTTAATGATGGTGAAATAATTGCGGATGAAATAGGAATAAGCTATCACGATAGTTCACGTGTGTTACCTGCAGGAGTATGTGGCATATGGCAAGCATCGAAGTAGTTTACGAAGACAATCATTTATTAGTCATCAACAAAGCCGCAGGTATGCCTTCACAAGAAGATAATACCCAAGATCTTGATGTTATTACTGCCTCAAAAGCGTATTTAAAAGAGAAATATAAAAAGCCTGGTAATGTTTTTTGTGGATTAGTGCATCGATTAGATCGACCTGTGTCTGGTTTAATGGTGCTTGCAAAGACCTCAAAAGCAGCTGCGCGTTTACAAAAACAGTTTGTTAGTAAAGATGTTCTTAAACAGTATCATTGTGTTGTAAAAGGATATCCCAGTGTTGGTCTTTATGAAGATACTTTATTAAAGGATAAAAAGACAAACACAACCTTTGTTTCTAAAAACGGTAAGCTTGCACAACTTAACGTAGTCGATGTCGTCTTTGTAGATGGTTATAGTTTGTGCACCATACAACTACTTACAGGACGTTCACATCAAATACGTGTTCAAATGGCAAGTAGAAACTTACCCATTATTAATGATCATCGATACAACAAAGATGCACAAGTTGGACATGACATTGCTTTATTTGCAAGTAGACTATCCTTTTCTCATCCAACGACAAAACAACAATGTAACTTTACATTATCACTACCGACCACTTATCCTTGGGATTTGTTTAGTAAACTTTAGTTTGGAGGATGCATGAAACTTACTTCTAAAGAAAAACCACTGTTTATTCGATCCATTCGCGAAGATGATTTAAATATCTTATTTAACATAAGCTATGGTAAAAATGCTGATTTACAATGGCGAGCTACTAATGGCCCTTACTTTAATGATCCCATCCTTGATAAAGAGAGCTTTTTTAAACAGTATTATAAAAATGCTATTTCATCTGATCATCGTGGTGTGATTGTATTCGAAGATGAAATTGTAGGTGAAATGTTTGCTTATTGGATGGATAAAGAGCTACAACAATGGTGTGAGTTTGGCATTTTAATCTACTCAACAAACAACGTAAGCAAAGGAATTGGTACAACCGCTTGTCATCTTTGGATGGATTATTTATTTACTCTTTATTCACATATTCAACGAGTTGGCTTTACAACATGGTCAAAAAATCATGCTATGATTCGTGTCGGCGAAAAATGTTCAATGAAACAGGAAGCATGTATACGAAAAGTACGTTTTTATCAAGGAGAATATTACGATAGTATTAAATATGGTATTTTAAGAGATGAATTTTATCGTAGTAAATAAAAACAAAGCCTAAGCTTTGTTAATCAAGGGATGAACAATAATGATACGACAACAACTCGTTTTTATCCAAAATGACTTGTTGTTTTTTTATGTTTTTCTTCTTTAAAATTGAAATAGTGTCAATTAGAAACTCATCAGAACCGACAATATAAAAAGTTGTGTTATGATCAAAACTTTCATTTTTTAGCTGTTTATAGTAACTACTACGATTCGTTAAATGATGTAAGTTACACGTTGAATAATGATAATTATGCAAATCACTATATAAGAATCCTTCTTTACTAACATGATAAAGTGACATTGATTTAATGTTAAAAGGATTATTAGAATATGCTTTTATTAAAGGATAGACACTTGCTAGTGCAACACCCATTGATAAAAGCACGATAGGTTGATTTTCTCTTTTTAATGATAATCGAGAATGTGTGTTAAACAGCTTAACAATATCATTCACTTTATAATTCCATAGCTTTTCTTTGTAAAGTGAAGTGTTTTTGTATTTTTTTGTGGTTATACCAATGACATGTTCATCCACTAACGTTGTAATGGACATGTGTCTAACAAATTCTTTACGCTTTGAATCATTTACATCAAAATCCATTAAAGCAAGGTGGGTGTGAGCCCCTTCTATCCAATCCATCATAGCTGGCTTTTCTAAAATATATGTTTTAATATCTTCACTATGAGTGATGATATCTTGTATTTTTACTTGGTTAATTTTCATTGTTTCCTCCTTGTGCTATTGTATCTATTTTTCACATACTCGCACAAGCAAAGTGATTAAAAAAGATTCACGTTGGTGAATCTTCCTACTTTTTAATAAAGGCTAATAACATGTCTTTTTGATTATCCATGTCCTTATACGCAAGATCATACAGTTTTTGCAGTTGTTGTGGATCTCCTTTAAAACGTTTTACACCCAAATCTTTAGATGGTCTTAAAAATATCGCCTTCCCTTGATTTTCTAATTGTTCTACTTGCGCTTTTTCTTTGTAGTAAACCCCAGTCCTCTCACGAAATTCACGGCGCATTTTTGGATATTTGATGTACATCAAATCCAATACAAATTGCAACAGAGGGTGATTTGGTTTTCGGACAAAATCTTTTGATTTTGTAGTCACAACAATGTGTTTATCACACCCATAATTTAATGACCGCTTTATTGGCATCATGGATGTAATCCCTGCATCTAAATATTTACGTCCATTAATTTTTACAGCACGTCCAGCAATTGGTAGCGTGCATGCTGCTTGTACAAACTTCCATTTGTCATCGACATCTTTGTTTGTTAACCATAGCGTGTTGGAATCGTATAAGTCATACACACCCATTTCAAAAGGGATTGATGCTTCTCTTACTTTTTGTGCAGACAACTGCATTTTCTTATTTATAATTTCATCAAATAGAAAGTTATACCCCACTGGAGCACCTTCTCTTATAAGTGGTGTAAACCCTACGTTTTCTTTACGACCAGCATAAGTAACCGCCAGCTCTTTGATTGCTTTATGATTTTTAACCACAAAAGGCCCAGCTAATAATGCACCACTTGAAATTCCCACGACAAAATCAAAATCAATGTTTTGATCAATAAACCAATTTAAAACTCCTGCTGTATATGCAGCTCTTAAACCGCCACCTTCTAGTACTAATCCAATTTTACTCATAACTTCCCTCTTATAATAATGCACTAAACATACTTAGTATCGCACTAGCTATTCTAACAAAAACATTTCTCTTTTGCACGTCTTCTAATGTAATTTCTATGCATTGATGTTGTGTCAGTATAAAATCTTGTTTAACTTGTTGAACAACTTTACTGTTAATAAACAATATTCCACATTCAAAATGCATGTAATAACTTCTAAAATCCATGTTGGTTGTACCAACAATTGCGGCTTTATCATCTGCCACCATTGTCTTTGAATGAATAAAGCCAGGTTCATACTCATATATTTTAACACCTGCTTTTAAAAGCATCTCATAGTTAGAACGACTAACGATTTGAACATACCACTTATCTGGAATGTGAGGCAACATGATACGTACATCCACCCCATTTTTAGCCGCAACACTTAATGAATTAAGCATATTGTGTCCAATGACTAAATACGGTGTTTGAATATACAACGTGTCTTTTGCATAATTAATGAGGTTTAAATGAGCACTCTCCCCTACCATCTCATCATCGGTTGGACTATCTGCAAATGGTTGTACAAAGCCATCTGATTTTATATCTTCATAGTTTGGCTTAAAGGTTAATACATCTTCTTTTATTTTGGTAATGGAATGATAAAAGGTAAGAAACATAACGGTCAAACTCCAAACAGCTTCACCTTTAATCATGACTGCAGAATCTTTCCAATGACCAAAACGAGTGATAGCATTAATATATTCATCCGCAATATTAATTCCACCAACATACCCTACCATGCCATCTATAACACAAATCTTGCGGTGATTACGATTGTTCATAAAAATCGCTAATTTAGGTCTAAGTGGATTAAAAACAACAGTTTTTATGCCTACTTCATTGTTGTGTTTGATAAAATCTTTGGATAATTTATACGACCCAAAATCATCAAAGATCAATCGTACATCGACACCTTCATTTGCTTTTTCACGTAAGATAGAATAAATAGCATTCCACATGACACCTTCATTGATAATAAAATATTCTAAAAAGATATACTTCTTTGCTTTCTTTAACTCTTGTTTCATGGACTCAAACTTATCTTCACCATTAATTAAAAAATCAGTGGATGTATTTTTAAAAACAGGAAAAAAAGCATTGTTGTATAAGTACTTGGTCTGTTTAAGTAGTTGATTATCTTCATTTTCAATCTGTTCAAACAAAAAATGATCTTGAACTAAGTATGGTTGCTTTTGGTTGCTCGATTGAATCATTTCCTTTCGAAACTCTTTAGGAATTCGTTTGCCACCTAAAATCAAATACAACACGCCTCCGACAAAAGGAAGAATTAAAATTAAAATCGACCACGATAGTTTGTACGATGGATTATCTGAACGATTTAAAATGTACACAACAATGATCATACTAAGCAATACTAAAGCAATATACAAATACACAAAATATTGACTTAAACGATAAAAAACATAAATAATCGCTCCTAATTGAATTAATATAAGTAGCGCTGTAATTACTTGTTTGTTTACTAATCTTCTAATAAATCGTGGCATCTTGATCACCGTCCTACATGAACTTTATTGATTAAACTTTATAATATAGTCAATCACATCATCAACACTATGCACAATATTTTTAGCATATGCTTTTACTTCATCTGGGGCACTTTCCATCGCAAAACTATGGGTTGAAAACTGTTGGAACATCGATACATCATTGAATGAATCACCTACTACTGCAATTTCATGATCCAGTAAACCATACTCTTTTTTTATGTGTTGTATTCCAAATCCTTTGTTGACATCTTTAGGCATAATTTCAATAAATACATCTGCTGAATAAAACATATCTACATTTTCAACTTCAACAAAGGGTTGTAAGTAATCCATCACTTGATTACGCTCATCCACATTATTAACTGTAATCACTGCTTTATTAAACATTTTTGCTGTTGGATTTTGTTTATACCAAGCATCTATGTCTCCTTCAAAATACGAGCTTATTTCACCACTTTTTGACATTGATTTAAACATACCATTATTATGCCCAAACCGATCATCAAACACATGATTTCCATCACTATCCACATAAAGCATCGCTGCTGAAATTGATTGTTTACTTACATACTCTACTAATCGTTTAAACAAAGACACGGGTAAAGTCCTATCCACAACCAACTCATCGTTTATCATAATGCATGATCCATTATTACCAATAAAATCCACACTAAACCCTAATTGTTTCTCAAACACATGTTTTGTGTCATGAGTTCTACCAGTAGCAATAACAAAGTCCACATTGTTTTTTCTTATTTGGGCTATCTTTTGAACTGTATGCTTATTAATTTCTACTTTTAAGAAACTTCCATGCAACAACAATGTTCCATCTAAATCAGATACTAAACACTTAATCATATTTCCTCTTTCTACGCTAATTTCTTTTTGTATATTCGTTTACGATACTCATATTGACGAATCAATTCATGATCATCAGGTACATCTACTTCTTCTACAAACTCACACCCTGCATATTCACATGTTTTTATGGATGCTTGATTATCAGGATTACATGTGATAATCACTTCATCCATGTAATGCTTTGCAATTTTAAACAACAACAATGTGGCATGCATCGCTAATCGTTGTCCTCGATAAGGAGGATAAATAACATATCCAATGTTTCCCATATAATACATATAAGGAGTCATACCTATTCTTAAGTCACAACGACCAACTGCTTTTTGATCACTATTTAAAATAATGTCATACACAAAGGATGGCAACCATCGCTCATTTGACAACCCTTTACCTTTATAAACAAGTTTCAATGTTATAACATCGTCACTGATTTTATTGATCTGCTTTTGTTTCTTTAAAAAAGCCATATAAATACCCCATTGTGTATAAAACTATTGTATCAAAATTTTGCAGTATGCACACGCTAAAGAAAAGATGAACTTAATCATCGTTTCGTTTTTCTAAGTATTTATCAAGCACTTCACCAAGTTGCTCTTGTTTAATGGCTCCTTCATGAAGCTTTTGATCACCAACATAAAAGGAAGGAACATAATAGTAATCATATTGCCCTGCTTTTTCTTTTTCTTTTCTTTCATCCACAAACTCAATCTCAATATCTTCATATTTTTCTTGTTGTAAATACTCTGTTAAATATTTCTTTGCTTTTATACAATACGGACATCGCTTTAATATAAAGATTGTTAATGGTTTCATGTTTGCTCCTTTATTGGTTTTTCTTTGACATAATCAACTACTATTTTAACACTGATTAATGAAAAAATTAAGATTAACCCTTCCATAAGCCAAATTGATGTGTTGGATAACTGCATAAGTACTATCGCAACATCTAAACTTGCGTGAAACACAAGTGCAAATCCCCATAATTTAAGACGTTGCTGTTTATTCTTAAGTCCTTTAAACACAACAATTGTAACCGCAACATGAATAATTAAAACCATAATACGTTCAAGACCACCAAGTAAAAACACCCAAGGACTTGTATTAATTAGCCCTTGAACAACTTGATTAATCGCACCAACATTACTAGCTTGATCAAATAGTTGATCGATATTGTTGTTGTTAATATAAATCGATAAAATAATATTGTTTATGTATGTTAAAGCAACCAAAAAGATAGCTTCAATTAAACCATGACCAAATCCAGCAGATAAAACATGATGTTTTTGCTGATAATCAGCCATAAACCATTTCAAAATAATGATTCTAAAAAGTAACTCTAAGGCTGCAGCACTAACTCCAAGTAAAAGTGCATATAAGAGTACATCATCCAAAATAAATGAGAAGTCTGAACTTGATAATACATTGTTTAAAATCGGAATGCGTAACACATACTGAGCAATAAAAAATCCCATTGCCCCAGCAGCCATTGTACGAAACATTCCTTTTTTTGATCTAAAATAGTAAAAAAACAACAATGGAGCTGCAAAAATTAGTATGACAGACACCACTAAATTTACGATCGTAAATATCGAAACCATACAAGTCCTCCTACATGTAGGACTATTTTATCATTTAGCGAGTTAGAAAACCAGCAACAACCAATGCGATACCTAATACTAACAACATAATCTTGTAGTTGCGTTTTCCCATTTTTTCAATGAAAAAACGAGTTTTTGGATTTCCTTCATAAAAGATTGGAGTTTCCACAAAAAACGCAAACAAGTACAACACACCTATTGCAAACAAAATAAATGACAACATTTTTCTTTCCTCCTATTGGAATATTTTATGATTAAACTTCAATGTAAATACAACAATCAACACGACACTATATACGACACCGACACTTAAAAACCCTACGAAATTCAATCCTAAATCAACAATTCCTGCTTCGATTGCATCTGTTAGTAATAAACTTTGCGTAGCTTTGACAACCCAAAAAGCTGGGGCAATTGAAAAAAGCCATTGCTTTGCATCCACAAAGATATACCCTATGATTGGGAATATCAACAAAAAACCTGTGGCTTTCATAATGACAAAACCTTCGACTTTATTCGAAGAAAATGCATTGATGATTAATGCATGTAGTGGTACTTGTAATCCACTTACTAAAGCCAATACAAGTATTTGCATCCAAGTTAAAGTCGTAAGTCCTACAAGTACATACACTAAAAGAGAGGAAGCAATACTTAATAAGTAAATAAAGATAATTTTAACCCACACATACATTTTTATACTTAATGGTGTTATTGAAATCGATGTAAAGATATGGTCGTCTCGATCATCTAAAATTGAAAATCCAGCAATAGCGCCAAAAAGAAATCCTGAAATGACCACCGACACCACACTTACAATATCAACACCCATAGCATCAAAGTCATCCATCGCTAAAAGTGATCGACCAACCACACCAATAATGATGGGATACACTAAAATAAAAATCATTAATCGATCACGCACAATATTTTTAATTTCGTTAACTATCAATTTTGTAATCATCATCATACCCCTAAATATTCTGTGGCAAATTTCTTAAATCCTGGAATAACCACAAACTTGTATAAAACAAAACCAAACAGCGCAAAATAGGCAACATCAACAGCATATTGAGTTAGATTTACTTCACTAACAAGAGCACTGCTTAATAAACGCATAGTAACTTCACTTGGCATGTAGTATATAATATCAACAAACACACCCGAGACAACATCAAAGAGCACTAAAAGTGAAGGCACCATTAACAATAAAATAATAAACATGTAATTAATAAGTAAAGCTGTGAAGTCCTTTGATATGTAACTTAACAGTAAACCAAGTCCGACATAAAAGCTTGTTACAATAAGACTAGATAACAACAACCAACCATAAGAAATGATTAAATCATTTACAAAATACAATCCCGCACTAATTAAAAACAAGATGATGATGATGTTTAATAAATGAGTAACCACTTTAGAAACAATATACTCAATCTCTGTAATCGGTGATATGAGCATTGATGAAATTGTGTGTTCTTTTTTTTCATAGTACATCTCAGCTCCAACAAGCAGTGCTGTCATTGCGGAAGCTTCCATAAAAAAGACAAATGGCAAAAATTCAATCATTTGATCTGCTTCTAAAAACAACCCTAATCCCACCCAAATTAATGCAACAACTACACTTGCCACAAACAAATTGTATTTTGCAAGTCGTAGAAAATCACCTTTAATGAGTGTTCTAAGTTTCATCATGAAGTTTCTCCCCTGTTACCAAGATAAAGATTTCTTCTAAAGTAGTTTCGCCACTATGAATCGTTTCAATGTTCTTGCTTTGAATTAAATCAAAGAAACGTTGCTCTTTTATTTCATCCATTGTGAAAATCTCTTTTTGAACATGACTGTTTTCTTGATATTCCACATTCACCGTTTTTTTACCATACTTAAGTTTCAAATTACGTGGGCTATCCATCTCACTAATAACACCATCACTTATAAAAGCCACTCGATCACAAAGTTCATCGACATCCGCCATAATATGACTTGTCAAAAAAACTGTACCACCCTTGTTTTTAAATTCTTTAATTAAGTCTTTGATAATTTTGGCATTTTTTGGATCAAGACCATTGGTAGGCTCATCTAAAAACAACATTTTTGGATCATTTAATAATGCTCGAACCATGTTAAGTCGAATTTTCATGCCTTTTGAATACTCACCAACTAACTTATCTTTGTCTTGATACAAACCCACTCTCTTTAGTAATGGTTCTACATCGACGTTCTTTTTGTATAGTTTTAAGAAAAAGTCTAAGTTTTCCATAGCCGTTAGTTTTGAAAATGAAATAGGCATCTCAAAACAAACTCCAATATCCTCATAAAAAGAATGATTGTAGTGATCCAAATCTTTCCCATCGTAAACAATAGACCCATGATACTTTTCTAAAAGTTTAATCAAGATCTTTTGTGTTGTGGATTTTCCAGCACCACTTGGACCTAAAAAGCCAAAAATCTCTCCTTTTGCAATGCTAAATGATAATCCTTTTAATGTATCTTCACTATTTTTTTGATAACGATATACTAAATCTTTTACTTCAAACATGAGCAGCTCCCTCTTTTATGATTTGCATCATTTGCATAAACTGTTTTTTCACTAAATCAAATTCTTTTTTACGATATCCTTCCATTAAGATGTCCTTGTTAATGGATAAAATCATTCGTATCAATAAGTCGACATCCACATTGTTAGAAATAATACCGTCTTGTTGATCCTTTTGGATCATTTTCTTAAAATACTCCATGTTCTGTGTGTTATAAGCCATTAGTTTTTGAATAAATTCACTATCATCATAGTCCATCCAATAACCAATCATGTAATAGTCTGGTTCTTGTTTAACCCACAACAAGGTTTGATCAATCATAACTTCAATGTGCTTAAAGAATGATTGTTCTGGGCTATTCACCACTGATTGTTTCAAAATGTCCAATTTTACTTGAGCAATTTCTGATAACACATACATGTAACAATCTTCTTTATCATTAAAGTATTGATAAAAACTACCTCTTGAAATATTCGCAGTTTTAATAATTTGATTAATCGATGCAAGAGAAAATGTGTTCTTCGAAAACTCTTGCACACATGCATCAAATATTACTTTCTGTTTCTTCTTGTTTAAGTTTAAAAACGTATCTTTCGGCATATGACACCCCTGTCACATTTAGTATACACCTCTTATTTAATAATTGCAATCTTTTCTTTGTAAGCGTTGTCACTTTTTATACAATAGCCTATAATGATAGTAGGTTAAGGAGAAAGTCATGGTTTATTATTTAGTTGAAAGTTTAAATCACAATCCTTATGTCAATTTAGGATATGAAGAGTATATGTTTAGTAACTTAAAAGAAGACGAAGCGCTTTTTTATTTATGGCAAAATCAACATACTGTTGTCATCGGGAAAAATCAAAATGCGTTTAAAGAGTGCAAAGTAAAACAACTTCAAAGTGATGATGGTTTTTTAGCACGACGCACCTCAGGTGGTGGCGCTGTTTATCATGATTTGGGAAACTTGAATTTTACGTTTATTTTACCTAACTCCATTTTTGATATTCATCGACAATTGGATGTTATTATTCAAGCTTTAAAAGCATGTGGTATACACGCGAGTTTTGCTGGGCGAAACGACATCGAAGTTGAAGGATACAAGGTTAGTGGAAATGCCTTTGCAAAAAACAAAACACACCAACTGCATCATGGAACGTTGTTGTTTGATGTTAACATGTCTGATTTATCGAAGTATTTAAATGTATCCTCCATCAAAATGGCATCTAAAGGTGTTGAGTCAGTACGAAAAAGAGTGGCTAACTTAGTAGATTTCAACAAAGACTGCACTCTAAATGGCTTAAAACAAGCACTTATACGTAGCTTTAATGATCAATACAAAAGCGCATTAACCCAAAAAGAGATGAATATCTCCTACGCAAAACCTTTCATTAGCAAACATGAAAGTGAAGCTTGGCAAACCAACAAAATCTTTGATTTTCAAGCACAACTACACCATAAGTTTACTTGGGGTGAAGTTCAAGCCTTTTTTGTTGTGGAATATGGCATTATCAAAGAAGTTGCGCTATTTTCCGATGCTTTAGCAATGGACTTAATTGATTATTTAGAAAGTATATTTGTTTCTTGTGATTATGATGATAAAGCCATGAGACAAAGAAACACAAACACACAATATAAAGAACAAACCTCACAATTTATTGAGGCATTATTTAAAGAAGGTGACGTATGAAAATAATTATCATTGGTGGTGGAATTGGTGGCTATAGCGCTGCTTTGTATGCTGCAAAACACAATGCTGAGGTAGTACTTATTGAAAAGGAAAAAGTTGGAGGTACATGTTTGCATCGTGGATGCATTCCTACTAAGTCATTTTTAAAGGACTCTAACTTTATTGCAAATGCTTATGAAGCAAAAGCGAGTGGACTATTTGATGATATTTGTCATTATCAAAGTGATGTTATACTTCAAAACAAAAACGAAACCGTTGATAAACTACACCAAGGTGTGTTGCATTTGCTTGATAATCATAAAGTGCAACTCATTTATGATGAAGCATCCTTTGTAAACACACATGAAATTCATTTGAAAAATGCAAACAAAAATATGACAGCAGACGCTTTTATTATCGCAACTGGATCAACACCTAGAGTGCTTAACTTTGTAGAGTTAAATGACAAAGTGTATACAACCGATCAATGTTTTGATACATTACCGGATAAAACAGAAAACATTGTGATTGTTGGTGGCGGAGTTATTGGTCTTGAGCTTGCAACATTTTATCGTCAACTTCAACACAATGTAACGATTGTAGAAGCTGAAAAAAGCTGTGCTAGTAATTTTGATAGTCAAGCCATCACGCAACTTGTTGGTTTATTAAAAAAGACAGGTGTTACTGTATTAACAAGTGCGAAAGTACAAGCGATTAGTGATGATGAGTGCATCATACAACTAAAGGACTCCACAACGAGAATCCCTTATGATCGTTGTATATTGGCAGTTGGACGTCAATCCTCATTTGCTTCCTTACACTTAGAAAACGCCAATGTAAAAACATCTTTTGGTGTTGATATCAACGAGTTTAATCAAACCAATCAACCGCATATTTATGCTATTGGTGATGTTAGTGGCAAGTCATGGCTTGCTCATCAAGCGAGTGCAATGGCAAAAATTGCAGTTGAACACATTGTTTTAAAACAAGCGAAACCACTATTAAGTGTACCTATGGTAATTTACACCACACCTGAAGTTGCCATGGTTGGTGTGAGTGGTGATCAAGCAAAAAGCAATGAACAATATAACGTAGTGAAAGTACCTGTTTCAAACAACGGTATGCATATGATTACTAATCACAAACGAGGGTTTATTTCCATAGTAACTGATCAAGATGAGCGCATTGTAGGCGCTACCGTCTTTTCAAAATCTGCCAGTGAAATTATTCATATCTTCTCTTTAGCAATTGATCAGAAATTATCACTAAAAGATGTTTCTTCCATGGTATTTGCACATCCATCCTTAAGTGAACCAATTCATGATTGTGTCAACGAACCTTTTTCTATGGCACTGCATTCACTTAAGTGAAAGTTTGTAAGTCATACTCAACATGTTTTATAATGAAAGTGAGGTAAACAACATGAGTAAAAAGACCCCTTTATTTGAACTCCATGAGAAATATCATGGGAAAATGGTCGACTTCTTTAATTTTGCACTACCCATACAATATGAAAAAGGAATTATCCATGAACACAACCAAGTCCGTCAAGCAGTTGGACTATTTGATGTGTCTCATATGGGTGAGTTCTTTTTTGAAGGACCACACGCTAAAGATGCGATGTTAACCTTGTTTACAAACGATATAAACAAGCAAAAAGATGGTACTGTCCGATATGGTTTTATGTGCAATGATGATGGAAATGTTATTGATGATTGTCTTGTGTATAAATACAATGATGAGAAGTACATGGTTGTTGTTAATGGTGCCAACATCGAAAAAAATGAAGCATGGGTAAAAAAACACATCTCAAAGGAATGTTTCACTAACAAAAGTGATGACATTGCGTTGATTGCAGTCCAAGGACCAAAATCACAAGCATTGCTTGAAAGAGTTTGTGAGCAACTACCAAAGAAATACTACACCTTTGAAGATAATGTGAACATCTTTAATAAGAATGTTCTACTATCTAAGACAGGTTATACTGGTGAACTTGGTTATGAAATTTATTGTAAGCCAATAGATGCTTTAGAGATCTTTGAAGGATTGTATGCATACAAAGATGAGTTTGACATTGCATTGTGTGGATTAGGTGCACGAGATACATTGCGTCTTGAAGCAGGTATGCCACTATATGGCCATGAATTAAGTGAAGATATTTCTCCCATTGATTCAAGTTTGTCAATGTTTATCTCAAAAGATCACCAACAATATATTGGTGCTTCTGCTCATCAGCGCCTTGCAAAAACAAAACGTGTCGGATTAGAGTTATTATCAAAAGGAATCCCTCGTGAAGGATACAACATTTATCAAAATGACGTACTCATTGGCAAAGTAAGCAGTGGTACATTCTCCCCTTCAATGCAAGTTGGTATTGCCATGGCACTGGTTGATATTGATTGTGATGAGCAAAAAGAAGTTGAAATTGAAATTAGAAATAAAAGAGGTAAAGCAAAAATTGTATCTTTACCATTTAGCTATAAACAAGGAGGAAAATAGCATGAGTGTAAAAGAAGGATATTTTTATTTAAAATCCCACGAGTGGGTGAAGTTTGTCGATGAGAACACAGCACTCATCGGTATTAGTGATTTTGCGCAAAGCGCTTTGGGTGATATTGTTTATGTCAGTTTACCTGAAGTGGATGATGATGTAGTCGCAAACACGAGTTTTTGTGATATTGAATCTGTAAAAGCTGTATCCGATGTGTATGCACCGGTTTCAGGAAAAATTGTTGAAGTGAATGAAGAACTTGACGATTCACCTGAAAAACTTAATGAATCCCCTTACGATACATGGATTATCAAAGTAGAAGGCACATTCAATAAAGACACTTTACTTGATAGCGATGCGTATCAACAATTACTAGATAAGGAGGGCTAAAATGGCCACTTATGTTGTAAACACAAAAGAACAACAACAAGCCATGCTTAAAGAAATCAACAAAACTGTTGATGATTTATTAGCACCTATTCCAGATAATGTTCGCTTTAAAGGTGAACTAAATCTTCCTAAAGGAGTCAGTGAGTTTGAAGCACTTGACATCATGAAAAGCTATGCCAATCAAAACACTGTGTTTAAAACCGTGTTACGTGGTGCTGGGGCTTATGTGCATTATATTCCTAGTGTAGTTAAGCATTTATCTGCACGTGAAGAATTTGTAACAGCATACACCCCTTATCAATCTGAACTGTCTCAAGGTATTTTACAATCTATTTTCGAATATCAAAGCATCATGGCTGATTTAACAGGAATGGATGCAGCCAATGCTAGTGTTTATGATGGTGCTTCTGCTGCAGCAGAAGCCATAACGATGTGTATTGAAAGAAAGCAAAAGAAAGTGTTGCTTGCGAAAACTTTACACCCTGAAACAATTCAAACTATCTTAACGTACAATCAATATTTAGATCATGAAGTTATTATTATTGATGAGAAAGATGGACATGTCGATATGGATGATTTAAAAGCTCATCTTAGTGATGATGTCGCATGCTTTGTGTATCAACATCCTAACTATTATGGCATCTTAGAAGATGCTAAAGGCATTAGTGAGCTTGTTAAAAGTACAAAAGCGAAAGTTGTTGTTTCTGTTAATCCAGTGTCTTTAGCCTTACTAGCCAGTCCAAAAGATAATGGTGCTGACATTGCAGTTGGTGAAGCACAACCATTTGGATTGTCTATCGCTCTTGGTGGACCATACCTTGGATTTATGGCTACCACAGAAAAACTCATTCGTAAACTACCAGGACGTATAGTTGGTCAAACAGAAGATAAAGAAGGAAAGCGCGCGTTTGCCCTTACCCTTCAAGCTCGAGAACAACACATTCGTCGTGAAAAGGCACTAAGTAGCATTTGCTCCAATCAAGCACATTGTGCATTAGTTGCTGGAATGTATGTTAGTGCTATGGGTCCTGTTGGACTTCAAGAAGTTGCACAAGCGAGCGTAAACAATGCTCATTACTTACAAAAAGAATTAGAAAAAGTAGGATTTACATTAACGTTTAATCAACCTTTCTTTCATGAGTTTGTTACTGAAACACCAAAAAACTCTAAAGAAGTTGAAGATTTCCTTGTTTCAAAAAATATTTTGGCAGGATATCCACTCAATGATCATCAAATGTTGTGGTGCGCTACTGAGGTGTTAAACAAAGAAAAGATTGATGAGGTTATATCTTATCTGAAGGAGGGTATCGCATGAGTCAGTTAGTGTTTGAACTATCACAAAAAGGTAGACGTTGTGTTTATTTACCAAAATCCACAACACCACAAGTTAGCTTTGATGAAGACTTTGTTAAAAAGGATACTCTAAAAGCACCAGAGGTGGCAGAAATTGATTTAGTTCGTCATTATATTGGACTAAGCAAACAAGCACATGGTGTCGATAATGGCTTTTATCCATTAGGCTCATGCACCATGAAATACAACCCAAGAATAAATGAAGAATCTGCAGCTTTAGCAGGCTTTAGCCAGTTGCATCCTTATCAACCAGAACATACCATTACAGGTGCACTTCAAGCAATGGCACATCTTCAAGATGCTTTATGTGAAGTTACTGGAATGGATGGGTTTACATTACAACCAGCTGCAGGAGCACATGGTGAATTTACCGGTATGCTTTTAGTGCATGCCTATCATCAAGCAAACAACGATACAAAACGCACAAAAGTTATTGTTCCCGATGCAGCACATGGAACAAACCCTGCTTCAGCGGCGATGGCTGGATATGAAGTACTTACCGTACCTTCTAATGATTTAGGTGGTGTCGACATGGATGCTTTAAGAAGCATGGTTGATGATGAAGTAGCTGCATTAATGCTTACTAATCCAAATACACTTGGGTTATTTGATCCAAACATTAAAGAAATCGCTGATTTGATTCATGAATTTGGTGGTTTGTTGTATTATGATGGAGCGAATTTAAACGCCATCATGGGACTTAGTCGTCCTGGTGATATGGGCTTTGATGTAGTTCATTTAAACTTACACAAGACCTTCTCTACCCCTCATGGAGGCGGTGGACCTGGAAGTGGACCAGTTGGTGTTAAAAAACACCTTATTCCTTTCTTGCCAAATGGTAGCGTAGTTAGAGAAGATGGTAAAATCACTATTAAAAAAGACGATCAACAATCCATTGGTCGTATGCGTTCTTTCTATGGCAACTTTTTAACGAACATGCGTGCCTTAACTTACATTTTAGTATTAGGAAAAGAAGGATTAAAAGATGCTTCTTTCAATGCTGTATTAAATGCTAACTACATGATGGAAAAACTAAAGGATTTATATCATGTAGCTTACCCTGGTACTTGTATGCATGAGTTTGTAGTTTCATTAGAAAGAGAAAAAGAAGAGTTTGGTATTAGTGCAAAAGACATATCGAAAGGTTTATTGGATTACAACATCCATCCACCGACGATGTACTTTCCACAAATTGTTCATGAAGCACTTATGATTGAACCAAACGAAACAGAAAGCAAAGAAACACTTGATCATGCAATTAAAGTGTTGCGCTATTTATACTCATTAATTAAAGATGATCCACAACAATTACTTGATGCCCCAATAAGTACCCCGGTTAAACGGGTAGATGATGTTATGGCAGCTCGTAACCCAATACTTAAATACCGAGAATCAGAGTAATCTGATTCTTTTATTTATCGATTAAAAATATGTTAGAATATAGTTGGTGATAAAATTGAAACATGTCCACGGTGTCGCAGCAATCTTAGTACACGAGAAAAAAATAGCTGCCTTTAAAAGAAACTATGGTGATTATGCTGGTTACTATGAGCTTGTCGGCGGTAAAACTGATAAGCATGAAACAAATGAAATGGCACTTCACCGTGAATGTTTAGAAGAGTTAAACATCACCATAACCATTCATAATTTTTTTAAAGAGATTCGATATGATTATAAAGATTTTGTGTTAACATTAGATACTTATGTGTGTACACCACATTCTTTAAACTTTCAACTGATAGTCCATGATGATGTTTGTTGGGTTGATCATACTTCAATTGATTCATTAAATTGGCTACCTGCAGATATTCAGATTTTGGATGACTTGAAACAATTTTGTGTTTCTCTAACGTAATGAGGAGGATTTATGCGTAAACTATTTGGATACTTATTTTTTGTACTTGTTTTAATTAATTTCTTACGCTTTGAAATTGTATACTTTTTACCTGTTTTAGTTCCTTTGTTTATTTTTATTGTGATTTACAATGTGATGCTTCGATTTCGACCACTAGAGGTGGGTCATCCAAAAGAACAAGCTTCAAATCAGGATAACACCTTTGCGGCTGAGATTAAACAAAAATTCAACACAAGCGATCCTTACGATACCATCGCAACATACGATCCTGCCCTTGTAGAAATTGATCGTTTTAATGATTTAGTAAGTACTTCGACGATGAAAGTACGACTTTTAAACCCACCTAAAAAACACCGTGATGAAGAGACAATGATGTTTCTTAATGAAGGTGAACAAGTTATTTTAGAACCTGCGACTTCACGATTATCGACGATAGCCGTGTATGATCGTTCTAAGCATTTGCTTGGATACATTCCTAAAAACAAAAATAACACGATCCTTCAATTGATTAATCAGCAACGTATCATTAAAGGAATCATTATTTCACTTAATAAATCGTTCTTTACTCACACTATTGACATTGAAATTGAATACAAAAACCAATAAAAAGCTAATTACAATGAAGTAGACACTCTAGAAAATCTTACATCGTGCCTACTTTTTTTTGTGATTTTAAAAAGGATATTTATGGGAAGTATACACATCTCACATTATCCTTTTTTACTTTTATAAAACTAAATGATGGTTACACACATAACCTTATAATAAAAAATCATGCACAAACAACATTAAGCACACTTATTTGATCTAACCCGTATGATTAAAGTCACTATCACAAACAAGGAAAACAAAGCAGTTATTGATGATAAACCTATAAAACTAGATATAAAGTAGCGCAATCCATACCAAGGTGTTAAAAATATAACCACTGGCAACAATGCCCACATTGCTTCAATGGATGTCACATTAACATAAATACTAATAAGTGCACTTATTAAAGTAAGCAGCCAAAAATAGCGACTAAACAATAAAAAACGATCATTATTATTTGTTATGCTCACAAGTATAATACCTACCCATCCAAAACTATATGCAAGCGTTACAACTAGATTTTTAATGGTAGCTGTATCTCCCATTAAATGCTCAGGAAAATTAATAAAGACACTACTAAAAACAAGTATCGTGGTAATGCTTATAAGATAGTTAAACTTACTATTTTTACCTTTAGTCTTGATCTGCAATATTTTCACCCACCACTTTTACTTTAACAATACCGTCTAAATTACCATATGATTTTAATAAATTGAAATATCGATCCATGCTTTTCATCCGTGGATTTAGTGTTATTAATAAATAATGCAACGTGTTATCTTCTCGATAATCACTACCCATAAACTGCACATTGCTAACATACACATTGTGTTTATCTGCTAAGCCTTGATATAAATCAAGATCTGGATTGGTTGTTTGAATAAAAATACGTTTGGTTTCAATACGATTAATAAACACTCCACTTTCGATAATGTTTGCAAAACGCAACAACACATATATTAAGAAAGTTGTCATTATTGCACCAGCATAGTAGCCAATCCCTGCGGCAATACCAATAGTACCAACGCTCCATAAACTCGCTGCGGTAGTTAATCCTTTAACAGAACCTTTACTTTGAATAATTGTACCAGCTCCTAAAAAACCGATACCACTAATAATTTGCGCACCAAGACGTGCAGGATCGGCAGTACTACCAAAACTTGTGTAAATGTACTCAGAAGTCAACATGACTAGTGCTGAAGCTGTCCCAACCAAGGCATGGGTTCGTAGTCCTGCTGCTCTGCTTTTTTTAGAACGATCATATCCAATCCAACCTGAAAGTACCAACGCCAAAAGTAGTCGTCCTCCCATTTCTACAATGATATAATTAATTTCAAAATCAGTCATAACTCTCCTTAACTTCACTTACTAAATCACGTAATGCTTTACGCTCTTTTTTATGTCTGTTTTCATCTTTAAAGGGCACACTACTATAACCAAGTGCTAAAATATGAGCAATGGTTTCTTCTGAAGATAATTTCAGTAGTTCTTTAATGGGCTGTTCTTTAAAGTAGTTTATCCATACTGAACCTAATCCTAAGTCTGTCGCTTCTAGCATCATATGTGTTAACACAACACTAGTATCAATAAGACCTGAATCATTGGCATTCACCGAAGGTTTATATACTTTTGTTTTATTGTAGGTAACAATCATGACAAGAGGCGCATTATAAACTTGTGCATGGTGTGACACTTCTTTTAAAAGCCTTGGCTCTTGAACAATGTACACATGAAAATTTTGGACATTCCCATTAGTAGGAGCAACGACTGCCGCTTCACTTATTTGGTCAATATCACTTTGTTTTACTGGTTGTTTTAAAAATGCTCGTGTCGAACATCTTTTTTTAGCTAATGTTATAAATTCCATAGTTTTCTCCTAGTTCTATTTTAACAAAACTACACAATGGTTACAATTAAAAAAGGCCTATAGGCCCTTTTCTGAAATAACAACCGATATTCTCGGAATAATCTGCTTTTTACGAGAAACAACATGCTCAATAAAGATATCTTCATCATGCATTACTGAAGGATAAGCTTCCTCAACAATCCACTTTTCCTTTCCTGCATAATACATAATCGAACCGTTTTTCTCAATCGAGGTAAATATCATTAACAACAAGTCTAACTTCTCATTTTTACAATACGATTCCATCTCATCAATCAAATTAGTTTTAATTTCCTGCAGTTCATCCAAATTATAAATATTAACTTGTCCTAGGCGGAAGCGGTAATTTGAGATGGTGTATTCTTTAATATCATGTTCAATAATTTCACTCATTGAGCGGTTTGTTAGATTTGCTCCCATCGAGAACAACTCTTTAGCAAACTCTTCAATATCAAGTTCAGCAATTTCAGCAAGTTCTTCTGATATTTCAATGTCTGTTTTAGTCGTTGTTGGTGAGTTGAAATTTAGTGTGTCTGAGATCATAGCCCCTAATAGCAATCCTGCCATGTTTTTTGAGATTTCAACATTATGCTCTTTGTACATCTTTGCGACAATGGTGGATGTAGAACCCACTAGTTGATTTCGAAACATAACTGGATTTGATGTTTGAATATCTCCAATTCGATGATGATCTATAATCTCTAGTATTTCTGCATCCATAACATTCTCTACACTTTGTGATACCTCATTATGATCGACAAGAATGATGTTCTTGTTTTTACTATTTAGTACGTGATACCTTGAAACAAGGCCATACACTCTATTTTGATCATCAACTACAGGGTATGAACGAAAACGTGTCTTTGTAATTTTTTTAGCTACTTCATTAACGTATTCTAATTTATTAAACGTAACCAAATTGCTTGTCATGATGTCTTTAATTGGAGATGAGAAGAATAAATAACGAGCTGTATTTAGTGTTCCATGACCTGATAATATAACCGCACATCCTTTTTCTTGCGCTGCTTGTAACACTGCAGGTGAAACTGAATTTGCCCACACAACAATTAAACAAGCTGCGTCTTTAGCAATAACTTCAAGTTGTGCTTGAGTATCATTACCAACAATGACTGTTCGATTATCAAGTTCATAATTATCCAACTTGGATGCCGCAATCGCAATAATACTCACTTTACCATTTAAGCGAGTTTGCTTTGGTGCATACAATAACTTACCTTTAATCGTTTTACTAATGTATTCAATCGGGGTTTTCTTTAGTAACTCAATGCTTTTTGCGGTATCCCCCATCGCTACTTGAGATAAGTTAGAATTGGTAATCATTCCTAATAGTATCCCTTTATCATCCACAACGACTAATGTTTGTTTGTCTTCTTTTTGCATTAAGTTATACGCATCAAATATCGTCGTCTCAACATTAATACTAATAGGTTCATCCATGTTAATTTCATACAGTTGTGAACGTGCATCATCTAAATAAATTGGTTTTCGAAAATTGAATTTATCAAGCAAATAACTTGTTTCATGATTAATATGTCCTAATCGACAAGCAATCGCATTCATTCCTAAGTGTTGTTTTAACTCAGCATAACCAATCGCAGCGCAAACAGAATCACTATCTGGATGGCGATGACCCACCACATACACTAAATCATTTGTAAAAGCATTTGACATAACTTCACCCCTTCTTACTAATCAACTTTGATAACAAGCAAAACGCTTTAAATCTGTCTATTTCATTCTACAATGCAACCTTAAAAAACACAATAACGATTACATCTTAAAAAGCACACACAAAAGACCACAAGTTAAACAGTATTAACTCGTGGCTTATCACTACTTAATCGTACTTGTCGCAATATGCATAACATCCCAAGTGGATGCAAATGGTGGTGCATAACCAAAGTCTAACAACGAGAAACGATCAATTGTCATTTTTTGATCAATGGCAACAACAAAAGGATTTAATCGAAGTGCTGCATTTTTCTCACCAAATAATTGCGCTCCTAATATCACTTTACTTTTCTTATCGACAACCACTTTAATGGTTATGTCTGTAGGATTTGGATAATACCCAGCGCGATCATAAGATGAAATCGTATTGACAATAACATCCATGTTTAAATCTTTCGCTTCTTTTTCACTTAAGCCCGTTTTAGCCACCTCACGATCGATTATTTTAATCATGGCACTTCCTAAGCCTTGTTCAAATACTTTATCAGCGCCACCAAAACGTTCAGCCAATACTTTACCTTGTTTATTGGCGTTGGTTCCTAGTGGTATAAACACTGGTTTTTTACTTATCGCATGTACAATAGTAGAACAATCACCAACTGCATAAATATCTGAAATATTTGTTTGCATTTTTTCATTAGAAACAATAGCTCCATTTGGTAACATTTCAATGTTAGTGTCCTTTAAAAACTGGGTGTTTGGTCGCACACCAACAGACATCACTACAATATCTGCCATCACTTCTGCTGTGTCGGTAGTTAATACTAGTTTGTTGTCTTTTTCGTGTATCTTACTTACCCCTTGAGATAAATACAACTCTACCCCTTTTTCAATTAAATGTTCTTCAATCAAAGTGGAAAACTCAACATCAAAGGTAGCTAACACATGATCTAAGCGTTCGATTACAATTACTTTTTTATTTCGTGTAACAAACGCTTCCGCAACTTCTAATCCAATGTATCCCCCACCAATAATCGCTACAGTTTGAGCATCATCCCCAGCTTTTGCGAGTGCTTCTCCATCAGCTAATGTTTTTAATTGAAAGACCTTTGGATGATTCACGCCTTCAATTGGTGGAATGATTGGTGAAGCACCACTTGCGATTACTAAACGATCGTAGTTGTCCACGAACGTTTGATTATTATGCATAACAGTAACTTGTTTTTTATCAGGATTCACATCAATTACTTCATGATTAATGCGGACATCAATACCTGCCTTTTGAAAATCTTCGACAGAACGAATGCGCATTTTATCGATATCGGTGTTTTCTTTCGACACATAATAAGGTAGTCCACACGCACCATAGGACACTTCATTTGTTTTTTCATAAACAACAACTTGTTCATCTTTAAGTTCTCTTTTAAGTTTAGCGGCAGTTGACATCCCACCCGCTACACCTCCAATAATAATGGTTTTCATAATAACTCCTTTTTCTTTATAAAACCATTATATCATGAGTCACTTTTTAATGAGTATTTGTGCTTACAAAAACACATTATGATAATTACTCATTGCAAGAACTACATTGATTTGAGACAATAGACAAGAGGTAATTTATGGACATAAAACAGCTACAACAACAAATCAAAGAATTTTGCACAACAAGAGATTGGGATCAGTTTCATAATGCCAAAGAATTAGCTATTGGTATGTCAACTGAAGCAAACGAACTGCTTGAAGTATTTCGTTTTATTAAAGAAGCGGATATTGAAAACATTGTTTCACAAAAAAAAGAACACGTTGAAGATGAACTTATGGATGTGTTGTTTTTTGTGCTTCGATTTGCGCAAGTTTATGATGTAAACATTGAAGAGGCTTTTACAAGAAAAATGAAAAAAAACAACACCCACTATCCAGTAGATGTTGTAAAAGGGAAAAATAAGAAATACAACGAGTATTAGTCTGTAAAGGAAACCACATCTTCCAATACAGCATGTACAATAATACGACCATTATCAATATCGTAATTACACGAAACTAATGTCAATATATGATCAATATCACTTGTATCTACATCCGTCGCATAGCGTGATTGATTTTTAAATCGTGACACTAACGTTTGTACATCCATGTTGTTTGCAGGAATATCCAAGCCTTGCTTTGTCGCATCAACTAAATATGCCGCAAAGATACGATATGTACGATACTCATACAACGTACGAACTTCAATGGTTTGATGTTCTAGATAGAAGTCTTTGTTTTGATATTTGTCTAACGCACGAAACATAGTTCCATCAAGCATCGCATGTCCATATATGACTGTGTGAACATCGCTTAAATCATTGTTGTTTCGATAATCCATGAAAATTGACCCATGTTGTAAACGCTGTTTATCAAAGCCACGGCGCATGTAAAAATCATTGTCATTTGCTTGTACCATCGGATAATCAATGACTGTGTTTTCAATGCTGATCCAACCAATGTAATCATCGTTTCGTTGTAAATACTCTTGATTTAAACGTGTTAATCGTAAACGCAAAACTTCTTCATCACTTAATGATTCTTGATCAGGTAATAAATCATCAATAATCTGTTTGTTTAAATCAGACAGTTCTTGATTCATGGCACGTGATTTTGAAGAAACATAATAATCCCATCCGAAAAAACCTAATGCGACAACGATGAAGGCTATTCCAATTAATCGGATAATTTTTCTTGTGTTGTTTTTCATGGTTTTATTATAACAAATCTAAATTATTCGTGCTCGTCTTATGAATCAAGATAGATTGTAAAGTAATTAAAATTTTGGTATACTCCCTTAAACTAGTCAGGAGAAAGAGCATGGTACCTTTTTTAAAAGCAATCATTCAGATTATGTACACTATTCATCGCGAGATTACTCAACTTAACAATGTTTATGAAATTAACATGACGGATAAACAACTTCATTTTTGGGTGTTTGGTTTTGTGGCATTAGTAATCTTTGTAATCGTCCACTGGTTGTTTTTGTATCTAAGCAAAAAAAGCATACTTCTTATATCGTTTATTTATACATTTACAGTCGCCACCGTATTGGCCTTTGCAATTGAAATCGGTCAATATCAAAGCAAGACCGGACATATGGAGTTTGCGGACATCCTGTACGGTCTTTATGGTTTTGTCGTTTTGTTTATTGTTGCTTTAATGGTTTTTTATGGTATTAAAGCGGTGATAACGTTACTTAGAAAGCAGTGATTGGGCAAACTTTACACCTAAATGATAAGCTTTAATGTTATCTTCAAGTAGCTGAGGATCAATTTTCGCAAACTTCTCAACAATTACCTCTTCACCTTCACTAATATCAAACATATCTAATGAAACAAGTAGCGCACCAAAAGCAGCCATGTTGGCTGTTTTAATATTATCAATTTCATTTGCTAATCCATTGAAATCACAACGGATTTGCGGTGAAAAATCATTTTCTTTTACTAAAGCTGCGTTACTTATCAACATACCATTAGTTGATAATTGATTTAGAAATTTATCTTTCGCTAATTGGTTCATCGCTAATAAATGAGTCATGTCATTGGTAATGATTGGGGATTGTTGGTTTTTCTCACTGATGACCACATGACAGTTAGCTGTTCCACCACGCATTTCAGGACCATAGGATGGCATCCAGCTTACTAAATAATCACGCTTCATGCCCATCATCGCTACCATTTGACCAATCGTTAAAACACCTTGACCACCAAATCCAGCGCATACTAACTTAACTATTTTTTCCATCATTGCGCTCCTTAAAGACACCTAATGGAAACACTGGTTCCATGTTTGTTTTAATATACTCCATGGCTTGAACTGGTGTCATTTTCCAACCAACATTGCATGATGACAATACTTCGACCATGCTGAATCCTTCATTATTTAACTGACATTCAAACGCTTTTTTAATCGCCTTTTTCGTTTGGCGAATACTTTTTACATCTGCTGTCATCACTCGTTCAATATAAGCCACATGTTCTATTGTTGAAAGCATTTCACTCATTTTAAGTGGATGACCACCAAATTCTGCACTTCTACCGGTAGGGGAAGTTGTTGTGACTTGATTAAGCAATGTTGTAGGGGCCATTTGACCACCTGTCATTCCGTAAATGGCATTATTTACAAAGATCACGGTGATGTTTTCATTGCGGTTTGCACTATGAACAATCTCAGCAGCTCCTATGGATGCCAAATCACCATCTCCTTGATAGGTAAACACTATTTTATCAGGATTGATTCGTTTAACCCCAGTAGCAACAGCTGGTGCACGACCATGGGCTGCTTGAAGAGCGTCACAATTAAAATAATCATAACTAAACACTGAGCAACCTACTGATGCAATGGCAATACTACGATCGACAATTTCTAGTTCTTCCAATACTTCCGCAACTAAACGGTGAATAATACCATGGGTACACCCTGGACAATATGAAAATGGTTTATCAGTTAATCCTGAAGTTTTCTTAAATATAGTAGTCATGTTCAGGCTCACTTTCTAATTTTATGAGTGCATCCACAAGTTCTTCTGGTGTAAAAATATTCCCACCTGCACGACCATAAAACCCTACTTTTACTTTGTTGTTTAATAGTCCTTTAACATCTTGCACTAATTGTCCCATGGATAATTCCGCAACTAAAACAGCTTTTGTGTTTTTAGTTGCTTCTAGTATTTGCTTATAAGGGAAAGGCCATAATGTTTTTAATCGAATCAAACCTATTTCAATACCTTTTTTCTTCATGATTTCAATGGCTGCTAAGGCTATTCTACTTGATGTACCATAGGCAACAATCGCCATTTGTGCATTTTCCATGTTGACAAGTTCTACATCCGCCACTTCATCAGAAATCTTTCGGTATTTCTCCATTAATTGTTGATTGTGTGCTTCTAATTCATTTGGATTTAAATACAATGAATTAATGACATTGCGAGTTTCACGTTTTGCATGATTGCCATTAGCTGCCCACTCAATAGGGTATCGTTTAACTGGTGTTTGATTAATCGCAACAGGTTCCATCATTTGACCGATGACACCATCTGCCATAACCATCACAGGATTACGATACTTTTGTGCCAACACAAACGCTTCTTGCACCATATCGGAGGCTTCTTGAACTGAGTTTGGTGCTAAGACGATTACTCGATAGTCTCCATTACCACCACCTTTTACTGCTTGATGATAATCTGCTTGACCTGGTAAAATTCCACCAAGTCCAGGCCCTGATCGACTAATTGCAACGATCACACAAGGCAGTTCTGCACCTGCACAATACGAGATACCTTCTTGTTTTAATGCAATTCCAACAGAAGATGATGAAGTCATTACCAGACCACCTGCTCCAGCTCCACCATAAACCATGTTTATCGCCGCAACTTCACTTTCTGCTTGAACAAACACTCGTTTATTTAATGGCATATGTTTCGCCATTGTTTCAATCAATTCATTTTGAGGGGTAATAGGATAACCAAAAAAGGCATCACACCCAGCTGCTATCGCAGCTAAAGCTATCGCTTCATTTCCCTTCATCAATACTTTTTCACTCATGATTTACAACCTTTCTACAGTAATGCATACATCAGGACAAACTGTAGCACAAAATGTACAACCAATGCATTTGTCCGGTTCAATGACTGTGGATGGATGATAACCAATTTTGTTCACATTCTCTTTATCCAGTTCTAAAATAGATACTGGACAAACCGACACACATAAATTGCATCCTTTGCAACAATCTGTCGAAATAGTCACTCTACCTTTTGCCATAGATTAAAACTTCTTTCCATTTTTAATGTATATACTATTAATGTTTCTCATCATGTTAATTCTGTTTTCTGCCATTTGATCTGCAACTAAGTATGTTGGCGTATCCGTTTCTTTTGAGGTACGAATAATTTCACGTACACGATCAAAGATTAAATCTATTTGACGAATGGCATTTTCTCTTTTGTAGCCTTGAATTTCTTGATACACATTAATTAAACCACCAGCATTAATAACATAATCTGGAGCATATATAAATCCTCTTTCATGCAACAACATTCCATCTTGTGCACTGTCCTTTAAGACATTGTTTGCTGCACCAGCAATGATTTTACATTGTAATCGATCTAATGTTTCTTTCGATATTACTGAACCTAATGCACATGGCGCAAACACATCACATGCTTGATCATAAATATCATCCACAGAAACTACCGTTGCATTAAACTCATTTTTTACTGCATCTGTCTTTTCTTTATCTACATCACAAACGATTAGTTTAGCACCTTCTTCATGCAAATATTGACACAAGTAATAACCGACATGACCTACACCTTGAACCGCAACTGTCACACCATCAAGTTTTGCAGTACCACGCTCTTCTTTTAAACATGCTTTGATTCCTTTTAATGTACCTAAAGCAGTAAATGGTGAAGGATCACCACTCTTATCCGCTAAACCAACCACATAAGAAGTTTCCATGCTTACAAAATTCATATCTTCAGGAGATGTACCAACATCTTCTGCAGTTATATAACGACCATTTAGTGAGTCTACATAACGACCAAATGCTCTCCAAAACGCTTCACGTTTTACCGTATCTGCTCTTAATTTTTTCGAGTTTCCAATGATGACAGCTTTTCCACCACCAAGATTCAAACCAGCACAAGCTGCTTTTTTAGTCATACCACGAGCTAAACGAAGCACATCGTAAATCGCATCATCTTCACTGTCGTATTCCCATACTCTTGTACCACCAAGTGCAGGTCCTAGTGTTGTGTTATGCACACAAATTGCACCTTTTAAACCTGAATTACGGTCATACAAATAAACTAATTGCTCATAGCCATACTTTTCCATGTAGGCATACTTTTCCATGATAGTTCCTCCTTTATATAAAAAACCGCTTTGAACGTTATATCAAAACGGCCTATTCTGGCTCAGATAACAACATTGAGGTGAGATAGTTAATAAAAATCATCAGCCAACTCCCTTTTCTATCCGACTTCATTATAACAAAAGGCATTTTATTTTGAAAGCGTTTTCACGTACTTTTTACTTATTTACTTATTTAAAAAACAACATAAAAGAAAAAATCCATCTTTTTATAGACAGATCTTTTTACTCTTATATATACTAACTATTAAGCTAGTGCTTCAATAATTTTTAATACACCTTGTACATCATCTACTGTATATTCTGGGTTTTCACTTAACAATTTTTCTTCACTTTGAAATCCATATGTTACGGCACATACTGGCATGTTTGCATTTTTTGCTGTTTGAACATCCACAATCGAATCTCCAACAAACAAGCAATTTCTAGGATCAACACCAAGGTTTGCGGCTACTTCAAGTGCCATATCAGGTGCAGGTTTGCGATCAATAAAATCAACTTCTCCTAATACAAAATCAAATGTATCTTCTTTAAAATGTTTTGCAATAAGTTGTTGAACATATACATTTGGTTTGTTTGAACAAACTCCTAGTGCAAATCCAAGTTCTTTTGCTCTATAAACAACATCGACAATTCCTTCATATGGCTTTGTCTTGTCATTGTAAAGTTCACTATAATGCGCTTGAAATCTTTCTAATACTTGGTCAATCTCTTTATTTGTAGCTCGCTGATTTAATGCTAAATCCACTAAATGCCGAACTCCATTACCTACAAACCCCATCACTTCTTCATCGCTGTATGTTTGATGGTCAATTTCCTTAAGTGCTTGATTTAAACTACTTGCTAAATCTGACACTGTATCCAATAAAGTGCCATCTAAATCAAAAATAATTGCTTCAATCATCATTCACTGCTCCTTTGCTTTTTCCTTTAACTGTATATACTCATCCGCATTATCAAGAATGCTTTTAACTTGTGTCAAACTTAAATCACAGATCACCTTCGCTGGTGATCCTAATACTAAAGATCGCTCTTTAATCTTACTATGTGATGTCACTAATGCTTTCGCCCCAATTAAACAATGCTTTTCTATAATTGCACCATCTAACACCACACTATCCATACCAACAAGTACTTCATCATGGATAGTAGCTCCATGAATGATGGCATGATGACCAATAGTTACATGTTTGCCAACAGTCACTGGATAACCAGATGATGCATGAATCATCGCATGATCTTGTATGTTTGTACCTTCATCAATAAAGATTGGCTCAACATCTCCTCTTATCACCGCAAAAGGCCACACTGAGCAGTTTGCCTTTATTGTCACATCACCAATAATAACAGCAGTAGAATGCACATAAGCTGTTGAATCAATGCTAGGCGTTTTTTTATTAAATGTTTCAATCAAGTCGATGTACCTCACACATGAATTTTTCATTGTCTTCTCTTGGAATAAACACTTTGGTAAACTTTTGTTGTTTCGACCATGTTTCAAAATGGACAATGTCTTCTGCTTCTTTATAATGCATTGGGAAAAAATACTTTGGTTTAATTTCACTTATAAAAATTCGAGCACCCCAATCATAATCTCTTTTCATGCGAGGGTCAACCGGAAACATCGCTACATCAATTGATAATGGTTTGATATCTTCAATGATGTTTAAAAACTGAAACATTGCTAAATCGATTTCATCTTGAGTGGATTCTTCTTTCCAATGCCACAAATTAAGATCACCAGCATGAAAGATGTTGTGATGCTTTGTTTGAACATAATAACTAACACCAAGATCAGTAGAATCAAAGACACTAATTTTTAATCCTTCCACAATTAAGTTATCTCCAGGCTTTACAACAATAGCATCACAATCAGCTGGTACTTTCACATCTTCACTGACAATAACCTGTTTGCGATAACTAAAAATACTTGGATGATAATGATCATCATGCGAATGTGTCACAAAAAACAATACTGGTTTATTTGTGTCCAAATATTTCCTTGGCAACATCCCTAAAACAAAATCAAAAACAAGTGTCGCATCTTCACTTTTTATCACATAACCACTATGATTGATATACTCTACTACCACTGACATATTATCTCCCCCTTTAACACAAATATTATATCATGTAAGAAAGATGTTTACCCAAATAAAGACTACAAATTGTACAATAAAAACGCTCCAATAGTATTGATTGTGAGGTTTGCGGCCATATGAAGAACAACAGAATACGTAATGCCTTTATGATAATGGTTAACCCAACTAAAAAAGACACCGACACCAATTAAAGAGACAATCGCAAAGACAAACAAGTACCAAGAAAACATCGTATAAAGCATACCTACATGATACAAAGCAAAGAAAAGACTACTTAAGCCTATCTTGAAATGTTTTGATATCGAAAACTGTGGAAGCTGCATAACATAGCGAAAATAAAACTCTTCAAGTGGTCCATTAATAAAGACAATGTACACAAACACCAATGGATAGTTCGCGGTTGTGACACCAACATTGGTTGCTAAAGAATCACCAACAAAATCAAACATCCCATAAGGATACAAAAAAAGAAACGCCAAAAACAACACCACCATAACACCACCACTTATTAAAAGAATGATCTTAAGGTGTTTTCCTTTATCAAACAACACAAACTTATGGCGTGATAAAACTAACACAATAAAGGGAAGCAAACCAAACAACGTCACTTTTATTGCAGAACGCTCAAAATAACTAAACATCGCACTTTGATCTATCCATACCATCATTAGTGAAAACACGATAAGTGCCACATACAAACTTATTTGCTTTTTCATGTTAACCTCCCTTTTTTACTAGCATAACTAAAATACACAAGCAAGATGGCAGCCAGTAAAAAGAACACACCACTAAAGATAAACGAACCATACGCTGAAACACTATACACCAGTCCAACCATGCTTGATCCAATAATCATACCAAAAGATTTAATAGCATTAAATAAACCCATAAATAAGGAATGATCTATTTTTCTACCTAAAGTTCCAGCTATTGTTTGAACTAGAATAAGATAAATAGAATTTAATACAAACAGTGAAATGGCTACGACAATAAACAAGGTTTGATTATATAGTACAAACAATACATTGCTTAATATTCCCATAAAAAACAACACCCATGATAGTGGTCTTTGTTGACCTGTTTTACGTACTAAGTAAATACCAATGGTGGAGTTAATAACAAGCGATAAAACTCCAAAGCCTGCCTTTAAGATACCGTTGTAGGATGGTAAAAACTTAAATTGATCACGAATAAAGAAGTTAAACGCTTGATCAAAAGCAATCGATCCAACTTGTGCAAAAAAGACAACCAATAAAAACACCCAAACAATTCCTTTAACATACTTTTTCGCAACAATAAAACTTGATATAGGGTTTATTTCTTTTACCCAATTATGTTTTTTAAGTAATTCGTCTTTGCTTATGGGGATTTGTAAGAAAGTCATGTATGCCAATATCCCACTAAATGCTAATCCAATTATTTGTGCAGTAAACATTAGAGTTAATGAAACATCACCCAAAAAGCCCCCTACTAAATAACCTACTGCTCCTGATATTGTAAACACCGTTGCATGAATGGTTAGATTTGAAGCCATGGAATCTTGTGAAGAATAATCCATCACGACTGTTAAATGCATTACCATCACAGCCCCTACAAAAAAACCTGATATCATTCTAGCAACAATCACCATCCAAAAAGTCATGGCTAATGCAAAAGTAAGTTGTCCTAAGGCATATCCTAAACAACCAATTAAATACACTTTCATACGACCATATCGATTACTCATAAGTCCCCAAAAAGGAGAAAACAGAAAATTAGTAAAAGCCATCGCAGAAAAGGCAAACCCAAAAGTGTATGCTGGAAAGCCTCTTTGTTCAATTAAAAAGGGTGTTGCAGGATGTGCCAAGTTTGCAAACACCATTTCAAGAAACATCAAGATAAAAAACCACGTTAATGAAGCAGTTTTATGTGTAAAAAGATACTTTAGTTTTTTCATAATGCTTATTATACAACATTATTCATTGTTTTATTACTCTTTAAGCTCTAAAAGCAACTTATAACCTTCTTCTTCACTAAAGTAGGAACTAAACAATACAATCCAAGGTTTAATCGTTTGTTCATCTTTAAACTCTTTATAGCGAGAAATAATCCACTGACGCAAGGTATCATAGACAAAGTCTGGATCAATATCAATAAGATGTTTGTTTAGTTGACTTATAAACCAAGGATGTTTTTTAACATGATTTTTGAGTAAATCCCAACGTCTTTCTAACACTAACAATTGACGATAGGTCCAATCTGAAAAAACTCCTTCATTATACTGTGTAAGCATAATGTCAACTTCATCTTTCCATTTTCTACGATCAACACTTTCTTTAAGTTGGTGATAGCCACTTGTTTCACCACAATAAAACAACCAACGTAGTGCACTTTTTAGTGACTCATTATCATCGTTAATCTCACAAATCATCACCCACAAGCTCACCCACGGTATGTCTTCATATTTTGGTTGTTTTTGAACTTGCGTAAATATTAATTCTAAAGCTGAAGTATACTCTTGTTTTTCAATAGCCACATCGACCATATGACGAACAATTTTTGAGTATTTTGTAACATCTATTGCTTCAAAAGGAAAGTAAACCATGCTTTCTTTTGAAAAGAAATAATGTGCTTCAATTAAGTGTTGATCATCATCCACACACTCTTTTGCACGCTCAAACAAACCTTCCAATAAAGGTATTCTCTCACTATTCTTTGCGTATTCACTTAGTAGTATTAACCATTTATTGATTACACTATCACGTATTTCAGGATACAACTCTAACCATAATGTAACATCTTCAATGACTCTTTTTGAATCAGTATTTTTATCGCGTACTAGCTTCTCTAACCACTGTGTCTGTTTATCAAAGAAATCCATTTCATAACAATCATTGTTAGTACTTGTCCAATAGCTGACAAACTCATCCATCATCCACTCTAAGATAACTAAAACACTATCAAAATAATGGTGTTCACTTAACCATTGCATTTGATCCATGTAAAACTCATACGCTTCAAAAAGAACATCACTATCTTCATCACTTTTAGCATGTTCTAATGCTAAGTTGCATACTTCAATGATTTGCTTTTCGTGTTTTTTTAAGTCAAACACATATTCATTAAAATCATCTGGTATTTTTAAGTAAGGTTGTGTTTGATATTCATCTTTTTTACTTTGAGAAAGCAAAATAAACGACGCAGCTAAATGCTTACAATAACGCTTACCATGACAATCACAAGTCGCACTTAAAAGATGACCTACATCGTCAACTGTTATGCTTGTTTGATAGCGTTTAGTACCAACAACACTAAACTCATACACATGAGCATGTTGTTGGGGTTTGTTTAACACCAGTCCCCAATTGACATAGTCATAACCACGTCGAAAAGTAGTGTCACTAAACAGATGATGGGCAACTTTTATATGCATATAACCTACCTCAACTTATTTTCGGCATGTTAGAATTGGTGTTTTAAGATAGTTTTATTATACTCTATTTTTCAAAAGGTTCAAACTGCATCTTCACAAGTTGTAGAATATGTTAAAATAAAAGTGAATTGAACTATACAAGGGAGTTAGTATGACACAACACAAACGAATCGAACGTGATTCCTTAGGAGAGGTTGAACTCGATAGCCATGTTCTTTATGGCGCACAAACAAAACGAGCAATCGATAATTTCAATATTACCCAACAACCCATTCACAATGAACTAATCAAAGCTGTTGGGATGATTAAACTTGCTAGTGCCAATGCCAACTTTAAGGCTGGTATGCTTGATGAAGAACGACATTCTTTTATCGTCAAAGCAGCCCATGATGTTATTGATGGCAAGCTTAATCAATGGTTTATTACCGATGCTATTCAAGGTGGTGCAGGAACTTCAGTAAACATGAATGCCAATGAAGTTATCGCCAATCAAGCTGCTTTATATGCCAATCGTCGCATTGGATTGTATGATTATATTCACCCAAATGATCACATTAACTTTGGTCAATCGACCAATGATGTATACCCAACCGCTGGACGAATTACGGCATTGTTTTTATCTAAAAAATTATTGCATGAGATTCAAGAGTTACAAATATCTTTATTAAAGAAATCAGAAGAATTTGAAAATGTTCTTAAAATGGGACGTACTCATTTACAAGATGCCATCCCAATACAATTGGGTCAAGAATTTAGAGCTTTTGCGACATCCTTTAGTCGTGATATAAAAAGGATAAAATTCGCATTTGCGGATTTACGTTCAATCAACATGGGCGCAACCGCCATTGGAACAGGACTAAATGCGGATGAAGGGTATCGACGTTTAGTTGTTAAAGAGCTCAGTGAAATTTCAAATCTTAGCTTAACTTCTGCTAAAGACATGGTCGATAGTACGCGAAATGTTGATGCCTTTGTATGGGCAAGTTCAGCGTTAAAAACTTTAGCTGTCAACTTATCGAAAATGGCTAATGATTTACGATTAATGGCTTCAGGACCAAACACTGGTTTTGCAGAAATAAATTTACCAGAAAGACAGCCAGGATCTTCCATTATGCCAGGAAAAGTTAACCCTGTTATTGCTGAGGTAACCAACCAGGTTTGTTTTAATGTGTTTGGTAATGATCTCACCATATTAAAAGCTGCAGAAGCTGGTCAATTAGAACTAAATGTGTTTGAGCCTGTTATCTTTTATAAACTGTTTGATTCTATTGATACATTAACTAACGCTATTGTTACCTTAAGAGAAAATGCTATTAATGGCATTAGCGCTAATGTTGATCGTTGTAATGAGCATGTGGAAAACTCGATTGGCTCCATCACTGCCGTTGCTCCTCATATTGGTTATGCTAATGCTTCAAAAATTGCTCGTCAAGCACTAGTGGAAAAACGAAAATTGCGTGATGTGTTATTAGAAAGCAATTTAATCAGCGAAAAAGAACTTGATATTATTTTAAGTGCCAAACAAATGACACGACCAGGTATATCTGGTAAACGATTATTATTAAAAAAGCAAAAAGAAAAAGAGAAGAGGTCGAAACATGAAAACAATTCATAAAGACTCCATATACAACGCCATCAAAGAGGCATGCATTAGTATACAATCTCGATATTCACCAGAAATGGAAAAAGCCATTGAACTTGCAATGAACAAAGAAGAAGGTGTTGGTAAGAGTATTCTCAAAGTTCTTTTAGATAACTCAGAATTAGCGTCTACTCAAGGACTACCCATGTGTCAAGATACAGGAATGGTCGTTGTATGGGTTCAACTTGGTGTCCACGTAAAAATCGAAGGTGGTTTTTTAAATGACATCATCAATGATGCTGTAAAAGAAGCCTACGATGTTGCTTATCTACGAAAATCAGTAGTGGATGACCCACTTTTTAACAGGAAAAACACCAACGATAATACCCCTGCTATCATCCACGTGGATTTAATTGATTCTGATCAATTGATCATTAACCTTACCGCTAAAGGATTTGGTAGTGAAAACATGTCTGCGTTAAAAATGCTGACACCAGCTCAAGGTCTTGAAGGTGCAAAGGAATTTATTATTGAAACAGTCGCCAATGCTGGGCCTAACGCCTGTCCACCACTAGTGGTTGGTGTTGGTATTGGAGGAACCATGGATCAAGCTTCTTGGCTTGCCAAACGATCTCTATTTCGAGAAATTGGCGATCGACACCCTGATGAACAATATGCTCAATTAGAACAAGAATTACTTGCTCAAATCAATGAGTTAGGTATTGGTCCACAAGGATTGGGTGGTAAAACCACTGCTTTAGAACTATTTATTGAACATTATCCAACGCATATTGCAGGATTACCCGTTGCTGTAAATATAAATTGTCACATGACTAGACACAAGCAGGTGATATTATGATTCGATTAAAAACACCATTAGACAACAAACAGCTATCACAATTAAAAGCCAATGATTTTATTTACATAAGTGGTTTTATTTATACAGCTCGTGATGCTGCTCATAAGCGCTTAATTGATGATATTAAGCACAATCGTCCATTACCATTTGATCTAAACAATCAAATATTGTATTATGTTGGCCCTTCCCCTACTCCAGCTCATTTAAAGTTTGGTAGTGCTGGTCCAACAACCGCAAGTAGAATGGATCCATACACCCCAACCTTGTTAAAGCATGGTATTAAAGCAGTAATCGCAAAAGGATATCGAAGTGAAGAAGTTCGTCAATCCTTTTATGATCATCAAGCGGTTTACTTATTAGCCATTGGTGGTGCAGGTGCCCTACTTGGTAATTGTGTGGTCGACTCAAAAGTTATTGCTTATGATGATTTAGGCACAGAAGCGATACGACGATTAGAAGTTGTGGATTTCCCTGTTATTGTCGCTTATGATTTACAAAATAATGATGCATATAAAATAGCACAACAAAAAGCGGTCAAATGATCGCTTTTTTAATCTAAATAAAAAAAACGTCTGCTTAGACGTTTGGTGAAATTCGTTTGTACACATCAATAAATTCAGTCGCAATGATTTTAAATGCTTCTGCACTCATCAGTTGATCTTGGGCATGTGTTAATAATAAGTTCATAACTACAGAACCATTAGCTACATCCTTTTGAATCAATTCTGTGTGAGCTTTGTGTCCCTTGACAAACTGTTGTTCTCCTTCTTTAAGCAATGAATCTGCTTTTTCAAAGTTTCCTTTTTTCGCCGCTGCAATCGCTTCTAAATACTTATCACGAGCAGTTCCAACATAATTAATAATTTGAAAACTAATAATTTCTAAGCCTTCCATGTGTTCCATAAACATCTCTTCTTTCTCTATTTTCTCTTTGTATATTGTAGCATACAAAGTATAGAGAAACACAACAAGTTAAATATTCAAAGTAATCTCATTTTTCTTTTCAAATAAAGAACCATCTTCAATATTCTTAAGCAAATCTTCAACTTTTGTTTTAATACTATCAAATGTATCTAAGTATCCTTGATAAGGACCACCACTTGGATCTTCTAGTCCCCAATCTTCTCTAAAACGAGCTGGAACATAAGGGCATTCAACTCCACAACCCATTGTGATTAATACATCCAAGCTGTTTGGAATATCTTTTAATAATTTTGGATACAACATACTGGTGTCGATGTTGTTATCTTCGATTGCTTGTTTTGCCAGTGGTTTTACTTCAGGGTATTGCTCTGTTCCTGCAGAATAAATCTCTATGTCATCTGTTGCTAAAGAACGAGCAATCGCTTCTGCCATTTGTGAACGGCATGAGTTGTGTATACATACAAAAGCTATTTTCATACGATATCCTCCTATTAAATAGTTTAACATAGGTGCGCAAACAAAAAGACAAGGATGCCTTGTCTTTTTGTTAAGTTTTTGTTAATTAAGCTGTTTTAACAACAGGTTTTAATGTGTATCCATTTAAGGATACTGTAACTTCGCTTATGATAATATCTTCAAGTGGTTTATCAAATGGACTTCGTTTAACACTAACAATATCATCCACAACTTCCATTCCTGAAGTTACTTCACCAAAAGCCGCATACTGACCATCTAAGTGAGGAGCATCACCGACCATAATAAAAAACTGTGATCCAGCACTATCTGGATGTTGTGCACGTGCCATTGAAAGCACGCCACGTTTATGTTTTATGTTATTGTCGAAACCATTGCTTTTAAACTGCCCTGGTATTGTGTATCCAGGTCCTCCGGTGCCATTTTTTAATGGACAACCTCCTTGAATCATAAAGCTTGGAATCACTCGATGAAAAATTAATCCATCATAAAAACCATTGGATGCTAATTGCAAGAAATTATTGGCAGTATCTTCTACGACATCCACAAACAATTCACATTCAATTGTCTTTTCGTTGTTTATTTTTAATGTTACGGTTGGATTCATATCGTTTCCTTTCTGTAAAAAACACAATCAGTGATTGTGTTTTATTCTTCGATTGGCTCAAACATGTCTTTGGTTACCCCACATAACGGGCAATACCAATCATCTGGTAAATCGTCAAAAGTTGTTCCTGGCTCAATTCCGCTATCAGGATCTCCTACTGCTGGATCATAGATGTATTCACAAGCTGTGCATTGATATCTCATGTTGTTGTCCTTTCTTTTTTGTATAGTACTAGTATAACAAATTTAACCAACAATTCAATGTATGGTTACTCAATCTCTTGTTTTTTCTTTGGATCTTTATAAAGCGTTATTTTCCCTGCATCATGAAAACTCTTTAATATTGCTAACGATATTGGCGCGATAAACAATCCAAAAAACCCTATGGTTTGTACACCCACAAACATCGCTAACAACGTAATAACTGGGTGTAGGCCAACTTGATAACCAACAATTCGAGGTTCAATCACATTTCGAACAATCGTGATGATGATATACAAGGCAAAAAGTGACACTCCTAAAAATGTTTGACCATCAATAAGTAGAAAAATTGCCCAAGGAACCACGATACCACCAGTACCTAATACAGGAAGAATATCAAAGATAGCGATTAAAAATGCAATGATGATAGCGTTGTTTATGCCAAGTATACTTAAACCAATACTTAACTCAATAAAGGTTACACTAATGATAATCAAATACGACTTACCATATTTTTTTAATATTGAAAGTAAAAACCCATTAAAATCTTCAATTGTGTTTACTGTTTTTTCAGATAACTGATTTTTTAAAAATTGAACAATTGTATCAAAATCAATTGCAATAAAGAAAGTCACAATGATCATAATTAATGTGGATACAAGCATTAGTGGAACTTTTGTGGCTGTTGCTGAAATAAGGGTAACTACTCCAACTGACAACGTTGAAATAATATCGCTTGTGCTTCCTATTAAGGTGTTAAAAAATTCATCAATCGTACTAACAAGGGTAGGATCCATGTTTAAGATAAAGTTTGAGAAATTATCAGACACGGTTTCTAAAAATGGCACAATGGTTGAAAAATACAACGCTGGTAAGGTGTTAAAAAATGAGCCTAGAAAAACAAATATTCTAAAACTTCCCCAACCTAATAAGGCAATGATTAGAGAAAAGAAGGCTAGTATAACAATGATTGCGCTTAGTTTAAATGGTATCTTTGTCTTTTTGTGTAAAACTCGAATTAATGGTTGAAATGCAGCAGCTAAAATAAAGCCAAAGATAAATGGCGAAATATAAGCAAAAGCATACAGGAGTGTAAAGTATATGATTGCACCAATAATTAAAACTGTAGCACTGTTAATAATAAATGTAATTTTCTTTTGATCCATGATTCCCCTTTTGCATATTATATCACGAAAATTTTTATTTTTAGTAATATAGGTTTTTATTTTTAATAATATAGGTTGTACTTGCCTGTGATTTTCATTATGATAGTTGTAGGTGAAAACATGCTACAAACCATGGTTATTTTAAACCCCAACGCTGGTCGCTTAACCAAGAAAAACCGATTAGCGTATTATTATCAACTCATTAGTGAGTATGAACACATTGAACCTCACTTTTTTTTAACGAGCGAAAAAACCAATGCTGAAGAAATCGTCAAGAAATACCATGAAGATTTTGACATGATCATTGCCATTGGTGGTGATGGAACACTTAATCGTGTCATCACAGGAATGATGAAAACAAACATTCAATTACCAATTGGTTATATACCCACGGGCACAACCAATGATTTTGCTCGGACACACAACATCTTAGTATCCCAAAAAAATGCGCTAAGCATTATTAATCAACACGAAGTTTCATTGGTGGATATTGGCCAGTTTAATGATCAGTACTTTAGTTATGTCGCTGCTTTTGGAGCTTATACTTCGGTTGCTATTAAAACAAGTCAGAAACTTAAAAACATGCTTGGATACTATGCTTATATTCTTACTTCTTTTTCACATCTTCACACATTAAAAAACTATGCAATCACAATTGAAATAAACAATGAAATTATGCATGAAGAAGTCATCTTTTTTGCCGTGGCAAATGCACGTTCTATTGGTGGTTTACTAAACTTTACCTTTGATCAAGTTAGTTTAGACGATGGATATTTAGACATGGTATATATTCGTTATCCTCATAATCCTAAAGACTTAGTGGAAACACTTAGAGCATTAAGAAAAAGAGATTATAACCATCCATCGATCGTTTTAAAACACGTCGATAAAGTAAAAATTACATCACAAACCCCATTACTATGGAGTGTCGATGGTGAAGATGGTGGAGATAATTATGAAGTTGAAATATCAACATTAAAAAACAAACTACCTATTATTAAACCAAAGCAATAAACGTTTCCTTTATTTGCTTGGATGCTTTTGTTACAAGCTCACTGCTTGTTGCGATGTTCATTCTAAAAAAACCTTCGCCACTTTCACCAAAAGTTGCTCCATTAATAAGCCAAACCTTCGCATCATTGATTAACATATCCATGAGTTGTGAAGCTTTTTTATGATACGCTCTAAAATCTAACCATAATAAATATGTTCCTTCTGGTTCTATGATCTTAATTTTTGTGTCTTTTAACATCTCTTTTACAATTTGCTTATTCTTTACAACAATACTCATAACCTCATCCATGTACTGATCACCATGCAAGTATGCTTCTTTTTGCATTTCTTGCACCATTTTGCTTGATCGATTTAAGCCAAGCTTATCGAAGTGATGTTGTATTTTTGATGCAATGTTATCATTAAACACCAAGATTTGAGCAACATGAGTATCCGCAAGATTGAAGCTTTTTGATGCTGAAATAGCAGTTATCACAAAATTTTTGTACTCCTCATTAAGGGAGATAATCATATGATGTTTATGCTTTGGATAAATAAAATCCATATGAATGTCATCGCTTAATAAAAGGACATTGTATTCTTTACATAAATCGGCTAATTGGATAAGTTCTGTTTTTGTCCACACCCGTCCTACTGGATTGTGGGGAGAACAAAAGATGATCATTTTTACATGATGTTGTTTTATTTTGTGTTTTATATCATCAAAATCCATTTCATAATGATTGTGGTTTGATTTTAATTCACTAACAACACAGTTTCTTTCGTTAATTTCAATCATCTTTTTAAACGGATGATATACTGGCTCCATAATTAAAATATTGTCATTTTGTTTGGTACATGCTTGAATGATCATGGCTATAGCATTTACTACCCCTAAACTTGTAATCATTGATGCTTGTGATACATCAACTTGATGGCGAGTCATGCACCATTTATCAATAGCATTTCGATAATCTTCTGGCTCAAGTGTATAACCAAACAATCCAAACTTTGCATAGTTAGCTAATGCTTCACTAGCATGAGGTTCACTTATAAAATCCATATCCGCAACCCACATGGGTATTACATCGTTGTCATAGCCCATCTTATGGTGCAAGTCCCATTTAATACTGTCTGTTTGTTTTCTCTTTTTTAATTGGCATAGAGAATTGTTTAATGTTTTCATACTTTAAGTCTAATTCACTACACACACAAGTGCAAGAAAAAACACTCCTTTTTAAGAAGTGTCATTTTCAGTTATTTCAGCAATGCATCATTTACTTGTTTAATATCACGTTTACGTTTTACAATTGGTGTTTTATCGTTTTGATAAACAGGATGTGCTTCATCAAAGACAACCGTATTTTCATTTTTATAAAGTACACCAAGTGCCATGTTTTCTTGATCTTGCGCTAATTTCATTGCGTTATCAAAGTCACTTGGATCATGACTTTCATCCAACCAGAATGTATGGTTTTTATACCATTGGAATGTGTTTACTTTGTTGTAGGTAACACATGGATGGAAAATATCAACTAAAGCATACCCTTTGTGTGTAATCGCTGCTTTAATGACTTCTTTTGTTTGTTCTACATCACCCGTAAAGGCACGACCAATAAAAGAAGCTCCTAATGATAAAGCAAGTACTATTGGATTAATCGGTTCATTATACACACCAGTAAACTGCACGGATGTTTTTAACCCTTTCGGTGAAGTAGGTGATGCTTGTCCTTTTGTTAAACCATAGATCATGTTGTTATGAACAATATGGGTAAGGTTAGGGTTACGACGAACATTATGAATAAAGTGATTTCCACCTTCTCCATACATGTCACCATCACCACCTTCGGCAATAACCGTTAACTCTGGGTTTACCGATTGAATGGCTTGGGCAACCGGCATTGCTCTACCATGTAGGCCATTAAAGTAACTGGCATCAATGTATTGTGGCATTTTTGCAGCTTGACCAATACCCGAAGTAAAGACAACATTCGTTGGTTCTAAATCAAGTTCATCTAGTGCTTTTAGTATCGATTGACGTAGTGGAAAGTTACCACATCCTGGACACCACGCAATATCTAATTTATGTTCAAAATCGAATTTACTCATGATAATACCTCCTCTAAAAGCTCAACCACTTCATCGACAAAGAATGGTTCACCATTGTATTTATTAATTTTGTGATCAGCCACAACATTTAATTCTAAGGTTAGTACGTTGGCGAATTGACCTGTGTAATTGTTTTCAATAACAATTGTATTTTCAGATTGCTTAAAGTATTTAAGCAAATCTTTCGATAATGGAAATGGTTGTTTAATGTATAAGTAAGCGACATCACTATGATCAGTCGACTCAACAAATTCACGACATACACCATAGGTAGATCCCCAACCAACAATAAGTTGTTTAAAGTCTTTTGGTCCAAATAATTCTGCTTCTTGATAATCTTCTAATAGCATTTCACGACGTTTCATTCGCTTATTTTGCATCGCAACACGCATATCAAAGTCTTCAGTAATTTGACCTGACTCATCATGTTCATCACTATCCACTTTAACAAACCCCTCACCATAACCAGGTATTGCACGAGGTGTTAGTCCTGATTCTGTTAACTCATATCGCTTATAGTCTTTTTCACTTTTAACTACAAAGGTTTCCAAATATTTGTCAGATAGTGGTTCTAGTTTAATCTGACGAATCGATTCTAACCAATATTGATCCGATAATATAAAGACAGGTACTTGATACTTGTCCGCTAAATAAAAGGCAGCTTGACCAAGTTTTAATCCATCTTCTAAATTACCTGGTGCTAAGACAATACGTGGAAACTCACCATGACCTGCGTATACCGCTAAGTTTAAGTCACCTTGTTCGGTTCTTGTTGGTAATCCAGTTGCTGGTCCTGGACGTTGAGCAATGTGCATAACTACTGGAGACTCTGTAATACCTGCTAAGCTAAGTGCTTCACTCATTAAGGCAAAACCACCACCACTTGTTGTGATCATCCCTCTTGCTCCGGCATATCCAGCACCAATCGCCATATTCAGTGCCGCGATTTCATCTTCTGCTTGTTCTGCAAGCACACCAAACTCTTCACCCTTTTCAGATAAAAAGGATAAAATGGTTGTTCCTGGAGACATTGGATAGGATGCAATATAATTAACACCACCACCTAATAATCCAAAACCAAGTGCTGTATTACCATCCATAGTTTTAAAGGATTCAATTTTCTCTGGTTTTTTGATTTTTAATGGTGCTTTGTATTCAGTTCCTAATTTGTAACCTACATCAAATGCTTGTTGGTTATCTTCTACTATTTTTTCACTTTTAGAAATAAATTTTTCATGAATAAGTTGATGACCTATTTCACTATCTAACTCTAAGATACCAGCGATATATCCAAACAAAATAGTGTTGGCAAACAATCGCGATCCTGCTTCTTTCGCAAGCTTTGTTAACTCTAGTGTCTCATAGGTAACTTGTGATTCTTGTTTTTCCTTATCACTCATAAATGATTCTTCACCTATGACCACTGTCGAATCTTTCATTCGTTTGGTTAAACGATAAAACGAATGGTCATTCAATAAAAACAAATAATCAATTTTATGAGTTATACCATAAATTGGATCTTTTGATACTCGTAGTTCAAAGGTGTTATTCCCACCACGAACACGACTCATAACTTCTTTTGATGAAAACACATAATATTGTTTGGATAGTCCCTCCACCAAAAATTCTTCAATCGTTGCTAATCCTTGCCCAGCTTCTCCGCTTACGACAAAGGAAAGTGATTCTCTCATGTTAACTCCTCCATTTTCTCTCAACTTAAGTATAGATGAAATGAAGAAGCATTTCAAAATGAGTGCCTAAAATATAAAAAAAACAAAAAAAAGGAATCCAATGAACGTGGGTGGGGGGAATCGTTCAATGGATATCCGTCTATAATATAACATGCTTCCACTAAAATGTTAAGTATTTTAATTATGAAATTTTTTTACATTTTTTACATTTATTCCTTACTGTGCTAATGGCTAGCAATAACTAAAAAAAACACCAAGTATACTTCTGGTGTTTAATTTGAATTACATTTATTTGTTTACTTGGATTGTTTGATTTCTTTAGTTAACTTTAATATTAAGTATGTCAATGCAAGTAGTATCGCAACAATTCTATTTTGTGTTGTGGATGCCTGAATAATTAAATGCACAAACAAGGCTGCATAACTTAGATAAGCCCACTTCTGTAAATTTTTCCATGACTTAGGTTTCATCTTTTTTCGAATAACCATATAACTTGTCACAAACAAAGGAACCATTACCACAAAGGCTAACAAGCCAAACCATGGTATAGCACGTGTTTGTGAGAGAACTTCATTTGCATAATGTAGAGGATGAACAAGCAGTACTATAAATCCTACAACTGAATATGGAGCACGTATGGCTTTTAATACTTTTGTAAGTTTCCATTGTGCTGGTAGAGCTCCAGCAATCATTACCACATAGAAGAATGAAAATCCAACATAACCCTTGAAAAACGGCAATAGAAAAGCTGGTGTATTTTCAAGCAATGATATTGCTACTAAACCCCAAACGAGTGTGTATAAAATAAGCTTGTATTTTAGAATGGGTTTGTAGAAAAAATACGCAAGCAACACTAGAATCGAGATAATAATTGGGCTAAACATGTTATGCCTCCTTTTTTGATGGTTTTTTTACAATTAATGAATCAAAAATATAGAGTAGTGGTGGCAAGACCACAAAGGTTGCGACTAACGCTAAGGTAATATTTACCATTGTCATTAATCCGAAATCTTGTAAAATGACAAAACTTGAGAAAATCAATACAGAGAATCCACCAATCGTAGTTAAACCTGATGCTAAGATTGCTTTACCAATCTTTGCTACAGCTTGTTGGATTGCTTCAAGTTTATCCATTCCTTTTGCTCGATCTTCTAGATATCTTTCCATCATCATAATTGTCATTTCAGTCCCCATCCCTAATACTAAAGCACCTAGAGTTGCGGTAATTGGTGTCCAATCAATGTTAAGTAAATACATGATAGCACTAGAAATTCCAATAATCATGGATACAGGAATAATTGGTAAAATCGCTTTAATTAAATGGCGATATAAAAGCAATAATGCTAGAAATACTAATCCTAAACCAAGTAATGTCATGTTGATACGTCCATCAGTTAATCCTGAAACCATTTCAACATCCAACATGCTTTTCCCGGTTAAAGAAACACTCATTGGTGAATCATCAAATTCACTTTTTAAATCACTTATTAGTTGATCTAATAAGTCTGTTGAAAGTGGTTTGATTTGAATCATCATAATTGCTTCACTATCATCTTCACTCACAAACATTTTACGTTGATCTTCATTAATCGTATCAATAAACTCAAGTTGTTGAGTGATTGTTAATTCATTTTCAGGATTACTATTTGAAACAACATTATAAATTGTTTTGACACCTGTTACTTTCGAAGAATATTTATCAAGAATTAAATCAGTTTGATTGTTTATATACTCATAGTTTTCTTCACTTAGTACATTTTCATCTTCAAAGTAAACCACGATTTGATCTGTACTTTCTATAACTCCACGAATTGTTTGAATATCATCAAGAGCTTCTAAATCTTGTGGCATAAATGTCTCAATGTTAGTTTCTACTTTAATTAATGAATCTACAGACAGTCCATATCCTGCTAGTAAAACAAAAACAATCAATATTAGATATCTTGCTTTAATTGTTAGTGTTGCTGCTTTTGCAAGTAACCTATGAAACCACGAGTTGGGTGTGTCTTTAACAGGTTGTTTTTTATCATCACCATTTGTTTGCACAAATTGTGCAGCACGTAAAGTTGGTAATAAAATAAACAAACTACCTAGAAAACTTATAAAGACACCAATGGTAAGCATTTTACCAAAATCTTGAATCATCGGAACTGGCGATGCAAAGAGCGAAATAAATCCTAACATCGTTGCGATTACAGCGATAAACACAGCTTTACCAATATGTTTTGCAGTTTTTTCAATATCTTTTTCTTCTTCAAAACGATTATGAAACTGAATGGAGTAATCAATACCAAGTCCAATAAGAATAGGAAAGACAGCCATAGAAACCATTGTGATTGGTACACTTACCCATCCCATAAATCCAAGGGTTGCGATAACGGATACAAAGATAACACCTAAGCTTAACATTCTCCATTTCACTTTAAAGATTAATCCCAGTACTACAAACATAATCGCTACTGCAAGAGCAACCATCATCATCATGCTTGATTGCATTTCTGATTTCAAGGATAAATCCAACACTGATTTACCAGAAACAATGACAGCTGCATCCTTAATTTCAACACCATGAAACAATGTTTCAATCGTTGTGCTTAATTCATCTTTCCGTGCATCATCTAGATTTCCATCTAGCTTAATAACCATCATAACTTGTTGTTCATTGATCACAACATCATCAAACATTGGTTGAAGTGTATTATTATTGCGGTATAAAATTTGATTTAACTCCGTTTGGGTAGAAACAATAGATGCTTCTACCATTGGGCTCTTCTCTACAATTGTTTCTAAACCATCGGATAACGAATTCAATGATTCACCCATCATCACAAACCCTTGAGCCATTTCTTTTAATTGCGCTGGATCCACTGCTTTTGATAGATTATTTTGAATAGAAGCCAATTCTTTTTCTAAGTTTGAAGAAATCCCATCAAGTGCATTTGAAGTCTGATCAGTTGCTTCTTGCATAGGTTTTGTATTGTTTGACATCGACGATAATCCTAGCGATGTTTGTTTAAGTTGTTCACTAATCGTAATCAGTGGCATTTTTTGTTCTTGAGGTAAATCCTTAGCAACATTGTTTAATTGAACCGATAGTGTTTCTAAACCAGTTGCGGTTTCTAATAGATTTGTTTCAATAAAAGACAAACCTAATGTTAATTGGTCTTGTCCTTCACTTAGTTGATTAAATTTTGTTGTTAGTTCACTAAGATTATTTAGTTTTGCGAGCATCTCATTTGGATTTAGCATATCCATTGATAAGAGCATGTTGCCAATCTCACCAAGCGAGTCTCCCATTGTTGCTAATCCATCACTCATGCTCGCAACATTTTCAACAAGCATTTCTTTTTGCATTGCTGTAGCTTGATGAACAATGCTCGCTGGACTCATGATTGAGAAAATATCATCTTCATAATTAAGCTGTTTTTCAATATCATAAAGAATTTGCATATTTTCTACAGTAAGTAAGCTCTTGTCTGATTCTGATTCAATCAATACTAAAATTGAATCTCCACCAAAGGTAGCTTCCATTTTCTTTGTAGCAATGTATACCTCATTATCAGCTTGAACAAGTGTTTCATTTCCAGTAGCCATTTCAATGTTACTTGCTCCAGCAATAAGTGCAACTACAACTAATACACTCAAAAATAGTAGTTTAAAAGGGTTCTTATGTATTGAAGAACCAATCTTTGAAAACAATGATTTCATCTTAATCCTCTTTTTCTATTAACTAATTAAATAATCGACAATACCTTGTATAAATGTATCTTTTTCTTTCTTTGACTTAGCAGGAAAGTATAAAAACGACAACAACATACCAATGAGTAAACGCATGTGTGAACCATCAAGTTGTACGTCTAAATCAATCATTTGACTTTTCATTGTTTCACTCATTTTTTGAATGTAGTTTTGCTTGATATCAAAACGTTCATGTTCAATCAATAATAATTTTATGACCCCTTGATTTTCTTTAATAAAATCAACTCGTTTACTTATCAAAGCAAATAATACTTCAGATTTACTATATGTAGAATCAGTTACAGCATTTTGCTGAATGGGAGCATTTAATATTGGTTGAATAACCGATTCAAAAATCTCTTGCTTTGATGAAAAATAGCGAAATAAAGTTACTTCAGATATATCAGCTTGCTTTGCAATACTAGCAGTAGTCGTAGAAGCATAGCCTTTTTCAATAAAAAGGTCCTTTGCTGCATCTAGTATTTGTTGTTTACGATCTATTTTAGATAATCGTGTTCTTTTTTCTTCCAAATTAACCCTCCTATGTAAGTAAGTACTTACTCATATTAACACATTAGATTACCTTGTCAAGGACAAATAAATAGAACACAAAACATGTCATATGAAATTATTGTTTCATTACGTTTTGTGTCTTACTTATTGTATTGTTTTAATGCTGTTGATATTTTGTGATAAAATTTGCTTCTTGTCATATTTTTGTTGAAGATTTCGTCGTATTTTCTTGAGATGATATATTCACTAAGTTTTGTACGAGCAATTTTGTCTACAACACCAAATGATTCAACCATCAAATAATATCAAGATTAGCTGTTAGAGCACGCATAACTCCAATACGTTGCTTTTAATTACGACTAAGTTTTCTAGGAATCCTATGAGTTATTCTTTGAGCCAACCAACCCAATCAACTCATACGTTCAAGCTTTAATTCAAAAGTCTTGATATCAAAAAGAAAAAGGACATAGTTAATGTTATCTTTGATTGATAAATGAGGAACCAATCCTACCAGCAGGATAACATTCTCTACACTTCTTCTTAGTTGTATGATGTTCCAATCCTTCAAATTAGTGTTTAACTTCAATACTTCCACAATCAAGCTTAACGAGTTAATTTACCATTATTAGTAACGTCGTTTTTCAAAAACCAGAAGGGCCCAAAATAGTTTGCATTTATTAAATGCTCAAATGAGTGTTATAATTAATAAAAATGAGGTGAGTCTATGTTAAAAACAATACAAACTATCGAAAAAGAGTATACATTTGACACTTTTAATGCAGATGTGGCATTTGAAATTGGTAACCGACTGTTTGAGCGTGCAAAAAAGAAAAACTACCAATTGTTATTGATATTGCCACGCCATCACTAACGTACTATCATGTCGCATTAGAAGGGGCAACTGCCAACAACGAACGATTTATTGCAAGAAAAAAAGAAACAGTCATGCGTTTCTTTCATAGTACATGGTGGGTATCTTATAAAGTAAACCATCAATCATCCTCCATGCATGAGAAGTATGGAACTAACGATCGTGACTTCTCCATCTTATATGGAGGATGGCCAATACTCGTTTCTCATCTTGGAGTAATCGGAAGTATTTGTGTTAGTGGCTTAACCCAAGAAGAAGACAATCAATTAATTATGGATGCACTCAATGAATATTTTAGTTTGAATCATTCGATGAATCAAAAAGATTAAACAAGTATGTTGCAATGCCATCATGATCATTGGATAGAGTGATGGCATCCGCAACATTTTTTATTTCTTGTTGTGCATTTTCCATCGCAACCCCACATCCAACTTCTTGAAGCATTTCAATATCATTTTGAGCATCACCAAAAGCAAGTACTTCTTTCATGGTAAAAGGATGATTTTTTAAGATTGCTTCAATCCCTTTTGCTTTATTGACACGTTTATCGACAAACTCAAATAAATCAGGTTGTGTAAAGAAACAGTTGAACTTAGGATGTTTAAACTTCTGTTGAAAAGCAAGTAGTTCATCATATACATGATCATAAACAGTAAAGACAACTTTGTTTGTTTGATCAATGGGTAAATATTTTGCACTAACAACTTTAGGAATTAGTTGATTACGACTTGCAACAACACTAGAAATTGGATTAAGTTTATTGGTGTACATGATGTTACCTTGATACAAACAATAGTCTAATTGAAATGGTCTCATCAAATTTACAATATCCACAACATCTTGTTTTGTTAGCGGATGTGATATGGTCGATGTTTTACTTTCAATGTTGTATGTTTCGACACCATTGCTGCAAATCAAATAATCCACCAACGATGTAAGATCAAATGATTCAATCATCGCCATCGCAGAAACTACAGGTCTACCTGTTGCAATTGCAAAAAGCATTCCTTTTTCTTTTATCATTTTGATGGCTTGTTTTGTCATTTCACTGACTTTTTTTTCACTTGTAATTAATGTACCATCCACATCAACCACAACCATGTTGTATTTATTCATTCTTGCTCCTTTAAAAATCGTTGAAACTCAATAGTATATCCATTTGGATCTTTGCAAAAAAAGTGTTCAATATGATAGTAATCATTCACTGATACTTCACTAACCTCACTAAAAAGAGCCATGTGTTTATGCCAAGCTTGTACATCATCCACTAAAAAAGTAATGATTGGACTTCTATTAGCAGTAGTCACTTCTAAATGGGTACAAAAGCCAACATAAAATCGATCTTCTTGTGTGTATATATGACACTTAGTTTGATCTTTGCTTAATGTAAGATGACACACTTCCATGTAAAACTGCTGTGTCTTTTTTAAATCATTTGTTCCATAAAAATGAATGCTTTGATTAATCTTCATCCTAACCCCCTATTGAAACTGAGCCATGTACAAGCGATGGTAAAATCCTTTTTGATTTAACAGCTGTTGGTGTTTACCCTGCTCTACAATATTACCATCTTTCACTACTAAAATTAAATCAGCATTTACAATCGTACTTAAACGATGGGCAATTACAAAACTGGTTTTCCCTTTCATAAGTTGTAACATTGCATCTTGGATTCTTTTTTCAGTCATTGTATCTACATTGGATGTGGCTTCATCTAAGATAATCATTGGTTTATCTTGCAACATCGCACGTGCAATCGTCATAAGCTGTTTTTGACCTTTTGATAAGTTAATGCCATCATCGGTAATTAATGTATCATAACCGTTCTTTGAGTTTTCGATAAACTGTTTTAAATACACTTTTTTAGCTACTTCCTTTACTTGTTCTAAACTGACGTTTTCAGTACCATAAGCAATATTATCAAATATCGTTCCATAAAATAACCATGTGTCTTGTAACACCATCGAGAAATATTGACGAACATCTTTGTATGGAAGTTTAGCAATATCTTGATCATCAATTAGAATTCTACCTTTATCACTAGTATAAAAACGCATTAATAAGTTCACCAAGGTGGTTTTCCCTGCTCCTGTTGGTCCAACAATCGCAACAACACTACCTGGTTTTATCTCAAAACTAACATCATGCAATACTTCCGTTTCTTTTTGATACCCAAAACTAACGTTTTCAAAGACAACTTTACCTTGAATGTCTTTTTTAGCTTTTCTAACATCCGATGCATCACTTTCAATCGGTTGATCTAGTACTCTAAAAACCCTTTCTGATGCGGCTAATGTGGATTGAAGCTCTGCAATAATGTTAGCACCTTCTGTTATTGGTCCTGCAAAACGACGCGAATATAAAATAAAAGAGGAAATATTACCAATCGTGATGTATGAAAGTAAATACAACACTGAACCTACAAAACTAATGAGTGCTAAAGAAATGTTGTTAATAAATCCAATCGAAGGTCCCATGACACTTCCATAATAATCTGCTTTGTAATACGCCTCTGATGCTTCATGATTTTTTTCTTGAAATGATTTGATCATGGTATCTTGTTGGGAGTACGCTTTAATGGTTTTTAGTCCTGATATTGTTTCTTCGACATACCCATTTAACTCACCAAGTTTTTTCGAACGCTCTCTAAAAAGTGGTCTTGTCTTTTTAGCTAGAAACTGGGTTGTTTTTAAAGAAAGTGGCAATGTAATCGCAAAGACACTTAGTAATACTGGTGAAATAATTGCCATCATAATAAGAGCTCCAATGATAGTAGTAATTGAACCAAAAAATTGAATTACATCGGAAGATAGTGAAGTATTAATGGTATCAATATCGTAAGAAATTCGACTAATCATATCACCAATTTGGTGACTATCAAAATACTTGGCTGGTAAATCCATAAATTTATCAAAAAGTTGTTTACGCATTTTAACTACAATTTTTTGTGTGACAACAATCATCAGTGCATTGAGAGCATAGAGCATCATGGCAGAAACAACATATACTCCGATTAAAATATAAACAATACGCATGACATCATCAAAGTTAATGTTGTTAGAGGTGATGATATCAATGATTTGACCAGTGTAAAATGGCCCAAGCAATTGCAGGGCATTTGCTAAAAGTGATAGTATGATAGCAATGATAAAATAAACTCTTAACTCAAGAACATAATCGAGTAAGCGACGTAATGTCGCTTTGGTATTTTTTGGTTTATCGATTGCATTTGCGCCTTTACGAAAGCTCATTTTCTTCACCCCCTAATTGCAACTGAATAAGTTGCTGGTACATGGTGTTGGTTTTTGCTAGTTGTTGATGTGTTCCTAGTCCTATCATTTTCCCTTGGTCAATCACAAGTATTTGATCAGCATGCATGACACTAGCAACTCGTTGAGTAATGATAATTGCCGTTGCATGGTAGGACTCTTTAATTGCACGACGCAAATTAGCATCGGTTTGATAATCCAGTGCACTTGATGCATCATCTAATATAATAATTTCAGGATGATCGGCTAATGCTCTTGCAATAAGCATTCGTTGTTTTTGACCACCACTAAAATTTGCACCACTTCTCAATACATTTGCTTCATACTGATCAGCAAGTTGTTCAATAAACTCACGGGCTTGTGCATATTCAGCTGCTTCAATAAGTTGATCATCTTTTAGTTTTCTTCCAAAAGCAATGTTTTCTTTAATAGAATAAGAAAATAGAGCATCGTTTTGAAAGACGACACCAAACTGACGACGCAATTCTTTTTCATCCATGCTTCGAATGTCCTGACCATTAATGAGGACTTCACCTTGATCAACATCATACATTCGCATAAGTAATTGTGCGATCGTTGACTTTCCACTACCCGTTGCCCCGATAATTCCAAAGGTTGTATTATGCTTAATTTTAAAATCAATGTTTTCAATGTCGTTGGAAGTTTTGTTGTAGGAAAAACTAACATTATTAAATTCAATATGATACTTTGATTTCTTCTTTATTGGATCTAATGTTGCTTTTTCATCAGCAGTAAGCAAAATAATCTCAATACGATTAGCACTTGCACCAGCACGAGATAACAATAGAAATATTCGATTTAATGCTAAAAATGAGTTTAATATTAATGTGAAGTAGCTTAAAAAGGCTAGTATTGAACCTGTTTGACTGACATTGTCTAACACTCTAATAGAACCAACATATAAAATTAGCACTAACCCAAGATTTAGTAAAAGGTTCATGGTTGGATTAAGTGTTGCTACAATAAAACCAGCTCTTTTTTCTTTTGCGGAAACATCTTCATTTACTTCTTTGTATTTTTCTTTTTCTTTATCTTCTTTATTAAGTGCTTTAATTATTCTAATTCCTGAAATGTTTTCTCTTACAACCCGCACCATGTTATCCAACGCCGTTTGAAGGGCATCATAAAATGGTATCCCCTTTTTCGATACAAACACAATCGCAATAACAATAAGTGGTAGTAAACCAACAAGTACAAGTGCTAAGTTAAAATCAATTATAAACATCATTAGTAAAGAACCAAGCAAGATAATCGGAGCACGTATTCCTATTCGTTGAATCACATTAAACATACGATAAATATGATACGTATCACTTGTCATTCTTGATATTAGTGAAGGAATCGTAAATTGATCCACAATTTCATTGGAGAAATGCATAATTTTACGATAGGATTCATCACGTAAATCATAAATCGCATTAGTCGATATACGTGCCGCCATTCGATTTGCCCAAATGTTTGCGATGTATGCCCCAAGTGCGGTTAGTAACATTAATCCTCCAAAGACAAACACCAAGGATAGTCTTTCAAGTGGAATAATAGTGTCAATAACATACGCCAATAAAAACGGCAACAACAACTCAATGATGGTCGCTAAGCTTTTTATGGTTAGTCCAAAAAAGACACTTTTCTTATACGGGCGTAAATAGCCTAATACTGTTTTCATGGTTGTTTCTCTGTTTCTAATAGTTCAATGGCACGATTTTTTAACCATTCTAAATAGATTAAAAACTGCTGTTCACTATCAGCATTAAAATCTTGCATAATATAGGAACGTTGTTTTTTAAGGATTGATTTAATAACATCTGCAAGCTCAATACCTTTTGTAGTTGCTGTTAGTTCCATGTAGCGGCGATCATCAGCTCTTTTTTCCATTATTATGTATCCATTTTGCATGAGTGTTTGACATCCCCTAGCAACGTTACTTTTATCTATGTGCATGTTTTGAGTTAATTGATCTTGTGATATCTTTGGTTGACGAACAATCTCAAGTAAAAAACTAGCTTGATAGCCATGCAATCCGTATTGTTTAAATTGTTGGTTGCGATACATAAGATTGAAACGTTCAATCATACTGATCGTCTTATTAATTGGTAGCATGTCTCCTCCTATAGTTGCGCTCGCAACTATTATACTAGACTATCACAAAAATTCAATGAAAACAAACCATTTTTTCACTTGATGTTTTAAAATTGATTCACTATAATATTGATAGCGCTTACTAATAAAATGGGGAAAAATACATGAGCAATGAAGATTCTGTTTTTAAACACTTACCTACAGATTTAGTTGTACAAACCATCATGGATAATTCAGTGGATACCATTTACTTTAAAGATAGGGAGTCACGTTTTTTATTAAACAGTAAAGCACACGCACAACAACTTAACGAAGAATGTCCTGAGTGTATGATTGGAAAATCGGATTTCGACTATTTCCCAAGTGAGTTCGCCTTAAAAGCGTATGAGGATGAACTAAAAATTATCGAAAGTGGAATACCAATATTAGACAATTTAGAAGTATGGGAAGAAAATGGTCAACCAATGCGATGGTTTGTCTCTTACAAATACCCTCTTTATGATCATGACAACAACATCATAGGTACTTGGGGTATTTCAAGAGAAGTAACAAAGCTAAAACAAGTTGAGGAACAATTAAAAAACACCATCGCCGAGTTAGCAGTGGTTAATAAAAAACTTAAACGACTATCTACAAAAGATCAATTATCCGAGTTGTATAATCGACATCATTTTAATGATATCATTAAAATTCAGCATGAAAATTCGATTCGGCATAATCTTCATTTCTCTCTTTTAATCATTGATATCAACGATTTTAAAGAGATTAATGATTCCTTTGGTCATATTATTGGAGATGATGTCATTACACTATTTGCACAAAGGCTAAGAAGTGTTGTTCGTGTAAGTGATTACTTATTTAGAATTGGTGGCGATGAGTTTGCTGTTATTTTATCCAACAGTAGTATTGATGTTGGGCATGTGGTTGCTAAAAAAATACAAGATGATTTTCTTACTCATCCACTACAAGTTGAATCCAAAACCTTTTTTGTCTCTATATCCATTGGAGTGGCAAATAGTGCAGAAACAAACACAACAAAACAATTGTATAAACTTGCGGATGAGCGCATGTATACACAAAAACAATTTAAAGACACACAAAAGAAGTAGCAACACTACTTCTTTTTATACGACAATTTTCGACATAACTAGAGTAATGAAGAAAATTACTATACAATAGAAATAGAGAAACCAAACAACAAAAAGAGGGAAATTATGGATAAAATCTTTTTACTGATTGTTGTGATTGGCATTATTGCACTCCTATTTGCGGTTTATTTAAGCATCATGATTCATAAAGCAGAAAATGGCAATGAGAAAATGCAAGAAATTGCAGGATATATCTCACAAGGAGCCATGGCTTTTTTGCGCAGCGAATATAAATATTTAAGTATATTTGTTGTGTTTGTATCCATAGCAATTATGATCGCGATCAATTTAGATACCGCAATTGCCTTTATCTTTGGTGCAACTTTTTCCATCATGGCAGGTTATTTTGGCATGAAAATTGCAACAATTGCCAACATCAAAACAGCACAAGCAGCACGTTCATCATTAAAGCAAGCACTAAAAATCGCCTTCTCAGGTGGTTCTGTTATGGGACTGTCCGTAGTAGGACTTGGGGTAATTGGCCTTGGGCTTTGTTTAATTTTATTTGATGGTGAAATTATTAATATTGCGGGATTTGGATTGGGAGCAAGTTCCATTGCTTTGTTTGCTCGTGTTGGTGGTGGTATATACACAAAAGCCGCTGATGTCGGCGCAGATTTAGTTGGTAAGATTGAGGAGAATATTCCTGAAGATGATCCTAGAAATCCAGCTGTTATCGCTGATAATGTTGGTGATAACGTCGGAGATGTGGCCGGTATGGGGGCTGATTTGTTTGAATCCTATGTTGGGTCAATTATTTCTGGAATAACGCTAGGAACCCTAGTTTTTAAATTAGAAGGTGCCTTTTTTGCACTAGCTTTAGCTGCGATCGGTATCGTATCTTCTATGATTGGTATTATAATTGTCAATTATTCAAAACAACCGAATCCACAAAAATCATTAAACTTAGGAACATACACAGCAGGAGTACTCGTTTTAATTTCTACATTAGTTTTAAGCTATGTTGTTTTTGGTAATTTTAAAGCATTTATACCGGTAAGTGCTGGTTTAATCGTTGGTGTACTAATTGGGATAACAACTGAAATGTTTACTTCTGCCGAGTTTGCACGAGTTAAAAGAATAGCTTCTGAATCCATGTCTGGTTCAGCAACAAACATTATTGCAGGAATGGGTGAAGGAATGTTTTCTACCATGCCTCCGATTATATATATTGTTGTTGGTATGTTAGTATCGTATTATTCTATGAATGGTGCTCAAGATAATATTATGGGATTATATGGTATCGCTTTAGCAGCCATCGGCATGTTATCTACAACAGGTATCACTGTATCAATTGATGCATATGGTCCGATTGCAGATAATGCTGGTGGAATAGCACAAATGTCAAACTTACCATCATCGGTTAGAGACATTACCGATACACTAGATTCTGTAGGAAACACAACAGCTGCAATTGGTAAAGGTTTTGCGATTGGATCAGCAGCATTAACTTCCTTGGCTTTGTTTGCTTCCTATGCACAAGTTGTAGGTTTAGAGTCGATTAATTTACTTAATCCCTTAAGTCTTATTGGCTTACTGCTTGGTGGAATGATACCCTTCTTATTTGGTGCATTAACACTAAAATCTGTTGGTAAAGCTGCCAATGACATGGTCATTGAAGTGCGTAGGCAATTTAGAGAAATCGATGGCATAATGGATGGTAGTGGTAAACCTGAATATGAAAAATGCGTGTCTATTTCGACAAAAGCAGCATTAAAAGAAATGATACTTCCAGGAGTATTGGCTATTTCATTACCACTTGCGATTGGGTTAATATTTGGAGTTGAGACATTAGGTGGTTTAATGGCAGGTACAATCACAACCGGTGTATTGCTTGCTATTATGATGTCGAATGCAGGTGGTGCATGGGATAACGCAAAAAAATACATCGAAACCGGAGAACACGGTGGAAAAGGAAGTGTTGCTCATCATGCTGGTATCGTTGGCGATACTGTTGGTGATCCTTTTAAAGATACAGCAGGTCCTGCGATGAATATTCTTATAAAATTAATGACGATTGTATCGTTAGTGTTTGCACCATTTATTGTGCAACATGGTGGCATACTTTTTGATCTACTACATTTAAAATAGACCGCAAGGTCTTTTTTAATCATGATATAATAAACATGGAGGTAACCAATGAATTTTGAATTTGTAACCGCAAGAAAAATAATAGTTAAAACAAACGGACTTGAAAGCATCAAAAAACTAGCAAGTAACTATGGTAAGAAAGCTTTGTTAGTGGGTCGTCAAAACGATGAGACAACCAACAAAGCAAAAGCTTTTTTACAAGAAGAAAACATGGAAGTTGTCGAGATTTTTGTTAAAGGAGAACCTACTTTAGAAGCATTAAATAAAAACGCTGTCATAGCAAGAAAAGCCAATGTGGATGTTGTCATTGGCATTGGTGGTGGAAGTGTCATTGATATGGCAAAAATGATTTCTGCATTAATCACCAACACCAATGATGTGTTGGATTATCTGGAAGTGATTGGAAAAGCAATGCCACTTGAAAATGCCGCAAAAGCATTTATCGCGATTCCAACAACATCTGGTACGGGAGCAGAAGTCACAAAAAATGGTGTTGTCAGCAGCAAAGAGCACCAAGTGAAAGTAAGCCTTCGCAGTGAATCCATGTATGCGGATGTTGTGCTACTTGATGCTGCTCTCACCCTTTCCTTACCACAACATATTACAGCAAGTACTGGAATGGATGCCTTAACACAAAACATTGAACCTTATGTATCAATTATGGCTAATCCTATTACAGATGCCTTTGCTAAAGAAGGCATACAAAAAATTGCAAGTTCCATTAAAATAGCGTACGACAATGGCTCTAATTTACAAGCTCGTGAAAACATGGCTATTGGTAGTTTGATGGGTGGATTTGCATTAGCAAATGCTAAACTTGGGGCAGTACATGGTTTTGCAGGTGTTTTAGGTGGTATGTATGATATTAATCATGGTGTGGTTTGCGCGATGCTATTACCACATGTGATGAGTGCAAATATACAAGCACTACAAGATAATGACCCTCAACATCCTGTTTTAAAAAGATTTGATCATGTTGCTCAATTATTGACGAACAAGCCTAATGCTAAAGCTAAAGATGGAATCGATTGGATAAGAAACATTAACGAACATTTTAAAATGCCTACGTTAAGAGATTTGAATGTCAAAGAAGAGTATTTTGATGAGATTGTTGAAAAATCAAAGAACTCTAGTAGCATAAAGGGAAATCCAATTGCACTAACTTCTGATCAGTTAAGAAATATCTTACTAAATGCCTATTAAAAAGAACTCCTAGGAGCTCTTTTTATTTTCTGCATATAATGTGTCAATTTCTTCAACTCGATCAACCTTAGGTTGTGAGCGAAGTCCTGGAGTGTATTCTGAAGCCATCCAAACATCAACCAATGTTTTAGCAACTTCACTTCCAATGATTTGTGATCCTAGACACAATATTTGTGCGTTGTTTGATTTACGTGCCCGTTCTGCAGAATAAGCATCGTGTGCTAAAGCTGCACGAACGCCAACTACTTTGTTTGCTGTAATAGACATTCCAATTCCTGTCCCACAAATTAAGATAGCACGTTCAAATTTTTCATTTGCAACATCATTTGCTACCGCTAAGGCAACATCAGGGTAAAGAACATCATCACCAGGATTTCCACCATAATCTACTACTTCATGACCTAAGTCTTTTAAATGATTGCTAACAATCACTTTAAGATCATTTGCAATTACATCACATCCGATTGCAATTTTCATCGTTTAATCCTCCTTCGATTTTGCAACAGTTTTCGCAATATCCACAAAATTTTCTGCTTCTAATCCAAACCTTCCGATAAATAGACCATCCACGTTTTTTTGTTGCATAAGCTCTGTTGCTGATTCTTTCTTAACAGAACCACCATATATGATTCTAATTTCATTTGCAATTGCTTCGCTATATATTGTAGCACAAATTTTACGAATATAAGCATGCTGCTTTTCAACATACTTAGCATCAGCACCTGCTTGTTGACCAATTGCCCAAACTGGTTCATACGCAAAAATTATTTTTCTCGCATCGTTTTCATTAATGTTTGTTGTTGCAATTGTAAGTTGTTCTTTAATGCTTTCATCACCTATGTTTGCATCTTTTTGTGCCTTCGTTTCACCGATACAAACAACAGGTGTCAACCCATGCTCACACGCTAATCGAATCTTTTTATTAACGATTTCATCTGTTTCATTAAAATGTTCTCTTCGTTCAGCGTGACCAATTTCAACATACTTTGTACCAAATTCTTTTAATGCCACGACACTCACTTCACCAGTATACGCACCATAATCAACAAATGACATCGTTTGAGAACCCCAACCGATAGGTGTTTTAACTAGCAATTCTCTTAATGTTGGAATAAACACAAAAGAAGGCATTAAAAAGGCTTCAACATTATTAAACACATCATTATGTCGAATCGCTTCAACAAACCCTACAACCTCTTTTAACGTGTTTTTGTGCATTTTCCAACTTGCACCTACTACTTTTTTTCTCATACTCCTCCTGTTTAAAATCACTGCCCAATTGGGCAGTGATTATTTTTTAATTGAACTTCTTTTTCAAATTATCTAAGAAAACAGATAGTATCAAATGGGATGAAGTAGCTCCTGGATCTAAGTGTCCCACGGCACGTTCTCCCAAACGCATCGCTCTACCTTTTTTAGCTACTAGTGGAAGTGTTGAATCTCTTCCCTTTTCTGCTGCTTGAACACATTTTTCAAAGGCTTCGATAGGTTGTTCTCCTTTTTCGATTGCTTCTAATAAAGTATTAAGTGCAGGACGAAGAGTGTCCACCATGGTTTTATCACCAACTGATGCTTTACCACGGCTTTCTACTAGTTCAACACCTTTTTCAAGCATTAATCCTAACTCTGCAAAAGTAACTTCATCTTTATTATCGGCAGGTTCACCAAACTTCATAAACATACCACCATATAGAGGCCCAGAAGCACCACCTACTTTACCTAACAAAGACATTCCTACTTTTTTAAATAAGCTAGTTAAATTCTCATTTTCCCATTCAGGCAATTTCTTGGTTACTTCACGAAATCCAATGGTTAGATTGATACCATGATCGCTATCCCCTATGTCTGCATCTAATTTTGTTAGATAGTCACGATGTTCTTCAACCATCGCTGCTAAATCTTTAATTACTTGTATAAAAAACGGTTTATCCAATACATAATTGTCGTACATGGTACCTCTCCTTCAACTCTAATTATTATTTACTTTTGAACAAAATATGGTGCATCTGTTGGCCAGTCAATGTAACGTTTTAGTTGATCATCAACTTTTTGTAATGTAACAGACATACCTGGCATATTCATTGTAGAAGCATATGATCCTACGAATGTTTTATGTACTTTAATTCCTTTTTCTTCTAATACTTTTGAAACTTTACGATTAGCAACAAACAAGTCCATTAATGGAGTTGCACCTAAGCTATTTACTAAGACACAAACTTCATCACCATTAGCAAGTTTTAGTTCAGGAATAATAACATCTAAGATTTCTTGAACAACATCATCGGATGGTTCTGTTTTCCCACGACGAACACCTGGCTCACCATGAATTCCCATACCAATTTCCATGTCTCCAAGATCCATTTCAAACATTGGTTTTCCTGTGTTAGGATGATCAGCAGCACCTAAAGCAACACCCATAGTAGCACAATGAGCATTTGTCTTTTTAGCTACTTCAACAACACCATCAAGATCTAAGCCATCATCTGCAGCTGCTGCAGCAGTTTTAAAGACAAAGAAATCTCCAGCAATACCACGACGATCTTCAACATTTTCTGAAGAAATAACATCGTCAGTAACCAATACAGTTTCAACACGAATGTCATCTTCTGCAGCCATTTCTGCCCCAATATCAAAGTTCATGACATCACCTGCATAGTTACCATATAGGTAAATGCATCCTTTACCAGCATCAACTGCTTTTACTGAGTTATAGCATGGTTCAGGTGATGGTGAAGTATTAATGTTACCAATAACCGCAGCGTCTGCGAAACCTTCACCTACGTAACCTAAAAATAGTGGTTCATGTCCTGATCCACCACCAATAATTACACCAACTTTATCTTTCTTTGGTGCATGTGTTCCCACAACTACTCTACCGTCATGTTCTAATAATTTCACTTTTTCAGGAAATGCACGAACATAACCTTCTAACATCTCTTCTACTATTTCATAAGGATCATTGACAAGTCTTCTCATTTAGTTTTACCTCCTCTTTTCAATGAATTTCTTAAACACGATTTAGTTGTAGTATTATATTTTTTTATTCAACATCACCTCCAGATAATGAACTCCATTAAATTCTGTAAGCGTATACATATCAAAACACAAAATCCCTTATGCAATAATTTTAACATAGAAGAAACTCAATTTATAGTGTACATTGTGTGATAGAGTCTAAAAAAATCGACAATTTTAGACATGGTTAATGTAAAAAAGTGCGTATGCACTTTTATACTGCCCATTTTCGATCATTGGTAAATGCTACTGTCATCCATTTATCGTGAGGTAATTGTTTTATTCTATTTGATATCTCTTGGCGAATAATGTCTTGTTGAGAAATTGTAAACTGGTTTTGACTATTGTTCACAACAAAATCTATTTCTAAAAACAAAGATCCATTTCCTGCACTAGCACGAACAAAGGATTCTTTCATGTTATATTTGTTTTCGATATCTTTGACTATTGTATTTAAATGTTTCATAATCTTCTCATTTGGGGCGACTTCAAGTAAGTAATGAAGTTGCTTTTTTATTGATAAAATTGGTGTTTTCATTAGATACACCCCCAATACAAGTACTAGTAGTGGATCAATGTATACCACTAATTCAGTGAATGTGTTTGTTACAATCATAAATTGGGCAAGCAAAAATGAAATGAACACTGTTAATGAGGTAACACTATCAAACACCCATTGGTTAGCTTCTGCTAATACAAGTGCGCTTTGCTTGTTTTGAGCTACTTTTTTAAGCAGTATACTAATCGCTACACAAATAATGGTAGAAAGTAGTGCATACACAACCCCTACTCCAAAGTCTGGACTATTACCACCTTGAATCATAGTGTTTGTGGCATGTACCATCGAAACAATAACCAACATTAAGATAATGCTAAATTTAAAAATGATAACAATCGAGTCAATATTCGATGCTCCAAAAGGGTATTTCTTTGGTTTTGCACCATTTTTAAATCGTAATGCAAAAACCGACATTAATGATAATGCAAAACTAATAAGCGAATACATTCCATCAAACAAAATCATTTGTGAATCGACGATAAAACCAATAACAAATCCAGTAAGTGCAAAAGCAAGAGCAAATACAGCGGAAAAAATCAAACTTTTTTGGGTTAGGTTATTTTTTAACATGGTATTCACTCTCCTTTTCTTTCTATTTTTAAACTTCTAAGAATAAACTTATACACAAACTGTATAGAATCTTCAGTATTTTCTTTTGACTCATTGAATAAAACATGATTCTCTGCACTTTCTTCTACAACATTGATCAAAAACTTCGCAAGTGTCTTTAAAGGAAATAGTTCAGTACATTGTCCTAGACTCTGATAAAACTCTATCATCTCACTAAATGTATTATAATACGGTTCATACAAAGCTTCCCATGCAACAAAACGCTGATGCTCTGCCGATTTTGAGTATACATAATTAATTAGATGACTGTTGTTAATTGTAATATCATACACACACTCAATCCAACTCAATAAAAAAGATTCAAAAGTATGTTTACGATAATCAATGTTACTGATTTGATTTAGTAAATCTTCAATAATTCGATTAGCAATAGCTAAGACCATATCGTATTTACTTTTAAAGTATAAATAAAATGTTCCCTGTGCAACATTTGCTTTTTGAACAATCGATGATACTGATGTACTTTCATACCCTTGTTGAAGTAGAAGTTCAATGGCAGCATCAATTAGTTTTTCTTTTGTTTTCATCATTTACTCCATATATGACTGACTGTCAGTCATATTATAGCAGAACTTTTATAAAGAAGCAAAAAAGAAGCTCCCGCTTCTTTTTGCTTGCTCTATTTGTTTTTAAGTGAGTCTCTAATTTCACGAAGTAGTTCGATATCTTCTGGTGTTGTTTCTTCCACAACTTCTTCTACTTCTTCTTCTTTTCTTTTCATGTTTTCAAAGGCACGAATAACGATAAATATAACAAATGCAATGATTACAAAATCTACTATATTTTGTAAAAACACACCATAATATACAGCAACTTCAGCAATTTCTCCTTGTGCTTCTTCCAAAACCCATTTTAGTTCTGAAAAGTTGACACCACCTAATAAACGTCCAATCAGTGGCATTAAAACATCGTTTACAAACGACGTAACAATACGACCAAATGCACCTCCAATAATTACTGCAACTGCTAAGTTAACTACATTTCCTCGTTGAATAAACGCTTTAAAATCTTTTAACATATAAGTTCCCCTTTCTTTATATTATCTCTTTAAAGGCATGTAGAGCCTCTTCAAAACTATCATAAATGGTTAAATCATGCGACTTACATGCTCCTACCACAAAAGAGTTAAACCCAACAGGACACTCTAATCCTTTCGCATCATTTCTTGCTAAGCGTAAATCAGAAAAAATTGGATATATCTTAATATCATAGTTTTGACGCTTCTTTTCAATCGCCATACCAAACTCAACCATCGTACCTGTATCGGATGTAGCAAGTTCAAAGAAGAACACATTCGCGTTACATACATGTTTGTAATCCTCATCAAATATTTCTTTTGAAGTTAACACCTTTGAATTATCAAATGGGAGATCAATAGGATTAGCAATAAAATGTTGTGTGTCTTTTAAAACCTCTTTTAATTTAGCGCCCTCATATTTTCGTTGTTTTATATCTGCTTCACTAAATAAAGGACCAGCATTGTATACATAAATCATACATCTTTTTGGTTTCTTTTAGGATGTTAAGAAACCTTTCCTTTCCTGTGTTATTTCTACAATATACGATATCACATTTTATGAAGTTTGAAAAAGATTAAAAAAAAACGATAATTATCGCTTCTGATGACGTGCATTTTTGTAAAAGATGTTTTATAATGTAATCCCCCCCACAAAAGAGCTGAAAATTGTTTTAGCTCTTTTTTTATTTATACTTGCATACTTTTATCTTTATATGTGCTATAATCAGTCGGTGACTTCAAAACACACAGTTAAAGGAAATAAAATGACATTTAATGAATTACAATTATCACCAGCTTTATTAAGAGCGATACAAAAAGCTGGGTTTACTCATGCCACACAAATACAAGACCAATGCATTGAGAAAATTAGCGCTAACAAAGACATTATAGGACAAAGCCAAACAGGTTCAGGAAAAACGGCAGCTTTTGTGCTTCCTATTTTAGATCATTGTCTTAAAAATCAAGATCAAAAAACAACGGCATTAATCTTATGCCCAACCCGTGAATTAGCACTTCAAATCACGCAACATATTCGTATGTTCACTGGACATTTAGAAGATATTTCTACCGTGACAGTGTATGGTGGAGAAAGCATTGAAAAGCAAATTCGCCAACTTAAAAAAAGCACCAACATCATCGTTGGTACACCAGGACGTTTACTTGATCATTTATCTCGTAAGACCATTCGTTTGGATAACATTCAACATGTTGTCTTAGATGAAGCGGATGAAATGCTAAACATGGGATTTATTGAGGATATTGAAAAAATATTATCTAAAATACCTACAAAACACCAAACAAGTTTGTTCTCAGCTACCATGCCAAAAGCTATTGTTCAACTTTCACAAAAATTCTTACACCAAGCTGAACACATTATTGTGGAATCAAAGACAAGTAGTACCGAACACATTAAGCAATACGCGTATGAAGTAGATGCCCAAAATAAAAATGAACTATTGTTTCAACTGTTGTCATTGCACAACCCTGATCAAGCCATGATTTTTTGTAACACAAAGAAAATGGTTGATGAACTAACCGTATCTCTTCAAAAAATGGATGTTGCTTGTGTAGGATTACATGGTGATATGCGTCAAGAAACACGTACCCACATTATGAAACAATTTAAAGAAAAGAAAGCTTCTCTTTTAATCGCAACAGATGTTGCGGCTAGAGGAATTGATGTCGATTCTTTGGATTTAGTAATCAACTATGATTTGCCTCAACAAGATGAGTTTTACATTCATCGTATTGGCCGCTCAGGTCGTGCAGGAAACAATGGTTGCGCCATAACACTATATGGGTTGCGTCAACGTCGTTCTTTTGAAATATTAATTCGCAAATACGACTTAGACATCGAATTTAAAGGATTACCAACTGCTGAAGAACTATTTAGTATCACTTTTGAACAACTTAAAGCTAAACTAAATAAAAACCAAGACATTTCAACAGCAACGTATGATATAGCACACAAGTTATTGTTAGAGTATCATCCTGAAGAGTTACTATACACCCTTCTTCAACAACAACTTGTTAATCATACACACCAACCTATTAAAACTAAGAAAAAGAAAACAAGATCCAACAAGTTTGTTACTTATGAGATCAATATCGGTTCAAAACATGGAATCAAAGCAAAACCATTATTAAAGAACTTACAAAAATTATGCAATGTTGATCCTAAATCAGTTGGTGACATTCGAATTTCAAAAAGTTCTACACTAATTGGTATAAGAGAAAACGTATCGTTAGCTCAACTAAGCTTACTAAACAGCATGATTAAAAATTTAAAAATTAACGTCACACTAATGAACTAAAACGAGAATCAACTTCTCGTTTTTTTATCCTACAATCATAAGTGCCACAAGAACAATCGTTAATCCAACTACATAAATCAACACATCATTTTTTAACATATTTTCTTCATAACGACTAGAGAATATACTTGCAGTACTTACAATCCTCTGTGTCATTGTTAGTTCTTCATCTGGTGAACTTTTAATGATATTAAATGCTTTATGTTCAAGTTCCTTTACTTCTTCATCACAACCACAGTTACCCATTAATTTGCACATGAGTGACATAAGTTTTTCAAATGGATATGCAAGTACATATTCAATGTTAATCCATTTTGGCAATGACAAATGAAACCAATGAAACCTCATCCCTGCAAAGAAGATCGTTGCTCCTAAAGCATACGTTGGTATCATGGCTAACATATCACTTGAGTTAAAGAAGTTAATACCCACGATGTATTTTCCTACAAAACTTGGATCAAAAGGTAGTTGCGCTAATCCAACAAGGATAAAATTATTCATAATAAAGGAAGGGTTCACACCTACAAAGATAATAATGAAAGCCAACCCTCCCATTGCTAGATGCATCGACTTAAATTTACCAGATTGAATCTTTTCGTATTTTTCTGGTAATTTACCTAAGAAAGTTAAAGAAAATAATTTAATAAAGGAACATACCGTACCAGCACTAATGACATTAAACATCATCTCAGCATAGAAAAATGATGAATGACCATATTGATACGATTCTATAATGGCATGATGAAGCAACGATTTACTTGCAAACCCATTAAATAATGGCATGCCAGTAATACCTAAACAAGCAATCAAACAAATAAGTGCAGTAACTGGCAACTTTTTATATAACCCACCTAATTTATACATGTTTAATTCGTGAGTATGCAAATATACGACACCAGCCACCATAAACAACAAAGACTTAAACAAAGCATGATTGACAATATGATAAAGGGCTCCAGAATACCCCATCGCACCTTTTGTCCCTAAGTACAACGTCACACCAATACCTAAAACAATATATCCCATTTGACTAATGCTATGATAAGCCAACATTTTTTTCATGTTGGATTGTTGAAGAGCGAAAAACACACCAATAGCCATCGTTATAATACCAAGCCAAATAATCCAAAATCCAAGGTTTTGAGAAGTAACCCATAAATATGCTGGGATATTTTGAATGTCAGTTAATGTTGGAAACAAATACGATGTTGTTACTCGTAAAATACCAAAAGCACCAATTTTAATCATTACTCCTGATAATAATGCACTGGCTGGAGTTGGCGCAATTGGATGAGCTTTCGGTAACCACACATGTACTGGTGCCATTCCTGCTTTAATTCCAAATCCAAATATCAATAAGACTATAATTACATACTTTATACCACCTAAATTGGCCATTTCACTTGCTAAAAACGTAAATGTTACAGTGCCAACTAAACTATACATTAAAATAATAGCAAGTAATATCGCCAACCCACCAATTAAACCCATAAAGATATAATTATAACCAGCACTAAAACATTCCTTTTTTTGTACATGTGTCACTAACATGTATGAGCTAAAGGTCATAATTTCAAAAAACAAAAACATGGTTAGTAAATCACCTGCCATGATTGTCCCTAAAATTGCACTGTAGGTTATTGCCATAAACACATAAAAACGATTGCGGTGTTCTTCAAACATGACATACTCATGCGAATACACCATCACAAAAAACCAAACAACAGATGTTAATACAAGCATAACCATGGCTAGCATATCCACATGAAAAGACATTCCTAATCCAAGCAACGACGGAAACTCATACACAATGTTGTTTAATAATGCACTTGGGTATAATCCAATCACCGTAAGTAATACGAAAAAACTCGTAATTATGATTGATCCATCTCGTAGTCGTTCTGAAAAAGCATTGATAAGACACTGTATAACAGCTCCTATTATTGGTAATCCTATTAAAACAAAGGGTAAATAATAAAAAGAAACAAATTGTTCAAACCCAAAATAAAAAACATGATAAAGAGATTGAGCATAGGCAGTATTGCTATTTATTAACACAAATGTTGTTAATAAAATAAACGTACACACAACCATAACTATCGAAAAGCGATAAAATGTTTGTTTGTTTTTAAGTTGTTTAGTAAGCACATTGGTAAGTCTAGTCATACATTATCCCCTTGTTATTTTCTTCACATTATCATTATACACAAACATTCTTTCATCGACAATTTTTTCACAACTTTTCTTAACAACATTCCAAATAAACTATGATAAAATAATGCAAGAGTAAGGAGAGAATATGACACATTCCACATTTATTATGTTAAAACCCGATGCAAGGGACAACAATCTAGAACAAACAATATTAAAGGAACTAGAAGAGAAAGGGTGCATCATAAAAAGACAAGCACGTGTGCTTGTCGATAAAGAGTTAATTTTAACTCATTATAAGGAAGTCATTGAACAAGTAGATATCAAAGACTTCCCTCATCGTATTTTAAAGGAGTACGAGCATAAAGAAGTACTAGTTGCTGAAGTAGTACATCCACAACAAGAAGTCGTTTCTTTTGTTCGAGAAATGATTGGTGCTACTGAACCTATTAAAGCTAATGCTCATACAATAAGAGGAAAGTATTCCAACGATAGCTATGCAAAATCCATGGCTGAAGAGCGATTAGTGCGAAATCTTATTCATGCATCAGACTCTATAGAAACAGCACAAAAAGAAATCCAATTGTGGTTTAAAGACTAACCAAAGCGACCGGTGATATAATCTTCGGTCTCTTTTAATTGTGGAGACACAAACATCTTATCTGTTAAATCATATTCCATTAAATCTCCCATATAGAAGAATGCAGTGTAATCTGAAATCCGTGCAGCTTGAGACATAGAGTGAGTCACAATAACAATCGTATAATCATCTTTTAAATCATTGATCAACTCTTCAATCTTTTGTGTCGCAATCGGATCTAGCGCACTTGTAGGCTCATCCATCAAGATAACCTCTGGTTGCATGGCTAAGGCTCTAGCTATACAAAGACGCTGTTGTTGACCTCCAGAGAGCTTATAAGCATTGGTATTTAATCGATCACTCACTTCATCATATAATGCTGCCTGTTTTAATGATTGCTCAATTAACTCATCAAGTATTTTCTTATCCTTAATACCTTGTTGACGTGGCCCAAACGCTACATTATCATAAATGCTCATTGGAAAAGGATTTGGTTTTTGAAACACCATCCCTACTTGCTTACGTAAAGTGATAACATCATAGCTATTACCAAGAATGGAATGATCTAGAAATTGAATCTCACCTTCAATGTTTGCTTCATCAATTAAGTCATTCATACGATTAAGACAACGAATAAATGAACTTTTCCCACATCCTGAAGGTCCTATTAGTGCTGTCACTTTGTTTTTATAAATCGGCATTGAAATACTATTTAATGCTTTGTTTTTTCCATAATATAAGTTTAAATCTCTTACTTTAAATACTGTTTCCATTATGCTTGTCCTTTCTTAAGCCACATTGATGCGATTAATTTAATGATAATGTTTAAAAATAACACAATAAGTAAAATTATAAGTGCAATACTGCTAGATAACGCAATATTTGCAGGCTCATCTGTCATCATTGACCATATATGAACCGCAAGCGATGTGGACGGTTCTAAAATACGAACTTGATCTTTAATGGCTGCTCCTAAGACGAAAATTAGTGCAGCTGATTCACCAATAATTCGTCCTATACCTAAAAATGTTGCGGTTAGTATTCCAGGTAATGCTTGTGGTAAAACAACTTTAAAAGTAGTTTGTGTTTTATTTGCACCTAATGCTAATGAAGCAAAGCGATGATCATCACTCACTGTCTTTAATGATTCTTCCGTTGTTCGAATAATGGTAGGAAGTAAGATTACTCCAAGGGTAAGTGCTCCTGCAATTAAGTTAGAACCACTAGCTGGGGTAAAACGCATTGTTAATGGTACAAAAACGCTAATACCTAATAATCCATAAATAATGGAAGGTACTCCAGTAAGTGTCTCAACGAAGTTTCTAAGTACTTTAGTTAATTTTGTTTTTTTCGCAAACTCATTAAAGTAAATGGCACTTAATACTCCAATTGGTAAGGCAACCGCAAGCGTCAGTAAAATCAAGTATAGTGTCGTAATAATCGATCCTCTAATACCACCACCTGAAGTCGCAAACATAACTTCAAATATTTCTCTTTCTGGATCATTTAAATCATTAATCATCATTTGAGCCCCTTTGTTGGTTAATGAGCTCGGATGATTAACATACGTAATACGAGAAACAACAGCATCCTCTTCTAAAGAGATTTGTGCCTTGGATGGGTCTTGATTAATCATGGTTGTAAATGGTGAATCCTCATCAATATAAGCAACCTTAATCACACTATCCCCTGCTAAATCTTGACTTTGTATTAATGCAATCCCATAACGTGATGAGACAAACACTTGATCATCATCAAAGGAAGGCATTTCAAATGTTTGATTCGTGTCATTTTCTATGACTGCCACATAATTTCTTGCATGATAATCTTTTGTGATTAAATCAAATGAAATCAAGTCTTTTCCTTGAGTAAAAACATAACCGAAGATGATTGCTAATGCGACAATGGTAATAATACTAGATAATCCTACAAACACATTGACAATGGTGTCTTTAGTTTTTATTTTATTCATATTGATGCCCTATCCTGTTCTTAAGTTGATTTAACAAGAAATTCGTCAGTAAAATAACGACCATCAATATAATACCTACAGAAAAGCGAATGTCATAATCGATACCTGTTGTTTCCTTTAATCCTTCTAACATCGTCGAAGTTAGTGTACTTGTAATATCAAACAACCCAAAGGTTGGTCCACTTTTTGCATTTCCTGCCACTAACGATACGGCAGTAGCTTCACCAAGTGAACGCCCTATGGCTAATATCGCTCCAGAAAATATTCCTGACTTTGCGGCTAATAGTGATATTTTAAAACGTGTTTGAGTAGGTGTTGCTCCAAGTGCTAAAGAAGCGTGTTCTAATGATTCATCGACAGAACGAATCGAAACTTCACTAATCGATGTGATTGTCGGGATACTCATAAGTGCCAAGACAATAACAGTTGCTAATGTTCCACTTCCACCACCACTTGAATATCCTAAGTTTCTTGCAAAATTATAAATAGCAGGCAAAAACAACCCAACACCAACTAAACCATACACAATCGAAGGAATAGAAGCTAACAGCTCAATAACTGTCCGTAAAAAGTTGGCAATATGTTTTGGGGCAATTTTCGCAATAAACAATGCCGTTAAAACCCCAATCGGAAAGGATAACAACAACGACAAAAAAGCAATATACAACGTATTAATAATTAAAAACCCAGCACTATATGCAGTCGATACAAACGTTGGACCATTTAGCCATACTGTACCTGTAATAAAGGAAAAGAAATTAACAGATCCTAAATTATTGTTGGTTGTAATAAATGGTAAAATACCACGAGTGGTAATAAAGAATAAAATAAAAACAATAAAACTAGCAGAAATAAAGCCAAAAAGTGATAAAATCACTTTTACAACGGAGTCACTTTTACTAAGTGGAGATTGTACTCTCTTCGCTTTTGAAGCAGAAAAAGGCCCAAGCTTGGGCCTTTTGATTTCTTTATTGCGCGTCAAGGATTTCACCCCAAGTTGTGATGTCTCCTCTGTATATTTCTACTAGTTGTTGTGCAGTAATGTTGTTTGTTGGATTATCATTATGAACGATTGCCACAATAGCATCCCATGCTAATTGACCACGTGTATCCTCAGCACCAACTTTTTCAGCATCGGTAAATGGACGTGATGCATATCCAATATGAACACCATTAATACCATCTTTTTCTTCACCTTGAGCACGTTTGTACCCATCAGAAGATCCTGTGTGGTTATTCACTGTGTTTACATTTCCACAACGTGGTGAGAATGCTGCACTAAGTGCTTCTGCAATACGAGTAATAGAATCTGATCCACCAAAGTTTAAGGTTACATCACTATTATCTAACTCACACACTGGATACTCGCTCACTAATGTAGCCCAGTTTCCTGTTGAACTAACAGCGGTTGCACCTTCATCATTGATAACATCAGCGCCATCATTTGATTCTAAAAATGCGATAAAGGCTAATGTTAAATCTCTTTCTCTTTCATTAGCGAAATCACCATCACTACGACGCATCCAGTTAAATGGACGTTTTAAACCATACGTATCATTCATAACATTTGCTTCAGAAGCTTCAACACCTTCAAAAGACAATGCTTTAACCGTGTTGTTAACACTTGCTAAAGAAACATACCCAATACCTGAAATATCCGTTGTCATCGCACTCATAATAGCGGCGTTGTTGTTTGTAATAAATCCACTAACTAATACACTATCATCAGTTGCTGCTTCTTTAAATCCGATTCCACTCATAAATCCATCACGCGTTCCACTAGATGTATCACGGGTATATACGTTTATTTTTTCATTTGCAAATCCATCATTATCAGAATCATCGCCATTATTAGCAGAACTACATCCGGCTAAAATAACCAATCCTATCATCATACTCACAAGTAATTTCTTCATACTTTCCTCCTGTAGTTTTTTCTACAGGGATATCATAAAGTTTGGATGTTAATTGTATATGAACACTTTGTTAAAGTTGTGTTAAAAAAAACCAAGATTTCTCTTGGTTTATCCAAAGTCAACATATTGTGATTTCTTACGGTAAATAACATGCTCACAAATATTTTTAGTATGATCTCCAGCTCGCTCAATATTACGCAAAAGCCCAATAGTCGCAAAGTTAATAAGTAATGTTTCTTTATTTTCACGATCGATTAAGTTTGCAATTTTCTTAAAACTGTTATCGATCAGTTCATCAGCTTCTGCTGTTTCATACGCTAGTTTAACATCATCATTTGTAATAACTTCAATAACATTATCAAAGTTTGTAAAAAACTGTGCAAAAAGTTGTTCAGCTTGATTAATTAAGACATCTGGAAAATGATCGTTTTTAATGATGTAACGAGCAATGTTTTTCGCATAATCACCAATTCGTTCTAAATCATTGGAAATCTTCAATGCTGCAAGTACTCGTCGTAAATCACTTGCTACTGGATGAAGCAACGACAATATCGTCACTGATGTTTCATTAATTTCCAACTCTAAATTGTTAATATGTGCATCACTTTCAATAATAAACAAGGCTTGGTCTTTACGGTTGTTAAGTAGAGCATCTTTGGATTGCTCCATCATTAAACGAACTTGATTAGCCATCGTTAAGACCATTTCTTCTAATTCTAGTAATCTTTCATCTATTTTCATGGTTCACCTCGATTGTATTCTATCGTATCCTTATCTGTTGTTTGTCAACATACTGTTAAGACTTTGTTAATTTTGGTAATGTGATGACAAATTGTGTGTACTCATTCACCACTGATTGCACTTCAACATTTCCATTATGAACACCAATTAACTCTTTTACAATAGAAAGTCCTAAACCACTTCCACCGGTATTTCGATTACGATCATCATCCACACGATAAAAGCGATCAAATATTTGGGTAATGTCTTCTGCTGAAATACCGATACCATTGTCTTTAAGGGTAATGATTTTGTTTTTTTGATTTCCATCGATGATAATGTCAAGTTGGCTCGCATTACTGTAAGAGCAAACATTATCAATCAAATTACTAAACACAGTTAATAGCGATGTAGAATCTGCTAATAGTGGTTCTTTATCGAGCTCTTGTATGTTTACGCGTATGTTTTTATCTGCTAATTTCAATTTTAATGTTTTAATCGCTTCAGAAACAATTGCTTTAACATCAAGAGGTTGTTTGTTTAATAAAATCGTTTGATTTGAAAGTTTCGATAAGTACAATAAATCTTTTACGATCAATTCTAAACGCTCTGTTTCATGTTTTATTTGATCTAAAAACTCTTTTTCTGTTTTTTCATCATTGAAATCTTCTCTTGTTAAAATCTCAATCATGCCTTTAATGGCAGTGATAGGTGTTTTTAGTTCATGAGAGGCATCCGCAACAAATCGCTTTTGCACACGTTCTTGATACAATAATTTAGTAATATCACTAAAGACGACAAGACTTCCTTTATAACGTCTTGATTGGATGATTGGAATGGACACACATTGATAGTCCATCGCATTTAAGGAAATGTTTGTTGTGAGTGATTCTTCATTTAAATATATATCATTAAGGACTCGTTTAATCATAAACGGTATACCTTTACTATTAATACTCTTTAATTGATCATTTGACTCATTCATCAGCAAAGCAAATGAATCATTGCTTAATTCAATTTCTCCGTCTTGATTAATAAGTACCATTGGAAAAGGTAAATAAGTAATTAACGTTTCAAGCTTCGCTCTTACTAAATCAATGGACTTAAGCTGGTTTTGCTTTTCTAAATCACATTCAAGCGACACACGTTCCATGTCTTTGTTGATGGTACTAATAAAAAACACAATCATAATTAACACAAACAACAGTAGCGTCAACCCTCGTGCGATTGGATTGTTAATAAATCCATCAATCAAGACAATTCCTACTGCTAAAGCCACCATAAACCAAGTAACTAACTTCTTATTTTGCTTGTAAAACATACCCTACACCTCTCACTGAATCAATACTCACCATTGATTTTTCTAATTTACTACGTAATTTAAACACATGTACATCCACTATTCTTGTATCCCCATCATAGTCAAAGTTCCAAAGTTCGTTTAATATATCATCTCTTGATAACACAATGTTTTTGTTATAAAGAAAATACAACAACAAATCAAACTCTTTTTTTGTGCATGCATGTTCTTGATTTGCAATGATGACTTGTCTTTTTAACGGATCAATGCACACATCAAAGTACTCAATCTGTTTATTGGATTTAGGATGAATCCGTTTTGTGTGTGCTTTAATTCGTGCCATAAGTTCTCTTGGTGAAAATGGTTTAATTATATAATCATCCACTCCAAGTTCAAAAGCTTCTAATATATCACTTTCTTCATCTTTTGCTGTGAGCATAATAATAATAGCTGTATCGTCTTTTTGACGAATCTGGCTCACTAGTTCAATTCCTGAAACATGCGGCAGCATCCAATCAATAACATACACATCAAAATCTTGAATTTTAATCGCATCTTTCGCACTCAATCCATTATCAAAGGCTATAACATTAAAATTGGCATGCTTTAAATCATACTCAACAAGTCTTAAAATGTTCTTTTCATCTTCGATAACACACACATTCATAGTTTACCTCATCCTAAAAAATTATATCATACTCATTGACAGGTTGTATGCAATAAGTGCGTTGTTTAGTTTTATTCGACCAATCCAAAAGCTTTACTTACATCGTGAGTAAACATAATTCCTTGGTTTGTCTGATCAATTTTTGTCGAAGTAAGTATCGATTGACAAACTTCATCGACAATACTCTCTTTTACAAGAATTAACACAATTTCTTTTTCAGGTTCAATTTCAATAGCGAATATTTTTGATGTTTCATGAACACCAGCACCACGACCATGAATAATCGTACCACCTTTTGCGCCAGCATCAGATGCAGCGGATACTACCGCTTCACCTTCACCTAAGTTAACAATGGCATAAATGGCTTTGTATTGATTCATCATTGTGTTTGTCTCCTTCTGTTCTGTTTTTGTTTCCTTAAATACCTTAGAAGCATAAATTTGATTGAGAGGCATCGAAAAACAGATGCCTTTGTTTGGTTTTTCAAAATGAAACTTCTCACTAGCTGCTCTCATCATGTCTTCACTTTTATCTTGATTGCTTGCGACAAAAACGAGTTCTTTATGATTTTCATTCAACTGCAAAAGCTTCAACAGCTTATCATTAGAAGTCCCTTTAGCTAGTGTGATTGTACCACCTGATATATTAAGTTTTCTTATTAAAGAAACAATTTTTGAACCTATTCCTACTGGAACAATAAACACAGTTAACTCATATTGTTTCTTCATTGCATTTTCATCCATTTTATCCATCATTCCTTCTATCCATTACTTTATAGATTCCACCCAACAATTGCAAGCTTAAAATCGGCATTAAAGCGACCATCGCAACCATACCAAACCCATCGATAAGTAAATCAGCATGAGCTAAGTTTTGAGCTGCACCATTAACAAACGCTAATATAAAGGTAGCTAATATTGGACCAGTCGCAACACCACCAGCATCAAATGCCATACCAACAAAGATAGGATCAATAAAGAACATGATGCCAATGCTTATTATATATCCTGGTAATAACAAATGCCATAACTGCAACGTTGGAATTAAAATTCGAACCATGGAAATACTTATGGCAAAGCCTACTCCAATGGCTAAGGTGTACAAGACGAGTTTTCGATTGATCGAACCCGCTGTAATATCTTGAATTTGATGGGTTAATACATACACACCCGGTTCTGCTAAAATAGACACCACACCCAATATAAAGGCAAAGACGATGATGATGATTGGGTGATAGTTGTTAATGAGTTGCTCGCCAATAACATGTCCCAATGTTAAATAACTTGCATTTACAGAAATTAAAAAGAGAATCAATCCAATGTAGGCATATCCAAAACCAAACAACATTCTCGATAGTTGACGCTTTATAGATTTTTTATTTACATATACTACCACTAAAAACATTAAAAACAAGGGCAGTATCGACACTGTCGCATCGAAGACTGAAGGCCCAACCCAACCAAGCAACGTTTCGATAACAGAAGATGATTCAACGATATTTTCAAAAGATTGACTAACAAATGTAGGTTTTTTTACGATATCCAATAAAAACATGGTTATCACTGCACCAGCAGAAGCAATCGCTAGAAGTCCAAAACTTTGTTCATTAGAACGCTTTGATTCTTTTTGCTTGCTTGTTATCCCTAATGAAAGAGCAAGAAGAAAAGGAACTGAGAGCACTCCTGTTGTAACAGCGGACAAATCAAATGAAAACGCAAGCATTTGTTTTGAAACAAAAAATGACAAGATAAATATAACACCATAAAGAACAACAAGCACTGTCTTTATTGACCATCCAAACACGATTCGAATAAGTGCTAATGATACCATTGATGCAATGCCTAACGATACCACACTCACAAGCAAAAAGGCAGACACACTCCCTTGACTAAAAGAAGCAATTTGAATGGCTGTAATAAGCAAAGAAGGTTCCGCAAATGAAATGATAAATCCAATAATAAAAGCAAAGAATACTAACGTTCTTTTTTTATTAAATTTTGCAAGAAGAGGTCCTAAAAGCTTTCCTAAAGGTGTAATCCCTAAATCAACTCCAAGTAAAAAAAACACCAATCCAACAACTAATAAGATAGTGTTAATGACAAACAGCACCAGTTGATTAAAACTAAAATCAACAAAAAATATCGCCACAAAGACAATACTTAAAAAGATGGGGAGTATCGATAAGGAAACTTCTCTAAATTTCTCGGCTAATATGTTCAATGTCTTACCTCTATATAAAATATTCTATCACAAAGATAAAAAAAAACATACATGAAACTTAAGTCAATGTATGTTCTCTTCTTTTAATACGTTTATAAATTCAGGATGATTTTTATAACCACCATATGCCACTTCTTGCATAAGAACATGATAGTTATGGTTTCCTTCTATGATAATCGGACCATCAACACCCACACATACATCCCATCCAACCAAGCGATCTTCAAGTGCCATGCATGCTCTATTGACAAGTGAAACAATCTCATTGACATAAGGAACGTGATGTTTATCTAACTCTATGTTTGTATCTGGGTGTTTTGTATACGTATGATTTCCCACAACGGTAAGCTGAAGCCCAGGAGCTTTTAGCTGGTGGGTAGTAAGATCAAGGGGTATAAAGAAACCAGACGATGATCCTGGATTATCCACAACCGAACCGTTACGACCAAAACGCATTAGAGCACTTAACACCCTTGATGGTTCATTGATTGGTTGATACGTATCAATTCTTACCGTATTAATTGCATCAGGATTAATCTTTGCAATATCTGGATGTTGAAGGATGGTTTCTTGAATGATGTAATTTTTATTTATTATTGAATGATAAACACTCTTTACATAAACTTCATCAAGAAGTTTTTCTTTATTAAGCTTGTAAGCTCCTACACCACCTTTAGCATCCACAGGTTTAATAAAAATACTCTGATGTTTGCTTTTATCTATCCACTCATACAACTTTGCTTTTAAAGATTCATAACCATCATCAAGCTTTTGATCGTCAATGCTAAATAGCTCTTTATCTTTTGAATAAGCCAATACCTCAGGAGTTGGAATTTGGTGTTTTTTACAAAACCGATAAAAAGACACTTTATTAATAAGTGTTTCTGCAGATTGATCACTATGTAAAATTCGTGAAGTTTGCAGTTTCCCAATGTCTTTATCTTTTACATAATTATGTAAAGAAGGATAATTTTTTCGATAACACAAACGACTAAAGTATTCTTGAACAATTCTCTTTTGAGAAACACATTCTTTAGAAAATTCTAACACAATTTTAAGTAAGCTTTTTCGTAAGGGATCCTTTAGTATCCTTTGAAGCTTTATCCATCTACTCTTCATTGCTTGTTACTCCAAAATAACGATCCATTTCTTGTTGGTTTGTTTTTTTATATTGATTGCTTGATTGATAAAAAACAAAGCCTAAGCCTATCCAAACAACAAGCGCAATTAAAGATGGCAAAGATAAAGAAGCAGGACTTGCTGGAATTAGTAATAACAATGCAAACAATATCGAAAACAAACTCCCTAACAAAGCAAAAGGTCTATTTCTTAGTAGTTGCTTATCTTCTTTAAAGTCAAATGATAGTTTATAAGCACTCGCACATGTGTAGAAAAAACCCACTGCTGCACCTAATGATGCCATATCCACAATCCAGTTTAATGCAGCTCTACCAATCCATGGTGCAATTAATGATACGCTCATCACAAACAATAAACTAGCATGAGGTGTGTGATTCTTTTTAGAAACTTCCGCAAACACTGATGGTAAGGCATGTGTACGAGCCATCACTAAAAACATACGACTTGATGCTAATAAAAAACCATTAAGACCACTTAGTATTGCACTTAATATAACAATTCCTAAAATATACATTCCAATATCACCAGCGATAAGCTGCACTGCACTTCCTGTTGCCCATTGACTATTTTCTAGTATAAACACACTCCATGGACCAACCATGGCTGTCAATAATGTGACAAGAACATACATCATTGCACCAATGGCAATAGCAATGATCATAAGTCGTAATGATCGTTTAGGATCAAATCGAATTTCTTCTGATGCTTGTGGTATCGTATCAAATCCAACAAAAGCCCATGGTGCAATAGCAACAATAGACAATATACCCACCCAAGGTGTCTTATTGGGAGAAAACACAGGTGTTAAATACTCAATTTCTGTGATTGGATTTAAAAGTGCAAACACAAACAAAACAACGATCCCTATGCTTAATGTAAACGCTAAAATCTTTGCTAAGGTACCAAAAAGAGACACACCCTTAATATTTAATAGCGTTAATGCAATGATTGCTAATGAAGCAACAATGATCTCTCCTAAGTAAACATCCCAACCAGCTACAGTATACAAGTAACCTTGTTGGATAATTCCAGGAAACATATAACGACTAATTAAACCAAGTGCCGTCGCATTTAGTGGAACTATGCTTAAATAAGACAAACCTAAAAGCCATGCGGCTACAAATGCATGTTTGCGTTTAAACCCAACATATGCAAATGTAAACTCTCCTCCAGCCACAGGAAAACGTTGCACCATCACACCATAGCTTTTTGCAATAACCATCATAATCAGAGCACCCAATACAATCCCGATAGATGCTCCTAATGGTCCTGCATCCACCAAAAACTTAGTACCCGGCAATACAAAACAACCCCAACCAATAATAGCACCAAGTGCTAATGCCCAGATATCTAATTCTCCGAGCTCTTTTTTTAGTTTTTCCAAAATTAAACCCCCGATATATTCCTTATTATAACTCCAAGATTCTAAAAAAAATAGATGGATTTTTTGCAATAAACGATCAAAATTATCTTATTATTTAAAAGCCATATTTTATTCCATAATATGTACGTTTCAAACAATTTTTCTTAAACACAATTTATTATTATACAGAGTGTAGATAACAATTATTATTTACTATATATGATGTAATGTGCCAACAGATGATCATCATTTTAACCATATTCACATCTAAAAAAGTGACTATTCTCTATGAGTTAAGTCACTTTTATTAAAATCTATTTTAATGTATTAATTCTCATTAACTTTCTTTACTCCATCGTTGTGGTACTATAAGAGCTACTATCGTAAAGAGTTCTAGACGTCCTAATAACATAATAAAAGTAAATAGTACTTTACTAAATGCTGAGAAGTTTGCATAGTTACTACTTGGGCCCACAAGCTCTAAACCAGGGCCAATGTTGTTTAACGTTGCCGCAACGGAAGAAACCGCTGTAATCATATCCACATTATCTAGTGATATTAAAAGAGTGCCGACTAAAAAGACAAACAAGTGCAAGGCTAAAAAACTGTTAATTCTAGCAACTACTTCATTAGGAACAACCTTTTTTGCAAGCTTTACAGGTACAAAAGCATTAGGATGGAATATTTTCGATATTTCTCGTTTTATTAACTTAAATAGAATAAGAATTCGAATTACTTTCATCCCTCCAGCTGTAGAACCAGCACTACCACCAATAAACATCAAACCTAATAATATAAACTTACTAAATGATGGCCATGTTTGAAAATCAACAGTAGCATAACCGGTCGTAGTAATGATCGATGACACTTGAAAAATAGAATCTCTAAGTGAATGACCCACATCATCATAATGTACAATAGAAAGATTAATCGTAACTAGGACAATAGCAACAACCACAAAACGTAAATACATACGTAACTCACTATCAGATAACACATCCTTTATTTTTCCTTTAAAAAGAAGAACATGCAAAGAAAAGTTAACTCCTGCTAAAATCATAAAGACACTAATGACCATTTGAACATAAGTGCTAAATCCCGCAATACTATCATTATATGGTGCAAACCCACCTGTACCTACCGTACCAAAAGTTAAAACCGCAGAATCAAACCAACTAACACCACCAATTGCTAGAAAAATCATTTCAAGGATGGTTAGTCCAATATACGTTATATATAATGTTCGTGCTGTATTTTTAATGTGTGGTGCTAATTTACCATGTGTTGGTCCTGGTGCTTCTGCTTTAAACATTTGAAAGTTACCCATACCATACGCTGGTAAAAGAGCTAATGTAAACACTAGTATACCCATTCCACCAATCCAATGAGTAAAGGATCGCCAAAATAAAATACTCTTATCAAGAATTTCTACATCGACTAAAATAGATGCACCAGTTGTAGTAAATCCTGAAACAGTTTCAAAAAGAGCATCAATAAAGGATGGAATTGATCCTGATAAGTAAAACGGAAGTGCTCCAAATAATGAAACCGCAATCCAACCAAATGTAACAACAGCAAGTCCTTCTTTTATTCGTATCCCTTTGATTTCTTGTTTGAAAATAACCTTAGACAGTAAAAGCCCTGTTATTAAAGTTGCACCAAAAGCACCAACAAAAGGAATTAGTGATGACTCTTTATAATAAAATGCAATCATTAATGCAGGAAGCATTAAAAACGCATCAATAACTAAAATTGACCCAACAAGTTTACTGACGATTCCATATCTCACGAAGGAATCCTCCCTTTTTTTGTATAAAAATTTCTTTAAATTTCGCTACTTTTGAAGCATGACAAAATACGATGATCCGATCATTTTCTTGAATAACGCTAGCACCATTTGCAATACTTACTTCTCCCTCATGAATAATTGCCCCAATAAGCACTCCTTTAGGCAGCTGTGCTTGTGCAAGTGGTTTATTAATAAAGAACATGTCTTTATTTGCAATAAGTTCTGACACTTCTCCTTCACCACCAAGCAACAATGAAATAGACTCTACTTTGTTTCCACGAACAAACTTCAATATATTACTTACTGAAATGTTTAATGGATTAATAGCCGCATCAATTTGTAAGTCGTTAATAACTTTTGCATAGTTATCGCGACTCACTTTCGCAATCGATTTGTTAACACCATTGTGTTTTGCAATCATTGCCACAAGTAAGTTTAACTCATCTAAACCGGTTACTGTTACAACTGCTTGCATCGAATTAATTTCTTCTTGTTCTAATAAATTGATATCAGATCCATCACCATGAATGATAAGTACATGATCCAATAATTCTGTGAGAACTTGTACACGATATTTATCTTGTTCAATTAGTTTTACGTTTACTTTTTCTTTCGCTAACTTTTGTGCTAAGTAAGTTCCTATATGTCCTCCACCAATAATCATGACATCATCGATGGCTTTTTGAGTACCATTTAACTTGTATTTCTTTGTAAACTTATCAATGGTGGCAATATCACCCAATACATAAATTGAGTCATTTTTTTCCAAGCTTGTTTCACCACTTGGAATTAGCAAGTCATTTTCACGAGAAATCGCTGTGATTAATAAACCTTCTAAGTCTTCTAAATCCATGATTCTCTTATGAATAAAGCGTTCATTTTCTTTTATATTAAAATCAATAATTTTCACTTTTCCACTTGCAAACTCACCCGTGTAATACGTCAAGTCACGTAACAAGTACTTAGCAATCATTCGTGCAGTAGAAAGATCTGGATTAATAATTAAATCAATCCCAATCGTTTCTTTAATAAACCTCATTTGATCAGAATACTCAATATCGCGTATTCGTGCTATTGTTTTTTTACAACCTAGTTTTTTAACAAAGTCACAAATAACAATGTTTGTTTCATCATTATCAGTAGTGGCAACGACTAAATCAAAGATCTTTGCATTTATATTCCTTAAAAACTTAATATCTACACCATTGCCTTCAACGGTTAAAACATCCAGTTGTTCATTTAGTTTTTCTACCTTTTTCGGATTTATATCAACTAACGTTACATCAAACTGTTCCGCATCCATCACTTTCGCAAGACGTACCCCAAGTTTTCCTGCTCCAACAATTAAGACTTTCATACTGCCCTCCGATAGTCACTACTCTATCTCTCATCATACATCATTTATTCTTGTAGGTCATCCCATGTTAACATAAAAAAGGACTTTTTTTAAGCCCTTTCTTCGATTAATCGTCATCATCATCGTCATCATCATCATCATCGTCATCATCATCGTCATCATCATCATCATCATCGTCATCATCGTCATCATCATCGTCATAAGTACGAGAGTTTAACTTACGTCTGAAAATAACTTTTCGATAAGCATCGATTTGAATAACATACACATCTTCACCAATCAAAAGTGTTATCTCATAAACAACAGGTGTCTGATTGTATAAAACACTAACAGAAATAATCTCATCATGCTCAATGTTTTCTTTTACAAAATCCATCATTTCATCAAAACTTGTGACTTCAGGATTATCAATTTTGATAATTTCATCTTCTGATAAAACGATAACTTCTCTTGGGATGTCCGGTTTGGTTGCTTGGACAGTCCAGCGAATTAAAACATCTTGAAACAAAGCAAAAAACAACAAAAGCACGACAGAATATGCAATTAGTTTAAATGATATTTTTCTATTCATCGTCACTCACCTCTTTATTTTGATGGCGGAATTCTTCAATCGTCATATTAACTCTACGCCTAAACTGAGTATAAAAGTATCGACTATCTGAATACCCAATGGCTTCACTGATTTCACGCCCTGATAAATCAGTTGAAAGTAACATCTCTTTAGCCTTTTCAATGCGATAATCAATAATGTACTCATTTAATGAAGTCTTTTCTATTTCTTTAAACACTTGTCTTACATATCCTAAAGAAAATCCTAGTTCATCAGCTAATTGCTCTGATGTGAAATCAGCCAATAAACCATACTTATGAATGTATGTCAAAGTGTCTTGATGCAATACGCTTTTTGAAGTCAGATATTCATGTTGATAAATATCATCATAATAGGTGAGATTTGAGTTTTCTAAAGTCTTACTAAACTGTGCTGCTGCTAATGCATATCGGTAATTCTTACGAATATCTTCAATAAAGTTTACTTCTTTAGAAAAACCAAACACACCATTAAATTTGTTAACATCCAAATCATCGATTGCATCTTTCGTAATAATTCCCGCGATTGTATCGTCTTGAACTTGTATAAATGGCCATATTGGATCAATATCTCGTTTTGTTGTTTCACTTAATTCTTGCTCATAAATCATAACTACAACATACATCGGAAACTCAATAAAACTAACATCACAATCATCCGAACAATTTCCACTTGTAAATAATTGACGTAATACATTCAACTGATTGTTCAAATTTAAGTCGGCAAAAGCAGATTCAATGACTTCAAACTCATCCTTTGCTTTTGTGTAGTCTTTGTGTACAAACTGATCCATGATTTGCTGGATGGGGCTATAAAATTGTTTACTAGAGTATAGCGAAAACAATACATTAACAATCGCAAACAACAAAAACAACCAAACTAATGTACGATTTGTTTGCACTAATGTTTGATAAATGATGCTATAAGGTGTGATATGAAAGAATACGATATTATAAGCATCAGACTTTTTAAAAGCAATTAATGATTCTTCTTGATCAAACTCGGATATAAAGTAGTTATTACTTTCATCTAAGTGCATCGGATTTGTAAATGGTTGATGTATAGCAAATGTTTCGCCAATGTTTTGCTGTGAACTATCCGCAACAACCACGTTTTTATCATTTACAAGTAGAACATCATAATTAGCATCCGTCGATGTAAACAGTGAAGACAACACTTGTTCGTCAATATAAACGATCATTAGTGATGATAAAGCATTGGTTGCATCCACACTTGAAAACACCATCGCCAGCATGTTTTTGTCGTTAACCTGTTGATGATAAAACACTTGACTACTATCACGATCTAGGTTGCTTATAATTTCATTTAAAGATTCTACCTTCGGTTGGTTTGTTAGTGTTTGCTTTAACCCACGTTGATTGTTTGAGAGTACAACTTCATCACTTTGAGCATTATACAATATAATCGAATCAACCAATGGATCAGATAAGGTTATCTCTACAAGCAAACTTGTTAAGGTTGAATTAACACCTTCATTGTTTGCTCGAAAATTTATAACTTGCGTATTCTCACTAAATAAAAAGTAAAACTCACTATACACTTCATCAAGTAACGTATGTACACTATTGGCAGTCACTTCTAATGATTGGGTAGCGTAATCGACACTTTGATTCACTAAAAAGGTTGTAATTATCCGTGAAGATAAAAAGGATAACAAACCTGTTAGAAGCACTCCACTTAATGCATAGGTTACAATCATCTTTTTTTGAATTTTGCGTTTGTTGTTTCTCATAATTAACCCCACATCTACAAAATTATTATACGCTTATTGTATAACAAATGAAATTAAGAGCAATGAAGATTGCTCTTAATTAACTTAATCATCAATTTCAAACTCTAATATTTGACCGGTGTATGCATCAATTTCAAACTCGTATTCGACATCACCATGCTCAAATTCAAGTTCGTATACCATTTTTCCATCATCATCATCGAGTTCAATTTCTTCTAATACAGGATTAGAACCAATTTTTGCTCGAGCTATCTCAATCGCTCTTTCTTTAGTAATCATCGTTGGTGTTGATGGGGTTGTATTATTAGTAGTACTTTTAAATGTTTCTACCTCCCACTCTGTGATGGCTCCTGTGTAAGCATCAATTTCAACTTCGATTTCTTGAGTAGATGAGCGCAGCTTAATCTCATATTCTATATCGTCATCATCGTCATCATCATCATCTAATTCAACTTCGATTACATTAAAGCCACTTCCTGCTTTTTTAGTAGCAATTTCAATCGCTCTTTCTTTAGTAATCATCGTAGGTGTTGAAGGGGTTGTATTGGTTACCGAACTTTTATTAACTCTTTTAGCTTCCCACTTCATAATTTGTCCAGTGTATGCATCAACTTCTGTTTCAATTTTAAACTCACTTGAAATTAGTTCGATATCATATTCTACATCATCATCGTCATCATCAAGTTGTGCTTTTGTAACTTCAAAGGATGAACCTGCTTTTTCTAATGCTATTCTTTTTGCTTGTTCAATACCAATCATCTGAGTTTGATTATTACTACTTGATTGAAGAAGTTCTTCATCCCATTCATTTATTTTTCCACTATAAGCATTTATTTCAACTTCAACTTTTTTACTTTCATTTCTCAGTGTAATCTCATACTCAACTTCATCATCATCATCGTCAAGATCTTCAAGCTCTATCTTAACAACTTCAAATGATTCATCTGAGTTGTTTAGAGCAATTTCCATTGCTTGTTGTTCACTAATCATTTCTAATCTGTTGTTTGTTGGTGTAAACAAATTAGAATTGGCTAATGCAGGTATTAATGTAGCTCCTGCAAATATTCCTACTAATAACATAATCGCGTACGTAATAATTTTTTTCATCGTAACGACCTCCTTTTTTGTTAAGCCCATCATAAATAAAGTAAGCTACTCCAACAATACAATATGTGCTGTAATGATAAAAACTACAATTATTTAACATGTGCACAATCTGATGTTTGTTATTTAAATATAATAAAAAGCCACTATTTAGTGGCTATATCAATGTTTTCTCTATAATTTTGGTTGTATTATTTTCTTGTTCTAAAATGATAATTGGTTAAATCAATGTTTCTTTGTTTTGCATAAGACACAATCATTTCTTCAAAAACAAGATCTGTTTTCCTTAAATCTAAAACATTGGATGCATTTAAAAGTGCCATGATTCTTTTTAATTGTTGCTTATACGATTGGATAACCTCAATGGTTTGATCGACACCAAGACTACCTACCAAATGCAAAATAGACCCTGACATACCAACCACTTTAGCATTTAAAGCCAGGGCTTTTGTCACATCCAACATGTTACGTACACCACCACTTGCAATAATATTAAGATCATTAAACGATGATGCTTCTAATAAAGAGCAAACAGTAGATTGTCCCCAGTCGTTCATGTAGTCCATCAAATGCTCGTTTCGAGCATTTTCAATCATCGAAAAATTCGTTCCACCCTTACCACTAATATCAATGTTTTGTACTCCAATACTTTGTAAAGATGCAATGGCTTGTTTACTAAATCCAAACCCTACTTCTTTTACAATAATTGGCAGATCAATTGCAGACACAACGTTTGCAATATTATCTAGCCATCCTTTAAAATGGCGATCTCCTTCATGCATAATGATTTCTTGTGCAACATTCACATGCAATTGAATTGCCGAAGCATCTAACCACTCGATCGCTTGCTTTACTTGATCAACTGATGAACTCGCTTGTAAATTAGCGATACGCACTCCTTTAGGATTCACTTGTTTAATAATTTGATAAGAATCAAGAGTTGAAGCATCTTTAAATGCTGCACTCATTGAACCCGTTGCCATCACAAGGTTTGTCTCTTTTGCAACCAACGCTAATTTTTCATTGATTGTTTTTGTCCACTGAGATCCTCCAGTCATGGCATTGATGAAAAATGGAACTTCAAAGTTCAATGATTCTACATTACTCTTTACATCAACTTCATCCACATCAACTTCTGAGAAGTTTTGATGAATAAACCGAACTTTATCAAAATCGTTGGTTTGCTTTTGATAAAACTTATTGGCGATGGTTACATGATCGTCTTTTCTACTCATACATAGCTCCTAACTATCCCCACTTAATGCTTGAAATAATTTCTATTTTTAAATCTTCCCATTTTTCTTTAATCTTTTTTATCGTATCAACATCTTTAGCAAAGGCAATAACACAATCTCCTCCACCAGCACCAGAAGTCTTTGCGACTCCTTTTAGTTGTAAAGTACTCTCTATCATTTGCTTTATTGTATCAATTTCTATTTGCACAAGGCTATCCTTTTGCAATTGTAGAAGAAGTCCTCGATATTTGTTAATGCTGTAAAAGAAACTTTCCACATCTTTATCCAAAATAGCATTTTTACACACCATAACCGTTTTTTTAGATTCATTTAAAAATTGTTTAAATTCATCCGTATCTTTAATCTTCATAACTTGAGACACTAAGCTTGTGCTTGATGCACGAACACCACTATAGCCTACCAAGTTATCCAATGTTTTTAATGGCAAACGCTCTATGACAAAACCATCCCATGGTTGATGTAACATTGATTGAGGATCATTAATATCAATCCAATCTACGTTACCTTTTTCATAATAAATACACCCACCATAGGTGCTTGCAGCTAAGTCACCAAAAGAACTATACTTTGATAGTTTCAACTGTACAATGACACTTAACTTAAAAATTTCATCAAGACTTAAGTTCTTATCAAAAAACCGTGATAACGCAGAAATCATCGCAACAATAAGTGCTCCACTTGAACCTAGTCCGTATTTTTCATGTTTTTCATTATCAAGTTCACTATCTATGACGACACTAAATGGTTTGATATGGTCTACCAATTGTAAAAATGTATTAATAATTGTTAATGTAAACTGATATCGATTATCCGTAGAAGTTAGTTGTTTATGTGCATACGTTAACTCAACTGGTGCATTGTATTTTTTAGAGTTTACGCTATAAGTTTCACTTGCACTTATGGATACTTTTACTCCTTTATTTAAACTTAACAAGATTGCAGGATGATGCTTTACTACAACAGCATACTCGCCAATTAAAAACATTTTCCCTGGTGCATATGCCGACACTTTCTTTTTATTCAATGATAATTGCCCCCTTTGCTGGTTGTGAATAGATGATTTCTATCCCTTTGCATATCTCTTTTAATTGCTTGTAAATCTTTTCCTTATTTTTATGTTCTATTAGTACTTTTATGTTTGGACCAGCATCCATTGTAAAATATAGTTGGTTGGATGTTTGTTGAAGAAGGAGCAACTGATGCATAATTTCTATTGTTTTTGGTTGAAAGTACACAATGCTCGGTGTTGAAGACATCATCGTCATGTGCATGGACATGGCACTATCTTGAGCAATCTCACCGACCTTATGAAAATCATTATTGATAATAGCTTGTTCCATGTCTATGGCTTGTTTATTCGCACGCTCTACCCAATGATCATATATCCATGATGTGTTTTTTGAAAGTTCCATGGCTTGTGTGCTTGCAATCTTTTTACTTTTTTCATCAATCATAAGAACAAACATTCCAATATCCATCATGGGCGCATCAATCATTTCAATATTATCAGTGTTGGCTGTCCATTTAACAAAGTTAGGGAATATACTACGAGATGCAGAACCAGAACCAAATCGTGTTACTTTGGCAAGCACTTCATCTGAGTACCCTTTATCAAAATACTGATTCGCTGCCTTTGCAATCGATGCATACGCGGATGCGGATGATGCTAGCCCTGCTTTGGTTGGTACAAAGTTAGTAGAGCGCACACAAACTTTTTCGTTATCTGTAAAATAATCTAAAAATCGAGCTACTTTTAATGTATCTAACTCATTTGCTTGCTGGTTGTTAATAATAATGGTGTGTTGTTGTTGATTGCTTTGGCTTTCAATTGACGTTATCGTATAAAACTTATCCAACGTAAAAGAAATGGATGTCGTGGTTGGATATACATTTACACTATCCGCTTTACCCCAATATTTGCACAGTGCAATGTTTATGTTTGCCTTTGCTGTTGTTTTTTTCATGGAAAGGCTTCCTTTAAATCAAGCATCCATGTGTTATTAAACCCATGACTTTTTAATACTTGAATAATATTTTTACTATGTACTTCACTAGGTGCTACCGCAATCATGACCCCACCTTTACCACCACCGGTCATTTTAGCGCCATACGCTCCTGATGAAACAGCGAGCTTTACCATCTTGTTAACTATAGGATGACTCACATTAAGTTCATCTAGTAGTTGATGAGCTTGATTCATGTATTCACCTAAAAGAACGAGCTGATCATCTTCAAGGGCAATTTTAGCCATTTTGCTTAACTGATCTAACTTCGCAATGATATTTTGCGTTGACTTTTCATGTACCTTGTTAGCTACTTCTGAGACAGCTTCAAAGGTTGCGCCTTTGATTTGACTATCTGCCACAATCAAATATCCAGTACAATTGATGGATATCGTTTCATGCTCAGGACCTTTTTTAAAGTAAATAGGATTTAAACTCATCGTCGTTAGTGAATCAATTCCACTAGGTTTACCATGGTTGATTGTTTCCGCAATCATCGAATAATTAAATTTTTCATCAAATGTTAAGTTTAATTGATGAAATTGATCATACGCATCAATCAAAGCATTCGCTACTGCTGCACTAGAACCCATACCACGCTGTTGAGGTATGCTGCTATTGATGTTTATATGGTATGTATTATTATCATCATATGTTTCTTTTAGTGTTTTTAATAATGCAAGGATACCATCCATATGTTTTGGTGCATGTTCAAACTTCCCATGAAACATAAAAGAGTTAATGGTGTTTTCACCAATAGATAACTCACAACTTACTTTCGTTGCAAAAAATGGCATTGCAATTGCATACGCATCATACACAACCGCATGTTCTCCCATTAGAATGATTTTGCCAAAAGCATTTCCTATTGACTTACTCACATTGACCACCCAGCTAGTGTACTTACAATAAAGCTAGCGGCATACAATGTCATAAATTGTACCCCATAATTAACACCCATTTTATTCAATGTTCCTGCTGTTAATCCTATAAGTAGCACTCCAAACACATTGATAATACCTGCATCCATGTACGATAACAATAAGATTAATGCTACAAACACACCTAACACCGCTTCATGTGGAATGTAGGTTAAGATTACTTTTGTAATTCGACTTGCATAACGATGAATAAGTACATACACAACGACTAAAGCTATTAAACTAGCCATGGTTATCACTAAAATAAATTGTGGCATGCTAAGCATATGATGAATATTATTATCAATTGTAAACACACCCGTCGCATTAAACAAGGCCGCAGCTGGACCTATTGCGACTGGAGATAATGGAATACCTAATGCAACAAGTGGAATGATAATTTGCGATAAATACGTGGATTGTACCATCGCTGACATTGTTGTGATCGACATCGTTGCTTTTTCAATTGGCTTTTTAAAGCGATTACCTACGGTTTCACCAAATAAAATGGTTAAGCCAACAGGACTTAGCACAAATAAAAAGTTGGAAAAGAATGCAGAAACAGAAGCTGTTATTGCTTCTTTTTTAGTTAAGAGTTTAAATGGATTTAACGGTTGTTTGCTTTCATAAGGAATGATTATTTCCTTCTTTTGATCTGTTTCCAAATTTTTCTTGGTATCTTTATTTAATAAGGAAAACAAAGAAACCATAAGAGGTCCAATAGTAATACCTAAAAAGAAAGATGTTGTTATATTGACATTAGCATCCACAACATTTAATCCCCAATACAAATGACGTAATGATTGAAACAGTATTGCTAAAGGAATAATACTTAACAAGGATAGTACTTTATGTTTGCTAATTAAGGATAAAAAGATGGCTCCAAAAACAAACAAGTATGAAGCATATGGTTGAATTAGACTTCCATATGGTGCTAGTAAGCTTGCTAGCACAAGCGATGTTGGTAATGACACTAACACACCTAAAAAAGATGCCGCAGCCATTTTTCGTATGATCGTCGCACTTTTACCATTGTTCTTTAATAAGATAGAATGCTCAATCATAGGACTACTCATCACCCCACCTGGTAGTCCTACTAAAGCCGTAGGCATCGTATTTGTTAGATTTAGCGTAACGATAGCAGAGATAAAAAACGCCAACACAACCATGGGTTGTACTCCCGTTAACACAAGCGTTAATGTAATTGGCATTAACACCGATGTTTCATCAGTACCTGGAATAAAACCAATAAACACATATATAAGGACAGCCGCAAATATGGCAATGACCATTTGTACAAGTAATGTTACATCAATCATGGTTATCCTCCATTTTTATTTTTCGTTTTGGTTTAATAAAGGATAAAACAATGATAAATCCTACAACTGTACCACTTAATCCAAACAAAAGACCTAAAGGTCGATTATTTGCAGGCGCAAACAAATGAGCACTCATGGTCGTTGTACTTATAATAAGGATACTTACGATTAAATCATTAAAGTAAACCATGTCTCCAAATATTTCTACAAATCTTTTTTTCATAAACAAACCTTTCATCAACTAGTACAATTATTATACTCGTTTTAATGTTGTGATATCAAATAACTACGATGTCTTTTTTTGCATCTTCACAAAGGGCATATACATAATCATCACAAAAGCAATAACTGTGGACGCCAATGTCATTAAATAACCCACATGTGTGGTATGTTGATCAATCGTATGTAAAATGGTGTCTTCAATACCATACATTAAAAAGAAGTAATTTGCCTGTTGATGAGCAAGTATAATATTAACGGGCGTCACTAGTAGTGCTAGAAGTGCAAACAAACCAAGTACTTTGAAAACATTCTTAATGTTAGGGCGATAGTTTTCAACCACAATAAAATACAAACCACTTAAAAAGATAAACGCATGAATGATCATTGATTGTAAATATTGAAGCGATAAAAGTGGATACATTGCTACATCTGGTGTTAACAGTGCCATACCTGCCCCTGCTAGTCCACCTATGTACACAAATTCAATGAGTACATTATTTTTTGTATACACAGCAAGTGGTATAAAAATGGCCATAAGACCACATAAATGCAGTGGAAGTAAAGCTACCGGTAAAATTTCAGCATTACCAATCATGACTATCCAAACCATGCGTATAAGCTCTAGCACAAGTACCGACCACGCGATGATTTATATAAACTTATCACGCGTTGCTAGGGATTCTCTTTTTATTTTTTTAATTGTAAACATGATGGCAATTGCAATAATAAGTAACACAAGCAAATGTTCTGTTGTAAATGTTCCTACCGCAACATCGTTTGGCAATTGATCTTTGTAAGTAAAAAAAGTACTCATATGATTCTCCATTTTTTATTTCACCACATATTATAAATTGAAACACAATAAAAAGAAAACTTTTTTATAATATCTCATAACTTGGATATCTCATTAGCTTGTTTTCTACTTTTTTATGGCAAACTTAGACGGTTGTTTTGATGGTTGACTTTGTGAAACAACAATAACAGCTTCAGGAACAACGTCATTTAGAGTTTTAATAATAGCATGCACATCTTTACGCATGATTGATGTAATCATTGTAAAGCGCTGTTTGTTATCCATTCCTAAAGAAGGTAGTATTGTTAATGCATGTCCACGTTGTCTCAATGTCTCAGCTGCCAAATTTGCTTCTTTTTCATTGGTGAAAAATCCTGTTAATGTACTATATCCTAACGCTAACTTTTCTTCGATAAATGATCCTACAATGTTACCACAAGAAAAGGCAAGAATTAAAATGACCACTTTTAACAAGTCATCTCTAAAGCCAGAAATTGCTGATGCTGTTATTGTAATCCAAAACGTATACTCAAACAAAGCTACAATTCCACCATACACCCTTTGACCTTTGTGAATGAGTTGGGAACGCAGTGAAGCCAATGCCACCTCAATCATCTTTCCAACAAAAATAAACACATACACAATCCATGAGTTCCCCGTTAAAAATTCTGCTATCTTAACCACGTTTTCTTCCTCTCTTTGCATTATTGTTTAACCTTTGATAATCCATTAAAGCACATAAGCATTTTTAAATCAATGATTGATCATAAAGCAAACACTACTTATGACATTTCTTGTCATAAGTGATAAAATACACGTATGAAAAGAAACAAAAAAGTACAATTTGTACTATGGATTACATTATTTTTTAACTTACTTGTAAGTGGTATTAAAATTATTGTTGGTTATATTACAAACATCAACAGTATAACTGCCGATGGGTATCATTCTTTAGCCGATGCTTCTGGCAATATCATTGGACTCATTTCGATGAAAGTCGCAAGTAAACCGGTTGATTCTGATCACGCTTATGGTCATCAACGATATGAAACATTAGCGACACTTTTTATTGTGGTTATGCTAGTGCTTTTAGGATTTGAAGTAGTTAAAAATGCAATCTTGAATTTTTACACACCTCAAATTCTCACATTAAACACCGTTACAGTTGCCATTATCGTGTTTGCTCTATTTATTAATATTATTGTCGCAACTTATCAAAACACAATTGGTAAACGTCTTAAATCTAGCTTGCTCATTGCCGATGCAAAGCACACTTTATCAGACATATATATTTCTGTCGGTGTTCTAATTAACTTAATTTTATTAACGTATTTTAATTTTCCTTTTTGGATTGATGGATTAACGTCTTTGTTTATTGCTGTTGTGATATTTAAAACTGCCTATGGTATTTTTAAGGAAAGTTCTAAAGAACTCACAGATGCAATTGCCATCGATCCTAAAAGAATAGAAAAAAAAGCACTTGAAAATCCTTTGGTGCAAAGCATTCATAAAATTCGTTCTCGCAAATCTGGAAACCTAGTGTTTATTGATTTTCATGTTCAAACTGATCCAACAATTTCATTAGTGGAAGCTCATAATTTATCCCACCAACTCGAAGAGTCGTTGCAAGAATCTTTTGATGAAGATATTAGTGTAATTGTTCATGTAGAACCAAAAGGTTATCATTATACTCCCAAAGAATAAACAAGTGAAAATCCGCTAACACGGATTTTTTAATCAGAATTTTAACACAGAATTTTAACATTAGCCTTTATCATGGGCTTATGGTACAATCAAATGCAAGTTGCTTTGAAAGGGTGAAACAGCATGGAACAAGTGTTAGTTAGCTTATCACAACACAATGTGTGGATAATTTCACTAATTGTACTCCTTTTAAATAACCTTGGTGCAATCATGCTTTTATTATCAACAGTTGATGCACTTTATAAATGGTTGTTTAAAAAGAATCGTTCACTTACAGGATTAAACTTGCAGAAAAACTTTGCCATCTCCATACAAGTATTGTTAGCCGCTGAAATACTACGCCTAATAACCATACGTGATATTGAAGATTTGTTTTTAATTGGAACTGTTCTTCTTTTGCATGTGGTAGTGACCATTTTAGTTCGATTTGAAATAGGACATCATTTTAAATTGATCAAACAAAAATCAGCCGATGAAAGCTGATTTTTTTGTTTTTATTTGTTTCCACGTGTCTTAACATCAAAGACAACCGCAGCGATAAGCACTAATCCTCGAACAATGTATTGAAGTGAAATATCCAAAGCTATTAAGTTCATCCCATTGGATAAGGATGCCATTACAATTGCGCCAATGATTGAACCAGTGACACGACCAATTCCACCTTTAGCACTAACTCCACCTACATAGGCAGCCGCAATCGCATCTAATTCAAAGAGCATTCCAGCGGTTACTGTAGCCGAGCGAAGACGGGCTGCATACATAATTCCTGATAAACCTGAAAGCATACCCATGCTTGCAAACACAATTAGAGTAATTAATTTGACATTAATTCCACTTAACTGTGCAGCTTCTGCATTTCCACCAACTGCATAAATATGTCGACCTAATGCTGTTTTATTCGAAATAAAATGGTATATTCCAACTAAGACTCCAACAATAACAACAGTCCATGAAATACCACGGAAATTAGCTAATACTAAGGTTAGAATCATAATAAGTGAAGAGACAAACAATAATTTAGTAAAGAACATGCTTTTACTTAATACTTCAAAGTTATACTTGAGTTTTGTTTTGCGATTGTTTACTTGACTAATGATAAAAAACAAAATAGCTAAAACTCCAACCACAATCGAAAGTACATGAGTTCCTTCTACCGCAAACAAATCCGGGATAAATCCATTGGATATTGCATTAAAGGTATCATTTGGAATAATAATAGTTCCAGTACCACGTGTGATTTGTTGTAGTGCACCACGGAATATTAACATACCCGCTAATGTAGAAACAAAGGCAGGCAAGCCCATAAAGGCAACTAAAAATCCATGCCATAAACCAATAAGTGCACCAATAAGAAGTACTACGACAATAACTAACCATACATTCATGTTGTTTTGAGTCATTAATATAGCCGCTACAGCTCCTAAAAACCCAGCCACATACCCGACACTTAGATCAATATGTCGAATAACGATTACAAATGTCATACCTACAGCTAATACTGCTATGTATCCAGTTTGATTTAATAAGTTTGAAATGTTTCGTGAACTAATGAATGTCCCATCCGATAACACTGTAAAAATAAGCATAATAATCGCTAATGCGATAAACATACCATAATCACGAATGTTGTTTTTCAAGTTACTCATTAAATCCGATAGAAAATTTTTCATGTTTTATTCCCCTATTCTGTCGCAAGTTCCATGATTTTTTCAGGAGTTGCTTCTTCAATACTTAATTCACCAGCAATTCTTCCTTCGTTCATGATGTACAGTCGATCAACCATACCTAATACTTCTGGTAGTTCTGATGAAATAAATATAATGCTTAGTCCATTATTAATTAGTTCATTAATGATGGTGTAAATCTCAAATTTTGCACCGACATCAATTCCGCGTGTTGGTTCATCTAAAATTAACACTTCAGGATGAGTGAACAACCATTTGCTTAATGATACTTTTTGTTGGTTACCACCACTTAAGTTTTTAACTTTTTGTTCAACTGACGGTGTCTTTATGTTAATTTCTTGCGCATACTTATTTGCCACAACGACTTCTTCATTGTTGTTTAAGATGAGCGATTTTGATATCTCTTTTAAATTAGCCAATGTAATGTTTTGCTTAATGTCTTGAATTAGTATTAATCCTTCTTCTTTACGATCTTCAGTAACATAAGCAATACCTTTTCGTATAACTTGCTTCGTGTTTTTATAGTTAATGGGTTTGCCATTAAGGAACACTTGTCCTTTTACATCATAGTGTAGTGAATTACCAAAGATAGTCTTTGCAAGTTCTGTACGACCAGCACCCATTAATCCTGCAATACCAACAACCTCACCCTTTTTAACGTGAATGCTTATATCTTTAAGCATTTTACGACCAAGTTCTTTGTCTGTTGCTATTAAGTTTTTAACTTCCAAAACAATCTCATCGGATGGTTTATGATCTCTTTTTGGATACACATCACTAATTTCACGCCCAACCATTCCTTTAATAATGACATTGGTGTCTATTTCATTGTTTTCTTTGGATAAAGAAACAATGGTTTTACCATCACGTAAAACAGTAACGGTATCTGCTATTGCTGTAACTTCTTTAAGCTTGTGTGAAATCATAATGCTTGTGACACCTTGCTTTTTTAGTTCCTTAAGTAGCTCTAATAGATTTTCACTCTCTTCATCATTAAGTGCTGCAGTCGGTTCATCTAAAATAAGCAATTTCAAATCCTTGGATAAAGCTTTGGCTATTTCAATTAACTGCTGTTTTCCAACACCTAGATTCTTTACTTTTTCTTCTGGTGCAACCTTCAGGTTAACTTTATCCAAATACTGAACACATTGAGTAATGGTTTCATTCCAATCAATAATCTTATTTTTTGTAATCTCATGTCCGATAAAAATGTTTTCATACACGGACAACTCTGGAAAAAGTGCCAATTCTTGATGAATAATGGCAATACCTTTGTTTTCTGAATCTTTAATAGAATTAAAAGAAACAACTTCATCTTCAAAAACAAGTTGTCCATCGTATTCATTACTTTTATATACACCACTTAGTATTTTCATTAGGGTTGACTTACCAGCACCATTTTCACCAACAAGACAATGAATTTCTCCCTCTTTCACAACAAAATTCACGTCATCTAAAGCGCGAACTCCTGGAAAGTCTTTCGTGATGTGTTTCATTTCCAATAAATTTTTCATAACATCATCCTTTTTTTAAAATAGCAGTGGTAAGCCCCCCAGCTTACCACATACTAGCGATTGAATTAGTCTGCGAATGTAAAGTCAGACTCTGAGTAGTAACCTGATTCGATTAATGCTGATACAACATTATCCGCATCAACAACAACGACATCAGTTTGTTTAGCTGGAACGTCTTTTGCTCCATTGTCATAACTACCAGTAGTTTGAGGTGTACCACCATCTAATACTGTAACTGCCATATCAATAGCATCACTAACTAGTGTACGAACATCTTTAAATACTGTCATGGATTGTTTTCCATCAATAATGTATTGTACGGAAGCCATTTCAGCATCTTGTCCAGTTACAAAGTAAGATGTTACATCTGGATCTTCTGAGAATGCATCAGCGATAGCACGAGCTGTACCATCATTTGGTGCTAAGATAAACACATCGCCTTTATCCGCTGCACTTGCATTTGTTAAGTGGTCATTTGCTAAGTTTAACGCATCATTAAAGTCCCAGTTTGTTGTGATTTGACCTAAAATATTGGACATTTCATCTCTTGTTAATGTTGCTTTATCAGCTAAATCAGTTGCTGCGGAAGAGTTTTTAATTACAAATGTTCCATCCGCAATTTTAGGTTGTAATACATTCCATGCTCCTTCAAAGAACAAGAATGCATTGTTATCACTAGCAGCACCAGCATACAAGTATAATGGGTTATCACTACCAGTTGCATTGTCTACTAAATATTGTGCTTGAGCTTCACCTACTGCAACACTATCAAAGGTTACGTAGTAGTCAACTGCTGTTGTGTTTGTAATTAAACGGTCATAAGCAATTACTGTAATTCCTTCTTCTTTTGCCATTTCCACCGCTGCAGCTGCAGCTGCTCCATCTTGAGCAGTAATAATTAGAACATCTACACCACGTGAAATTAATGTTTCAACATTTGAAAGTTCTGTCGCTGTAGATCCTTGGCTAAACAAGATTTCAACTGAATACTCTGTTTCTCCTAATAAATCTTTAAAACGAGTTTCATCTTGAATCCAACGTGGTTCATCACGTGTAGGTAAAACGATTCCTACATTAACTGTGGTTCCACCACCATTATCATCATCATCATCGCTTGAACATGCGCTTAATGCTAATAATGACAGTAGCATAACACTAAGTATAATAAGTACTTTTTTCATATTTCCTCCTTGTGTGTTTAACACTTAATACCATTGTAAAGAGGAAAGCCCTTACATACCATTGAATATTTTGTATAGATTTTATGAAATCTTACACATAGATTTCACAATCAAGGATGTTCTATTGAAATAATCTTATAATCAACCCATACATAATGACCTTGATCTATCGTTGTTTCAAAGTCATTTAAGTCTTTTTCTAACAATATCCAATCTGCTAATTGTAAAATAATCTCCACCATTTCTTGGGAATCGTTTTGAACTGTTCCATATAGATGGTTTGTTTTTAATAACTCTATTGCACGATCTAAACCATCAATACCAACAACACCAACCCAAGGTTCATTATCAGAATCAATGCTTCCATCATTGTTTGTGTCAATCATCATTTCCTTTTCAACTAACGCTTTAATTGCACCAATTGCCATCGCATCATTGTTGGATATCACAACTTCAATATCATTACCATAAACATCAATCAATCGAGACATTTGTTGGTAACCTTCTTGTTCATCAAAGTTAGCGATGGCTGTTTCTAATACTTCAACTTGATAACCAGCTTGAATAAGTGTATCGATTACATACTTGGTTCGTTGTTCTGCATCTTGATGTCCTTGTTGTCCTTTTAAGATAACAGCCTGAATGATTTGGTCATTGTTTTTATCAAATTCATTCAATTCATTTGGATTATTACCAAACATTTCCATTATAAGAGTCGCTTGAAGTTGCGCTGATTGTTTTGCATCAGCACCTACATAATACGCTTTGTCATACATTTCTAAATCACTTTGAAGTGGTTCACGATTAAAAAAGATAATGGCGGTGTCGTTTTCTTTTGCTTTTTGAATGATTGCATGCGCACTTAAACGATCCACGGGATTGATTAACAACAACGGCAAACCTTTTTGTAGTAACGTATCAATTTGCTCATTTTGTATGGTTTGAGAATGTTGTCCATCATACACTTGCAGTTTTCCATTTTCAATACCTGCTTCTACCATGCGTCGCTGATAATCATCCATGTAAGCATCGTTGACATCATAAATAAGTACAGGAACTTCAACTGGTTCTTTTGCACACGCTGTTAGCAATAACAGCATCAATACAATTATTTTTCTCATGGCAACTCCTTTAGATGTACTGGTATTTTCATAATAACCTTGGTGTACTCATCCATTTCACTTTTAATGAGTAAGTCAGCACTAGGACCATAATATAGTTTCAATCGTTGATACACATTTTTTAAGCCCATGCTTGTCGATTCTTTTTCAACATGCAACATGTGCATAATTTCTGTAATTTTGCTTTGATCGATACCATATCCTTGATTGTACACTTCAATATATAGAAAATGTTCATCTTTATACGCACTTATTTTAATCTCGTTAAATGATTCATCCGGTTTGATACCATGAATAATGGCGTTTTCTACAAGTGGTTGTAAAGATAACTTTAATACTTTATGTTGCAGCACATCTTGATCAATATTAATGGTAAAATCAAAACTATTTTGATAACGAATTTGTTGGATGAGCAAATAGTTTGAGACATGCTCAATTTCATCTTGTAAAGGTACAATGTTTGATTCACTTGAAATACTCATTCTAAAAAACTTACTTAAAGCAATAATTGCTTTTTCGACATCGGCATTTCGGTTATTTTCACTTAACCACACAATAGAATCTAACGTATTGTATAGAAAATGAGGATTGATCTGGTTTTGAAGTGCTTTAAAATGTGTTTTTCGTTTTTCCTTTTGTTCAACAAGTACGCGACTCATTAACAGTTTAATACGATCACTCATAGTATTAAACGCATCGGCTAAAGCCACAACTTCTTTTTGTCCAGATACGTAAACATGAGAATCAAAGTCGCCTTTTTCAATCTTTTTAATGTATCTTTTGAGTGTATTCATTGGATCATTGATTCGTTTGGCAAAGAAAAAGGACACAATTGCCAAAATAAAAATCATGGAAACAAAAATTAGTGCCATGTTAATAAACATTTGGTTTTTAGCTTGCGTTATTTCGTTAACATTAATAAATGTTGCCATTTTCCAACGAGTATGAGTAATGGTGTTTACATTGACATACATACTAGTGTTGTTGATGGTATGTAGCTGACCACCTAAAATAATGTCTTGAATAATACCAATACTTAAGCAATTTTGGTTACCACATTCATTTAGAGAATCATAAATGTATTCATTGTTTGCATCCAATATAACAATGTGTCCTTGATCTCCTAAGTTGGTTTGATTGGACAATTGAATGAATTCATCGGTATTAATATCAATAAGAAGGACACCTAATGATGATTGATCATCGTTTATGATCTCCACACTTTTAGTGACAGAGAAAACTTGTTGATTTGTTAGGTTGGTTAAATCTTGTGTGTGAGGTTTACTAAAATGATGAATATCTGGGTTTGAGGTAGCTTGTGCAAACCACTCAAAGTTACTGTAATTGCTTGTTAATCCATCTTGTTGGCTGGCTGATAATACGTTGCCTTGTTGGTTAAACAAAGCAATATTAACGACATTATTTGAAATAGCCACGCTGTTGGTAAACAATTCTGAAAGTTGATCATAGTTGTTTTGTTTTGTATAATCGACAATGTATTTTTGAAGCGAATTTGATGTATCAATCACGTTGCTTAAATAACTTTCGTAGTTTAAAACAACTTGCTTGTTTATTTCCTTGGATGTACTTTCAATTAAATCATCGGTACGTACAAAAATTAAGCGATACGTCAAAATACCCGAAAGTAAAACAATCGTGCTAACAAACACCATTAACAGTAAAAATATTGATTGCCCGATGGATAGATCATTAATTCTTTTGAGCATGTCGATAGTCCTTTGGTGTTAGTCCAGTCGCTTTTTTAAAACTATAACTAAAATAATACACATCATTGTATCCAACTTGTGTCGCAATTTCATATACTTTATCATTGGAATACTTTAATAATTCTTTTGCTTTTTCTATACGTAGTGATATTAAATATTTATTAAAGGTGGTGTTAAGCATTTTCTTAAACAATGTACTTAAATAGGAAACACTTACACCTAAATGATCACATAGCATATCCATGTTCATCATTGGATCAGCATAGTTTTGCACTAAAAAGGCGGTTGCTTCATCAAGGACATCATTTGCTTTTGACTTTGTACTATTGCTTGCTTGCTTTCTTAATTCAAAGATAAGTTTTTTAATGTAATCAAACAATTCTTTGGTGTTCACCATTGAATATAGCGTTTCTACTAAATCTCGTTGCTCTATTTTGCGAAAGTCTACGTGCAATGAGTGTGCAAAATCTAATAATATGTGTACGATATTAACTATGTAATATTGCTTGCTAAAGAGCGTATCATCTTTACTTAATGCTATTTCATAATGCTTATCAAATAAAGCAGTAATTTCTTCATCGGTTGAAAAACGAATAACATAACTTATTTCATCAATTTCTTGTTTGCTTAGTTGTAAATCCACTGTTTTTTTAAATGCGACATCTTTGTAGTAAATCAATGACCCAATATTAAGGTAATTAGAAAAATCCAACGCTCGCTTTGCTTGTAGAACATACGTAGAAAATTCTTTAAAGTCCTCAAATGTTTCTGAAATCCCAATTCGTACTTTTATCTCACTAAAATCCTTTTTAAGTAAAATCACGTCATACAAAAGCGTATCTAAATCAACTTGTTTGTTTGTGTGTTGCAAAATAAAAATTAATCCATGACCACTATTAATAACATTCACACTAGCAAAATTTGTGCATTTCTTTCTCATTAAGTTAATAAGGAAAATACGCAATTTTTCCATTGCTAAAAAGTCTTCTTGATCACTAATTTCCATAAGCACAATTTCAAAATAGCCATGAAACAAATCAATGTTAAACAATTGAAAACGACGTAAATCATGTTCAGTAATTGTAGATAATTGCAATAGATTATTAAACTGATTTTCAATCAGTGCTGGTAAATTCTCGTTGTACATTTGATCAATGCGATCACTATTAAAGACTTGTTGGTGTTCTTCATCAAGTCGTGTTTTCAACTTTAATAAAAAAGATGTCACTTCTTCTTGCGTGACTGGTTTTGACAAGTAACTAATTACATCTAAATCAATCGCTTCTTTAGCATAAGCAAACTCATCGTACCCTGAAATAAAGGCAATTTTTGTTTTTGGATAGTTTTTCCGAACACTTTTAGACAATTCTATACCATCAATATAAGGCATTCTTATATCCGTAATTAAAACATCTGGTTTTAAGCGCTCAATGACATCAAGTGCATCAAAACCATTAGCAGCTTCTCCAACCACTTTAAAAACACCATCATCTGGTATTTTCGATGCAATTCTGTTTCTTACTTCACTTTCATCGTCCACTAAGACGATTGTATATGGCAACAAATGATTCATCGTTATCTTCCTTATATCATAAGACTATCAAAGCTTTGTGGTATTGTCATCCTTTTTTATATGATTATTAGACGCAAGTCCTAAGAAAATCCAAAACACATACGCTACAGAGACGACACTTATATTAAAGAATGCTTGGATTAAATATCCAATTATACTAATAACTACCATTAATTGTAATGGGTGATCCCATAAATGCTTCGTTGCATGTTTTATTATTAGAATAATAAACATCAAATAAGACATTAATCCAAACAATCCTGTAGTAAGTGCAACATGCAAATATTCGTTATGTGCTTTATCTGGAATAACAACCCGATTAAAATGAGAGACAATATCCTCTTTATAAAACTCTAAAAAAGCTATACCGACATTTTCAAGTCCATATCCAAACAAAGGTCTAGCTTGTACTAAGTATACTCCTCGTATCCATATAAACATACGACTACTTCCAACATGATCTAAATTATCTTGATCAATTATGTTGGTTACATCTTGTGAAATGGACAACAATCGCGTAATAAAACCGCTGTTTAATCCACTATACACCAATAGCACACCTACACTCACAACCACAAAAAACAACCATGCTTTAACATCCACTTTTTTGTTAGCAGCTAATATAATAAAGTACAGCGCATGCGATAATCCTGCACCAACCCAAGCTCCACGAGTCATGGTTGCTAAAAGAGTATAAAGCAATAGTGCATACACACCAAGTGCCCATTTCTTTTTAAGACGAATAAATGTATCAGTTGCAAGTGGCAATAACAACACCAAATAACTACCTAGAAAATTAGGATTTCCAATGGTTGAAAAAGCTCTTATCCAGTTTTCACGAATAAAATCTCGGGGAAAAGGATCAATAGAAAAACTTTGTAATATACCATAAGTGGAAATAATACTTCCTACAATAAGTATCCATACAATATGTTTTCTCTTTATCATTTTTGCATGTCTTGCCATCACAAACAGCATCATGTACGTAATGATAGTGCTTAATCCTTCTACTCTTTTTGGAGAACCTACGATTGCCTGTTTAGGATTCATCGCAAATATAGTAGAAATCACTAAAGCAACACCATACAAAAGTAAAAAAGCATAAATAAAGTCGATCGAAACCTTCTTTAATGTTTCTTTTCGATACACTAAAACAAGAATTAAAAATATCCCCACAACTCCTTGATAGAACATAACCTTTGGTCCATAAAAGTAGTCATTGTAGTACCCTAAAGGAATAAACACAAAAGGTGTCACTAATAACACAACAAGTATTAGTGATCGTATTAGCTCATGAATGTTCTTTTTTTGTGAAAAATCCATGGTTACCTCTATGCTTAACCCTTCTACTTTAGTATTGTACTATGCTACACTTAAAAAAAAAAGAAGAACTGACTTTTTTAAGGGGGCATTTGCGATGGCAAGTAGAAACGAACTACTAGAAGAATTAAATTCGGTATTAAAAGGAAAAGGCCTTGATGTATTATTACCACCACTAGTGTATGCAATATCAAGCAACTTCTTTTCCATCATTATTGCTGGAATACTTGCAAGTGCTTTTGCGTTGTTTTTTGCTGTTGTTCGTCTAGTCAAAAAACAATCCATACTTTATGCTTTTGGTGGTTTAGCTGGTGTTTTATTTGCCCTTGCCCTTGCTTATCTTGCCGATAATGCTCGTAACTTCTATTTACCAGGACTAATTAGCAGTATCGCTTTAGTTGTTGCGACACTTGTTTCTTTAATACTATCAAAACCTTTATCAGCCATAGCAAGCCATTTAACACGTGGATGGCCTTGGGCTTGGTTTTTAAGAAAAGATATCAAACCAGCATACACAGAAACTACTTGGATGTGGCTTGTATTTTTTTCTTTACGAACAACATTGCAGCTAGTTTTATTTTTACAACAAGACATTACTCGATTTGCTCTGTTTAACACGTTGCTAGGTTTACCAGTCACCATTGGTGTGTTAATTTTAACGTATGTGTATGGTTTATGGCGTTTACAACAGTTAAAAGGCCCTGGTGTGGATGAGTTTATTGATCATAAACAACCTCCTTACCAAGGCCAAAAACGTGGTTTTTAAGTATTAATTATAAATGATCTCATATACATTTTCTTCATCAGCGTCTTTTGAGACTAAAATAGATGAAGATACATTGATTACAGGTCGTACTCCTAAATTACTTGCATCCGCAAACCAATCTACATATAATCCAGAGGTAGTAATCATACCAACAACTCGATAACCTCGTGCATATGGACTCCTTGACCAATAATCGTATGTAAATCTTCTTGGAAACCCAGCTTCAAGTTTAGTGTAATCTGCATCCACAAAATATGGAAATGCTTTTCCTAATTCAAATGTCTCTTGGCTAAAATCATCAAGTGTACCACCCATTTCAGTATGTGAAGCAATAAAAAACATTATCGGTGGTGGTGTATGGCACTTTTGTATCTCCATCTATGTTTTCAATTGTAGTAGAAACTACAATGTTTTTAAATTGAGAAGAAAAAGCATTGTAAAACCCATCACCACTGTATTCACCTGTTGAATTTAACCACGGTCTTAATCCTGCACCATTATTTAACCCACTATTTCCCCAATGGTTTCTCCCTGCTAATAGCCCGGATTCTAAAATGGAATTATCAAAAATATAAAAGCCTATTAAATGTTCACTAACAAGTGTTACTGTGTTGGCATCATAGTGGTCTTTCGCCACCACAATCCAACGAACAGGTAATGTGGGTTCATCATCCCAAAAGGTGGTGTAATTATCCCCTTGTTTGAACTCCCACTCCCAACTACTGTCATACACAATATCTCCAATATTTAAATCAGAGAGAAGTAAGCTTGTTGAATCATTATCATTGTCATCATTGTTGTTATCGTTGTTGTTTCCATTTGTTGGTGTATTATTATCACCATTTGAACTTGATGAACAAGCACTCATTGACATCACTAAAATCAAAGCGAAAAAGACGATGATCCATCGTTTTAACTTGTTTTGCATATTTAACCCTCCCCAGGTGCAAATAATGATAAATTTGCTTTATTTATCTATGTATATTTTATCATGTCTTAAAGAAAAATCATCAATTATTTCAAGAGCATGTGGTAATTCATTAATGACATCACTCGCAATCATTCCCCAAATACCATGTTTTTCTTTTGCTAAGATGGAAGCTTGATGATACACCTTTAATGTCGCTAAAATAGCATCCATTGTTTTATCAAACAACCCAACCATACTTGCTAGTATGCCCGCAAAAACATCGCCTGTCCCTGCACTGGCAAGACCAGAATGACCACATTCAAAGATGGATATCTTATCGTTGTGACACACAATTGTTGTTGGTCCTTTTAGTAGTACTGTAGCATTGTATTTTTTCGCCACCTCTTTTACTATTGAAACTACATCTTTTTTTATTGTTTCTATAGGAGTGTTTGCTAAAATACTTAACTCATTTACATGTGGAGTTAAAATTAGTCTTGATTGATGATTTAGGTTTTTATGTAATGATAAATGATAAAGACCATCTCCATCAATAATGCATGGACATTCACAATCAAAAATGACAGACAAGACATCAATGTTAGGTGTTTGTTTTGAAACACCATTACCATACACAACTACATCTTTTTTAACTAATATTTCTTTTAATGATAGTTGATCAAAATAGATTGGTGTCATCGCTTCATAAGGCAACGGTATTTTATACTTTACTAGTTCATGTGCCATTGCATAACTAACTAAACCACACCCACTTCTCAATGCTGCACTAACACTAAGTGCAGGAGCACCCATCATTGAAGGTGAACCTCCAATCACACACACATGTTTAAACATATATTTATGCACATTCATTTTTCGATTTGGTAATACTACCTCAATCTCATTTTGTTTTATTTTTTCAATAATATGTTCATGATTAAGAGATATTCCAATATCAACCAGTTCAACTCTCTTTGCGACATCCAAACCATCAAATAAGAAATGTGCTGGCTTGTATGCACCAACCGCATAAGTTAAATGACTGTTTACACAAGCATTACTTTTGAAGCCACTATCTGTGTATAATCCACTGTTTATATCAATACTTACCACTTGCTTATTACACTCATTGATTAAATCAATGACCTTACATCCTTCTTGATCAATCGACTTGTTTAATCCAATACCATATAGTGCATCCACCACATAGGTAGCATAGTATAATTGTTGTTTAAAAAAATCTAAGTCTTCACTAATTACATGCACTGGAATATTCAATGTGGAAAGAACTTCTTGTTGTTGGTCATTATCACTACTACAACCTTGATTATTGAGGATAAAAATCGTACAAGGTATGTTGTGTTGAATCAAATACTCACCCACAACTAAACCATCACCACCATTGTTTCCAAGTCCACAAACAATTACAACATTATCAACACTTGATAGATGATTCATAAGTTTTTTAGCAATCTGCTTTCCCGCATATCGCAACAATTCAAAACTAGAATTATACTTACTATTGATTAGTTGTCTGTCCAGTTTTTGCATCTGTGATTTTGTGATTGTTTGTATCATGTTACACACCTCCATAATATTGTATCTTAATTTGACAATATATTCACATTTTTCTTTACAAATACGACATACGCTGTATGATAAAGGTGACTAAGGGGGGCGATGATATAGGGTGATCATAATGAAAAAGTGGCAGTCTTTTATAACTAATCGACACTTCTTCACTTTCATGATGGGAATATTCTTTTTACTTCTATTATTGATGGCTTTTTTTACATACACCGGTTATACCAAAACCCAAAAAGTAAGAGAAAGTCTAACTACGCTATCCAATGAAATCGAAGTATATGATTTGTATTTAACGAATGATTCCATCAATTATGTATTAACAAATCAATCGACCTATAAAGACAGATACCATGAGTCTTTTGATTATTTAACTACCCTATTTCATAATGCTAAATCATGTGAGAAACTTATTCCAATACTTGTGCAACTTGAAGAAATTCATGTCGGGTTAAAAGAGTTTGAAGAGTATGCTATGGATAATACTGAAATTTCAGTATTTTCATCAGCTGAATATCGAAGTTTAAAAGACAAGTATCAACAACTAACCTTACAATTACAATCAAAGTCGATTCAACTTGCTAATCAAGAACAACAGTCATTTGTGTACTCGATAACTGGTTTTCTATCGGTTGGTACTCTTTTTTCATCCCTTGTACTGGGCTTTTTGTTGTTTTTTGGGAATCGACTACAAAAAAAATACCATTTCTTTAAACATTTACAACGATGCACAACAGAACTACTAAGTTTACAAACATCGTTTTCTAACCAAAACTTTGAATGCATGTCACAAATCTTTATCAATGAGTTTAAAGCAAATGTAGTTGGTATTATTAATCAAGACGGCTTAGAAAGTTGGGTTAATGAACCTACATTAGATCATCCTATTTTTATCAAAGACATATTAGGTTTACTCCATCATAATCCAACAAGTAAAAATATCTTTAGTTTTAGTAGTTCATCTTATTCTCCAGATATTAAAATGTTTTTAAAGAAATACCAAATGACAACATGTTGGGTTATTCAAAACTCATACAATAATCATCGTGTTACATTAGTAATTGGATTTTCTAATACACATAAAAAAATGGACTCCCCTACCTCTAGTTTCTTACGTGATTTATGCATGTTGCTGTCGATGATGTTTTCAAGAATCAAACATGAAGAACAACTCTTTATATTAGCTACAACTGATTCACTAACAAACATATACAATTTACGAATGTTTAAAGAAAAACTGACAAAAGAAAAATCTCGTCATAAACGTTTTTCTTTAAGCAGTTGTCTAATGGTGTTGGATTTAGATCATTTTAAAACCATTAATGACACTCATGGTCACGATATTGGCGACGAGATTCTAACACATTTTGTGGATAATGTTCTTTCGTGTATTCGAGATATCGACATATTTGGTCGTGTTGGTGGAGAGGAGTTTGCTATCTTCTTACCGACAACCACAATCAAACAAGCATACAACGTTGCTTATCGTATTTTAAAAACAGTAGAAAAAACACCTTATATCTCTGGAAATTTAACAATTGAGTATACCGTCAGCATCGGACTGACCTCCATCATTAATCAAAGCACTAGTATTGAAGACGATATGAAGAAAGCCGACTATGCGATGTACTTGGCAAAATCTCATGGTCGTAATCGTATCGAAATATTATAAGAGTTCTTGTGTAAACTTGTCAGATTGCTATAATAGTACGGAAGGAGTGTTCCTTATGAAAAGTGTCAAAGAAATGTACGATTATAATAAAAACAATGATTATGGTGTAAACATCAATGAAAAGATGACATACAATACGTTTGCTTATTGTGCAAAACAGTTAAAAGAAAATGAAGATGTAAAAATGTCATTTGTTGGAATTTTATATTATCAAGCAAGTGCACAGTTTACTTCTTGGTATGGTGTGTTAATAACAGATCAAAGAATATTGGTTAGCTTGTATGGCTTTTTCAATAAAGAGCATCATGCATTCTCTTTATCTGATTACACACATGTTGATATCGATGAAACAAGTTCAAAACACGCTATTCAGTTTATTGGAGAACAACATACTTTAAGTATTGGTGTATTGTCCCATCGATCGTTGGATATCGTCAATGACATTGTAAGTAACACCGATTTAGTGAAACGCTAAATCTTTTTTTAGTTTAATAATGGAGTTTTAAGATGAAAAAAAAGCAATTACTTTTATTATTAATCATTTACTGTTCATTTATTAGTTTAGGTTTACCTGATGGAGTTCTTGGGGTTGCATGGCCATTGATGCGACTTGATTTTAATCAACCTCTAGAAGCTGCTGGTGTGATTGTTTTAATTATGATGCCGCTTTCTTCATTTTCATCCATGATGGCTGTGAAGTTATCAAAACGGTTTGGTGTTGGCTTCATCACTTCTTTTAGCGCTTTATTAACTAGTGTATCTTTATTAGGTATTGCTTTTTCTAACTCCTTTGTTGGACTAATCATCTTTTCTGTTGGTTTAGGAATTGGTCAAGGTGCTGTCGATGTAGTGTTAAATGATGTAGTAGCACAAAACTACTCCGCTACACATATGACATGGTTGCATGGATTTTGGGGTGTTGGTGCAACGTTAGGACCAGCTATTATGGCGTGGGCCATACGCACAAGTGATCAATGGACCACAGGATATTCTTTAATAGGTGTTTTACAGTTAATGATTGCTGTTGGATTGTTTTTAAGTGTTGGGTTGTGGAAACACCTAACTCTTAAAACAACACATAGTGAAGGTAAAGAAAAAGGAAACTTTAAATCAACGATGTTCTTTGGTATTGCTCTTTTCTTTTTATATGTTGGCATTGAAATGAGTATCGGATTATGGTCTAACTCATATTTTGTTGAACATTTAAACATTGAACCATCACGCTCTGGATTGTTAATATCAGGCTATTATTTGTTTATAACCATTGGTCGATTTTTAAGTGGTTTTTTAACTATTAAGCTAAAAAACAGAAACATGATACGACTTGGTTTATTGCTTGCAATTGCAGGAGTTTCCACTTTGGTTTTGTTTGACAACATAGCAATAATACCTATCGCACTTATGATAGTAGGTTTAGGATTAGCACCACTTTATCCTTCTATGATGCATGAAACACCAAATCGGTTTAGCGCATCACAAGCAAGCTTACTTATAAGTTATCAAGTTGCTATTGCTTATGTAGGTGGCACAATGATGTCTTCTTTTTTAGGTGTTGTTTTAGCTCGACTATCGCTAACTTTACTCTACCCTATTATGTTATTTTTCTTGCTACTGATGCTCTTACTCTCTGAAATGTACAACCAAAAAACATAAGACAATCGAAAAGATTGTTTTTTTTCAAAATATACCTTGACAGGCGAGGTATCTTGTAATAATATATACCCGAAAGGAGGATACACATGAGTATTACTTCCGATATATTACGTGGACATACCGAAACGATTATACTGAAACATTTATGTGATCGTGACTCATATGGGTATGAAATTAACAAAGCAATACAAGAAAAGACAAACAACGAATATCAGCTCAAAGATGCAACGCTATATTCTGCATTTCAGCGATTAGAAAAAGCAGGGTACATCTCTTCTTATTGGGGAGATGAAAATGTAGGTGCAAGACGTAAGTATTATTCCATTACTCAGCAAGGAAAAATATATTATGAGCTCAGTAAAAAAGCTTGGGAACAAGCAAAAGAATTAATTGATTCATTATTATAGGAGGAAAGTATGATTAATCGTATTAAACAGTATATTGAAGTCGCTTTTATGGACGTTCCCCCAACAAAAGCATCACTAGAACTTAAAGAAGAACTTACCAGCAACATGATTGAAAAATACAACGATTATTTGCTGAAAGGGGACAATGAAGAAACAGCATTTTCCAATGTAGTGGAACATGTTGGAGACTTATCAGAGTTAACAGCTCCATTAAAAGATACCAATCAAGTCGAAATACTTAGTAAAAAGCAAAGTGCAACATTAAAAGCAGTTGCTGTTGGACTGTATATTATAAGTCCAGTGGCATTAATCTTAATGAGTGAACTCTTTACAGGTCCTATTGGATTAACAAGCATGTTTACTTTTATAGCTTTTGCTACAGCATTGCTAATTTACAATAGCTCCATCACTAAAAGCTATACTCGACAAGATGAAACAATGACAGAGCAATTTAAAGAATGGCAGGATAAAACAAGTAAAACAAGTGAAAGCTTTGCATTGTTTAAAAGTGCATTTTGGTTTATTATCATTGCACTATACTTATACATTAGTTTTACAACATTTCGTTGGCATATCACTTGGATCATCTTTTTAATCGCTACAGCAATTATTAAGATTGTTGAAGGAATACTTGTTTTGAGAAAAAATGATGGAAAATAAAAATAAAGCAATCGTATCTATCGCATTTTGGTTACTTGTACTTGTTGTGTCTTTGTATGGAGTGAAAGTTCTATCTGGATCTTCTTTTGATTGGAACTTTAATTACTCACTATTTAGTAGAGATACTAAAGATATGGTCTTATTACAAGAAAAAAGCTTTGATCAGACTGTCGATGATATTGACATTGATTGGACAGCAGGAAGTGTTACACTAAAAGCAACCAATCGCTCAAATATTGTTGTAAAAGAATACGCTAGGCGACAATTATCCCAAGATAGATGGGCAACAATGGATGTAAATAACGATACATTAACGATTGAAAGTGATAACTCTGTTGTATTTAACTTCTTCTTCTTTAATGATACAACAACATCACTAGTTGTAGAAGTTCCACAAAAGCAATACAACCATATAAAAGGTCATTTAACATCTGGTAATTTTACAATGGATAATTTAGAAAGTAGTGCCTTACAAGTATCCTTAACATCAGGTAATGTTAAACTATCAAACAGCGAAGTGGATGACTTCTCTTTAAAAATGACAAGTGGAAACTCAACCTTTGATCAAGTTAATGCTACTAAACTAAGTGTTGAAATGACCTCTGGAAACTTAAAAGCCACAAAGCTTCAAAGTGATGATGTTACCTTTACAATGACAAGTGGTCTAGCAGATCTTGATTTATTATCCCCTGCACCAGAGACTTTACAAGCGAAAATTAACGCAGGCAATGTAAATTTAACCTTACCAACAGACGCAAGTTTTAGAATTAACCCATCCATCACTTCTGGAAACTTTAAAAAAGAATTCAACTACACCCAAGTAAACAATGATACGATATACAACCAAGGTGATCATGTTTACAATATTCAACTTACAAGTGGAAATCTAACGATTAAAATACCTGAATAAAGTGAGATTTTCTAAAGTTTCATAATCAGTATAAAAAAACATATTTATTGTAGCTCAGATTTAAACATGGTGCTAAATTTGAGATATATTTTCTTAGATTAGTTTGCCATTATACCAACTTACAAAAAAAGACATGCATCAAGATTTTCTTGAGACATGTCTTTTCTATAATTATTTGAATCTTACTCAAATCGTAAAGCATCCACTGGCTCTAATTTACTTGCACTATAAGCTGGGTAAAGTCCAAAAACAATACCGATACTAATCGAAAAAACCAAAGATAACAGTACTGCATCTAAACCTAACACAACACTAAAATCAGTTACATATGAAATAGCTATTGTGCCTAAGTAACTCACTAATAGTCCAAGTGCTCCACCTAGTGTTGTTATAATGATTGCTTCAATAAGAAATTGACTTAATATCTGTGATTGCTTTGCACCAAGTGCTTTTCGAATACCAATCTCTTTGGTTCTTTCTCTAACTGTTACTAACATGATATTCATAATTCCAATTCCACCTACCAATAAAGAAATGGAAGCAATACCAGATAATAAAGTAGTAAGCAACGCCATTAATGTATCCAATACACCAAGAATTTGTGTTTGGCTAAAAGCACGATAATTATTCGATGATGGCATGACACTTGCCAAATAGGCTAATACTCTATTTAATGTAAAATCTATTGTTTCCTCTGATTCTGCTGCTAAATAGAATGTTTTATTAGTATTACCAAATCCTGACAAAAAACGAGTGTAATCAATTGGCAAATACACCATCATATCATTATCACCACTAAAATTAGTTCCTCGTTCCGCTGCAACACCAACTACAGTAAAGGGCATCCCCTTAATAATGAGAGTATTACCTATGACTGGTTGATTGGGAAACAATAAATTAGGAATTTTATAACCTACCACCACCACAGGTGTGTTGTAAATCATGTCATGATCATTTAAAAATCGACCCTCAATCATGTCAAGACTATTTATAAATGCATAATCTTCATTAACACCACTAATAGAAACTGTAACATCACGACCTTCAACGGAATATAGAGCTGATGTCGAAATCATTTCTGAGTAAGCTGTGATTTCTGCTGGCTCGGCAATTTGTGATAACCAATCCGATGGTAGATTACCTTGTCGATCACTTACATTTACAAAGATTAGGTTTGAACCAATACTTCGAATTTGATTTGCTGCTTCTAAACGTGCACTATTACCAAGTGACATAAGTAAAATAACTGAGGAAACACCAATAATGACGCCTAAGGTTGTTAGTAAAGAACGAATTTTATGGGCATACACCGACCGAAATGCGAGCGCTAAATATTCCTTAATCATGATAGCCTCCTTGTGTTACATCTGATGCAACTTTACCATCCTTTAGTGTGATTACACGATTGGTAAACTTAGCTACTTCAGGATCATGTGTAATAATTATGACTGTTTTATGATCATCATTAAGTTTTTTTAGTTGCTTTAATACTTCTTGACCTGTTGTAGAATCCAACGCTCCTGTTGGTTCATCTGCTAAAATAATGGCTGGATCATTTGCTAATGCTCGAGCTATCGACACTCGCTGTTGTTGACCACCGGATAATTCTGTTGGTTTATGATACATTCGATCACCTAAACCAACTAATTTAAGCAAGTAAGCTGCCTTTTCTTCCCGTTGTTTCTTTGGCATCTTTGCATAGGTCATTGGCATCATGACATTTTCGATTGCAGTCAAGTTAGTTAGTAAATTAAACTGTTGGAATACAAACCCAATCTGTTTATTTCTAATATGTGCTAGTTCATCTTGATGGTAGTCAATAATCGGTATTTGATTTAATTCATACTGTCCATCACTAACGACATCTAAACAACCAATGATGTTCATTAATGTAGATTTACCACTACCACTTGGTCCAACAATAGCTACAAACTCACCACTGCTAATCGAAATATCTATCCCATCCAACGCTTTAACTATGGTTTCTCCCATTATGTATTGTTTGGTTACATTTGCTAGAGTAATCATTGGTTAAAAAACGGGAAGGATGAACTTCTAGGTAAAATTAATATTTCTTGACCAATTAAATCAGTCTCAATCACTTCTACATTGTATACATCCGCAATACCTGTTGTTACTGGAATATAGAAGTCTTCTTGAGGTTGATTTGGAAAATCAAGCCACTCAGCCGATAAAACATACCGGTTCGTATCGGAGGTAATAATGGCTTCAAATGGAACAACCGCAATGTTATCTTTGCGTGAAATTTCAATCTTTGCACTAGCACTCATACCAATAAACACATCATAGTCACCATGATCAAAAGATATCGTTACAGGATAGGTTGTGTAATCTTGATTGGTGTTCCCTATTTTCCCGATGTTTGTTACAGTACCTTCAAATTCAACATCGAGTGCTTCAATATAAACATCCGCCTGTTGATCAAGACTAATTTTATGAATATCTTTTTCACCTATTGCGATTTGTACTTGTAAAATTGATGGATCAGCAATATGAAACTCATTACTAACACCACCTGGTATTTGTGTGATTAGTCCTGCTTCTTCAGCAAGGATAGCTACACTTTGGCCAATGTTGTTGATGGTTTCTCCTAGTTGTTGATCTTTCTCAACAATATCACCCACTTGAACATCGACTTGAACAATGCTTGTACTGCTTGTTTGAATTGTTACGTTTCCACTAGTGATTTTTCCAGAAGCTAGTGACACTAATGAAATACTACTTGATTCAATTAAAAAACGTTCACTACGTGCTGCAAGTGAAGTTCGTGATCGATTCGATTGCCACCAAACACCACCAACTGCTATGACTACTATAACAACAAGTAGTGCTATCCATTTCTTTTTGTTATTTTTCTTTTTCATTGTTATCTCATCTATCAATGTAAAATCACTATTGATACTTTTCTTTCTAGGCCAGTATTACTATCTTACATAGTCAATGGCCATTGAAGGTCTATCTATAAGCCTTTACTTTGGTTTATTTATTTTTTAAATTTTTCCTAAACAATTCAACAACATTTTTTCTAGTTTATATCTTCATTGTTTAATCATTCAATGATGAAATATCGAGAAAATAAATGCGTTACTTTCTATATGAATAAACCACTTTTACTTTACTTTAGTAGTGTATCACAGTCCATGTGATATACAAATAAAATGCTTAAAAGTACGTGTGATAAGCATATTAGTTAATACTCTATGTTATATTCAAAACCCTACAACAAATAGTACAAGTGGTGTATTTAACCAGTTATTAAGCAATGTTAAGATGCTTCTATCATTGATTACTCAAAGAGAAACCACAAATATCCATAGCCTAGTTCATCCATTTGATCAACGCCACTAAACACTAAGATTACAAATAAAGATTCATTAATCACTAAGGGATTAAATAAAAATCCAACAATCCCTTATCTATCAATAGAAAACAAGATTGAGAAGGATAAGATGAGATTAAATGCTCAATTCATCAAAAAAACCATCCAGGAGGATATCGAATATAAATTTATCAAGCGTTATGGAAAGAATTCTCAGGATGAAACCGTGGACCTGATAAAGGAGAAACTCTGTTTTAACGAACAACCATCATCATTGTCGGAGATGATTATCTGTCATCAATGATCAAGAAACATCTGCAGCAAATCGACAGCACCCACATCAAATATGTCTTCGAATGTTTGGATAAAACACCACCTTCATCCAGAACATCAAGAAATTCCTTCTAATTACTTTATGCGTTTTGCACTTTACAATAAAGACTATGGAAATACTAAATATTTCTTTTAGCTCATAGTGATGTGCAAAGAGGATGATTTTTGATAAGATGATAGTATGAAACAAACAAGAAAAGCGCAAATGTATCTTTCAACTACATTACTTGATCACATTGAGCAACACTACTTAATCAACAAAAAAGTATTGCTTGTGACATCCAACCCTTCCATAGCGTTAAACATCCAATCTCACTTTCCTTTACTTTCACTTGCACAAGTAACAGGAGCAAACAACCATCAATTTAAAGAAATTGTTGAAAAAATGAAAAGTAAAACAATTGATGTGATGGTACTTGGTATTGAACAACTTATAAATCCAAGTAAACTTTTCCTTATTTTGGAATATTTTAGTGATGTGGATACCATCATGGTTGATCAAATTCATCATCTTAGTAAGACTAACTTTGATTATCGACCTGAGTATGAGAATTTAAGCTTGCTTATCAAAACGTATACCAACAGTGATTGGTTGTTGTTTTATAGTATTTTAGATGATACTGATGTAACTAATCTTAGATTAACCTTTGATATTAAATCAACATCAATCATCCACCCAAACACATCGTATACGTATGTTTCATACGATGGTGTGGATCGATTAACGTATCTTATTGATCATGGTAGAAAATATAAAAGTGTATTTATTACTCATCACTACTTACAAGCTGAAATTATTGCAAATCAAATTAATCAGTTTATTGCTTGTGAAGTAGTTCATCGTAAGGTTGAAGAAACCAAAAAAGTAGAAAGTATTAAAAAGTGGCAAAGTGGCTTGTTAGATCATATTGTCATAACATCAGATACCACTTTACCACATCCTTTTTCAAAGGTGGATGCTGTTGTCTTTTTACAACCTCCTATTAGCAAAGCACAAGTTACATACTTCCAACAGTTGTATCAATCTTCATTGACATTGCTTGTTTTTAATAAAGACCAATTTATGTATGAAGATAGTGCTCTTCATCAGTTTCCTTATGATGAGCTGTTAAATGATGTCATCGATTGTTTAACCCAAAACCCAATGGGATTAACAATGCGACAAATGGAACATACGATTAATGTCGATTCTTACCAATTAGAAAAAGCAATGAAAGGTTTAAAAGCATACAATGCTATAAAAAAAGATAAGTTGGTGTACGTGCTTGATCAACCCTTTTACTTAACACCAAAACAAATTCAACTACATCATAACGTAAAATATCAAGCATATGATGCTTTTAAAAACAAGCTTCAACCTTCTTATAAACATCCTATGCCTGTCGATGAACATATTATGACCACGTTTTATCATCATCCATTAACAGTACGACCAAAAGTATTGTTTCCAATTGGTTTTTTTAAACAATCTCTCATAAAAGAAGAACACCAAAGTGAACATGGCTATGTTTTTGCGGTTGATTATCCAAAAATACATGAAAGAGCTATCGCAATTGATAAATTACTACAAAAAAACTATAAACAAGAGAAAATTACCATTGCATCATTATCCAAAGAAAACGATAAGGTAAGTGAATTAGCACTTTTCTTACATAACCACTTTTTCTATGATCATAAATATGTCTTTAAAGAATTCGATAGTAGTTTATTAAAAGTTAACTTTAATCCATACCATAAAATGAAAGCAATCCTTGAGCAATTGCACATTAACAAGACAACACATATAAACGATGTGTTAGTGATATTAGCAGATCATGGTGATCACTTTTGGCAAATGGGTGTGCTTGCAAAAATCTTATTAGAAGATACTATCGCAAACAAGGTTGTAGTGATATTTAATCAACCTTAAGTGCTTCTTTAACAATCGCATGTATGTGAATATCGGTTGTATCAAAGATGATTTTATCTTGAAAGTCACACTTAAGCAGTGGTAGTTCTGTACATCCTAAAATCACACCTTGTACATGTGAATATCTTTCAACAATTTCTTCGATAATTGCTTTGCTCTTTTTATTAATGATGCCAACAATTAATTCATTGTAAATAATATCATGCACTAACTTTTGTGACGTTTCATCCACTGTTACACATCCAATGTTTTGTTTTGCACATGCTTGTTTGTACATATCATCGCTCATCGTAAATAATGTTCCAAGCAAAAGAACTTGTTGGCACCCTTCTTTTTTGATTTTCTCGATTGTTGCGTCAATTATACTCACAAACGGTGTGTGAATGATTTGTTGAAGATCTGGCAATATTTTATGCATGGTGTTGGTGGCAATGACTAGTAGTTCTGCTTTTGCATTTTCAAGTAATTTTGCTTTCTCACCTAAAAGTTGAACTAACATTGACCAATTGTTTGCATGTTGAAGCTCACTAATGATTTGAAAATCAAATGAGTACAATACAATTTGAGCACTATGTGCTTTTTTTAGTTGCTCATTTATTTCCTCATTGATTCTTTGATAATACACACTAGTGGATTGTGCACTCATTCCACCTAAGATTCCTATCGTTTTCATCGTTGTTCTCCTACTATACCCGAGTTATATGATATGATAATTATAATAGAAAGAGAGGTCACTTGTGAAATCATATCGAAAAGAATTAGTGTTTAACACGCCAACTCGACGAGCGTTTATTAACATTACCAGTGAAGTTCAACAAGCACTTACACAATCAACTATTCAAGAAGGGTTTGTTTTAGTTAATGCCATGCATATTTCAGCGAGTGTTTTTATTAACGATGATGAAGCAGGCTTGCATTATGATTTTGAAAACTTCTTAGAAAAGTTAGCACCAGAAAAACCATATGATCAGTATCAACATAATGGATACGAAGACAACGCTGATGCTCACTTAAAACGACAAATTATGGGACGTGAAGTCGTTGTCGCTATTACTAAAGGTAAACTCGATTTTGGCCCTTGGGAACAAATCTTCTATGGAGAATTTGATGGTAAGCGCAACAAACGAGTACTTTTAAAAATCATAGGAGAGTAAACTATTTTAAAAGCACTTAAACAAGAGCAAATGATTAAAAATCAGATTCAATGAATAAGTAAACCTGGCTTCACACTTAAAAGTAGTGGTGCTAAAAAAGCTTTTTCTTAGAGGTACAAAATGAAACGATATCAAATACAATTTAAAGGTCAAGTACAGGGTGTTGGGTTTCGCTATATTACAAGAAAGCTTGCGATCGATTTTACCTGTACTGGTTGGGTTAAAAACCAATCGGATGGTAGTGTTCTTATGGAAATTCAAGGAGAAGAAGACAACATAAACAATGTGCTTAAACAATTAAATGAAGTTTCACACATTATCATTGAGGATAGTAGAAAGTATACGATTGAAGTTAAAAAAAATGAGAAAGATTTTCAAATAAAATACTAACGGTGTCAATCTATCCGTTAGTATTTTTTAAAAATAATAATGCTTGATCAAAGGATACCGGCTTACTATAATAATACCCTTGTATATAATCACAGTGATGTTTTTTTAAGTAGGTTAGTTGTTTTTTAGTTTCTACACCTTCCGCCACAACACTATAATCAAGTTTATGTGCCATTTGAATAATGTGATGGCTTACTAATTGAGATTCTTTGTACATCTCTATCCTATCAATAAATCGTTTATCTAGTTTGATTGTATCAACCTTCAGTTCTTGTTCACGGGCAAAATTAGAATACCCAGTTCCAAAATCATCAATCGCAATTTTAACTCCATACTTTCGCAATTGTTGGATGATGGAGTTAATAACTAAAAACTTATCTGAGAAAACAGATTCTGTTAATTCTATTACTACTTTTGTTGGATCAACTTTTGCTTGTTTGATCTTTTCTAAAAGGATTTCACTAAAATCATCCTTTAAAAGTTGTAGTGTTGATACATTAATAGAGATGTAGATATCTTGATACCCATTATTATCACATGCTTTTTTAAAAGTTAAGGCTTGATCGATTATCATTTCTCCTAATGATAAAATGATTTGTGTTTCTTCCGCTAGTGGTATAAACTCAGCTGGTGAAACATAACCTAGTCCATCAAATGAAAAGCGACAAAGTGCTTCAAATCCACTTACTTTATTGTCTTTTGTACAAATAATAGGTTGAAAATGTAGAATCATTGAATCATCTGGTTGGTTCATGTATTGAATGAGTTGATCTTTAATTGTTGATTCTCGTTGAATCATGTCATTGATTTCTTGATCAAAGAACGTAATGGATGAGGAAGATTGCATGTTTTCTTCACTAGCTATCGAAGCATTTCGAATCATACGATCAGGTGTACAATCACAATCACAAGTATCGATTCTTAATATCCCTATGTTACAACCAATTAGTTTCATCACATCAAGTTGTGTGCATGCACTAATAATCGATGAAGCACACTGCTCTAAGTATTGTACTGACTCATAGTCCTTAATATACACTGCCATTCTTTCAAAAGACACATAATACACATCATGTTTGTCTTTGACAACTTCTTGAACTTTCATTGACAAATCACGAATGATTTGCTCACTAAAACTAAATCCATAGCTAAGACTAAGGGTGTTGATACGACTAAAGTTAATGATAAGTAGAGCATTATTTTGCTTAGTGTCATGCGTTGAGTCTTTTAAAACAACACTTAAATATTCACGATCGTAAAGACCTGTTAATGTATCGTGTTCACTTAAGTATTTTAAACGTTTTTCAATATTTTTACGTTTTGTTATATCAATAATTATACCTTCTAAAGCTATCGGTTTTTCTTGACTATATATTACTTCCCCTTTTTCTAATACCCAAATAATAGATTGATCTTTTTTTGTAATCTCATACTCAAATTCAAATGGTTCATTATTAGCAATGGTTACTTGCCATTTATCCCATAAAAACTGTCGATAATTAGAAACAATAAGATCGTTAAAAGCAATACGTTGATTATCAATCAATTCACTTGGACGATACCCAGTTAAATCATAGACACCAGTTGATACATATTCCATGGTCCAATCACGATCAATTTTACATCGATAAGCCATACCTGGTAAGTTAGATAATAGTACCGATTTTGATCGCTCACTTTCCATTAAAGCTTGTTCTGTAAGTTTACGATATGTAATATCTTGTAATAAACATAAAAAAGTAGATGATGTTTCATTGATGTGCAACGATGTCACATCCATTAATACCCAAATTATTTGATGATCAACTGACAAGTAGCGTTTTTCAATATGAAATCCTGTTGTTTTACCATCATAAAAGTCTTGGTATAATCTTCTGTTTTTTTCAATATCATCAGGATGTGTAATTGGTTCCCATCCTTCTTGAAGTAAGAACTCTTTTTTACGCCTTGTTATCTTTAAAAAAGCCTTGTTAAAGTCTAAAAAGATTCCTTGGTTTTTCCCATCAATTTTCTGTTTGTTGCCAATTGCAATACCAATCGGTGCTTGTTCATACACGGTTGTAAACAAAGAATGTTGATGTGCTAAGTTGGTTTCTAACTTTTTCTTAAGTTTAATAATCTCTAAATGAGGTTTAAAGTTTTCATAAAAAATCTCAGGGTTTTGACATTTTACTAGTACACCTGTGTATCCGTGTTGTATAAGTGTTTCCTTGCATGACAAATCACATTCATTAGCCATTACATACACGTGCATGTTTAAATCAAGGAAATTTCTATCCACATTATGAAAAAACTCAAAGACTGCTTGATCTTTTAAATCGAAATCCACAAGGACGAAATCGATGTCTCTTTCGTTTCTTAAAAGATTGACAGCTTCGAGATTATTTTTTGCTTGAATTATTCGAATACTTTTTAATGCTTTACTTATGCAATAAAAAATATCGTATGATTCGCTTATTACTACTAATTTCATAATTGTACCATTTCTCACGGTTAACGCACTGGATCATTTTTCTACTTATAGTGTACATGAAAAGGCCATCGATTGAAAGACTTGAAAGTAACTTTGTACGCATAAGTCACTTCTATACGATATAATTAAAACAACAGTGAGGTTTGAATAATGAGTATTAAACGCTTATCGCAAATTTCTTTTATCATCGTTATGCTTGTTATTGCTTTGTCTTTGTTTATTAATTTTTCTCTTGTTGTAAGAATTGAAGAATTTCTCGATCAAAACAGCAAACTCGAAAATTCACTGACTATTGAAAAGACAAAACTGATATCTCAATATGATATTATGGAAACACTATCTGTGATTGAAACTGAAAGTGTCTTTATTCATCAAGCTTTTAACACGTCACTAAATCATATTGAAACTATTGAATCTATCATTGATCAAAGCCAAGCTTTGTTTGTGGATATGAATCAAAACAGCCTAAATCGTCACGATCGCTACATCAATCAAATTCAACCACTTTTTCAAAACATCGAACTTCAACTCAATGATTTAAAAACACCTTTTAGTGACCAATCATTACAAGCAAAGCTTTTGCTTGTTTATCAGCTTGAGCAAAACATAAATAATTATGTGTCTTTAAATTCAGACTTACAAACCTTAATAACCAATGATATTCGATATTTAGTCAATGGTATCTTTTTATTGTTAGTGTTTTTCATCTTTTTGTTTTTGTATACAATTTCAGGCTTTGTATCCACACAATTACCTTACATTCAAAAAAGTTTAACCTCTTTGGGAAATCATCATTATGATCAACAAATTACTAACATAAAACCATTTTTCACTGAAGAGAAAAACATCCACAAAGAGATTTCCGATCTCTTTGAAGAAAATCGTTTTATCGAAGAAGTGCGAAAAGAAATGCAAAATATATACACCATGGAAGATGCACTTGATCTTATGTTTGTTAAAATAAGAGAGCGGATTAAGATTGATCGAATAGGTGTTGCCTTTGTTGATTACAAACAAGAAAAGTTTATTGCTGAATATAGCGTGATGGACAATCACGAAATCTTTTTAGGTCCTGGCTTTGAAGTTGATTTTGCAGATAGCTCCTTAAAAAACATACTAAAACATAAACGACCTGTTATAATTGATGATATTTCAAAACGCTACCGAAATAAACTTACTAGTTCTGCATTAACCTTACTTACAAAAGAAAACATACAATCAAACTTTACCATTCCATTAATTACGAACTCGATTGTGTTTGGCTTTTTGTTTTTTAGCAGTCGTAAAAAGTCTTTCTTTGATGATGAGGCAACTGCCTTTTTAGAGAAAATGATTGTTGAAATTAATAGTTTAATTAATCGAGCTTACTTTAGTAAGATAATTTTTTCGAAAATCACGGAAAGTTTTGCTCAATTAGTTGAAAGCAAAGACAATGATACTGGTGACCACATTGATCGTATGGTTAATTATTCTATTGCACTGGCAAAAAAAGTTCAGTCTAAACCACCAAAACAAGGGTATGAAATAGACGATAAACTTATCCTAGAAATTGGTCGTCAAGCTTCTTCTCATGATATTGGAAAAGTTGGTGTACCAGATGCAATATTAAAAAAAGATGGACCACTTGATGAGAGTGAATGGGCCATTATGAAAAAACACCCAGAAATAGGTGCAAACATATTTAAAGGGCTACGAAATGATCTAAAAATATTTGATGAAAACTTCTACATGGTTGCCCAAGATATTACCATGTATCATCACGAAAAATGGGACGGTAGTGGCTATCCTGATGGATTATCAGGCTTTGATATTCCATTAGCTGCTAGAATTGTAGCTATCGCTGATGTTTTTGACGCTATAAGTTCTAAACGAGTTTACAAAGAAGCGTTTGATTTAGAGACAAGTTTTGACATAATAAAAAAAGGAAGAGGCACACACCTTGATCCTTATTTAGTGGATTGTTTTATCGAATCAAAAGAAACAATCATATCAATATATAAAGCGTCATACAAGCTTACTTAGTTTGATTTACTAAGTTTTACTATTTCATCTTTTTCTAATCGAAAAGTTGTCCACTCATCCATCGCTATTGCATTTATACTTTTATAAAATGCAATCGATGGCTCATTCCAATTAAGCACCGACCATTCAATTCGATGAACATTTCGCTGTACACCAAGTTGAGCAATAAACACAAGCGCTTTTTTACCATATCCAAAATTTCGATATTCTTTCAAAATATAGATATCCTCTAAGTAAATACCACTTTGTCCAACAAAGGATGAAAAATGCTCATATATAATAATAAACCCAATGGCTTTTTGTTCTATTTCCAGAAGAAAAACTTCTGCTTGCTTTTTTATAAAAATACTTTCAAGTAGTTTTTCTTTTGTAGCGATAACTTGATTTTCTAGTTTTTCATATCGGGCTATTTCTTGAATAAAGAAATAAATTGTATCGATATCCTCTTTTGTTGTTGCGCGAATATTGCATTGGCTTTTCATAAAATTCCTCCAAAATTTTCTCGTTGTTTACCATTGAAACCATTGTATATGATTTGAATGTCAAAATTATTAGTGCTACTATAATATTAATAAGGATGACTGAATTATCATATCATAAACGACATCGTTTTTTAGTCATTCTTTAGGGAAAGGACATAAAAAAGGAGGATTTTTTATGAGTGAAGAGCAAACAAGATTCACCGCTGAAGACATTGAAAAGAACAAAGTGATTTCTGCATTAGCTTATATTATCTTTTTCTTGCCACTTGTGGCAGCTCAAGATTCAGCATTTGGTCGTTTTCATGCAAATCAAGGACTACTTGTTTTGATTGTTGGTTTAGTTGGTAATACTGTATTAGCAGTAATTCCTGTAATTGGTTGGCTATTGCTTCCGTTTTTTTCATTAGCAGTATTTATACTTGCTATTATGGGATTTTTAAACGCAATCAATGGTAAAGCAAAAGAATTACCTATTATTGGTAGCTACGAACTAATTAAGTAACCAACATCTAAAAACCAGTAATGCACAATGACGTCATTACTGGTTTTTTGTTGGGTGTTTATAACAGTCCACTAGATGATTGTTCATAACTCCTATAGCCTCTAAATAGGCAAAAATGATGGTTTCGCCGACAAAATTCATGCCTCTTTTTTTTAGGTCTTTAGAAATTGCTTTGGATAACTCGTTACTTGTTGGTACTTGTGATAGGTCTTTATAATTAGAAATGATTGGTTGATGATTCACATACGACCATAAGTAAGTAGAAAAACTACCAAACTCAGCCTGAATAGCTAGAAAGACGTTTGCATTTTTAATTGCACTTTTAATTTTCAATCTATTTCGTACAATACCTTTATCATTACATAACTCTTCAACCTTTTCATCCTTGTAGTAAGCTACAATTTGGGGTTCAAAGTTATCAAAGGCTTTTTGGTAAGCCTCTTTTTTATTTAAAATAGTTTCCCATGATAATCCTGCTTGTGCACCTTCTAAAATAAGCATTTCAAAAAGTTCACGATCATCATACACTGGTACTCCCCACTGATGATCATGATAGTAAACATACTTTGGATTATTAAGGTTGCACCAAGGACAACGAACAATGTCTTTTTTCATAGTTTTATTGTAAAGCTTTTAGAATTAATTGCAACGTCGTTTCTTTAAGCTGCCTTATTTTTTCATCATAATTATCTTTCTCATCAAGAGATTGATTGATCATAAATATGTATCGCGCTTCGTTAATAAAGGCACTAAAAAATCCATTTAGAATATAGTGTACTTCATTGGTTGTTAGTGTTGAACTAATAAGTTGTTGTTTATGTCCTAATTGATGCAGTAGTCCTACTTGTTTTAACATGTTTTCCTTTATAGCAATGATAAGTGTTGGATCGGATAAAAAATAGTCTGTTATTTGTGAATAATCTAGATTTACAAACATCACTAGTAAATTCGATAAGCGACCACAAATCATTTTTTCTAAGTAATCCATCACCACATTTACTACATGTTTAAAATTATCGATTGGTTGCATTATAGAATAAAGCGATTCATACTCTTGAACAATAAAATACTCAATGGCTTCTTTTAATAGTTGTTCTTTGCTAGTGAAATACTCATACGCCGTACTTTTACCGATATTTGCCTTTTCAGCAATGCTTGCCATGGTAAGCTCATGTAGTTGCTTTCCTTGATGTAGAAGTGTTAATACAGCAATAAAAATAGAGATTTCTTTGTCTGAATGGTTTTTCTTACTCAGAAAATTTGTCATACTTCTATCTCGACTTTCTTCATATCTTTTTTATGCATTAGATCATACATAATAGGTATGATAAACAACGTTAAGAAGGTTGCATAAGTTAATCCACCAATCGCTACTACAGCCATTGGTTGCATCATTTCAGCACCACTTCCAAATCCAAGTGCAAGTGTAGCCATCGCTAAGATTGTTGTTAAGGCAGTCATGATAATAGGTCGAATACGATCTTTACCAGCTAGCAGTAGCGCTTGTTTTTTATCCACGTTTTCTTCACGCAATTGATTCACATAACTTACAAATACTATCGCATTGTTTACAACAATACCTGCAAGTACTAAAAATCCAAGCATCGCGATAACTGATAATTCCATGTTTAATATCCAAAGCAACAATAATCCACCAGTAAAAGCTAGTGGTAACGTAAATAAAACAATAAATGGAGAAAGTAAGCTTTGAAATTGAGCAACCATAATTAAGTAAATAAACACAATAGCTAACAATATCATTAAGACTAAATCACCCAACGACTCTTGAATGGTTTCATTTTCACCTGCAAGTTCAATAGAAAAACCATCCGCTACTTCAACTTCATTAAGGATTGCCTCAAAATCACGACTTACCAATCCAATATTATAGCCATCCGCTATTTCAGCATTGACACTAACATAACGTGATTGATTCTCTCTTGAAATCGACAGAAGCGTCTCTGCTTCTACTATCTCTGCAATATCTTTTAATAACACTTCACTTTCTTCTTGTGTAATCGGATTAATAACATTAAACACTAAATCAGGCAATGTTTCTTTTGTAAGTACGTTAGAATCATCAATGACAACGATAGGAACATTGTACTGATCCAAGGTTAATGAGGTTGATTGAGTTGTTGAGGTTAAGTGAGAACTTATCGTTGAAAAAACTTGCGCAACACTTAAAGAATGACGCATTGCTTTTTCTTTATCCACGATCACACGTATTTCACTTTCTGCATTATCATAACTTGTGCTAATTTCACTAATACCTTCCACTTGTTGTAATAATGATTTCACTTCATTACCAATTTCAATCATGCCATCGATATCATTGCCTAACACATTGACAACAATACCACTACCACCTAAGGCAGTTACATCCATGTTGTTGCTGCTAATACTGACTTCTACATCCAAGTCACTTGTCTTTTCTAGTATTAAATTTTCTATGTCTTTATTTGTTAAGTCTCGTTGATCTTTTAATATGATATACAGTGATGTAGAAGAAAGATCTCCACCACTCATCAAGGCAAAATTAGCCCCACTTCCACTTGTAGCTCCAAGTGTTTCTATTGCTTCAATTTCAAGTAAACGTTCCACCACAACATCATTTAAAGCAAACACATCTTCTTTACTCATTTCATTATCATAAGTTAGTGTTGCACTCATTTGTGGTGAATCAATAGTAGGAATAAATGCAGTTCCCATTATTGTAGCACCATAAATACTTACTCCTAATAAAGCAATAGTCACAAAAAGAACAACTGCTTTTTTTTCTAAAACATACGTTAGTGCTTTTTGATACGCTACGACTACTTTATCAAAGATAGGATGTTTTTTCTCTGTCGTTTCTTTTAGTAGAGTTGATCCCATAGCTGGTACTAATGTTAATGACACAATTAAACTAGCAAACAAGCTATAACCAATCGTAAGTCCCATGTCCGTAAACAATTGTCTTGATAATCCTTCGGTAAAGACAATGGGTAAAAACACACTAATTGTTGTTAATGTAGAGGCAAACACTGCTCCTGAGACTTGTCTAGCACCTTCAACGGCTGCTTTAAGTACTGGTATGTTTTGTTGGCGTAGTCGATAAATATTCTCAATAACAACGATACTGTTATCCACAAGCATACCAACACCAAGTGCTAACCCAGATAATGATATAACATTGAGTGTCACATTAGAGAAATACATTAATGTTAAAGCAAACATAAGTGAAATAGGAATACTAAAGGCAATGACGATGGTTGGCTTAATATCCTTTAAAAATAAAAACAAAATCAAAATTGCAAGTAACCCACCAAACAGTAAATTTTGAATAACACTTGAGGTAATCAATTGAATATAATCACCTTGGTTCATTAATGGTCGTACACTTAAACCATTATGTTGCTGTTGTAAGTTGTCAATCTCATTTTCAATTAGTGTAGCTACTTGTGCAGTTGAAGCTGTACTTTGCTTTTGAAATGTCAAAATAACACCAACATTACCATTAACCTTGGCATACATATCTTCACTATTATCAACAAGTTCAATCATTGCGATGTCACTTAGTAAAATATCTCCAATAGGTTCTGCAGAAAATAACAACATATTCTTTATTTCATCTTCAGATTTAAACTGTTCACCAACTTTAATTAGTTGCTGAGTGTTACCATCCATAATGTAACCAGCTGGCATGTTAAAGTTTTGAGCCATAATAATGTTGGCAATCATATCACGGTTTAAAAAGTTGTTTAAATCAGCTGATGCTAAGGCTTCTTCTTGAGCTTTATCAAATTCAATTATCCCTTGTTCTATTTGTGATAATCCATTGTCTATTTGAATTTCTGCTTTTGCAAGTTCAATAGCAGCGATTGTTTGACCTGCTAAAACTTGTGTGTACGCATTGTTTGCTTCAAACAACCCATTTTCTAATTGTGGTTTCATCGCATTAAATGTCATTAAGCGACTTGTGTTGTTTTGAAGCTCTGATTCAATGGCGACTAGTCGACGTGAGCCATCTGCCATTTGATTAGCAACTTCACTCATTTCATCTCTTGTTAAATCTTGTAACATTTCTGGTAGTTGATCATCAATTTGATCCATTATCAATGTATACATATCATCACTAATTAACTCTAAACCATAAGGGAAAAGTTGTATCATCGTTTGATTGTATGGAAGTAGCTCTTTTAGCATGGATTTCTCTGCTTCTAGCGCACTTTTTTGTGCTTGTAATGTTGCCTCTTGTGCTAAAAGACCGTTTAAGTTTGCAATCGCATTACTAAGTTGCACACTCGTCTGTGATAATTGATCAATAGAGTTGGAAGTTTCAGCTTTTAGTTGTTTTTGAGCTTGCAACAATTGTTGTTGACTATCTAGGAGCATTTGACGATTTTCTGCAAAAGTTGCTTTTATATCATCCAACAATCGCTCATTTAAAACAGCAATAGCTTCTTGATCAAGATTAACTTCAATTTCTCTTTCAATAAGTCCACTAGCATCGACATTGGCTACACCATCTATTCTTTCAAAAGCAGGAATAATATCTTGCGATGCAAACATGGATAATTCTTCTATGTCATACCCCTGTACATCCACACTCGCCACCATTATCGGCAACATATCTGGACTAATACGCATAAGTATCGGTGTTTGAACCAAATCATCAAATTGACCTGCCACCTGATCAATGCTACTTGATATTTCAATAATGGCACTATCCATGTTGGTTGATTGAACATACTCTAAAAAGATCACACTTGAGTTTTCATTAGATACTGAACTAATCGAACTTAACCCACTACTAATACCAAGCACACTTTCAAGTGGGCGAGTTACTTCATTTTCAACTTCCTCAGGACTTGCTCCAGGATAAGGTGTAATAACTACCACATAAGGTAGTTCAATGTTTGGCAATAAGTCAGTAGTCATATTAAAAAAGGATATACTACCTAAAACAATGACTAAAATTACTGACACTAACACAGTATATATTTTCTTCACACTAAACTTTGCTAACATAGAAACCTCCATCACCGACCGACTGGTCGGTCGAACCTCAAAATTATAACAAACAACAAACTAAACAACAATAGAAACACTGTGTAAAATTATGTGAAAAAGTATTCATTGTTTTTGCTTCCGTTGTTTAAAACGTCTATAATGACTGTAAGTTTAGTGAGGTAAAGTATGAATAAAGAGAAACGTGCCTTTACAAAGTCATTTCTAAAAGATGTTCTTGTTTGCTCATTAGGTGCTTATGGAGGACCTGAAGCACATTATGGTGTGTTTACTGATCAGATGGTCATTAAAAAGAAACATCTTAGTGAAGAAGAAATGATTGAACTTATTGCTTTAACTCAAATATTACCTGGACCTAGTTCAACACAAACCATTACTTCTATTGGTTATAAAAAAGGTGGTCCTAAACTAGCATTATTAACGTTGCTTGTTTGGGCAATACCTGCCATTTTAATCATGACAGCATTATCTTTTGCACTTGTGGCTTTTGAACAGTTGGAGATTGATCAGAATGTACTACGCTATATTGGACCTATGGCGGTTGGTTTTATTGTCAATGCTGCACTAAGAATCTCTCAAAAAGTAGTTAAAGATTATATGACGTTAGCTTTGTTTTTCTTTGGGGCGATAACTACTTATTTTATTCGTGCTTCTTGGGTATTTCCACTAGTCTTGTTGTTGGGTGGTTTAATGTCAATACTCACATCAAGCAAAGAAAACTTATTTAATAAAGTCACTATTAATCCACCATTAAAATACATCGTTTTGTTCTTTGTGTTTTTACTTGGTTCTCTTGGATTAGCGCTTATTAGTGATTCAGTTGTTGTCTTAAACTTTGAACGTTTTTATCGTTATGGTTACTTAGTCATTGGGGGTGGTGAGGTTGTTGTTCCATATATGTTAAATGATTTAGTAGAAGTGTATAAAACAATGACTTTATCTCAATTTTTAACAGGATTTGGTATGGTTCAAGCTGTGCCTGGTCCTATGTTTAGTTTTGCAGCGTATGCCGGTGGTATGGCTGCTCAACAAACACCTGCATTTACACAATTTCTATCTGCTATTGTAAGTGGGGTTGCCATCTTTTTACCTGGTACTTTGCTCATTTTCTTTATTTATCCAATGTGGGAACAACTAAAAAACATGAATGTCATTAAAACTTCTTTAAAAGGGATTATGGCAGTAGCTGGTGGATTAATTGCCATTACAGCAGTCATCATTTTTAGAGAAAGTGGTTTCACATGGGATAATTTGGCGGTCGTGGTTGTTACTTTTGTACTATTAAAAACAAAAAAAATCCCAGCACCACTTTTGGTACTAGGAGTTATTGCTTTAGGGTTTATCCTTTAATATTAAATGTCTCATTTATAAGGGATATCTCTTGATCACTTAAGAGTATGTCATCACACGCAATGTTTTTTAACACTTGCTCAGGACTTTTTGCACCAGGAATAATAGCGGTCACAAACTCCAATGATAATAACCAAGCAAGTGCTATAGAAGAAACATCTGTGTCTTTTCTATTAGCTAGTTTGCGCAGCACTTCAATTTTCTTTAAGTTATTCGCGTAATTTTCTTTAATGAACAACGGATTTTTCTGTTGACGTTCACTAAGTTGTGTTTCTAATGTGTACTTACCCGTTAATAGCCCTGATGCTAGTGGTGAGTAAGGTATAAATGCAATGTCATTGCTTAGCATGTAATCAATATAATCTTGATCAATGTTTTGCATAAACAAATTGTATCGATCAGACACCATATCAATTAAACCATCCTTATTTGCTTCTTTAAGTTGGTCTAACGAAAAATTAGAGACTGCAATGGCTTTGATTAAACCTTCTTGTTTTAACTGTTCTAACGCACTAACCGCTTGTTCTTTCGGTGTATTTTCATCAGGAAAGTGAATGTAAAACACATCAATGACATCGCGTTGTAATCGATTCAACGCTTCTTTAACCGATCGTATTAAAAAAGCTGGTGAATTATCATGCATCACTTGATCATGCTCAAAGACAAACGATGCTTTAGTAGCAATGATGACATCTTCATTTGTATTTGTACTTAAAAGTACTTCCCCAATCAATTCTTCTGAACGACCTAAACCATAGAAATATGCTGTATCTATAAATGTACCACCACTCTTTAGATATTGTTTTACTATCTCTTTAGAAACATTTTCGTCAATGTTTGGATAAATATTATGTCCACCAATAGAATTAGTTCCTAATCCAACTCTTGTAAATGTTAATCCGCTTTTCTTTAAAGTTACTTTCTTCATGCTTTCTCCTTCTGTTGCTTGTAGTTAAAGGCGATCATTCCACCACCGGCAGTAGTTGTTTTTAACCACTCATTCATGTTTATTTCTATTTGACTACCATTATCTAGTAGCTGCACAATGACATCATCTTCTCTGTTTTGATAACCGACAAGCAATGTCCAATGCCAGCTTTCTAAGTTTTTTTGATTTCCATGATGCAAATTTAAAAAAGCGATAGGATGATTTTGATCTATGTGATCCACTATAAAGGCAATAATCTGTTGGATATTGTTGTTTTTCTTTTCAATACAAATTTGCTTTAATTGCACATCAACATGATTAGCTTCACAATACTTTTGATACCCTTTACTAAATCGATCAAGGGTTGATACCCCTTTAATTGTAGGGGTTATATACTCCCACATACTCTGATGTAGTGATATTGCATCTTCAAAAGCAATGGGATTATCATCTTGTTTGAACAAATACAAAGAAACTGTTGCACCAACACTTGGTCCACACCCTGACATTCTTTGCCATTTCTTTTTATACCAATTTTGATCATACCCCATTGTTGTCTTGTTGTTTTTTGTGTCTGCAATTATAAAACGCGACATTTCACTTAACATGTACCTCATCACTCACTTACCACCTTATACATAATGTATTGTGACAAGTTTATTGAACTTTTGCAAATGAGTTGCAATTCTCTTTACTAATTTGTTCTTCATATTAACAGAAAGAGAGGTTGACAACACATTATGCGCATCATTTTGTGCTTGACCTACATAAAATGTAATTTTACTGCAATCATTCACCAACATTTGAAACAATTGATGAGCACCATCTTTTGCTTGAGAGTTAGACAAGTATTCTTTAAACTGATCATTCGTTGTGGCTTCCACAAAATAGTCTACACATCTTCCTAGTGTCAAAATACCTTCACTAACAAAATCAATGCCATCAATGTGTGCTGTGGGTGGTAAATCACTGCGATTGAAATACACATCATCAATAATTAATTTTTTCTTACACTCTCTTGCGACAATTTGTGATGTTGTTCCACCACACACCATTTTTAATCCATCTGCTTTCAGTAATTGTTCAACTATAATTGCATCATGTGCTTTCTCTTTTGGTGGGCCTACCATGATTACGCTGTTGGTTTGCTTAAACATTTTACAAATGATAACACTCACATCATCTTGTGGCTGATTATCGTACAACGTATTAATGCTTTTTATTAGATATTGTCCAATGTTTCTAGCCGTATCATTAGTAGACAAGGTTCTAACAATATGTTGGTAAACATCACTCTCATGCCAATGATTATTCAATGTTTCACTATTGCTAGCATACAAAGCACCATCACTAATCATCACCACCACATCATTGTCTTGTAGCGTACACTCACAACTATATACTAGTCGATCTTGATACCAATGACTTTCCCTTTTTAAGGGCACAATTTCTTGATTGCGAATAACATGAATAAAAGGATTATCAAACTCAACAAGCAAACATGACCCATCTTGTTTTATTTGCAACAATGAAAAGGTGGAATAAGCTATGTTTCTTTCTTGACACTGTGGTAATGTTGCACTAATACTCGCAATAGACTCTTCTAAATCGACTCCTTCTTTAAACAAACGATGCAACATTGTAGCTGTTAAGTGCGCCAATATATTAGCTTTTACACCACTGCCTAATCCATCCGCTAACACACATAAAAACTGTGTGTCATCGTAAGAATACACAGTATGATCACCACACACAGATTCATTTTTCTTTATCAAAGATTGATGAAAATAGTCTATGGCAATGTTCATAGTAAACCATCTTTCAGTGTGTTTTTTAAGTTCTCTAGGGCTACTTTGCTTTTAGCACTACTTTCTCCTAACAATCCTGCAATCTCTTGTACGGTAATCATTTGTTCATCAATGATTTTTTGTGTCACATTGACAATTTGGTTTCGATATTCTTTTAACTGTTTTTCTTTGGCTATCTTTTGGGTTAAATCCATTAAAATAATAATGGTGTACGGTGTCTTTTCAATAAGAATACAAGCATGATCAAATGTTTTATTAAGCGCTGGATAATCTTCGATAAAATACGTCACTTCGTGTAAGTTACTTAATGTTTGCTTAAGAATCTCACCATCTAAAAACCGAAAGATTGATTTATGCTTGGCATAATGAGCTGTGGTTTTAAGATGTTTACACGCAGCTGGATTAATTTCAACAATCTTGTTTTCATCATCCACAACAAGTATCCCATTGGGTGTATACTCTAACACTACATGAGACATTGATTGTGCTTTTGATAGAGCAAATGGTAAACAAAGATTAGGGTCTGCTTTTTTTTCTAACACACCTATGGCTTTCTCTATGCATGTTTTATACCCACAAGCTTTACAGTTTAGTTCATCTTCTTTCGAATACTTTCCTAATGAGGCTAACACCTCTTGTATTTGAGCTTCACTAAAGATTGGTTGTTTTTTATTTTGGGCAGTATATGTTGCGTGTATACTATCAAGCAAAGGTTGTTTTTTCCATAATTTATTTTTGCTGTATGATTCTACAATTTGCTTTGCTTTCCACTTTTTACGTGTTTGATCTTGTAACATTGGTCCATTTAAACAAGACCCAACACACGCTGACATTTCAATGAACACATTATTAATTTGATGATCACAAATAGCTTGACAACAATCTTTTACACTTTCAATTCCATCCACAACCATCGTATCAACATCTTTTTCTAACCCACTTAATGTCGATAATATCCCTCCTGAAGCAGGATATGCTCGCGCTTTATCATTTTCAAAGGTAGAATGAAAAAACGGTTGATCCTTTATGTTATCCTCGATTTCACCCATAATATCTTCAAACGTTAGTACCCCATCTACATACTCATTTTCATAAGCTTCTTGAATTTTCGCAATACATGGCCCGATAAACACAACTTTATCATTAGGATATTGTTGTTTTAGCATTTGTCCATGCACTAACATTGGTGATTGTATTGGAGCCAATTGGTCAATCAATTGTGGAAATTCTTTTTCTATTAACGACACAACAACAGGACAACAAGTACTGATAACATTGTTTGTTGATGTTTTGCATAATTCACGATAATAATCAGAAACACGTGCAGCCGCAATGGAAGTTTCACTAACAGTTGCAAACCCCATCGCTAACAATCGATCTTTGATGCTTTTTTCACTTTCAAGCATTGCTACAAAACTTGGCGCTAAACTAGCGTGAACTTGTTCTCCATTTTTTATCCATTGCAAAACTTGTTCAACATCACTCGCCACTGATTTTGCATGTTGAGGGCATACGACAAAACATTCTCCACATAAAATACAATCATCACTAATTATTTCTGGCTGATTATTAATAAACGCTATCGCATTGGTAGGACAATGTGCCACACAATGATGGCAATGCTTACAGTTGTTTTCCATTAAAGAAATGATGCTCATTGACAACCTCCTTCATTAAGCTCTGTCAGTAATTACTGTGCTTTGTGTGTATGTAGCATAGCATCAGTAACATTAAACTTAGCGATGTTTTGTTTAATCGATTGCTTTTTATAATGTTCATTATCCTGATCAAATCTCTTTTTAACACTCATGCTATTATCAATCATCGCAGGACCATTAAAACATCCGCCCAAACATCCCATACCTTCTAATACATCACCGTCAAAGCGATTATGCCTTAATAACAACAATTGTTTTTTACACTCTGTGCATCCACTTGCAGATATAGCCTTTACTTCTATGTTGTCATCTTCTTTCGCTGCTTGACTTAATGCTTTACTTACACCACCACTAAAGGCAAAATAACGTCCAAACACACTTGCATCCGCAACCTCTTGATCATGACCTTGACTTAAGTACATACCAGATGATACAAACATAGCGGCTATTTCTTCATAAGTAAGCACATAATCAACTGAGTTTGACTCATCCATCATTGCTTCTTGTTTTTTAGTTACACAAGGTCCAATAAACACACAAATCGCATTCGGGTCTTTCTCTTTAATCAATCTACCCATTAAAATCATTGGAGAAACCAAAGTTGAAACAAACTTGTCATATACATCACTAAAATGCTGCTTCGCTAAATTAACAAAAGCAGGACAACATGAGGTAGTGAGTTTACTGTTGTTTTGTAATTTACTTTTTAACTCTTCTTTTTCATGCCAAGCCACCACATCCGCCGCTGCCGCTACTTCAATCACATCTTTAAACCCTAAGTTTATTAATCCAGTTTTAATTTGACCATAAGTAGCACTACCAAACTGACCTTGAACACTAGGCGCAACCATCGCGTATACTGACTTGTTTTTACTAATGGACTCAATAACTGGCACTATCCAAGAAGCATCTTCTATGGCACCAAAAGGACATGCTGATTGACATTGAGCACAGTTAATGCATTTCTCTTCATCAATAATGGCTAAGTTGTACTGATCCATACTAATGGCATCTACAGGACAGGATGTCACACATGGACGATGCGTTTCTACAATTGCATGAAAAGGACATTTTGAAACACACAAGCCACACTCTTTACACTTGTCATAGTTAATAATTGCTCTTTTTTCTCCCATGGAAATCGCATCAAAACGACATGTCTTCATGCAACTTTTAGCCATGCATTTACGACAGTTATCGGTAATTTGAATCTTTCGAATACTACAACCATCACAAGCTGCTTCGATAACTTTAACTACTTGTGTTGCTTTTGAACATTTCTTTCCTGTTTTAACTGGGTCTTTCCCCATCGCTAACCTTGTTCTCTGACGAAGTATTTCCCTTTCTTTATACACACAACAACGAAAGTCAGCTTTCGGTGTTGGAATTAATTTATGGGCAATATCATCTTCAATATTACTATCGATGCTTTCACTATAGCTACGATGGGCAACTTCCACTAACACATCAAATTTTAACTGTCTTGCTTCATGATCAAACAATCCCATGGTATTCACTCTCTCTTCTCGTTATTTTTTTCACAATCTATTTATACCATACTACCTACTCGCTTTCAAGAGATTGTTGTGTGATAAGGCTTACATATTTTCATCCAACAAAAAAGCCTAGTTTGATCTAGGCTTCTTCTCTTATATTCTTTCTTTTGGTGTGTAATAGGTATGCAACAGTTCATGTGCTTTTGGACTGTTTGGACTACCTAGAAAATCTTTGTACAACTGCTTAATAGCAGGGTTTTCATGAGATTTACGAATACGGTGATTCTTGTCTTCTTGATAAATCGCCATTTGACGTTTTTTAAGTATCTCAACATCCCCATGATGATAGGGTTGACCACCACCACCAATACAACCACCCGGACATGCCATAATTTCAATAGCATCAAATTGACTAATACCTTTTTGGATGTTTTCTAAAAGCACACGTGCATTTCCAAGACCATGAGCAATACCAATTCTTAGTTGTTTATCACCAATGTCAATGGTTGCACTACGTACGCCATCAAAGCCACGTAGTTGAGTAAAATCAACTTTTTCTAGTGGTTTTTTTGTAATCCATTCATACGCTGTACGTGCTGCAGCTTCAATAACACCACCAGTTGTACCAAAGATAACCGAAGCTCCTGTACTTTCTCCCATCATATCATCAAATGGTTCTTCATTTAAATTTTTAAAATCAATTCCTGCTTCATGCAACATATGACCAAGTTCACGAGTCGTAATAACGATATCAACATTTTGTTGATCATCTTTTGTAAGCTCTGGTCTAGCAGCCTCAGCTTTTTTGGCTAAACATGGCATAACCGATACAACGACGATATCTTTTGGATCGATGTTTGCTTTTTTAGCATAATATGTTTTAGCAATCGCCCCAAACATGATTTGTGGTGATTTGCATGTGGAAGGAATATCTAGTAAATCTGGAAACTGATGTTCGAAAAATTTAACCCATGCAGGACAACAACTTGTTAGCATTGGTAAGGTACCATTGTTTTCAATACGATGAATTAACTCTGCAGCTTCTTCCATAATCGTTAAGTCAGCCGCAAAATCAGTATCAAACACACGATCAAACTCTAATGCACGAAGTGCACTAACAAGTTTTCCTGTGCTTATGGTTCCTGGAGCCATATCAAACATTTCTCCAATAGCAACACGTACTGCCGGTGCTACTTGTACAATAACATGTTTGTTTGGATTGTTTAATGCATGCCACACTTTGTTGGTGTTGTTTACCTCGGTTAAAGCACCAGTAGGACAAACTGCCACACATTGACCACAATAGGTACAAGCTGTGTTAATCATATCCATGTTAAAAGCTGGACTTACAACCACATCAAACCCTCTATTTACAGCTGATAAAACACCACAAGTTTGAACTTCATTACACATGGTTTCACAACGACGACACATCACACATTTATTTGGATCTTTAATCAACGCAAGTGATGACTCATCTTTAGGATAATTCATCATTTCACCTTGATAATGAATTTCACGTATATTTAAATGATTAGCGATGGTTTGTAATTCACAATCCAAGTTTTTAGCACACGTTAAACAATCCTTTGGATGATTCGATAACAACAGCTCCACATTTGCTCTTCGAGCAGAAATAGCCTTAATGGAGTCTGTTTTAATTACCATGCCTTCAACGCATTCTTGAGCACATGAAGGCACAAGCGTGTTTCTTCCTTCAACCTCTACCACACAAACACGACATGTGGCTTGTTTATTTACAATCCCAAAGTCTTCTAGCTTTAAATGACATAGTGTTGGAATTTTTATGTTCAACATTTTTGCAGCATCCAAAATCGTCGATTTTTCTGGGACAGAAAGCTTTTTGTTGTTTATTGTTATATTGATCATTTTCATACTTCTATCCTCCTTATGGTCGAATCACGGCATCAAATTTACAAGCGTCATAACATGCTCCACAACTAATGCACTTGCTTTGATCTATGATGTGTAACTCTTTTGGCTTGCCAGCAATACAAGATACAGGACACACTCTTGCACATGCAGTACATCCAATACACTTTTTTTCATCAATACTATACTTTAATAATGCCTTACATGATTTTGCCGGACAACTTTTATCCACGATATGAGCAATGTACTCATCATAGAAATAATGAAGCGTACTTAACACAGGATTTGGTGCTGTTTGCCCTAATCCACACAAAGCTGTATTTTTTATAACATTACCAAGAGTTTCAAGTTTGTTTATGTCATCCATATCACCATCACCACTTGTGATTTTATCTAAAATTTCATACATCCGTTTTGTTCCTAAGCGACATGGCGTACACTTACCACATGATTCTTCTTGAGTAAACTCCAAGTAAAACTTTGCGATATTTACCATACAATCATCTTCATCCATGACAATCATACCACCTGACCCCATCATTGAACCGATGTTAGCCAAGGACTCATAATCTATTGGTGTATCTAAATCCTCAACTGTAATAACTCCTCCTGAAGGACCACCTGTTTGTACAGCTTTGAATTTTTTATTGTTAACAATACCACCACCAATTTCATAAATAATCTCTTTTAATGTAATACCCATAGGCACTTCAATAAGTCCTACTTTGTTTACTTTTCCAGCAAGAGCAAATACTTTTGTTCCCTTAGAGGTTTCAGTACCAATGGATGAAAACCATGGAGCACCTAAATTAATAATGGCTGGCACATTTGCAAAGGTTTCCACATTATTAACAGATGTTGGTTTATCTAAGTACCCTTTTACTGATGGAAATGGTGGTTTACTAGTTGGTTCTCCACGATGGCCCTCACAAGAGTGGATGAGTGCTGTTTCTTCTCCACAAACAAAAGCACCGGCTCCAAGTTTCAACTCAATATTAAAATTAAAAGGTGTATCAAATATTTCTTTTCCTAATAAACCAAATGATTTTGCTTGAGCAATTGCATGTTCTAATCGCGAGATAGCTAAAGGATATTCAGCGCGAATATAAATGATGCCTTGTTGAGCACCTATCGCATATCCAGCAATTGCCATTGCTTCAATAACAGAATGAGGATCACCTTCTAAAATAGAACGATCCATAAATGCTCCTGGATCACCTTCATCCGCATTACAAATAATGTACTTTTCATCCGAAACACTTTGTCGTGTCAATTGCCATTTTAAGCCAGTTAAAAAACCTCCACCACCACGACCTTTTAAACCACTCTCTTTGACAATATCAATGACTTCATCTGGAGTGTGATTTAGTAGTACTTTCGCCAATGCTTGATAACCATCAAAAGCAATATACTCATGAATGTTTAATGGATTAATAAAACCGCAATTGCGCAAAGCAATGCGTACTTGTTTGCTTTTTACACTCATGGTTGACCTCCACTTAAGGTGCGATCAAATTCCATATCCATAACATGACTTTTGACAACTTTATTTGCCATAATATGATCTTCAATAATTTGATGAGCAATCGTTGCATTGACTTTGCCATAAATGGTTGGTTCTTTTTTCCGTAAACATACGACTACTGTAGGTTCACTATGACAATACCCCATACAACCTACTGGAATGACCTTAATATCAGGGTTGTTTAGACTAGCAACTTCTTTGGACAATGTATCGAAAACCTCTTGTGCACCTGCCGCAATACCACAAGTAGCCATACCGACAAGGATATCAATTCGTTCACTTTTACCTTTGTTGGTAGATCGTCTTCTAACACGATCAGCGTAATTGTTTTTAATGACTTCTAAGTCTTTTTTGCTTTTAATAATCATCGTTGACCTCCTGGAGTGTTACGATATTTAGTTACAATATCATCCATGTCATTAGCGGTTAAATTACCCAATATCTTATCATCCACCATAATGACAGGAGCTAAACCACAAGCACCAATACAACGAACTTCTTTCAATGAGAATTTTCCATCCGTTGTTGTTTGATTAGAATCAATTGCTAAAATGTCTTTTAGTTTATCTTTAATGTCACCTACACCTTTAACAAAACATGCTGTACCCATGCATATGCTAATGGTGTGTTCTCCTTTTGGAGTTTGACTAAAGAAAGAATAAAAGCTAACTACCCCATAAACTTTGGCAGCTGGTACATCTAGTTTGCGAGAAACATACAATTGAAGCTCTTTAGGTAAGTAACCAAAAAGCTTCTGTGCTCTATGAAGCACTGGAATGATTGCATGCTCTTTTGATGGCATGCTCGCAATAAAAGAATCTAGTAGAATAAACTTCTCTGCGATATGCTCTAAGTTTTGCATACCCTTTTCATGCAAGGAAACATCCATAAAAACACCTCTTTTTTTTTCATTATTTTTTTGTTAGTTATTTATTTCACAATATTCTCTGTTTTCATTATAAACTCATTTACACATGAGTGCAATAAAAAAACGGGGTATTTCCCCGATTATGTGTACTTATCTTTTAATTTTGTCACAACAAACCCAACTAGTGCATCAAAAAGTAAACCAAGCACAATAATCCATATTGTCCATGCAAATAGTTGTGTGGAGTTAAGGGTAAGTTTACTAATGAGCATCTCTTTTCCAATACCAATGGATGGTTGTCCTAATACCTCTGCCATGATCGCAACCTTAAAACCTAGATTAATTGCGACACTAATATTATTTAACACAAACGGCAACATCGATGGTATATACACTTTAACTAATTTATTAAAAGGTGTTTCAGAGTAGAGCATTAATACATCATGCAAGGATTTTCTTAAAGAAGCAATGCCATCGATGGTCGAAGTATAAAACATAGGAAACAAGATGAGAAAGACAATGATAATAATACTTATATGTGTGTTAAACCATAGTAACACAACAATCATATACGATATATTTGGAATCGTTTTTATCATCGTAACTATCGGACTTAAAAAGTCTTTCGCGTCTTTTTTGATACAACTTAGTACTCCAAGCAAAACCCCAACAAGCAACGACATACTAAAGGCAATCACTAAACGCAAAAGCGTTACACTAATGCTCATATAAAAGGTACTCGACATGACTTGATTAGACATGTAAGTAAGTACACCAAACATATTAGGTACAATCATGTCATTATCAAAAACAATGGATAATCCTACCCATATGAGTAATATGACACTAATGGATAACCCTTTGATTATGTTGGATCGATTCATTGAAGTAACATGTCCTTGTTAATTTCAAAATCAAACAGCTTCATTAATGCTTCAATTTCATCGTAAACATCAATAGCTCTGCTTATGTTTATGTTTAAACCATCGTAAGCTAAGGATACTATTTCTACAGGAGGTAAGCCAAGTGTATCCGTGTTTACCGCTTTTAAATCGTCCACTAAACGTTGATTGTCTTGTTTAAGTGTTTGCGTATAACTAGCAATATTATTAACAAACTGATCAACTTGTTGTTTATTGTTTTCGTAGTTTTCTTTCTTTACAAACAAAGCTGCTTGAGGATAATTATCAAAGCCACTTTTTTCTTTATAGGCTTGTTGAATATCCAACACTACTTCAAAATTTTCATTGTTTTTTAAGCTAGCACTAACAAGAGGTTCTGCTAAAAGTGCAGCGTTATGTTTTCCACTAATTAATTGTGCAAGTGAGTCATTAACCGATGGATAAAATTCTCGATTAACTTCATCATCCAACACATAACTCGTCATCAGATCTACAACACTGTCTTTTCCAAACATGGCAATCGTATCATTTTCTTTATCATAGGTTTCTTTGTTTGCGACAACATACAAATTCCCCCAAGTGACAATTGCAAGTAAACGAAAATCAGTTTGATTATTCTTGATTAATGTTAAACCTAGATTAATAGGAGCAATAATCCCGTCATACTCTGAAGAAGGACTGACAAAAGCACTTATTAAATGATCACTTCCACTAACAAGGGTGATTTCATGTTCGTCATTTTTTATAGTTTCTACAAACGCAATTGACGGAGCTCCAAAAGGACTTATTAGTGAGAACCGTTCATTGTTGTTTGTTGGTGTTGTACACCCTACTAAACTAATTACTATAATTAAGAGAACTAGCTTTTTCATAAAACCTCCACTTGTTATTAATTTAACAAATACAAGTTTATTCTATCATACTTTCATAAAAATAAAAGCTCGTTTTTCTAATCTAATGATTTAATTTACTTATGCTTTTATCCGTGGAGAACTGTGAAAAGCTCATTAAAACTAACACTTGATCATAGTTGTTTTCTTTAATTAACTCTACTACACTACCATTAAAGTTGCGTAAGTCCACAACATCAATTTCATCATGGTGATTAATTAAAAAAGGTATCACACTATTCGCATAGGAATCTTTAATAACCAAGATTTTTGATGGTATTTCTACTTGTGAAACAATCACTTTTGAAAATCCAATATTGCCATGCATAAATGCAGCGTATTTATCCTTTTGTTGGAGCATGGATTGATTAATTAAAGAATCTGTTTGTTTGTTATCAAAAACATACGCATCAATAGTAGGATCTATATAGGCAAAGACATCCTCTGTTGGATTTAAAATGCGTGCTTTATTAAAGGTACTACCTAAAAAATGGTTTATTGAAATTGCATTAAAGTCTTCAAAAGGTATCGATTTTTCTCCCCATTGTTCTACTATTTTTTGATAAGCGACATGCGCTCCTTCTAGTGTCCAATGATGATCGTTTCGATACACAAGTGATGAGTAATCTAACGTAGGATCATACAAATCAATCATCGGCCAATTTTTTGTGTTGTCATTTAGCCACTGGAGTTGATCAAAATAAGGTGCATGTTTTGGCATGTTTTGATGCAATGTCATATATGAGCTCATACTTAATGCAATCGATACGTTTTGATTATTCATTTTCTCTAAAAAATCTTCTATTGCTTGTTTATTAATGGCTAGTTGCTCATCTTGATGAATCACTTTCTCAAATAAAAAACCATCATAGCCAATATACACTCCATTACTCTCACTCTTTTGTAGCATCATTTCCGCCCATGCTTTTAGTGTTATCCAACTGTCTCTTTTAAAAAACTGATCATTCACATACTCTTCATAAGCCATTGAATATTTATTAGAGACAACACTAAAAAAAGATAGTGGTGGTCTTGTTGTTAGATATCGATTTTCAAAAGCAGAATATACTTTTACTGGCATAAGCAAATCCATGATGACTATAATCATAATCAGGCTACTAACACCAATAGTTGCAATAAATTTTTTCATGTTACCCTCTTAAAATCTAAAGTATAAAAATGGATTATATGTAGAATCAACTAAATAAGCGACACTAACAATAAAGCCAACAACATACAACAGTTCTAGAGCATAAGAATGCTCGAACCTATTAACAACCTTTTTAATGATAGGCGTGGAAAAAATAAGTCCACAAAGTAGAATAATTCCATAATTTCTAAAGTAATACATCCATTCTGACCCTTGTTGATAAGAAAACATAACTTGTATAAAGTTTGTTAGTTGTGTTATATCATCAATGGCAAAGATAGCCCATCCAATTAAAATAAAAAAGACAAAGTAAACACGCGCTATAATCGAATGTTTATTAAGAAAATCATTAAAAAATAGTTTCTCTAGTGTTAACAGTACAAAGAAATATAAACCCCAAAGGATAAAATTATAATTCGCTCCATGCCAAAAGCCAGTTAAAAACCACACGATAAGTAAATTAAGCATTTGACGAGGTTTGCCTTTTCTATTTCCACCTAGTGGTATATACACATATTCTTTAAACCATGCACCAAGTGTCATATGCCAACGACTCCAAAATTCACTCATGCTTTTTGAGATGTAAGGAAAATTAAAGTTTTGTTCAAAATCAAAACCAAGGATTTTACCAAGTCCAATAGCCATTAGTGAATAACCTGAAAAATCAAAGTATATTTGTAAAGCAAACGCAACTAAACCTAACCAAGCTGTGATGGTTGACATCGATTGTAAAAGTTGTATTTCATCCCACAACATTCCGATGTTGTTGGCCAAAAGAACTTTTAAAAACAAACCCAACAAAAAGATTTTTGTTCCGGTAACTACATTATCACTATTGATCATTCGATGCTTCAATTGATGGGAAATAGTGCGATACTTAATGATTGGTCCTGCAATTAACTGCGGAAACAAGCAAACATACGCACCAAAATCAATGATGTTTTTATCCGCTTTGATTTTGTTGCGATACACATCAATGGTATAAGACATCGTTTGAAACGTATAAAAGCTAATACCAAGAGGTAAGGTTACTTGTATAGGTGTTAACGTGCTTTGAAACAACATGTTTATATTAGTAATAAAAAAGTTCGTATACTTAAAAAAGAACAACATGCCTAAATTAAAGAATATCGAAATGTAAAGAAAGACTTTTGTTTTCTTTGGTTGATTTCGATATTTTTCAATACTGTTGGACATCGTATAATCAACGATGATGGAAGCAATCATGATAAAAATATAGCGCACTTCTCCCCAAGCATAAAAAAACAAACTACTAATAAGTAAAACTAAGTTTTGATGCTTTTTGGGTGTACAAAAAAGTAAGAGAAAAACAACAGGAATAAATCGAAAGATAAATAGATTACTACTAAAAACCATTGTTTTTCTCTCCTAACTCTAACCTAACAGCGATTCTATTGCATCCACGCCAATTGAAACTTGCTCTTGAGCAAACTCAAGTGCTTCTTCTTCACTCACTTCAGTTCTTTCATCAAATGCACCAAGCACTAAAAAGAAAACAGCATTACCTTTAACAACAATTTGTGATGCTTTAACTCGTGCCATGTTCATTGGATATTGAAATGATTCATTAATCAAATAATCTTGATATGCTTCTACATCAGCAACTACGTCATCAACTTTGCCATCTTTTGCTAGAAGTGCAAACATCATGTCCGTAGACAGACTCATCATAGGTCCTTCTACAATAAAGTATTCAAGATTATCAGTATCAATTTGATACACATCTTTGATCATTTCTGCTTCAATTTCAACTTCTGGTCCATAGTCATCACCATAAGCTTCTTTAATGGCATTAACTACCTCATCCATTTTCTCACTATCAATGACTTGAGCCGATGCATTACAACCTGATAAGATCATTAGTGAAGCAATCACAACCACAATCAATTTCTTCATATTTTAATCCTTTCTTTGCTAGTAGCAAATTGATTGTAAGACAAGTTTTTGAAAGTGAAAATCATTTATGCATAAGATGCAAAAAAAGCATATGAGATGCAACATTTTCAAATGAGTTTAATGCTGTTGATGATTGTCCGTTATCCTACTGTGAGCTTCACGTTTTATAACTAGTTTGATGCGACAAAAAACCAAAATTTTGTAATTTTGGTTTGTTCAAGTTTTGAATAATTTGATACCCATGTTCGTTGTGAGTAACAAGCTACTATACGTTTTATTTTTCTTGTTTAGTTTTTGCTAAATAGTGTTTATTAACTTTCGCTATAACTAAAGCCACAATAAATGAAGCAATAAATACAATAAGTGTTCCACCGATATCATTTAGTAAATTCGGATCAAACACCAACACAAAGGCTAGTGCTAGCATGATGATGCCACCAACTAATTTTAAGAAACGACCATGTTTTTCTTCTAACTTTGATGCTTTTAATGTGAATACGACCGTTAAAAAGATAACAACCTCATCCAATAAATAGACAATCATATACAGTAAGAATAACAACACAAAGGTGCCAGTATCAAGATTATGAGTGGATATAATGGATGACCAAACCATGGGAAACCCTGCAGTACATGGAAGTTCGACCAATGTTATTCCAAATCCCATTAGTGCTGCCCCACTCACCATTTGCCAAGTGCTCAACTCTTCTTTTCTTAAGTGACGTGCTTGACGATAAATTTTCGGTTTAAATTTATCAGGGATACTAAATGAAAATCCTTTTTTAAAGTAAAAGAAATCTTTAATGTTAACTAATGCAAACACAATAGCAACACTAGCTACACCAACACGAATCCATAGCAAATACGTAACATAGGACAAAAAGTTAATAAGTCCTAAAATAAACAGCCCATACATTGCTGAAGTGACTAGTAAATAAGTAAATCCAACTATCATTATTCTTTTTCTTGATCGTGTCATAACAACCATACCAAGCAAGAAAGTTAACACCCATAAAGAACATGGATTAAACCCATCCACAAAGGCAATAATAAAGGTAGATAAAAACAATGGTAATGAGCCCACTTCAATTTCTTGACCAAACACATTAATAAACTCATTAGCAATTGGTGGTAACTGTATTAGGTTTGATGATGCAAAAACTGTTGCACCATCAGTTAAAAAATATACTAATGTCACTAAAACCCCGACACCAACAAAGGTTAATGCAATTTTTAGACGACTCATGGTCCCTCTCTTTCAACTACAAAGATTGTATTAACTGTATGATTTGATCAGCATTTAATACTTTCCCTGCAGACACCGGTTTATCGTTAATAACTAAACCTGGCGTTTTTAATATACCATATTTTGCATACATTTTGACATCCGTAATTTTCTCAACGGTGGCCTCAATGTTTAGTTTTTCTACAGCTTCTCTTGCACTTTGTTCTAGTTTTTTACAATTACTACAACCAGATCCTAAAATTTTAATATTCATAATTTGCTTCTCCTTTTTTCTATTTAAATATGTCAACGATTTCTTTTATAAGATTTTCGTTCACTCTATAATGCTTAAACACACCTTCTTTTCGCTCAAGTATTAGTCCACAGCCAACTAGTTTTTTTAGATGAAACGATAGAGTTGGTTGACTAATATCCAAATCAAGAACACGTAAAAAATCACAAGCACAAACTTCTCTTTGTCTAACACTTTGATAAATCTTAAAGCGAATAGGATCTCCTAATGCTTTAAAAACTTCCACAACTTGATCATTCATGTGCGCCTCCTTATAAAACTGCATTAAACACATATCCTATAAAGAGTATACCAAAGGATATGTAAACAACAAATAAAACTAACAGTTTTGTTTTTATAACATTTTTAAGTAGGATAATGGAAGGTACACTTAACGCTGTAACACTCATCATAAATGCAATGACCGTACCAACACCCACACCTTGTGCAATTAATGCGGAAGCAATAGGTAATGTCCCAAATAAACTAGCATACATAGGTAGTCCAATCACAACAGCCACAAGTGGTGAATACCACTTATCTTGACCTAATACTAAGGTTACCCACTCTTGCGGGATCCAGTTATGAATAGCGGCACCAATACCGACACCAACAATGACATACAACCATACTTTCTTAAAAATATCTTGAGCTTGGACTTTTGAAAACTCATGACGTTCTTTTGTGCTAAGTGTTTCTTCTTCTATAGAAACCATTGGACTATTGTACACAAACGATTCAACATAGTTTTCCATGTTACAACGTCCAATAATCCAACCACCAACAATGGCAAGCAACATTCCAGTTAGCACATAATAAATAGTTATATTAAACCCAAAGAAGCTAGCTATTAATAGCACTGATGCTATATCCACAAGTGGAGAACATATCAAAAATGAAAAAGTTACTCCGAGTGGCAACCCAGCATTGGTAAAACCAATAAAAATGGGGATGGATGAGCAAGAACAAAATGGTGTTAATATTCCAAAGAGTGCACCTAAGAAATTTCCAAACAATCCTTTTACATTTTGTAATAACTGCTTTGTTTTTTCTGGTGGAAAATAACTTTGCACAAAAGATATCATATACACCATCATAAACAACAACAAATAAATTTTAATCACATCATAAAAGAAGAAATGAACACTCGATCCAAGTCGTGTATCCATGGATAATTGCAACACATCTTCTACCAAGATTGCCATTAAATCATACAACCATTGCATTTTAAGTACTTGCGTATTTAACCATTCAACGATAAACATAAAGCGCCTCCAATACATCGATACATTTATATGTATCTATATATGCAAATCTATTATACATAACACATAGATGTTTATCAATATAATTTTATAAAATTATTGACATTAGTGCACTGTCAACTATAATGTTAGATGAGAATGTTACTAGGAGTTTTATCATGACATTAAGAAAATTACTACAAGCCAACAAAAAACAGTTCCTCTTTTATATGATTGGAGCCTTTTTAACTACCGTTAGTGGCATTTTTATGACCCTTGCCTTATCTAATGCCTTTGGTATTATTGAAGAAACAGAAACACAACGAGTGTACACTCGCATACTGTTTGTTGTTATTTTTGCTTTTACACCAATTTTTACTCAAATCCTTTCACGGTTTTTGCGGATTGGGTTTATGCGTGACATTTTAATTCAAGTTAGAACATTAGCCTATGAAAAGCTAATGAGTCACAACTACGAAAGCTTTAAAAAGAAATCCAAAGAAAATTATATGTCGATGCTAATTTCAGATATCAACTTATTTGAAAGAGATTTCTTTTTATCGCTTTTAAACATCATTTACTCCTTTGGTACATTTATCATTGGCTTTTTTATCCTTTTATTTATACAACCAACCGTTGCTTTTTCTACTTTCGGTGCAACTTTGCTTTTGTTTATTGTTACTAAAAGCTTTGAGCCAGTCGCAAGAAAAGCAAAAAGACAAACACAAGATGCCAACGCTAATTACAACACACAGCTAACAAACATCTTAAACGGATTAGAAGTAATTACACTATATCAAGCAAGCGAATATTTTAAACGACCTTTTGAATCCATTGTGATCGTACTAGAACAGATTAAGAAAAGGGCTTTCCGTATTGATGAGTTTCAATCCAACTTAAACCAGTGGATTGCTTCTTCTTATCAAATCATTGTTTATGTTTATGCTACGTACTTATATATTTTAGATCAAATCACACTAACATCTTTAATTATCGTCTTTAACTTAGTTGGTCAACTTATTTGGAGCATGATTAGTGGTTTTAGTTTTATTAATCGATTCAAAACTTCTTCTGATATCTTTGATCGTATTACTACAAAGGAAAATACCATTGATGGAAAACATCCAATGTCCTTTAACCATGGATACTCTGTTTCAAATTTAAGCTTTGCTTATGATCAAAAATTAGTATTAAAAGACATGTCTTTTACTATAAAACCAAAAGAAAAAGTGTTAATTATTGGTCCTTCTGGTGCTGGTAAAACAACATTACTAAGTATACTTACAAAAGATATCTCTTCTTATCAAGGAAGTGTAACTATCGATGATGTGCAAATAAACGATATTGAATACAATAATTTCTTACAACATTGTGGCTATATTCGTCAACATCATTTCATTTTCAACGATTCCATAAAAAACAACATCATTTTAAATCAACCTTATGATCAACATAAACTTGAGAACATTTTAAAGAACGTGGATTTGCTCGATTGGATTAACACATTGCCTGAACGCTTCGATCATATTTTACAAGAAGACGGAGCCAACATATCTGGTGGTCAAAGACAACGTCTTTCTATTGCCCGAGAGCTTTATCATAACAAGCAAATACTTTTTGTGGATGAGCCTTCCGCAAGCTTAGATGACGCAACTTCTCAAAAGATATATGACGCCCTCTTTAACTTAGATCAAACTATTGTTTGTGTTTCTCATCGTCATATTGATTACTTAAAACAACAAGTCGATCAAGTAATTGAATGTGTCCCTTTAGGAGCTAAATCATGAAAAAACTAACATTTGGTCACAAAGGTTGGCTAGCTATTAATATCCTTCAATCAGCCATAGGAGCCGCTTTAAGTGGGATTAGTATCTATTTGTTGCGATATATAACTGACTATGGTTTAAATCGTCAACTTGATGATATGCTACGCATTGCTCAGTGGATGGCTGTTATCATTTTTGTACGTCTATTTATTTCACTTTTTTCAACACTCCTTCGTAGTGCTTACATTGAAAAAAGCTTGTTATTAATGAAAACAACATACATTCACGGGCTACTAAAGCAAGATATTACGCAACTTCAAAAAGAGAAAACAAACACTTATCGTTCTAATTTAACGAATGATTTTGATAATTATGAACGTAAATTTTTGATTAATACATTAGAAATGATGGACATGGTGCTTTCATTTACCATGGCTGTTATTCTGATTGCGACCATTAGTTTATCATTGGTATTAGTAGCGTTTGGGTTGCTTATTGTGTTTGTGATTCTTACTAACTTTACAAGTAAACCAGTACAGAAAACGGAAGCTAAAAAATCAAAATCATTATCAGAGTATACGGATTATGTTCAAGAAACACTTAATGGCTTTGAAATCATTAAACAACATCAACTTCAAGTCACTCGATTTAAACGTTTTATTCAAATGGCAACCAACGTACAAAAAGACAACTACAAGGTTGATGTTAAAACGACACAAGTTGAAGCGATCAACCAGTTTATTCAAACACTTGTGCTATTTTCAATCGTTGTCTTTGGTATATTGTTTGCTAAAGCAAACGATGTTAGTTTAGGTAGTATTATTGTCGTGGCATCAAGCTTTGGTAATGTCATGTGGCCACTTCAACGTTTCTCACCTGTTATTACAGAAATGAAAGGTATTGTAAAGATCTTAGACAATTTTGACAACAACCTTCAACGACCAATCATTGATCGTCATGTGTCATTATCTTCGTTTAATCAATTGACATTTAATCAAACCAACTTAGGTTATATTGAAGATGACTTTGATATTTTATCAGATGTAAATCTAACCATTGATAAAGGGCAAAAAATACTTATCGTAGGATCTTCAGGTGCTGGTAAATCGACAATCTTAAAAACCATACGACAATCGATTCAACCAAAAGCAGGTGTAGTTAGCGTCAATAACTATAACATTTACGACATCATTCCTATTGATTATTACTCGCTTTTTTCTACAGTCGATCAGATTGGATTCATCTTTAATGGAAGTATTGTTGAAAACATAACACTGTATCAACCAATGGATCATCAAAAAGTCAAAGATGCTTTACATCGTGTTGGCTTATCTAGCTTTGATCTAGATATGCAATTAGTTAACAATGGTTCAAATATTTCCGGCGGTCAACGAGCAAGGCTTATGTTAGCTCGGGCACTAGTGTTAAATAGTGACGTTATTTTATGTGATGAAATCTTTGCAAGTTTGGATTTATCCATCGCAAGTTCGATTGAAAAAGACATGCTTTCTTTAGATAAAACAATCATTAATGTTAGCCATATTGTCTTTAAAGATCACTTACAATATTACGATAAGATTTACATTGTTGATGATGCCACACTCATTCTAACTAACAATCACCAACAAGTACTCGAGCGTATGAGTCTAAGCGAACAAGGTAGTGCAGAAATTCAAATAGCATAAAAGGGCATATCGCCCTTTTTTACTTACTCATTAAATGATGTAAATGTTGTCGTATACTATCTGGCATGTCTTTTTGCTTCATAGCAGCGATTTCTTCAAAAGTGTACCCCTGTTTTAGCATATGCTCTACTAACACCCATCCTACATAATACGCTTCTCGTTCACACCCTGTACTACCATGACCCATTGTAAACTGAAACACTTTCTCATAGGATGTTTCTTCTTAAACAGGAAGTAAACCTCGTATTATTTCTTTAGCTTGTTTTTTACAATCTACCAACCACCCTTTTTTATGTTCCACATAATCCTCAATTGGATAATTAGGTGCTAGATGTTTACTACCATGCATGGCTAGACCTTCTTGAACAATAACGGTTGCAAGTGAGCGTTCCCATTCTACAGCTAGTTCTGCTGTCTTAGCATGAACAATATGAGTTAGTTCATGCGTAAACATAATATCTTCCTTGCTATCTTCAACAGGCATGCATAACGCAACTTTTTTATCGTTGATTGGCGCAACAAACGGGTTATGATCAAAAGCACCGACAAAGTAAACCAAAACGATATCTAAATCTTGATCGTACTTTAATAAGTCGGTCACTTTCTTTAAATAATGTTTTGCTTTTTCTACATTTGGTTTCCATTTACTCAGTTCATCAATAATGCTTGGATACATATGCCAAGCATTCTTCAATAATTCTTGTGCCATTTTTTCATCTTGTTCACCCGGAGGCACTGCCGCAAAATTATAATGTTCTTTCCATAGGTCCCAAACTCGATGTTCATCGCAGTCTTTCGCTAATTGATAAAACGTTAAAAACTTCTCTACATGATTGACTACCTTGATTTCAATTTGACTCATAAACTTCCTTTCGTTTTGTTTAATACGTACTTTCTAAAATAATCTTGTTACTACGATGCTATCCAACATTGTTAGGATACTTTGCTTAACTAAATTGGACATTCAGTGATTTCAAAAGCTATAGATCACTACATGTTTTATCATACCCTAGCAGTTCATTTTGTATATCTATAAAATAAGTGTAAATTCATCACTAACCATTAGTATACGCAAACAGTATTCATTGTTAAAAGTTGATGTTTATAATGCAAGTAAGAACATTCGTTAATTATTAACTACAAATAGAAAGTATTACTAGCAGCTTTAGTCATAAGAATAAGAAATGGAGAGGCCACGATGACATTATTAATGAACTATAATGATCCCCGTTTATTAGAAGTTGCTCAAAAGATTTTTATTGAGCAGTTTAAACGTGATCCAAAACTCGAAGTAGAAATGGATGATCGCAGAAAAAAACTAATGTATGATGATGTGTTGTACAACTTAAGTCATTTGCTTACGCAACTTATTATAATGATAAGAAAATCTTCAGAAACTATTCTGTTTGGATTTACGAGTTGTTATGCCATTTAATGAAAGATTTAGATAGAGATCGAATTAGCCAACAAATGAAGGATCATTATCAGATTATGGCTGAGATTATTCAAAGTGATTTAACAGAATATCTTTCTGAAAGAGAAATTAACGATACAATCACATGCCTTAAAGAAGGCATTGATGCTATTGAGAAGTCCGTCACTAATGTTGAATTTACATATCCTTTTAGAGAAGGGAAATATGCAGATATACGAGTGCAATATTTAAATGCACTACTTAAAAGCAACACCAAAGAAGCACATAGCATCATTGCTAATGCTCGTGTTGCTCATGTACCATTGGTGGATATTTACGAAGATATCTTAAGCAAAACCTTGCACGAAGTTGGAGAGCTTTGGCATAAAAACATCATCACAGTCGATCGAGAACATTACGCAACATCGGTGACACAAACGATTATGTCATCATTCTATGATGAAATATTTAGTCAACCAAGAAAAGATAAAGTTATGATTTCATGCGCTGTTGGTAGTGAACTACACGAAATTGGTGTTCGCATGTTATCCGATATTTTCGAATATCATGGATGGGATACGGTTTATTTAGGTGCAGCATTACCTAAAGATTCCATATTAAACTCAATTGAAGAACACAAACCTGATTTCATTGCCTTATCAGTGACTATGGTACCATACTTAAAAACATGTGAAGACATTGTTTATGCCATTCAATTACAGTTTCCAAGAGTAAAAATTGCAGTTGGTGGCCGAGCTTTTACATCAAGTGAACAACTTTGGAAGAAATGGAACGTCGATTTTTATGCGGATAATGGAAAAGCCTTGTTAGAATGGGCGAACAAAGTATTCATATTTGATGGAGAAAGCAATGACACATGAAATTACTCACTTTTTAATACAAACTGATCATGACTTAATAATCTCAAATGTATTTTTCTATTCTCCTGTATACTTAATATCACCTTATCAAGAGAGTCTTTTAGATATGTTTTCTGATGAGAATCAATCTAGTATTATTCACTTTAAAAACCAAGCTATCGAGAATCATCAAGTGTTGTTTTCAAGTGAACAGATGACACTTAGACATCCAAAGCAAGATATACACATGTGTGCTATTGCCTCTTCATCAACTATTTTGTTTTTTGGTGTAGATAAATTTGCTTTGTTTAGCGAAGCAGAAAACATTGAACCTAACTTTAAGATGATCATAAAACAGTACATGCAAGTCATACAACAATCTCAACATATGCTAACTAGTGATGATCAACATGTTATTCGTTTACAGTTTGAGCAAATTCAAAAGTTAAACAACCAATTCATCAACACACAGCGTCAATTAAAAAAAGCAAACATTCAATTAGAGAAAATGAATCAAGATTTAAGCAATCGTTTAGTTAAAGATGAATTAACTGGTCTTGTTAGCCGCTATCAATACCGAGATGAGATTAGAATGTTAATCAACAAACAACCCAATGATTATGGGGTTTTTGCCTTTATTGATTTAGATGATTTTAAGAACATCAATGATTCTCACGGCCATTTTGTTGGAGATCAATATTTAATTACTTTTGCCAATCGATTAAAGTCTTTAGCTTTCGAACATAAGATTTGTTTAAGAATTGCTGGTGATGAGTTTGGTTTATACATTCATCCTTACACTGACATTTCATCAAATAGCATTAAAGATATTTGGTTAGCCATTAAAAACACTACTAAAGATCCTATAGAAATCGATAGTTTTATGTTGTCGATACGTTGTAGTGTTGGAATGGCGATATACAATCACGATACAACAGACATTTATGACTTGATTGACTATGCAGATTTTGCCATGTATCAAGCAAAAAAAGCTGGAAAATTTTCATTTAAGTTATTTGATAAAGTAGCTTACCTAGAAAAACTAGCAGAACATCATGTCAACAAACTATAACAATCGCTCACCTTTGTTTTCCGTTGTCTTTTCTGCAATGATACTTGCACTAATCATTTCTATAGCAAGTGTTTTTCGTGGTAGCACAAGTATCGTAGCTATGGTATTAATTCCATGTGTGTTAACACTATCATTTGTGTATATTAATGTAAAAGATCAAATTCTACTTTCTGTTTTGTGTTTGTTATTAACGTTGCTTTTTATTTCAACACAAAGCGTATTTATGATGTTGTATGTTGTTTAGGGTTTATACTTACTAAACTAACACAATTGAACCATCCTTTTTCTTTGATTTTTTTGCTATTTTATATCATCTTAGTAATGTTAACTATTTTTGCTGGTTTAGTATTAACTCAATTGTTTTTTATGATTCCACTTCATCAAATCATGTTATCCATAACAAACAACTCTTATATTTTTTATGCCCTTATTGTATTTGGCGAGGCAGTTATTATTAGCAGCATCCACTGGATTGTCATTAAGCAAATCAAAAAACGACTTCGATTTTCACAAAAAGTAAACTAAATTACCTTAAATACTTTATCAATCAAGATATCCAATCGTAATAGATTGGTTTTTTTATGAAACTATATTGCGATTGATCGTGAGTCATCTTTTTGTGCGTTAACAGATTGGAAATTTCCTTTTAATCTCTTAGAATCTAGTACTAACTTTACTGATTTTAAACATGCAAAATGATAAGATAATATTAGCTAAAGTAGTGTACTGAAGTGTACTTTTTTATCCATCCAAATACGTAAATTATTACTGATAATGTAAAATAGAAAGGAATTTCTTCCAAATAATATTTCATTGGAAACAACAAAAAATGAAGAAAACGACACAACAAGAAATTGAACAGCTTATCGAGAAAAGACAAGCAAAAAACATCAATATAATCCAACAAGAACAATTAACCTTTGGACAAAGAGCATCTGATTTTATTGCGACTAAAGCAGGTAGTTAGGGTTTTATTATTACCTTCATGATTATTTTAGTTGTTTGGATAATTATCAATGGATGGGTTTTGATTTTGAAACCTTTTGATCCCTACCCTTTTATTTTATTAAATCTTATCTTATCATGCATAGCAGCTATTCAAGCTCCTATTATTATGATGTCTCAAAATCGACAAGAAGCAAAAGATCGTATTCGTAGTGAACAAGATTTCTTAATAGATCAAAAAGCAGAAGTCATTATCGAAGAAATATATGTTTTAATGGCACAACTCAACCAACAACAACAAGAAATTTTACGACACTTAAAGCAACCTTAAACATTTAAGTTACCATCATTTCTCACTTTTTTCTATGTCAACTTTGTATACTATTAGATAGTTTGTTTCTAAAACCAACATGTTGTTTTTGTTTTCTCTCATAAACTTTTACCACTCATTTTTATGCATTATACTACCGTTTCTGTAGCACTTGGTTGATTGGTAGAAGTTGTTTTTTTATGCATAAGTAAAGCACTCACAATTGCAGTAACTGGAATCGTAAACAAAATACCAAGACTACCTGCTAATGCTTGTAATACTTCTGATGCGATGTATTCAGAATGAATAAGTAAGTTCATCGGTCTACCATACACTAATAACAGCAATACCGTCGATAAAGAACCACCCATATACGCAAGTATTAAGGTGTTAGCCATCGTTCCCATAATGTCCTTACCAATGTGTTTAAATCTGACTTAATTAATGCGCCTGGCTTAATAGATGGTGCATTTTGAATGATTTCTTCTAAAGATGAAGAAATCGACATAGCCACATCCATTACAGCACTTAAAGAACCGATAATGATGCCCATAAAAAGTACTCCTTGTAAGTTAATTGGTACTTCATCTTGAATAAAAATCAAATAACTAAACTCTTCCGATACAACTCCTGACATACGCATCATCATCATAAAGAGCACTGCAATAATTGTTGCAATGAGCATACCACCAACACAGCCTAAGGTTGCAGAAACAGTTTTCTTACTTAATCCTCCAATTAATGCAAAACTAAGCGCTGTAATAAAAAAAGCAACAATTAATGTTAAAACGTATAAGTTACTTTGTGCTAAAATTGCTGGAATTAAAATATAAAACACAGCATATATAGTAAAACCTAATGATATTAAGGCGTTAACACCTTTCATCTTACCAAAAGCAATAATAAGCAGTACAAACAATCCAACTAACAACCAAATTTGGTTCGATCGTTGAAAACTTACAAGTTCATAATTGACAATATCATCCACCACATGACGATAAAGCATGATGTTATCACCAGCGGAAAGTGGGTACATTTCCACAAGCATTTGCTCGTTAAAGCCTTGATTGATCACAATCTCTCGATGTTGATAAGGTCCAGAAGATATAGTAGCTTTAAAACGAACTTCCTTAGCATTCATAGAAAAAGGACCTTCGTTATCTACTTCAGAAATAATCTCTGTAATTTGTGCTTTATGAAAGTCATTGTTGTTGTATTGTGTGTATGTTTGCACATCAACCATTTGAGATCGAAAATACATCGAACCAACAACACTGAGTGTTATCCCAACCAACAAAACTAACGCATAACTTACTACCTTTTTAGTATCCATTTTCAACACCACTACTATTTTAGCAAATTACACACATAAATAGTCAAAAAAAAACATATGTTTAGACATATGCTCCAGACTGTTGACAAATAAAGTCGACAGTCTTTTTTTTGTTTATGAAGAAAACAAGATTTGGTAAAATAGATGTAGGTGATAAACATGGCGGTAAATTTCAAAGATAGAAGTGAAATCATGGTGGTAAGTCCACTTAATGAATTAGTTCCTGATGATCATTTAGTAAGAAAGCTAGAT
>WPCH01029644.1_pt1 | contig 199178 bp, 197 predicted proteins | sample 5399881 | NCBI WGS metagenome assembly WPCH01 (sample SAMN12869468, study PRJNA574797) | sludge metagenome | isolation source: wastewater treatment of pH5 | place: China:Beijing | collected 2019-05-20 | reverse complement strand
TACTTTTTATTCGTTCATCAAGTACTCCATCAGCCTCCCATTGCTGATATGTATCCAGTACCTTTGGCACATCGATTCCAACCTTTCAGGGTTCAGTAAATTTATCAAAAACTGAAGTTATCCAAGGGTTGAATACTACATTTTTTTCTGCAAAAGAAAAGAAACTCCCATATTTGAGAGTTCCTATCTTCTAGGCCTTATTGAAAGCCAGTATTCCACGCTATTTGTAGTATATGCAATAAGTCAATTTTTGTCTACATGCCAGTGGCACAATGATTCACTAAAACCTTGATTTTCCTTGTTTTTAGCCCTATCACTTGATAACCACTTGCGGACTACTTGAACGATAGTTGTTGACTATTTGACAACCACTTGGCGTTACTGTTCACAAGTATTATCGGTGGAGCGCAGTGAATTTAGTAAAAGTTATTTAATGAGTATCGATTTCGAATTAAATGTTAATCCACGAAAAAAATCTGTTTCCAAAAAATATATATTCGTTATTGGATCAAATTCTAAATCTACTTCAAATACAAGTGTCACATTATATATTGCAATCTCATCAAGATTCATACCTATCCATGAATAGTCATCTATTGGTTTTAGGCTATCAAAATTTTTGATGTATCCAAAATATTCTGACACATCACTTTCAGAATGATCATTCTCAAGATAAAAATCATCATTATTATCGAGCTCTTTGTCATTTCCATCAAGTCTTTTGTCAATAACTAAATACAGCACGAGGTATTTTTTACCTTCTGGAGCATCAAGTGTAACAGTTTGAGTGTTCTTGTCAACAACAGTTACCTGGTTTATCAAACGGTATTCAGAGATTGAAATGAAATAAGTTCCGGTTTTGAAATCAAAGCTTTCTCCAACATTTACAAATTCATCAAGAGGTATACACTTTTGATAGTAAGCAAAAAGTGTATATTCCTGATTTGGAACACTTGAAACTAAGTATAAATCTCTGATTTTTTTTGACTTATCATCTTTAGTACTTGTCCAAAACAGAAATTCATAACCCTCTTTTGTGGGATACACATCTGGTATATCTGCGATATGACCAGGTTCAATACTAATGCTATTGATAGGTTCAGTGATATTTCCACCATTTAGATCAAAATTTACAGTATAAGGAGTCACATTTGGTCTCATAACTAGAAAAATATTTTTTTCCCATCTGACATATGAATCTATCGAGAGTACCATAGTTTTTGAACTTTGTAAAAATTCATCTGTTAGTTCAAATGATAAGTCAATAATGGTAGAATTACCAAAATTCGAGTCGGGATAGAATTCATCAAAATGATCTGATGCAAGTGGAATGGCTTTTTCACTGCTCGAAGAGTTCTCAATACTTCCTTGAATGTAGTCTGTTGCCAACCCAAGGGTTTCTTCAATAACATTGATTTCACCACCAATGGCTCCTGCAGCTATAGCTGAAAGGGTTGCACTAGCTAAGCTTTCAACAAACACAGCCATATTTGACTTGGCATCTTTGTCAACAAGTTTAAGATTAAACATACTCGGTTTTATTACTTGGTGTTTAGAATTTCCATCTGCGTTCCACTGTTCGATTCGAACTTGAAGATTTAGTGTGTAAACACCTTCTGTTTCCATCACATTGATACCAACACATTTGATGTATATCTCTCCTGCAAAAGTAACTTCTTCATATAGGTATACATTTTCATCTATATCAATGACTTCTGCATGATCTCCACTTGGGAATAAGAACGAAATACCAGCACCAACAATGATTAGTGATAATATGCAACCTAATACAATTCGTACTACAGTAGACGGTCTATACGTTGTTTTATCATGAAATCTTGCAAGTTTTTCTAATATACTCATTTAATGTCCTCTTTCACTCATAAATCAATCAAATATTCATTTCTGATATTTTTGGAGATAGAAATTTTCTATTGTGTTTATTTCGATTTCAGATAAGGAGTATATTTGATAAACCAATTCATTAATTTTACTCTCAAATAATTCAATTTCATTTTTAGAAATCTTGGGATTATGGATAATATTTTCAACAAGCTGAATCATTAAATTTTGCTGTTCTATTGTTCCTACAACCAGAGGTATTTGCTCAAGTGGTGTTCCAGACATTGCTAAATTCTCACCCTTGCGCTTCCCGCGTTTGTATAACCACATGTACACGAGTTTAGAATTTAAAATGCCTAAAAGATATTTAAGATTTATCTCTATATCTTCTTTTTTTGTAATAAAAAATACTCCACCTTGAGATCCCCCATTTGCAAACCAGCTAGAATTGTTGTAAGCAAAATCGTTATACTTTGAAATACTTCTAACAATTAACTTCTCACTTGTAAATATAGATTCATTTCTAGCACGATGCAACGAAAACCACTTTCTTTTCCCGTCAATAAATTCTGTTCTCGATTCCAATAAACTTCTGAACTTATTTAAATAAACCAAGAAATCAGAACTTGGTGGAATATTACCATCTGTATAGAGTAGTTCCAAGTCATTTTTTTCACTAGCAAACCACTTGTTAACATCGCTGGTCTTATAAAATGGTTTTATTAGTTTTTGTTGAGCACCTAGTTCTTCTAATTTTCCCTTTTGGAAAACAAAAATTCCATCACCTTTTTTTGCATCTATATTTGTAAACTTAGATTTATGACTTTCTGTAAAAACATCAGCTCCAGTAATTACTCCTTGATTTACCTTGACAAAATCGATAAGTTTGTTTGGTGTTGTTGAAATCTTCAATAATATGTCATCAATGTCAATATTTTTGCTTGCAAATCTAATATAAAAATCACCTGTATCTCTGTTTGTAAATAATCTTTTCTTATCTAGCCAGATGCTCGTACTGTGTTGACTTTTACCAAGTAAAAGGTTGTTTAATTCATGTCCTGATAAAGTTAATTTTTCTGTAGCAAAAATCTGATGTGTTTGATTATCACTGTATCTGTTTTTTCTCAAAATAGTAATCATATCATGTTGACCACGTGCAGATTCAAAGACAGTTATTTCATTGAAATTAATCAATTGAATAATACTTGTTTCATTATAGAGTACACTTCTAAGTTTTCTTGCTCCATCTGCTGTTGAATAATAGTTTGTTGTAATAAAAGTTAATATGCCGTTTTCTTCAAGTAACTCAATTCCCAAATGAAAGAAGAAATAGAAATAGTCCATTTTACCTAAATAGTATTTTTTCCCAAATGAAGTAGGTCTTACAATATCAAATAATTCTTTATGACCAGCTTCCCCAATATATGGAGGATTGCCAATAACAATATCAAAACCCTGTTTAACCCCAAACATATAATACTTGTTGAAAAAAGTTGCTGCTCTTCTATTCTTAAATGGGTCAAACGACCTCATTTGTTTAACCTTTGTACCTCCGGAATCTCTTGATTTGTGAATTGTATCTTCGTACAGTTTTTGAATTTCTAATTTTTTAGAATGGTTTGTTTCAGTAAAGTAATTGTCACGTATTTCGTGTAAAGTTTCTTCGATTATTAAGTCATCCATGGTGATTTCTTGAAGCATTGGAACTATGCTGTTTGCGCAAACAAATTTAAAATCAAGATTTGGTAAAGGCTTGACTTTATTAATATTAGTTTCATCCACAATCACTGATAGCCATGCTCTCAATCTGGATATTTCAACAGCCATAGGTTCAATATCTATCCCAAATATATTGTTTTTTAATATCTCAATCTTCTGATCATGTGTATCAAATTTCTTACCAACTAATCTTTCGTGAGTTTTAACCAATAACTGCATCATACCCATTGGAAAAGCACCTGATCCACATGCTGGATCTAATATTTTAAGTTTACAAAGGCTGTTAACTATTTTTGCATCGACATTATCTCCACCAACTATCAATAAATCACGCTTAAAATTGGTGTCAGCTTGTTCAACATCAAAATCACTAGTGTCAAGCAGCATATTTATTGCTTTTTTCTCGTTATCATTAGTGAATGAATTATATAGATACTCACGCAAACTTTCCTTGCACATATAACTAACTATTTCTCTTGGAGTGTAGAATGCTCCTTTTGCTTTTCGTGCTGTTTCTCCGGTCTCTGTTATCTGAGTAGCAAGTAAACTCTCAAATACTCTACCTAACATTTCCGGATCAATTGCAACTTGTTGATACTCATTTGTACTTTCATCTGTTGTGAAGTTGTACTTGTTAAGATGGTCATATAGTCTTTGGAAATAGCTCTCTGGAAATTCAATGATCTCTGAATACCAATCATTTTCATGTGCTTCAAATAATCCCCCGTTTAAATATGGAGTTATTTTATCTGATTCACGCTTATCGATTTCTGTATTTAAAGTGTGAAAGAAGAGTTTCTTTAATTGATTTTCATAATAATCTGTTGAATTGGTATATTTATCAGGAGAAAAATAATATTGATCGTGCTCATTAATAAACCCTTTCTTTCTTAAAAACCAAATGAAAAGTATTCTACCTATTAATCGCATTGAGAAAACTTTTACATTTTCTTTATCTCGCTTTAAAGACAAATAACCTATTAATTCATCGAATAAATCAGCAACTCCGCTATAAAAACTATTGTTGACAGTTGATACTGAGAAGGATTCCCAAAGTCTTTCATGGAAGGTAATAATGTTATCAAGCTTACCAATATCCACTAACTCGGATAATATGTCTATTTGGGTATTAGAAACTGTATCAGATAGTTCCAAAACACGAAGGTTTCCCAAATTTGTAATTACTATTAAAAGTGAATTTGCGCTAGGCTTCAAGAAAAAATCTATGCCAACTTTCAAATTAGCTGCTTGTTTTGTCTCTTCAGTATCCTCCCAATTTGGAGAAATATGCGCTGCTGCAGATACAATAGACTTGGTTGTATTATTACTTAACCAGAAAAACCGAGTTTCAAACATTGAAGATTTATCATAATGTACTAGTGCTACTTTTTTATTAATTCTTCGTGGATTATTTTGAAACCACTTTTCATGTCTCACATTTTTAAAATCAATAGTGTTTAATGCTATTTTTGCAACATCTTTTTCTATACTTGCTTTCGAATCCAATATTAATAGTATTTCATTAGCTATCGATAAAGCCGTACCCAAAGGCTTGTTTTTTAGTGAAATATTCTCATCTTTAAGTAACGAAACATCCCTGGATCTCCATGAAAGCTCATAAAGAAGAGAGTCAAGTCGATTCTTAAGAGTTTGTTTTTGATCTGTGGTTAGCATAAAATAACACATCCTTTATCTGATATTCTGCTAGTAAAGCAGTCTGTGTCTTGTCTCTCAATTTTCGAACAAAATCAAGAAATTTTTTTACTGTGTTTTCAGGTATTTCACCATAAGTTCTGCTGTTCTTCATTGCTTCGTTTATTATTTTCAAAACATCCTGTTTTTCTGTTATGTTATCAATGTTTTCTTCCAAATAACCAGGGACATAGTCAAAATTCTCATTGATTAATTCTTTTGACATTTTGTTGATAACATCTATTTTTTTAGAACCAAGGTTTAATCCAATACCCTTCTTTTTATGTTTATCGCTACTAAAAATATGTGATAATTCTCTAACTTGTAATCTGTCGACTGAAATTAAATCTGCTCTTCTTAGATTGTCTTGAGGAATAGTCCTAATAATTCTAAGTGCAGTTTTCTCATCTATGTATTCACCACTATAATCACCAACAGCTTTTATTCTAGAAAACGCAATCTCAGTTAATTTATTCCCAGTTACTGATTCTTTTCCCTCTATTCTAACCAGTCCGATTACTTGATTGGAAACTATTAAGCCTTTCTCAACTGCACTGGATGACAAATAGTTCCACTTACCAAGAGGGATTTTTCTTATACGATCAATTTCGTCTTGTTGATCTTTATTTATCTCCAAAAACTTTCTTAGTTCATAAAGAAACTCATCTGAACTGACACCATAGAAAATATCTTGATGCTTTTCTAGATTAAGTAAAGCTTCTGATGCTTTTTTAGAATCACTCGAATATACATTCAATAATTCTTGTTCATGTACTTTATGAGAGTCTTCTTCGATGTGTTCAATAGGGTTTGCATCACCTGTTTGAAGAATATCTTGGTCAGTACCTATTGTTCTACTAATTGTATCCACTTTTCTTTCAAGACGTCTTACAAGTTTCAAAAATGTTTCAAGATTATCTTCAGGCTTTGCATTTGCAATAAGTACTTCCTTGTACTCAGAGCCTAGTCGATTGATACGTCCATTTCTTTGTATCATTCTAACAGGATTCCAGTGTAAGTCAAAATTAACTAATATTCCTGCATCCTGTAGGTTTTGACCTTCTGACAATATATCAGTTGAAAATAAATAGTCGATTTCCAATTCTCCATTCTTAGGACGTCCGTTACTATCAGCATATTTTTTAGACTTTGGTGAAAACCTCTTTACTGTAATATCTGTTTCTCTGTTTCTACCTGATAAGAATGCACTTTTTGAATCGAAATCAGGAATAGAAACAACATGGCGAAGATTTTTACTCAAATACTCAATTGTATCAGCAAAAAATGAGAAAACTAATATCTTTCTCCCATGACCATTATTTGTATTTGACTCTGTATTAATAAATTCTGCCAACTTCAATAATTTTGAATTGCTAGTAGGTTCATCGACTATCTCTAGTAGATCAATTAGTGTATTAAGTATACTTAATTCCCTCTCGATATCTTTGATTAATTGAGGTATATCATACTTTTTGGGATCTGCTATTCTCTTTTCAACACCAAACTTCTTGACTTTTACTTCATCACCACTGTTAATTGCATTACTTAGTTCTTCTTGATATTTTTCGTAATCCTCAAATGCTTCTTCAATATCTTCATAATTCTGAAGTTGATTAATATCAGTAAAAGACAATAGATAGCCTTTATTAACTAACCAAAATTTAAACTGTGTAAGTCTATCTTTGTAATATTGTACACTCTTTTTCAAAGCATAGGCGCTTGATTCAAGTCTCTTCAACCATGTTACATGCAAAATATTATGAGAAGCTAGTTGCATTAAGATTTTAGTTTTGAAATCACCTTTTGTCATCGAGCTTATCTCAAATGGATTCTTTCCATAATACTGCTTTTGATATGAATCCACACGATATGGCATAAATCCTAACATTAGTACTATTGAGAATATGTTTGCAACCACATTATTTTCGAATTGATTTGTCATCAACTGATCATTTGCAGTGTATCCACTGTCTTTTAAAAATGGTAGGGCTGATTCGAAATCAGTTAAAAACTGCTTAATAAAATCTAGTGGATGTGATGTTCTTTGAGTGATATCTGTCAAAATATTCACGTCTAAGTGAATGGGGTCTATTCCTTCGAATACAGATTGTATCTGTGAATTAATTTTTTCTGATACTTTAAGTGAAACATGATGATCAAAACTATAACTTATTTGTCTAACTTCACTTTTTGGAAACTCTCTTTTGATACCATCAATTTTCGAATAAACACCACCTAATTCTTCAGCTCCTTGTCTAGTAGTTCTGACTAAGTAATGGCGCAATCCACTCCATATGCTTTCCAACAGGTTATTATCCCAGTTGAATTTTGCACCATGATTTTCTGCTCTTTTAATTCTACTTTGCACTTCAGCTAGCATTTCAAAAAAATCAAGCGGTCTAATTTTACCTTGAGCATCTTTGTAATCTACAGTGATTGATTTTAAACTCCCTTTTGAGGCTAATTGCATTTGTCTCGCAAAATCCATCAACGAGTTATTGATAGGGGTAGCTGTAAGCATTAGCACCTTAGATTTGAGATTGTTCATAAACCATTCAAGTAATTGCAAATATCTTGAACTGCCTGAATTCCTAAGGTTATGAGCTTCATCAATAACAAATAGATCCACATTAGCAAGCTTATCCCATTCTGAAACACGATCAATTTCATCCGGATCTTGCATTGATATTATTTTATAGTCACTATTTCTTAACCCTGATGTTGCTTCCACTAAACCAAATCTCTCATATAAATCGTCAACCCACTGTGATTTCAAACCGGCAGGTGTAATAATTACAATACGTCGATATTGCTCTTCATCAATGTAGTGTTTGATAACCGCTCCAGCAGTTATTGTTTTCCCAAGACCAACCGAGTCTGATAACATTGCAATACCCATTTTATTTAGCTTACTGATTAGTAGTTCTGCATTCCTCTTTTGAAAAGGATACAAAATGTCATCAGGATCTAATGGTAGATTTTTGGGTTTCTCTAATTCATCTGGAAAAACTTCCATCAATGTCTTAATATATACATCATAAGGTCCAAAAGTTAGACTACCCACAGGACTGTCTTGGATTAAATTAGAAAAATCACCAGTCCACACAACTGCTTCTGGATCATTCCACATTTCGTTGTACCAGTATAAATGCCCTATAGGGGATGTAATATTCTTAGGTTCGAGTTCAACTACAATTGATTCGTCCTCTATCACATTTAGTTCAGCATTAACTGATAAACCTGCATGTGTAAAATTTGATGAACCTACAATACCGACTGAATCATCATCACCAATTTGACCAAAAATATAAGCTTTAGCGTGTAGTCGTGGGTTACGATAAACCTTCACTTGAAGTACGCCTTTTTCAATCAAATCAATAACTTTTTTTGCGGTTGATCTAAGTTCTTCTACGTTACTAACAGAAGAATCTCTAACTAAATCAAACGCAAAATCATCATCAGGAAACTGATAAAGATTATTTACTATTTGTCTTCTATCTGCAATTGGCTCTTGGCCAATGAGTAATCGTATACTTTCATATCCCATAAGAGAATCAATTATTTCAGAAGTGCCAGCTAAATCCCAATAACCAGCTGCGATACTTATATGTTTATATTGAGGTGCAAAATCCTTGAGTACTTCGCTTAATTTTATTCGTTTGTTTTCAATCAGCTTAACATTCCGCATATAATAGCACCTCTTTGTCCATTCATATATATGAATATATTCAGAAAAATTGTTATTTCATAGAATATTTTACCATTTAAAGCAAGCAAAACAAAGGTAAACCTGAATAATAGCTTTAAATAGATGGACATATTATAATTTACTGTTGAACACTAGAAGTTATTCCATCGCTGCACTATGCGATTAATGAGTTGATATTCATAAGATCTGTTCACTTTATTTGTTGGCTGATACTTACTATTTTGCATCTTTAACTCTAGTAGATTCCTCATGTCACTGGGCAATGTGAGTGAAAAAAGATTGTACATATCAATTATGACCAAGTATTTTACAATTTGCTTCTCGGTTTTATCTATCTTATCCAACCAATATAACAACTCACTATCTCCTGATGAACGTGAACCAGAGGATCCAATTCGATCATAAGATACGCCTTTATACCCAATAAGCTTCATATTGTAGAACTCTAATTTTTCTTGAAGTTCTTTTTCTTTTCTCATTGCTCTTCTTACATCATCAATCCACTTGTAAAAGGGTTCGTTTAATCCACGATTCGAATGACTCATTAACAGTTTTCCTCCTATGTTCAAATTGCTTTAAATTTGTTTGAACTGACTCTCTCATGAAAGCGAACTTATCCTCAATTGGTGGATTAGGGTTTTTAGAATACTTAACCACATAATCTACTGCTGATAAGACATCTTCAAATCCATACCCATGGATTAAATCTTCAAACATGATATTAAATTTGATGATGTCTAGTGATGACTCATCGATGTATTTGTTTTTGATTAAAGAATTGGTAATAAAATGTAATTTAGGGAGGCCGTACGGCCCTTTATCTTCTTTATCCTTTTTATCAATTCTTCTTTCTTTTTTCTTTTCTTTTTCTTTTTGTGTACTTTTGTCGACATTAACTCGGTTATTGTCTGCATTAACTTGATTATTGCTACCAATAATGCCGTTTGTGTTATCAATAACCTCATTATTGTCTACATTAATATTTTTTGATGTTTTGTTAAAAATACTGAGTTCTAACATCGTTTTTTCATCTAATAACCAGTGCTTGAACTCACCTGTATTCTTCCTTCTTTTGGTAGATAAAATGAACTGTTTTTGAATAGATTTTGATGTGATCACATTTTCCTTAAGTAGATCGTAGTTAAATAACCCTACCTTACCACAGTAAATGATAATCTCTTCTATATCAATTGGATTAGGTGTCCAGTTAGCACCAATACTCTTCATAAGTGTTTTAGCTAATGATGAAATTGATTTTTCTAGATAATAGCCATTCGAGTAAATCATAGATAGTAATCTTATATAGATAATTTCCCCTAGATATCCGAAAGCTAGATTGAGATCCTGAATCTTTTCATCTTCGAATATGTTAACGTCAAGTGGAAAGTATTGTAAGCCTTGTTTGAATGGTCGTGCCATGAGTTATTCCTTTCCCTAGGTATAGTTAAAAATCGCCCAATAAGGGCTTTTACTAAATGACACTTGAAAGCCACTTCACGCATACTTGATACACTATTCGCAGTATATTAACGTGTAGTTCACACTACTGTTCACAAGCATTATCGGTAAGCGTAGAGTGGCAGACAAATATCCTACTTCTTATTCTTTTCAATAAACTCATCCAAGTACTCTTGGGTGACTCTCCAGTTGTTTCCAACCTTGAAAGCTTTGAGCTTTTTCTCTCGGATATACTTCAGTAATGTCCTTCTGGTCACTTGAAGCAAATCAATGAGTTCATTGATTTCATAGATGTTTTCACTTTTCTTTTCGTTGTTTATTCCCATCGTACTCTTTCAGTATCCTTTCGATAAATGATATACCACTCTTATAAACATAGGTTTTCGTTGATTTGATAACTGTGCCACCCGATACTACTTTCGCTTCAACAACCCTGAAATGCTTCTTATCACAAAAGTCTTGGAAGGGAAAGTTTTGATCATCTAACACATTCGACGTTCTTAAAATCTTTAACAAGACATCTCGACCGATATTTTTGAAGCGAATGACTTCATGGACCATATCTAGATCCACACAACTGGTGGTACCTAGAAGATTATCGATTGACTTAATTTTAGGGGTATTCATTTTGAGTGTGGTTTCTAAAATGTTTGCTCTAACCTTTAGCTCCTGGAACTCATCCAAGAACTCGATGACTTTATCCGGATTCTCAAAATCCTCAATTTGATACATGCCATAGCGGATAAGCAAAGGTAATACAGTTCGGTACAACCAATCTCCAATCACTTCTGCATCTTTTCGCTTGGATTGGAAGAATATGGTAGATAGGTGGTCTGCGGTAACAAAGAACATATTTTGATGCGTTTTATCGTGGGGAACGCTCACAAGTTTTATGCTTGCATCGTTCAATTTGGTTCGGACTTCTGAAACGCTTTTTATTTCAAACATCCGACAGAGGTCCTTTAAGTTGAAGCAGGGTTCGTCATCAACAATCGTTGCACGAACCTTGCCAAAGGCATTGTGTTCAAACTCTCTAATCATAGGTTTTCCCTTCATTTTTTCTTTTTGGTAGTTTGGAATAGCGCTGTGCTTATCTGCCACTCTAAATGATTCTTAGCCTTGCTCAAGCGGTGAGCATAAATTTTCGTGGTAGATATGTCTTTATGGCGCATTAATTGCTGTGCTGCATCTAAATCCCCACCCAAATCCAGCGCTAAAGAAGCTGCTGTATGCCTTAGGCTATGGGCAGAATACTTGGGATCATCAATCCCGATTTCTCTTAACATCTCTTTAACCACCATACTAATCATTCGTGTTCTAAGTCTTGTTCCCTGGTAGGGTTTCGTATGATTAATGAATAGAGGTTTATAATCATCTTGTCGCTCGATTAAATACTCTTCAATCAAGCCGTACACTTCTGGAGAGAGTTTGACGTATGCATCTTTCTCATCGTGACCTTTTCCCATGATATATAAGACCTTGGTTTCATCCACGAAGCTGATGTCAGCGACATCTGCTCTTTCCACTTCAATCGTTCTAAGTCCTGTTGTTAATAAGAGTGCGATCAGTGCGTGATCTCTTTTTCCAATAATGCTTTTACTTGCATATCGCTTCGCACGGTTTAATAGTTTCATAGCCGCTTCAAGCGAGAGTGATTCCCTCTTAAAGTCGGATTCAATCTTCATGCCTTTGACTCCCTCAGCTGCGTTGGGTCCGAACCCTTCAATGTAGTACCATCGATAAAATCCCCTTATCACTACAATGTGTTTTTGAACCGAAGCAGCTCTTAATCTGGACTTGAGATGTTCTCTGTAAGCAATGACATCTTGCCTGGTTGGTAGGTTAGGCAAGCCATCAGCATACTCAGCGAACTGGGCAAGCATCTTCCCATAGGAACGCTTGGTGTTTTCTTTGATATCGAATCTTTGCAAATAAAACTCGATAATCTCGCGAAAAAAGCCCTTGTCGTCCATTTTTATCCTTTCAATGGTTTGTATATTTTAAAATGAGTTGTATAATCGGAATTGTAGAAGGGCGGTCGCTTTTCTACTGGCCAGGTTTGTACCCCAAATACAAGCTTGGCGTCTTTTTTATTTCATCCGATTGAGTTCGTTGTGTTTCTTTACATGTTCACTTTCTAGTTCAAGGAAATTGATCGCATCGATCTGCAGAACTCGAATGAGCTCAAGCACGAGTGGAATCGGTAGTTTCTGTCCCCTTCTACCACTTTCAATTTGATAGTAATAATAGTGAGATAGATTCAGCATTCTAGATACTTCTTCAACCGATAAACCCAGGTTGTTTCGGTGTTCGATGAGATAAAATCTTGGTAGTGGTGTGGCTTGGTCGCGGTTCTGAACTTTCCCTGTTCCGTTGACAGGCATGAATTGTCCTCCTTTCGTTATTTTCGATGGTGCCTTGATTATATGAGAAACCAATCTATCAAAAAATAACTTGAGGAAGCAATCTCTTAGCAGCAACAAAAAGAGTTTTCAAATAACTGAAAACCCTTATTTTTGCGATATAAATACCAGTTAATGTATGCAGTAACATTGACTTGTCAACATTTGTTGTGGTATCATTCTTGCGAAAATATACGAATGTGAAGAGGTACCTCCATGGTTAGATTGAACACCGAAGATGATTTTAATAATTTGTTCATCTGTGAGAATTTGAAGCGTCTGCGCTTGGCTCACAACTTAACTACTACTCATGTAGCTAATGTCATAAAAAAATCCCGCCAGGGTTATCTCAATTACGAGAATGGCTCAAGGGAGATCGGGATTCATGATTTAATCAAACTATCTCAGTTCTACGGCGTATCAATTGATCATATAACTGGTAATCCATTCTCAAACAGAAATAAAAACACCCTCGCATTCAGAACCTACGAGATTGTTGATAATGAATTCAAACAAGTTCTGCCTTTCAGTATCAATGCAGAAAACGATGATGTCATTCTGGTGAGATATAATGAGCATAAGATTGACTTCTTTTGGCGTACGCAGACGTATCACAAAAATCGCGTGATGCTCTTCTCATATTATAATCGAACTTATGTCTCTAAGATATTTTACAACACAGATGGTAGCGGTAGCTTCTTTATTCATGATGAACTATTTAACTTTACCAAAACACAATCTGAAAACCTTATAATAACAGGTATTTATGCTGGTTCAATTTCACAAGACTTTCAAATCCCAAACTTTTTTTAATGGATGATACGTTTGTGCCGTTGGCATGTAGTTTTAAATAAAAGATAGTGATAAACTACTCTTGGTAGGTTAGGCAGCGTCACAAACTCAGTGCTCATAAGGCACGCACTTTCCCTAGGGATTGCTATGGCAATTCCTTTTTTCTTTTTATCCTTCGGAAAGGACACCGATGAATAAAGAACCAATTATCACCAATCAAATGAAATATGACTACTCTGCAAAAGTGGTCTTTAATCTTTATATGGATCAACTCATTACAGAACAGGAATACAGAATCATCCTGGTTCGTTTGAAAGCACACTACGGTATCACAGAAAGCAACGGTTAAATGCACATTATACTTGCTATTCATTGCTTTTAGAGTGATGTATATGTACTAACAAAGGAGGAACTATTATGCAAAACAAACAAGTAAGAGTCATTCAACCAAAGCAAGCACTAGATTCAAATGGATTGATTCCTAAACCGCTCAAAAAGCGCGTCTGTGCCTACGTTCGTGTCTCAACGGACAATGAGGAGCAGAAATCAAGTTACATCGCCCAAACGGATGAATACACCGATAGAATTCAAAAAAATCCCGAGTGGACCTTCTGTGGTATTTACGCAGACGAAGGTATCAGTGGGACTTCAACAAAGCACAGAAAACAGTTCAACGATATGATTGAAGCAGCTAAAAGAGGTGAGATTGATTTAATTATAACGAAGTCCATTTCACGCTTTGCTAGAAACACCGTTGACTGCTTGAACTACATTAGAGAGATGCGATTAATCAATGTGGAGGTTTACTTCGAAAAAGAAAACATCTACTCTTCAGACCCTAAGGTAGACTTCCTATTAACCATCATGTCATCGATTGCTCAAGAGGAAGCGAGAAACGTGAGTGAAAATGTCAAATGGAATGTTCAAAAGAGATTCAACAATGGTGTTCCGATTGTGAATCATAACAGGTTCTTAGGATACACTAAAGAAAAACGTGGAGGTAACCTGGTTGTTGATCCCGAAGAAGCTGAAGTTGTTAGAACAGTATTTAGGATGTATGTGAATGGTATAGGTCCAGCTAAAATAGCAAAACACATGGAATCCATCGGTGCTAAGACCGGTGCAGGAGCAACCAAATGGAGCATGTCGACGGTTGCAGTCATACTCAAGAATGAAAAGTATGTCGGTGACTTGATTCAACAGAAAACAGTGACCGTGGACTACCTTTCGCACAAACGTATCGTCAATAAGAATACTGCACCAAAGTATCACACTGAAGAATCCCATGAACCAATTATCGATAAGGAAACATTTCTGATTGCTCAACAGATCAGAAAGGATCGTGGACGAGTCAAGATTGGCCAAGATCAGAATGTAGCAAAGTACAATGTGACCTATCCCTTCTCAGGATTTATCGTGTGCTCTGAATGTGGAAGAACACTGAAAAGACGCTATTGGAACTACGGTACACCAGCACAAAGAATCATGCAGCAATGCGGTGGTTACATCGACGGTAAAGCTCATTGTACAGCGAAAGCCACTTATCAAGAGATGCTTGAAGGTGCAACCATTCAAATGATTAATGACGTCTTTCTAGAAGATAGAAACATCATCCCAACCATTCAAAAAATCATTCAATCCACGATTAAGATTACGGACGTTGAAGTGAGAATAGATGAGCTAAGAACTGAGAACGATAACATAGAGCAACTCATGTCAAACCTCATAGATATTCAAGTTAAGAATCCGAATCTGTCAGAAAAAGACTTCAATCAAAAATACCAAACCTACACAAACCAACTCAAAACGAATCAAGTGGAAATATCAAAACTTGAAGCTCACTACATCGCAAACTATGATACTCGCTCCAGGTTAGCTAAAATAGAAGCGACACTCAATCAACTCAATGATTCCATTACTGAAGTTGATGGCGATATTCTACGCTCGTTCATCTTCAAAATGATTTCAGTAAAACCTGATGAAGTGGTCTTCTGCATTGCCGGTAACAAGAATTACAGCGACAAAGAATTCTCAGAAAGACGGCATGAATTTGAATCCAAAAAGCCACTCGCAACAGGTACTTACAAGAGTGAAAAATACGATAAAATTATGAACTATCGAGTTGTCATTATCTAATTTTTTTTAGGGTTTAATATGTTCCCACTTTCAAGCAAACGACAATTTTCGTTGCTTGATTTTCCCTAAAATATGTTCCCACAATGGACAAAATTTGTTCACATAGAGAAAAAAAGCCATCGGATACCTTTTGAAAGGATCTGATGGCTATTTCTTATGTTATTTTAAAATTTGATTACATTTTTAAGAGTTCGTCAAGTGGTTGTCAAGTGGTCGCCAAGTGTCATTTTAGTAAAAGCAATGATATAGACTCGACGTGAACGGTTTGTGAAAACATGTCAACCGGTTGAACATGATGAATTCTATATTGTGATATCAGTTCTTTTATGTCTCTCACTTGCGTTGAAGGTTCACATGAAATATAGACAATTCTTTTAGGCTTTAACCGAAGAACAGCCTCTAAAAACGATTTCGATGCTCCATCTCTCGTCGGATCCATGATTAAACAATCTATTTTTCCTTGATAATTCTTCATATATTCTTCTACAGGACTATGGACAAATGTGATATTAGAGATTTGATTCATTTTTTTATTTATCATGGCATCTTTATGTGCTTGTTGATTTGTTTCTATAGCGATAACATGCTTTGCTTTTTTAGCAGCTAATAAAGAAATCGTTCCGACTCCCGAATAAGTATCCATCACAACTTCTGATGACTTAATTTGAGCTAATTCAAGTGCTTTATGATAGAGTTCAATCATCTGCACTGGATTGATTTGATAAAAAGATTTCGAAGATAATTTAAACTTGATACCATCAATTTCGTCTTCGATATAACCTGGTCCATATAATATTTTCTCTTCATCAAGTAAAACGAGATGTGTTTTCTTCTTATGAATATTTTGTATCACAGTGACAACTTTAGGATGTTTAGCTATGATTTCTTGTATGATTTTTTTTGCATTGGGAAGTAAGTAGTCATGTGTAACAAAAATGAGCATTAAATCTTTTGTCGCATACGATTTTCTTACCATTACATGTTTGATAATTCCTTTTTCCCGGTCTATGTGATATGCAGGTATTTTGAAGTCATTTAATACTTTTTCAACTGTTTTTAGAAGCATATTTATCTCTTGATCCTGAATATGACAATCCAAATATGGAATCACTGTTTTTGAATTTTCTCGATAAAGACCTAATTTCAATTTTTCTTTTATTTGAGTCGCTGATAGAACGACTTTATGACGGTAGTTTTTAGGTTGTTTACTCTGAGTAATTGAGTTTATTTTAGAAGGTATTCTTTCTTTTTTATATAAGTTTGACACATGTTCTTCTTTCATGTGTAATTGTTTTTGATAGTTGATATGTAAAAAGTCGCATCCACCACACTCATAAAAAATAGGACAAATCACCTTGATTCGATCTGGTGAAGGTGTAGTAATGTTTTGTTCTTTCACAACTTTATACTTAGCGTGCTCAACTTCGGCTATTTCTCCAGGTAAAAAGTAAAAATGTCTCGATCCGAGATCTGATATTGATTCTGTTAAACTGACTTGTTTAATCGCTTTTATTTCCATAGGCACCTCACATGTATTATACCATTAAAAAAGAAAAGGGCCGAGCCCTTTATGTTTTTAAATCTTGTTCTTTCTTCTTAATTTTATATAATTCTTCTGTTGCAAAATGAAGTTTAGTCACTACATTCTTTCGATTTTGAGGGTATATATAATAGGTATCCTCTAATGTCGATAAATCGATACAATCTCCCTTACCAAAATAATCATATTCGATATGTAATCCATATAGTGCTAAGGGTTCTTTGGTTAATTCGAGGTTTGGTCCATCTAATCTAAAACCATTCAAATCATGAACCAATTTTCCCTTACCTAAGCGGATATATCCATCACTATTTGGTAAAGAATCAATCATAACCTCGTCTTCAAAGACATAAGTTTTATTAAGGATTTGCTTACGTACTTCATTTCGCTCGAACTCATACCAATCGGGTATATGTGGAAATTCTGTTACTCCAGAGGTTGCTTTTAATTGTCCATAAACATCCATCTCATACGTTTTACCACATGACCCACACCAAATCTTGTTTAAATCGGAATCCATTTCATGCTCGACTTTACAGCTAGGACATTGATACAAGACGTGATGTAATCCTTTAGCTCGATGTTTATAATCGATTTTTATCTGATTATCTTTTTGCCACTTATACTCATCATAAACAAAAGCTTTTTGAATGCGTTCATTCATCTCATCAACAGATAACTGATATGTCTCTTCTTCAGTGATGATTTGTGTCATATCTGCCTTAAGTGGTACTTTTCGCATAGTTAAATTCCAAACAGGTTGAGTTAAATAATTCCCATGCATGTTTAAAACAACGACAGGTTTCTTTAAAACCTTAATCATCTTCCCTAATGACTCCGGTAAAATCGCTGTGGTACCACAAAGCGAATAACGTGCTTCTGGATATATGGCACATATTTGCTTTAGGTTTTCTAAACTATATTTAATGTGTCTAAAAAGAAGTGGGTCATTAGTGAACTTTCGTTTACAAATACCTCCGACATTACGGAGCAACTTTTCTCTTTTAATAAAGCCATCTATTGCGACTATATAAGTGGATCGATTCGGAAAAATTGCACGTGTAGTCACTTTAAAATCGATGAATGCATGATGTGTACATAAAAGAATATATGGTGCCTTTAAGCCTTTCATGTTTACTTTATTTACTTTTAAATGTCTTCTCCAAATCGTAGGAAAACTTAATAGATATGCAAGTGGTGTTAAATAAAACTTTTCCTTTTTTGGCTTCATTTCCATGTCAAATCGTTTGATATGTTCCATAAGTCTCCTATTAATCGATAATGGTTTGATTTTTTCCTAACCGTTTTGCTTGATACATCGCCAAATCTGCTCGATGAATGGTTTGATAGATATCTTCTTTTGGCTTTTGAAGGGTTGCACCTATCGAAATGGTCGTTGTTAAGTTATGTTGACTATCTCTAGTTGAAGATGCCTGAGTGAGTATTCTAAGTCGTTCAGCCATCGATTGGATTTCTTCTATAGACATATTTTTTAATATAACAACAATCTCTTCTCCACCATAACGGATTGCGTAGTCATGAGAACGAATATTATGAAGAATCGTTTGAGAGACAGTTCTTAATACTTGATCACCTGTTAAATGACCAAACAAGTCATTTACTTGTTTAAAATTATCTAAATCGATAAATAATACACCTACATTTTGCTTTTCTAAATCATCTTTGAAGTCATTAAAAAAACGTTCATCGAAGTATCTACGATTAAAAAGCCCGGTTAAAGGATCAATTAAAGCGAGCTCTTTTTGCAGCATCACTTCATTCACAACTAGATTTTTTTCTGTTTCATCTGTAAAAACTTCAATAGCTCCTTCAACAACTCCATTTTCAAAAAGCGGAACTGAGCGAACATGAACACGAATTCGATAACCTTTTTTATGGTGTAAAAAAACATAGTTATCTGTCGTTATTTGCTGTCTGATGGATTCAAGCAAAGGACAACCATCAAGACACAGTTTTTTTCCTTGGTCATCGATGTGGTTTAGTGTATTAACAAAACAATGCTTACCTTCTATTTCTTCTTTTGCAAATCCAGATATTTTGGATGCTACTGGGTTAAAATATAAAATTTTTCGTTCTTTATCCACAATATAAACTGCTTCGTGAAAAACTTCAAAAATGCGTTTCATAACCTCTAGATTTCGCATGAAAACCTCCTATTTTTGCTTAAATCCTTGTCTGACCTGTGTCCCCCACGAACCACTTTCTTTAAGTGCTGAAAAAGTAGATACAATGCGATGAAGGCTCATCAATTGACGGTATCCAAAATTTTCAATCATTGCAATCAAAGATAGTAAAAATGTTTCTTTTGTTGAATAATATGTCGTTTGTCTTTCTGCGATAAATAAAGCAAACAATGATAATGCCATCCCATAACCAATGGTTGCTGCTAAAAGGACTAGCACAATAGGTAAATTCAATATACCAAGAATAAGACCAATAAACAAAGCTAAATATCCCATGATTTCGATAAAAGGTCCCATCATTTCAAAAATGAAAAAATAAGGAAATGCAATTAAACCAGGTTGTTTATATCTTGGATTAAATAATAATTTACGATGGTAGGATAATATATCTAAGAGACCTCTTTGCCAACGATTTCTTTGCTTCATCAAGCTGATTAAATCGGAAGGTAGTTCTGTATAGCAATTGGCATGGTGTACATAATCCACGCGGTATTTCTTTTTTTGAGTTAATGCCTGATAAGTAAGTCTAACAACGAGTTCCATATCCTCACCAACTGTATCTTTTTTAAGTGCACCACTAATCGTTAAATATCCTCCAGTATCGAGTAATGTTTTACGATTAAAGAGTCCAAAAGCACCTGAAATAATGAGTAGACTTCTTAGTTTTGACCAACCAATGCGGCCTGTTGTAAAAGCTCGAAGATATTCAAGTGTTTGAAAACGAACAATCGGTTTTTCTCCGAGTTTATTCAGTTCAACCTTGCCCTTATCAACAATACAATCATTGACTGGTAAAATATTACCTCCGATTGCGATATGTTCAATAGGATCATCAAGTGTTATACTCATCAGTTTGAGTAAGGCTTCTTCTTCTAAAAGTGAATCTGCATCAATACCACACACATATGTGCTTTTTGCAACGTTAATACCCATATTAAGTGCATCTGCTTTACCACCGTTTTGCTTATCAATGACGATTAAATTGGGTATCTTTCGATTGACGTAAACCCCTCTAAGTTCCTTTGTCTGTAAAGGCTGTTTGAAAAATGGATGTTTACGTTCAAGTTTAAAGTGATCAATAAGCACATCAATTGTATGATCTTTAGAACCATCATTTACAACAATCACTTCATAAGATGGATATTTTAAATTAAGTAATGATGTCACACTTTCAATGATGCTTTTTTCTTCATTGTAAGCAGGAGCAATTATTGAAATGCTTGGTAACAAATCAGATTCATAGAGTAACGTTTTTCTCTTCATGTTCCAATGAGCGATACGATCACTAGAACCCTTAATTGATAATGTAAGCAAAATCGCATAAATCGTATTGACTGTCATGAAGTAAACGACAAGATACTGATTAATAGAGACGATGAAAAAATCGAGTAGATTGTTTGATGGATTTATTATAGACTGAAAGTTTAAAATCAAAAACAAAAGAGGTAAAAACAAGATAGCAAAGATAATCCAAAAGATAATCCAACTTACTTTTCTTGATTCAAATGCAGCTTTTTCTTTCGCTACGAAAGGTTTTGTTTTCTTTATTAATCCGATTTTACTTAAAATCGATTGATTTAAATAAATCGAGAATTCATTTAAAAGATAGGGATCTCTTGCACTATGTTTTTTAACAAACTGAATGATTTCATTTTCAATAATTGCATCTTTATTATGGTTTGCAAAATCAATGAAATCTTCAATAATACGAGATGAAATCAGTTGATCAATCATTTCTTTAATATATGGAAATGAAGGATCTTTCATCTTTAACATCAAATAATCTATTCGATGTGATAAGACATGTGTAATGACTTTTTTTACATGTTCATTCTTTGTTTTAACATAATACTCTAAGACGTAAATAAGCATCGTTTTAGAATCATAAACAATTCGAGATAGTGATTGAATGCGCAAACTATCAAGTTCAGTTCCATCGACTGATTCTAAAAGATGATCAACGATTTTTTGATTAGGAATATGTCCTGCTGCTTGCATCGCAATCTTTTTGATCTCAATATCAGGATTTTTGCAATATTCGGGTTTTGTTACTTCCTCAGGATGCATTTTTGCTATTGCTTTGAATGCTAAATATTGGTATTCCTTTTTAATGTTTTCATGAGCATAAATGAATTTTGCATAAGCCTTTAAATCGAAATCTGGTGTATAACTTGCAAGATTTAGTAAATATGTGATGATGTGAGGTCTCAAATCAATGTAATACGGTGTTAAAAAGGGTTTAATCTCTTTAAAATGATTCTTTGAGATTGCATAAATCCATCGCTGATACTCATCTGTTGAAGATTGAATACTGTCTATAAGAACATTAAATACATCTTGATCCATATGCTCGATTAAAGCATATAAAATCATAAATTTAATTGATTCGTTTTTCTCTTTAATCATTCTTTTTTTAAGTGAATCATGTGCCTCTTGATGATTTATCGAGGATATATAAAAAATAGCTTTCTTACGTTTCACAAAAGAGATACTGTTCATTTTTTTAATCTGCTTTTTTATGAAAGAAGATTGCCATAGATCATATACAATTCTCTCTCTCACATCTTTTTCAATAGTTACTTGTGTTTCGATGTCAATAAAAGCATCCATGAAGTAATGATATGAAAAAGGCATAGTTATATCTTCTAGGTCAAAATATTTCTGAAATAAATAATCGCGTGCTAATCCCTGTTTTTTTCGATGTCTTAAATTGATGTATCGTTGAATAAAAATGCTGATATAAAGGATAACAATCATTAAACCGAAGCTATAAACAATGGTTAAAGCAATTTCTAGACTCATCGCTTATACCATCTTTCTCGGTAACGCTTAATGTGTCCGATTAATTCTTCTGCGATAATTGGCTTTTGAATGATTAAGTCCACATCAAGTGCATTTCCTCTTTTTATATTCTCTAATGTCTTATTGTGAGACACCATGAAGAAAGGTATATCTTTAAACCTGTCATCCTCGTTAAGCATTTGTTTGAGTTGGAACCCATCAATCTTAGATAGATTAATCTCCGAAATAATGAGATCAATCGGATAGATTTGGATAAGTTCAAGTGCTTGTTCAACACTTGATGCTAAAATCACTTCATAGTGAAGACGCTTAAAAATACGGAAAAGCATATTCTTACTCATCTCATCTTCGTCGACTAATAAAATTTTACCTTCAGATAGCAAGGATTTACTCATCGCATCTTCTTTCATATCTGTTGTTTTCTTATCTTTTAAAAGAATCATCTTTTTTTCAAGAGAATCATATATTTGATTTATTTGTAATAAATCGGTTAATTGTTGATCAATTTCTGAAGCATGCATCGATGTAATTGAAACGGATGCTTTTTCGATAAAAATATTCGAATCACTGATTGCATTCTTAATCAATTGACTCAGTTTTTTCAACTCATCTGGTGTTATCGATTGATCAAAGAGATAAATACCAGGGCCATATTGCTTAAATAATTGTTGATTTGGATGGATGATTTCTGAAATCGTATAGGTCATATGTCGAATGGACTCATTACCTGTTTCTTTTCCATATCTTTTGTTAAAATCAATAAGTTGATCAAGTGTAATTAGCAAAACACCAAATGAATGATTTTCATGAATATTCATTGTTTCTTTAATCATTTCTGATAATACATTTTGATAATAAAGCTGAGTAAAAGGACAACGAAGCGCATTCTCTTTAACAATTTCTAACTGGGTTTGAAGTTGCTGATATCCTGATTCAAGCTCATTTCTTTGTTTTTCAATAGATTCTTTTTCTTGATTAATTTGCATAATAAGTGATTGAAAGATGCTTGGCTTTTCAATCTTATAGGTTTCTGTATAACGATGAATAATCGGTTCAAGTATGGATAGCCATAAAAGACCTTTTTTTGCGTAAATAAGCTCAAAAAAGTTATGATAAAGTTTATATCCTTCAAGTGTTGATTTTTTCATTTTTAATGGATCATGCTGTAAATGAAAGGGTGAACCTAAAAAGACATCAATGATTTCAGTTTTTGAAAAGTATTTATTTAAATGATTAATCGTGTGATTTAATAATTCGTTGATATGAATATCATCAAGTGACTTATATCTTGACGAGTATAAATTCGAATTATAAAACTCGTTTTTATACATATAATCTAAAACGATATCTTTATACTCATAGGTTAAAACATGACCAAAAAGAGGATAGATAGCTTGATGTTTTGTTTGCATAATCACATCTAACATCGGTTTAATGTATGTGCTGTTAGGCATGTTTTCAAAATGAAACTGAAACGTTTGTTTGCACAAATCGTTAATTTCTAAAATAGGTTTTATGTAATAGCTTGAAAGCAGTGTAGATGTCATAAAACTATGGGTAGAAGATACATAGGTCATAAACATATGTGCAAATGGTAAAAAGGACATCACATGAAACTGTAGGTAATCATTTTTTCCTAAGTTTAAACGATAATTAATCGTTTCAATCTCTACGATGTGAACGTTTAAATGAGCCTCTTTGATTTGGTCAGAAAAAGATTTGTTTGTGATAATCGTCCCTTTAAAACCATCATCAACTAATTCGATTAAAACATTTAATGTTGATAAGTGAATGTGCTGTAATATCAACCATTTAATCTGTTTAATGGATGTATACTTCTCAACAGCAAGTTTAAAAATATCATATTTATGTAAAGGAGTGATGTCGAACAATACAAAAACATCATTGACAGGTAAAAGGTAGCTATTGTAAGCCCACTTCTCGTCAATGATGAAAGGTCCTAAATGGATGATTGATTGAGTTTTACTTTCTTCCAAAGGTTTATTGTTCATAAAAAAACCCCTTAACTATGTATATATACATTATATCATAAGGGATTTTTGTTGGTATGAAAACTATGATTTTATGCCTAACTTTTTAGCTGTTCGATCAATAATATCAACTGCTCTTTCCAGTTGTTCTCTTGTATGAAGTGCAGAGACCATACATCTAACTCTACCTTTGCCTTTTGCAACAGTAGGAAATACAATACCAGAAACATAAACTCCATTGGCTAATAAGGTTTTTGAAAACTCCATCGTGAGTTGCTCATCACCAATCATAATTGGGGTAATAGGTGTTTGACTTTGTCCGATATCAAAACCTTTTTCTTTTAGTAAAGACTTAAAGTAACGTGCATTATCCCAAAGTTTATCGGTGTATTCTGTTGATTCTTCTAACATGTGAAAGGCTTCAATGATTGCTGCTGCAGCACCTGGCATCATGGCTGTCGAGAATAAGAGTGGTCTTCCTCGATGAAGAAGCCATTCTTTCATACCTTCAGAACCACACACATATCCACCTACGACACCAATCGCTTTGGAAAGTGTACCAATAATAAAATCAACTTGACCATGAAGGTGAAAATGATCGACTGTTCCACGTCCAGATTGTCCTAAAACGCCTGATCCATGTGCATCATCAACATAGGTTAGTGCCTTATATTTCTTAGCGAGTCGAACAATTTCTGGAAGATTAGCAATATCTCCATCCATAGAAAAAACACCATCAGTAATAATTAAAACATTTTGATATTGATCTCTTCTTTCTTTTAATATCGATTCAAGATGAGCCATATCATTATGTTTGTATACAGCACGACTTGCTTTAGAAAGTCTGACACCATCAATAATAGATGCATGATTCAACTCATCACTAATGATTAAATCATGCTCATCGGTAATCGCTTGAATGACACCTGCATTGCATGCAAATCCTGATTGAAAGACGACCGCAGCTTCTTCTTTTTTGAATTTAGCAATCACTTGATCAAGTTCTTCATGAATCGTCATATTACCAACAATAGTACGTACTGCACCAGCACCAACACCATACAAATCAATGGCTTTTTTCGCAGCATTTTTTAATCTGGGATGATTAGAAAAACCAAGATAATTATTTGAAGAAAGATTAATAACAACCTTTCCATTTAACTTAATCATCGCTTCACAAGGACCATCATTAACTGGTAACTTACGATAAAGACCTTGTTTCTTTAAGTCTGCGACTTTAAAATCTAAATAGGACATATTGACCTCCTTTATTTATGGAATTAAAACGACTTTACCACTATTTCCTGACTGCATAACTTTAATACCTGCTTCAAAATCATCTAAACTAAATTGATGAGTCACAATTTTTTCTAAATCAAGTTTACCACTTTGAACAAGTTCAGTGACTTGATCCCATGTTTTAAACATGAGTCGTCCGACAACTCCGTATATTGATACACCTTTGAAGACCACATCGTTTGATAAATCAATATCAATATTACTAGGTACGATACCAAGTAATGACATCTTTCCACCAGCTTTTACATATTTGAAGGATTGTTCTATTGCTGTTTTATTACCAGAAAATTCAGTGACAACATCAACACCAAGTCCACCTGTTTCTTCTAAAACACGTTGGATGACATCCTCTTTTAAAGGATTAATCACCACATCAGCACCGAGCTCTTTCGCTAATTTAATACGATAATCATTCACTTCTATTGCGATAATTTTCTTTGATCCAACTGCTTTAGCAATATTCACACCAAATAATCCAATCGGTCCGCATCCTACAACAGCAACTGTTTTATCTTTAATATCGAAATGTAACATGGTATGAACAGCATTACCAAGTGGTTCTTGAATAGATAAATACTTAGGATCTACACCTGAGTTATTAACAATCAAATTTTGTGCTGGCATTTTTGCATAATCAGCAAAACAACCATCAGTGTCAACACCAATTATCTTGGTATTTTGACATATATGATATTCTCCACGTTGACAAAACTCACATTCATTACATACAATGTGGGTCTCCGCAGAGACGACGTCTCCTACTTTAATGTTTTTCACATCTGATCCTATGGCTAGAACTTTACCACAAAATTCGTGACCTACGGTGAGTGGAGGTTTAATACGACCTTGACTCCAACGATCCCAATTATAGATGTGAACATCTGTACCACAAATAGAGGTTGCAAGTACTTTAACAAACACTTCGTGTGGTTTGATATTGCTTGGAACTTCCTTTTTAGTCATTTTAAAACCAGGAGTACGACTCTCCTTGATGATTGCTCTCATTTCCATGTTTTTTTAAGTTCTCCTTTAATGAAATTCATCGTTACTTTAATTTCATTATACGCTATATGTTTTGATTTTTAAAGACAATTTAAGAGGATATTCAAACTTTTTGTAAACGCTTACTTATTTTGATATAAAAGCATGTATTTATGAATTGCCATAATGGTTTTCGCATCTGTAATTTCACCTTTTTCAATCATCTGAAAAGCTTCTTCCATGCTCACAAAAAAGATATCAATTTGTTCATCCACATCTTGAGATTTTGGATTTTCTTTTCGCACACAATCATAAGCGATAAAAATATCAATTGTCTCATTACTATACCCTAGACATGTATAAAATGTTTGTAAATGATGAAATTTAGAACTGATATAACCTGTTTCTTCTTCGAGTTCTCTTTTCGCACATGCTAAAACATCTTCATGCTCATCATCTTTTTTTCCTGCTGGAATTTCAATACTTACTTGATGAATTGGATAGCGAAATTGCTTGGTTAGAATTAATTGATGATCTTTTGTAAGTGGTAATACAGCAGCTGCACCAGGATGCTTGATATAAACTCTTTTTGTTATGACACCTTTGTCTAGCTGCACTTCATCTTCATATAAGCTCATAAAGTGACAAGTATAGATTTTAGATGATTTGATTGTTTTTTCATTCATGGCAAATACCTATGGAATCAACTTGAAACGAATGACAACAGGATTATGGTCTGAGTATAAAAAATCATGATTAATGGTATATGCTCTCGCTTCGGTTAAAAGTTCATTATAAGCTAATACTTCGATGTTATTTGAAACAATAAAACCATCGATAATATAGTATTGTGTAAGTTCACTCTCTGGATCATATGGTTGATTAAGCAATCTACAACTTGGGTGTGTGGTATCAATCATAAACGAATAACCTGTAGGTAAATAGTCGTTTTCAATAGGAAATGCTTGATATAATCCTTCAATTTCTTCATAAATTCCTACAGCTTTTGGAAAGGTTTGATTGAAGTCACCACCGATAATTACATAGTTGCCAAGTTCACTTTGTTCTACCATAAATTCCTTTAAGAAGGCCATTTCCGCTTCTCTAAGTGAACCATCGCCATCATATGCTGACATATGGAGATTGACAATCATGAGTTTTTTATTTGAGGATTCTATGTTCATCTCTGAAACCATCATCGCACGTTTTAAATTAGCAACTCTCAGTGGCCAACTAAATGATCCTGGGAATTGATATCTCGTGCTTTCATTTACTAAACGATTTGAATAGGTAGTTAATCCTGATTCAACATATCCAATATAATCAGTAAATGATAATGGAAATGGCACAAACAAGGCTTTAAAATTATATGCAAATTGATAGCTGTAATTCTCACCCAATACACTGTGAATACTTTCCAATTGGTTTATTTCATAGCTTCGTCGTGCTTTTAAATCAACCTCCTGTAAAAGATAAAAATCAGATGGATAAGTTGATAAGATGCTTTCAATTCCCTGTAAGTAAGCTTCAACAACATCTCTTGATGATGGACGACCTTTTTTCCCGCCATCCATCACAAAATCTTCATCTTTACCTAATCCTGCATAACCGATATTAAAGGTCATTGCTGTGAGTTCCTCATCCAGTTGAATGAGTGATTCTTGATTTTGATGGATAGTGATATCTTCTATTTTTTTGGGACGGTATTCATAAATCGTTAAGACAGCGACAAAGATACCAGCAATGATCACAATCGAAAGAATTAAGATAGTGAATATTTTTAACATTTTTATCATAAAATTACCTCTTTTATTAAATCATCTTGACGATATGAAAATAAGACTTTTCGGTAAAAAAGTCTTACTCATTCACTTGAATTGTTTGATATTTTGCTATTTCATCTTTAACAATATTCCCACCATGAATATCATAGGATACAATAACCGGAAAATGATCGACTTCAAGGCGATAGATCGCTTCTGCTCCTAAATCATGATAGGCTATGATTTCACTTTTTTTAACTCGTCGTGATAGAAGTGCTCCAGCACCTCCAACTGCTTGTAAATAAATGCCTTGATGATGAATCATGTCTTTAATAAAGTCATCACTTCGATCGCCTTTACCAATCATAATTTTCAAATCATGTGCCATCAACGTCTTCGCGTATGCATCCATACGATATGAGGATGTAGGACCACAAGATCCAATAGGACGATTAGGCTTAGCAGGTGTTGGTCCTACATAATAAATAACTTGACCCTTAAATTCAAAAGGCATAGGTTTATTTAAGCGAATATCTTCGATAAGTCTTTTATGTGCAGCATCTCTACCTGTGTAAATAACACCAGAAATCTCGACAATATCACCTGCTTTTAGCATCGCAATATCTTCTTCTTTAATCGGTGTAACTAAATGATATTTCATAAATTCACCTCACACAATAATTTCTTTATGTCTAGATGCATGACATTGAAGATTGATTGCTACAGGTAATGAAGCAATGTGACATGGATAAGATTTAATGCGGACAGATAATGCAGTCGTGCTTCCACCAAATCCCATGGGACCTACACCAAGTTGATTAATCTCTGTTAAGAGTTCTTCTTCTAGTTTTGCTAAAATAGGATCTGGATTAATCTCATCTAAATCCATGAATACAGCTTCTTTAGCAAGCAAAGCAGCTTTTTCTAGATTTCCACCTAGACCTATACCAACAATTAATGGGGGACATGGCTTTCCGCCTGCATAAAAAATCGTATGCAATACGAGTTTCTTAATACCCTCAATCCCGTCAGATGGAACAAGCATTTTAACTAAACTCATATTTTCACTACCAGCTCCTTTAGGAGCTAGTAAGATCTTTACTTGATCACCTTGTACATATTTTGTATGAATAACTGCAGGTGTATTATCGTTTGTATTTACTCGATCAAGCGGATGTCTTACCACTGATTTTCTCAAGTAACCTTCATGATACGCATCACGAACCCCATGATTGATCGCATCATATAAATCACCACCAGTTAGGTGGACATCATAACCTATTTCCAAAAACAAAACCACAACACCTGTGTCTTGACACATCGGTTCTCGATTTTCTTTTGCAATTTCATCGTTTTCTATGATTTGTTCTAACACATTTTTACCAATGTCTGATTTTTCTTGTTTTAACGCGACTCTTAAACGATTAAGAAATGAATTTCCAATATCGTAATTAGCATCCATTGCTAATTGTTTGACTGCGCCTCGTATCAGTGATACGTCTAAATTTCTCATAATTTTCACCTAAAGTCATTATATCAAAAAAAAGTCTAAATGAAAACAAAGATAGAGGTTGTATTTTGATGTATTTTGTAATAAAATACACTTGTATGTAAGCGTTTTATTTTTTTATGTAAAAACGAGATTTTAGTTCATGCTGGAGGACATATGAAGTCAATTGTAATTGGAGTCATCGGAGCTGATGTTCATGCTGTTGGTAATAGAATCATCGAGTACACGTTAACACGTGAAGGATATAACGTAGTCAATGTAGGCGTCTTATCCTCTCAAGAAGATTTTATTAATGCAGCTATCGAAACATCAGCTCGTTTAATTTTAGTCTCATCACTTTATGGACATGGAGAGTTGGATTGCCGTGGTATGAGAGAAAAATGTGATGAAGCAGGTTTAAAAGATATTTTACTGTATGTGGGTGGAAATATTGTTGTTGGTAAACAAGATTTCCAAGAAGTTGAAAAACGATTTAAAGCGATGGGTTTTAATCGCGTTTATCCTCCTGGTGTAACAATAGATGATGTTTTAGATACGATTAAATTAGATCTTGGAGACTAGTATGAAGTATTATTTACTCGTCGATTTTGGTTCTACATATACCAAATTGACAGCTGTTGATCTAACATCTGAAGATATCATAGGCACTTCTAAAGCCATTACAACTGTTGAAACAAATATAATCGAAGGTTATGAAGAGGCTTTATCTAAACTTTATCAACACATTGGACATCAAGTAACCTTTGATAAAATTGTTGCTTGTTCTTCTGCTGCAGGTGGCCTTAAAATGGCTGCTATTGGACTTGTCGAAGAATTAACAACTGAAGCAGCACGTCGTGTTTGTTTAGGTGCAGGAGCAAAAGTTGAACTTGTTTTATCGCATCATATCAATAAACAAGAAGTTCAATCCATCATCGATAAAAAAATTGATATCATTTTACTCGCTGGTGGTGCAAACGGTGGTAATCAAGAATGTGTTATCTTTAATGCGAAGCAAATTGCACAATCAGATATCGATGTTCCTATTATTTTTGCTGGAAACAAAGACGCTATTGATGAAATTACAACCATATTTGAAAAAGCTCAAAAGCATTTTTATATCTGTGAGAATGTGATGCCAAAACTTAATGTGTTAAACATCGAAAGTGCTAAAAACCAAATAAAAGACATTTTTGTTAAAAATATTATTGAAGCTAAAGGTATTAAAAAGATTGAAGAGGAAATCGATCAAGTCATATTACCTACTCCAAACGCAGTATTAATGGCTGCAGAATTGCTTTCAAAAGGATATCATGATGAATCTGGTTTAGGTGATTTAATGATGATTGACATTGGTGGAGCTACCACAGATGTCTATTCACTCGCTGATGGTTATCCAAAACTAATGAATGCAGTGATGTCAGGACTTGAGGAACCTTATGCAAAACGTACAGTTGAAGGTGATTTAGGTATGCGTTATTCAGCTCTAGGCATACTACAATCCTTAAGTTCAAAAGAAATACATCACTATCTAAAAAATCATGTTGATGTTATAAAGGAAACGCAATTTAGACATGACCATATCGAATTTCTTCCTTCTACCGAATTCGATTATCATGTTGAAGATTTACTTGCTGGACAGTGTGTTGATGCTGCAACTTCTCGTCATGTAGGAACAATCACTTCTGTTTATACACCACTTGGTATGATGTATCATCAAGTAGGTAAAGATTTAACTCAAACTAATTACTATATTGGAACAGGTGGCGTTGTCATCAACAGTAAAGACCCTGTTTCAATTTTAAAACATGGATTATTCAAAGATGAAAAACCTACAGAACTAAGACCTAAAAATCCAAAGTTCATGCTTGATAAAGATTACATCTTATCGGCTATGGGATTATTATCCATTGACTATCCTGAAATTGCACTACGCATTATGAAAAAAAGGATAATTATTATCTAGGAGAAAATTATGCAACTTGAGAATAAAAAATGGTCACTTGAAAAGTTTTTAGAAGTTCGTAAAGAAGTCTTAAAGACGTGGCCAACAGGAAATGATCCATTATTGGACTTGGATGTAGCCGTTGAAACATTGAAAAAAGTGCCTCCACACAAAAACTTTGCTTTAAAACTTGTTGAAGCAAAAAAGCAAAATCGAACCATGCTACAACCTCGAGCTGGTGTAGCTCTTGTATCTGAGCATATCGATTTGATGAAGCATCTAGAAGAAGCCGGTGCTGATTTTTTACCATCGACGATTGATTCATACACACGCCAAAATAGATACCAGGAAGCTGAAGAAGGGATTCGAGTCAGTGAGATGCAAGGACGTTCTCTCTTAAATGGCTTCCCTGCTGTTAACCATGGTGTAAAGGCATGTCAACAAGTCCTTGATAGTGTCAATGTACCACTTCAAGCAAGACACGGTACACCTGATGGTCGATTGCTTGCAGAGATTATCCATGCTGCAGGTTGGACATCTAATGAAGGTGGAGGCATTTCTTATAATCTGCCATATGCTAAAAACATATCGCTTGCTGATTCCATTTATTACTGGCAATATTGTGACCGTTTAGTGGGATATTATGAAGATCATGGAATTTCAATTAATCGTGAACCTTTTGGACCATTAACAGGTACACTTGTTCCACCATCGATAGCTATCACCATTGGTATAATTGAGGCACTTCTTGCTGCTGAACAAGGTGTTAAAAATATCACTGTTGGATATGGTCAATGTGGAAATATGATCCAGGATGTTGCTGCTATTCACATGCTTGATGAACTAACGAATTATTACTTGAAAAAACATGGCTATCAAGATGTTTTTGTGACGACCGTATTCCATCAATGGATGGGAGGCTTTCCAAAAGATGAAGCGATGGCTACTGGCCTTATATCGATGGCATCGACTGTAGCACAACTTGCTGGTGCAACCAAAATGATTACAAAAACTCCTTATGAATCGATTGGAGTTCCAACAAAGGAAATTAATGGTGTTGGTATTCGTGCATCAAAGATGGTTACTCGTTTGCTCGCAGAACAACGTATGCCTAATTCAGAAACATTAACGATTGAGAAAGAAATGATTCGTAAAGAAGTCGATTGCTTACTTGAAAAAGTTTATGAAATCGGAAATAACGATTTAGCTATCGGAACGGTTAAAGCTTTTGAGCTTGGTATCATTGATGTACCATTTGCTCCTAGCAAACAAAACCAAAACAAAGCATTACCTGCAAGAGATAATGAAGGATGTGTCCGTATCCTTGAATTTGGAAATCTTGCATTTACAGATGAAATTAAAAACTTCCATACTATGAAGTTACAAGAAAGGGCTCAAGCAGAAGGTAGACCTGTAACCTTCCAAATGACTGTTGATGATATTTATGCAGTCAGCAATGGAAAACTAATCGGCCGACCACACAAAGGATAAAAACACATGAAAATTGTCGATGTTTTATTTACAAAAAGTTATACCGGATTTTATTTTGACGATCAAAAAGCAATTAAAAAAGATGCTATTCAAAATGGTTTTATGTACATCGGAGAACCACAAACCGAAGGTTTTTCACAAATTAGAATGCCTGGTGAAGCCATTTCTGTTCAACTAATTTTAGAAAACGGTGATGTCGGTATTGGTGATTGTGCTGCAGTTCAGTATTCTGGTGCTGGTGGACGAGACCCCTTATTTTTAGCTGATGAATATATCCCATATTTAGAAAAACACGTGAAACCTTTATTAATCGGTGAAGATGTCTCTTTATTTAAGCCCTTATCTGAGAAATATGATCATTTGGTCATTGAAGGAAAGAGATTACATACAGCCATGCGTTATGGCATCTCTCAAGCACTACTTTCAGCAACTGCTCGTGCGACATACCGCACGCTTGCTGAAGTCATTCGTGATGAATATAATCCAAATCATAAAGTTTTAAATCGTATTCCTATCTTTGCACAATCAGGTGATGATCGCTACAACAACGTTGATAAAATGATTTTAAAGAGTGTTGATGCAATGCCTCATGCTTTAATTAATAACGTCAAAGACAAGTTAGGTTATCAAGGTGAAAAACTACTCGATTATGTCAGATGGATGAAAGAGCGCATTTTAGCATATCGTACACATGAACATTATCAACCGATTCTACATGTGGATGTTTATGGGACGATTGGTATCGCTTTTCAAAATGACATTGAAAAAATTGTTGATTATTGCAGACAATTAGAAGAAGCTGCTTCTCCTTATCTCATCCGTCTCGAAGGACCTATTGATACAGGTGATCGCGAAGGAACGATGATTGCACTTAGAGATATTAGAAAACGCCTAGATGAAGAACACATTCATGTCGAAATTGTTGCTGATGAATGGTGTAACACATTCGAAGATATCAAATACTTTGCTGATAATAAGGCAGGTCACATGCTACAAATAAAAACACCTGATTTAGGTGGATTAAATAATATTGCAGATTCAATCTTATATTGCAAAGAAAAAGGCATTGGAGCTTATTGTGGTGGTACATGTAATGAGACTAATCTCTCGGCAATTGCCACAACTCAAGTCGCTATTGCATGTAATGCTGACTTATGCTTAGCTAAGCCTGGCATGGATGTCGATGGTGGATTCATGATTGTTAAAAATGAAATGGAACGTGTCATCGCACTCGCAAATTCAAGAAAATAGGTGATTAAATGAAACTAGCAACCGCTGGAACATTTGAATCAAATGACTGTATGATTACAGTAAAACCTCATAAGGAACTCAAAATCGAGATTGAAAGTATTGTTTTTGAGCAATTTGGAGAGCAAATTGAACATGTAGTCAAAGAGACGCTAAAAGAGTTGCATATTGAACACGTCCACGTATTCATTCATGATAAAGGTGCTCTTGATTATTGTATCAAGGCACGTTTGATTACTGCAATGAAAAGATTGGGTGATATTCATGCGTAGAAGTTTACTATTTATTCCTGCAAATGCACCAGCAATGCTTCAGAATGCGGATGTTTTTGCTGCTGATGCTGTTATTTTTGATTTAGAAGATTCAGTCATCATCGATCAAAAAGATGCTGCGAGTGAGTTATTAAAACAATATTTGAATCAATTTTCAGATTTAACTATGGAAAAAATTGTTCGAATTAATGATGTTGATACACCATTTTTTGAACATGATTTAAAACAAATCGTTTCTGATCATATCGACACATTGATGATACCTAAAGCAACTCTTAAAGCTATTCAACGTGTGAATCATCTCTTAGATAAGATTGAAAAATTAAAAAAGATGAAGAAAAAAATAGCGCTTATTCCGATCATTGAACTTGCTACTTCATTGATAGAAGTCAATGAGATCGCTTCTTCTCGTCGTGTTAATGGTCTTCTTCTTGGTGGAGAAGATTTGGCAACAGATCTAGAAGTCGAGCGTTCTGAAATAGGTCAAGAAATTTTATATGCGAGAAGTCTTGTTATCATTGCAGCAAAAGCAAATAAAATTGATGCTATTGATACGCCTTATACGAATACACAATCATCAACTGGACTAGAAAAAGATGCAATGTTTGCAAAATCACTTGGGATGAATGCAAAAGCTTGCATCCACCCCAATCAGATCGATGATGTGAATCGTATATTTTCTCCTTCTGAAACAGAAATTTTATATGCAAAAAAGGTTCTTTTAGCTTATGAAGAAGCAAACCAACAGCAAAAAGGTGCTTTTTCTGTTGATGGCAAAATGATTGATAAACCCATCATTGAGAGATCAAAAAAACTAATTGAAAAAGCTAAAAAATGGGGATTATATTCATGATGATGAATGTATTAGGAAGAAAAATTCCAGATGGTTTTATTCCTTATGGTGAAAGCATTAATCAAAGTGATCCTAAACCAAAAGTGCTTTCAACCCGCGAAAAAAAGCTTTGTGAATCTATCCAAAGCGTTTTTGATTTGATTCCAATCACAAATGGTATGACACTATCTTTTCATCATCACTTGCGTAATGGTGATGCTGTATTAAACATGGTTATCGAAGAAATAAAGAAAAGAGGACTTAAAGATATATCACTCGCACCGAGTGCTATTTTTCCTGTTCACGAACCTCTAGTTTCTTTAATTCAGGATGGACAAATTAAAAACATTTATACCAATTATATCAATGGTCCAGTTGCTGATATTATTCAAAAGGGTTATTTGAAAGGTCTTTTATTTATGGATACACATGGCGGAAGACCTAGAGCAATTGAAACAGGTGAATTATCAATCGATGTTAGCTTTATTGCTGTTCCAGCATCAGACATATATGGTAATGGGAATGGCATTGAAGGACAAAGCGCTTGTGGAACATTAGGTTATGCAATTTCTGACTTGTATTATGCAAAACACCGTGTGGTTGTTACTGATTATATCGTCGAAAAACCAGTAAAGATTGATATTGATGGTCGCTATGTCGATTATGTCATCAAGGTCGATCAAATTGGGGATCCAAAAGGGATCGTTTCTGGTACAACCAAACCAACCAAGGATCCCATTCAATTAAAGATTGCTAAAGATACTGCAAAACTGATTAAAGAATTAGATATGATTAAACCTGGTATGAGTTTTCAAACAGGTGCAGGTGGAACGAGTTTAGCAGTGGCATTGGATGTGAAAAACCAAATGTTAAAGCAATCTATTAAAGGATCATTTGCATCAGGTGGTATCACTCATTTTTTAGTAGATATGCACTTAAATGGCTTATTTGAGCGTTTATATGATGTTCAATGTTTTGATTTAGAGGCTGTTGAATCCTATAAAAATAATCCAAACCATTTATCCATGTCAGCATCCACATATGGAAACCCTAATGAAAAAGATTCTATTGTTAACAAACTAGATATTGTTATTTTAGGTGCAACTGAAATTGACACATCGTTTAATGTCAATGTCACGACCGATTCTAATGGGAAAATCATAGGTGGAAGTGGTGGTCATTCGGATACAGCTGCTGGAGCTAAATTGACCATTATTACAACTAATCTCATCAAGTCAAGAACATCAATGATCAAAGAAGCTGTCACAACCATAACAACTCCAGGTTCGACTGTTGATTGTTTAGTCACTGAACGCGGAATTGCTATTAATCCATTGAGAACCGACTTACTTGAAAAGTTAAAACATTCAAAATTGAATATTGTATCCATCGAAAAATTACTTGAGATTGCCTATAAAATGACAGGTGTCCCAAAACCAATGAAATCTTCAAATGAAGTAATCGGAGTCGTTAGATATCGAGACGGCTCCATCATTGATTCACTATACAAACGCTAGGAGTATATATGAATTTTCAATTAAGAGATATTATACTTGATGTTGAGAAACAACAAGTCAAAGATTTACTTAAACAAAATGGCCTTTCATATGAGGAACAAGTGAATCACACCATAGGCTTATTTGATGGTGATGTTTTGGTAGCTACAGGTTCCATTGATGATCATGTCATTAAAATGCTAGCTGTTGATCTTCAATATCAAGGAGAAAATCTGTTATCGACTATTTTAACAAAACTCATTTCTATTTTAAATCATGAGAAAAAGTTTAAGTTTTTTGTTTTCACCAAGCCTCATAATAAAAAATTCTTTATCGACTATAATCTATTCTTGATTTATGAAGATCAAGATATTCTCTTTTTTGAAAATAAAATCGATACCATTGTTGAAACCCTACATGAACTAAAATATGATTTGAACTTAAAAAGAGGTTCCACTGCTGCTCTTGTCATGAACTGTAATCCGATGACTAATGGTCATCTTTATGTCATCGATAAAGCAGTAAAAAGTCATGATCATGTCATTATCTTCTTAGTTGAAGAAAATCAATCCGTTTTTCCTTTTGATATTCGCTATAAAATAGTCAAAAAAGCATTGAAGATTTACAAGCATGTCACTGTCGTACCTTCAACTCCATATATTATTTCGAAAGCTACATTCCCTACTTATTTTTCAAAAACAGTGAATGAATCAACTCAACTATATACATCACTTGATATCCAGATCTTTAAGCGTTATTTTATGGATATTTTAGGTATTGATCATCGCTATGTGGGAACAGAACCTTTAGATCCACTTACCAACTTATATAATGAACAAATGAAAAAGATTTTAGGTGATAAGCTCGTCATTGTTGAACGAATGAAACAAGATGATGAAACCGTTAGTGCTTCCTATGTACGTAAGCTTGCAAAAGATCAAAAATTTGATGAAATTAAGAAATTAGTACCTCGTCCAACCTATCAATTTTTAAAGTCAAAAAAAGGGAAGAAATTATTTTTATGAATGCTTTGTTAAAAGGAAGAGATCAACGAAATCATCAGATAAATGATTTGTTGCAACTCTATCCAGTCATTATTTCCATAAAAGCGAACACTCCAGGAGAAAACAAGGATTCAAAAGAAGCTTTTATACTCGTTAAAATATTCAATCAAGTCATTAAAGAACATTTCTCGATTAAACATCAGGACTTTCTAAACGATGGTGAAGGACCTGTTTTTCTTTTGTGTTTAGATATTAGTAATTCCATAAAAATAAAAGAGACCATGGTGGATATAGAAGATCATCATCCACTTGGTCGATTAGTCGATCTTGATGTCTACTCTTCACAAACTTCCATATCAAGAAAAGATTTAGGATATGCTCCTCGAAAGTGTTTTTTATGTGAAAAGGATGCCCATCTTTGTTCAAGAGGTCAAACTCATTCGTTTTTAGAACTTAACATATATATCTGTGAATCCGTTAGAGCCTATTTAAAGAAATGGCTCGAAGAAATGATTGATGACGCTATGATGAGAGAACTCAAATTAGAATACAAGTTTGGATGTGTAACTAAAACATCGTCAGGTTCTCATACGGATATGAATTATGAGTTGATGTTAAAAGCCAAAAATGCGATAAAACCATATCTTATTGATTTATTTTTCTTAGCATATGATTATGATGATTCATACGATCTTTTGTCAGAAGCTAGAAAAATAGGACAAGAAGCTGAGATAAAGATGCTAAAAGCTACGAACCAAATCAATGCATATAAAGGGTTAATCTTTATACTTGGGTTTTTACTCATCGGTATGGGTATCGATTTAAGATTAAAACAAATCAAATCATCACTTTTTGATATCATTAAAGATATCAGTCAACCAATCAATAAAGACTTTATACAAGATACAAAGACGTTTGGTATGTATGCTTATAAAACCTATCAGATAAAAGGCGCACGAGGTGAAGTTTTAGATGGATTTCCCACACTTCAAAAATTATCGAGTAAATATCAATCAAAACAACCACTTTCTGATGACTTACTACGTGAAATACTCATCGATATTATCCTTTTAACAGATGATACTGTGCTTCTTAAACGATCAAAGGATATGGATGCATATCATCAATTTAAAGAAAAATTAAAACACATGAATCCAAATGATAAAGAACAAGTTCAAGAAATGAATTCTTATGCGATAAATAACAAACTTAGTCAAGGCGGTTCTGCAGATTTACTTGTTGGTTATCTTTGTTTAAATGCATATGATAAAATCTTTAATATAAATTAAAAAGTCGCTCACTCTATCATCTAGTGGACGACTTTTTTACGGTGCCTATCATTTTGTTTATATATGTAAGTGATGTAGCACATATTAATCTCTTTGATTTCTTTCTTTTTGATTGAGGTAATATGTATCAATATTTTTCGCATTTGCGATAGGACTTTGATTAAAATCTTTTGAAGATACAGCGAGATATAAAATTTCTCCGATTTTTTTTGTAGCTCTTTTAAATCCTGTTCTCATGGGTTTTGTTCCTCCTTTTTTAGTAATTAAAATCTTTTGATTCTTTAAACATACTCATTTGTCTTGACTTTGATGTTTGTAATAAGCTTTGTACTGCTTCTTTGAATAAGGTAACTATTTTTTTCATTTCTTTTCTCCTTTAATTTGTGAATTGATTTTATTCACTTAATTTTCTTAATACATTGATTTATTTAACTTACACCTTAATTATATTCAATCAATAAGCATTTGTCAACACTTTTTTTAATTTTTTGTTAATTTTGTTAATTTTTATATTAATTTAATCAATTTATATGAACTTTTTTGTTAATATTATCAATTTCTGTATACTTTTTATTAATTTTAGACAAAAAAACAAGAGCTCAATGAACTCTTGTTTGATTTATTTGTTGAATCAATCTACTAAAATGCCTCTGAAACGGTTTTACCTTGCATATGTAAAACGAGATAATCTGGTCCACCGGCCTTCGAATCTGTTCCACTCATATTGAACCCACCAAATGGTTGATAGCCCACAATCGCTCCTGTACATTTGCGATTAAAATATAAGTTTCCGACATGGAATTCTCTTCTCGCTTTTTCAAGATGCATACGATTGTTTGAAATTACTGCTCCTGTTAATCCAAATTCTGTATTGTTTGCTACTTCAATAGCTTGATCAAAATCTTTGACTTTGCATACTGCTAAAATAGGACCAAAGATTTCTTCTTGCATCAATCTTGCTTCTGGTTTAACATCAATATAAATAGTTGGTTCAATAAAATAACCTTTTGATTTATCTGCTTTTCCACCAAAGATTAGTTTCCCTTCTTTTTGGCCTACTTCAAAATAAGAAGTTATCTTATCAAATGCGCGTTCATCATTCACTGGACCCACAAATGTTTCTACCAATTCTGGATTACCTACTTTGAGTGTCTTAACGACTTTTAGCATTTTCTCAACCACGATGTCATACACATCCTGATGTATAACAGCACGTGAACATGCACTACATTTTTGACCACTAAAACCAAATGCGGATTTGATGATTGCATCTGCTGCTAGATCAAGGTCTGCTTCTTTATCAACAACAATCGTATCTTTTCCACCCATTTCTGCGATGACTCGTTTTAACCAGATTTGACCAGGATGAACTTTAGCTGCTTTTTCATAAATGCTAATGCCCACTTCTTTTGATCCTGTAAATGATATAAATCGTGTTTTTGGATGATTGACGATATAATCTCCAATTTCAGATCCACTACCTGGAATAAAATTAATGACACCCTTAGGAAGTCCAGCTTCCTCTAAAACTTCGATAAATTTATACGCAATCACTTGTGTCGTTGATGCAGGCTTGAGTAAAATGGTATTTCCTGAAACGATAGCTGCAGATGACATACCCACTAAAATAGCTAAAGGGAAATTCCATGGTGAAATAATCGCTCCAACACCTAGTGGTATATATTTATATTCATTACGTTCTATATCTCTTCTAGACAAAACAACTTCATCAATCTTTTCAAGTTGAATCATTTGTCTTCCATAATACTCTAAAAAATCGATTGCTTCTGCAACATCTGCATCTGCTTCAGGCCATGGTTTACCTGCCTCAAGTGTCATAAGTGCTGCAAATTCGAATTTTCTGCGGCGAATAATAGCTGCAGATCTAAACAATACATCTGCACGAACTTCTGGTTTAACATATTTCCATGTTTCAAATGCTGTAAGTGCTGACTTCATTGCTAAATCCGCATGCTCAATTGATGCTTGCGAAATAATACCAACAACTTCAGCATGGTTTGATGGATTTAGTGATTTCATTTGTTTACTTGTCTTCACTCGTTTTCCATCAATGACTAAATCGTAACTGCTTCCTAAATAGGAACGTACAATCTCCAAGCCTTTCATATATGCTTTTTGATTGTCTTCCTTTACAAATGATGTGAGCGGTTCTGTTTGGTAAGAATAAATGGCCATATAAAATCTCTCCTTTTTTTAGACGACTGATTTTTCAACATGAAATTCGTCTTTATCTTTAAATCGATTAATAGATAATTCCTCCATATCAATCGATGGTGTTTCATTCATAATAATTTCAGAAAGTAGTAAACCTGTCATGGGAGCAAACATAAATCCATGTCCACTAAAACCACATGCCATATAGAAACCTTCTAGTTGATCCGTTTTTCCTAATATAGGTTGTCGATCAGGTGACATGTTATATGATCCTCCCCATTGTCTAACAACGCGCAAGTTACCTACTAAAGGTAGGATATCACACACAGTTCTTGACATATGGTCTAAGAATTGCCATGTCGATTCAATATCATGATTTTTCTCAACTTGAGGATTACTTCGACCCATCAGAAAGGCTCCATGTGGTACTTGTTGACAGTAAATATTTTTAGAAAATGACATGACCATAGGACCTTGGATTTTTTCAACAGGTTCGGTTGCTAAAATCTCATGATTTTCAGCATAAACAGGAATATCAACACCAGCAAGCTCACCAATTTCTTTAGAGTAACCACCTGCTGCATTAACCACTTGATGCGTTTCATACGTTTGTTTATCAGTTATAACTTTTTCAATTTTCCCGTTAACAACGATAATATCTTTAACTTCTTCATAGAAAGAGAAAGTTACACCTAATTTTTTAGCTGCTAAATAATAGGCTTCGGTCATTTTAAAAGGATTTAAATGACCATCTGTTTGACAAAAGGTCGCACTAACAAAAGCATTTGGATTTAAATGTGGAACAATGTTAATCGCTTCTTCTTTAGTCAACTGCTTTGAAGGAATACCTAACTCATTTTGAAGCTTTACATTTTTAGTAAATTGTTCATGTTCTTCCTTTGTTGTAGCAAGGATTAAATAACCTTCTTGTTTGAATTCTAGATTGCCATCATAATCTAAAATCTCTTTTGCATTTTCAAAGAACTCAATACTTTTTTTAGCAAGGATACAGTTCATTTTGGTTGCCCACTGTTGTCTAACTCCTGCACCACAGCGACCGGTTGCTCCTGCTGTAAAATAACCTTTATCGACGACATGGATGCCTTGATAACCTTTTTTTGCAAGATTATATGCAATACTGACACCACTAATACCTGCACCTATGATTAAAAGATTAGTTTTCATCGTCTTGCTCCTTTGCGATGCTTTTTAAAGGAACACCCATCGCCATAGGTCTGACTTTGTGGATAGGAACATCTTCAACTTTTAGATGAAGATATTTAGCTATCTCACGTTGAATGAGATGACCACATGTATTTGCTTGACAAGGTCCCATGCCCACCCTAAGTAACCGTTTCATGTCTTCAAATGTTGTGTATCCTTGATCTAAAAAATCATGGATTTGTTGTAAAGATACATCTTCACAACGACAAATAATGATATCTTTTTTATTCATGTTTTTCCCTTATAGTTACAAAATCATGGATAAATTCTACAGGGACTGATACGGTAATCATCGCTGTATGATCTTGTTTTTTTGATAAAAGTACAGATTCAATCGTTGCATCACAAATGATAGCGCCAGCACGATTAACACCATGCCAAATTTGATTTTTTTCAGGCATAGGGATAAATTCATAAGGAATTTTAAATATAGCTTGTTGGTCTTTTATTTGGACAACGACAATGGCTAATCCTGGACATACTTGTACACAAACCCCACAACCTGTGCATTTATCAACATTTAAAACTGGTTGTTTATTAATATTTTCACCAATATCAATTGCATCAAATGGACAATGAGTTGCACATGGGTTACATGGAATATCTTCATAGCATTCTAAAATCGCCTTAGGACGAGCTAATGCTTTATAATGAGGAAATCGTGATAAGACTTGTTCTAATGTAGGGATACCCGTTTGATTAAGCATATTATAGCTCCTCTCTCAGTTTTGCTAAACCAATTTTGGTTTTAATTCCAAATGGTCCGTCTCTAAGTAAATCAAGTTGAGATTCATATAATGAAACAAGTTCATGATGTTTTGGATGAGGTTTACCTAATGCTTCTGCAACATATAAACCTGTTAAGTAACCTTCCATCATGGCTGAAGATGCTTCTTCAATACCAACAGCATCGCCACATGAATAAACATGTTGAATGGTTGTCTGGTGATGATGATCTATGACAGGAACAAATCCACCAAGTTCTGTTACAAACTTAGTTTTGGCACCAATCATTGATAAGAGTTGATGCATAGGCGATAAACCAACTGAAATACATAATGCATCAACATTCATTATTTCACTTGTACCCTCAATCTCCTGCCATTGGTCATTGAGTTTAATGAGTTCAACTGCTTCAATATGATCTTTTCCTATCGCTTTTTTGATGGTTGTTGATGTTAAAATAGGAACACCAAGTCTTCGCATTTTTGATGCGTGTACTTTATATCCACCGATTTGTTTTGAAGCTTCAATAATCGCTTTAACCTTGACACCTGCTTGCATTAATTGGTAAGAGACGATTAATCCAATGTTACCACTACCAACCATGATGACTTCTTTGCCTGGCAAAACACCATATAAATTCATCAGTGTCTGAATTGCTCCAGCTCCATAAATTCCAGGTAAATCATTGTTTTCAAATGCAAGAAATTTTTCACTCGCACCAGTAGCAACAATCATCGATTTAGCTTGATATCTTGTATAGACATCATCAGTTAATGTTGTGACTACGTAATCAGGGTATAAACCAACGACTGTTGTATCCGTTTTGATTTCAATAGAAGGTAAACCTTCTAAGTCATTAATCAATTTTTTCGCGATGTCAAAACCTCGCATTTTAGCATATTGGTTCTTAGATCCAAAAAACTTATGCGTTTGCTTAACAAGCTGTCCACCAACTTTTGGACTTCTTTCTATCATCAAAACATCCACACCAGCTTCAGCTGCTGTTTTTGCTGCACATAAACCAGATGGGCCACCACCAATAATAATGAGTTCTTTGGTTTGCATTATTTGATAACCCCCTTATTGGTTTGACGTTCAACCTTCATACCATCCTTGAGTTCTGTAATGCATGTTCTTACATTCGGTGTACCATCAACTATCATGTTACATGACGCACAATTTCCGATGGCACAGTAAAAACCGCGAGGACGCTTTTTCTTAATACTATAGCTTAGCGTTAGAATGCCTAAATCATGAAGAGCTGATGCAATCGTATCGCCTTCATAACCAACAACAGGCTTCCCTTCGAAAAAAAATGAGATTTCTCTTTTTTTTGGAAAAGTTAAAATGGGATGTTCAGTAATTCTCATATCGTTACCCTTTTCTATGGTTTCATTATGTTTATTGTATCACATATTTATGTGATAGAAAAGGTCTTTTCTAAAAACGCTTACATATTTTGTCTATGTTTATAAGAGTTTTAAACATCACCTTCAAAAATGCTGTTTTATGCATAAAAAAAGCACTTTTCGTGCTTCTTTTTAGAACATTTGATATAACGCTTCAATCGATTGAATATGAACATTTGCATCTTTAAGCTCATCAACTGAACCATATCCATAATCACAAGCAATCGTATCAAATTGATGTGCTAATCCCGCTTTTATATCATGAATCCGATCACCAATGACACATGCTTTTCCAATCACTTCATGCTTCACTTTTTCGATGATATCTTCTTTAGGTATATAATTAAAATCTTCTGAACATAACATTAAATCAAAGTATCGATCTAAGCCAAATGCTTTTTTATGAGCATCCATGTAATAGCGTTTTGAATTACTCAAATAAATCAGTTTATATCCTTTTTTCTTTAAGTATGCTAATACATCTATTGCACCTTCATAAAGAACAGCTTTTCCTTTTTTGATTTGATCTTTCATACTCATGGATATGATTGTACTAGCTCTTTCAATCATATCATCATCCAAAGATAGATTAAGTGATTTCCACATCTCTTTAGGGTTTTGTCCTAAAAAAACTTTGATGTCATCATAAGTCCATTCTCTCATAGGTGCTTTTTTAATATCGACAAGTGATTGATAAGCTTCACGAAAGGCATTTTCATAGATAGCCATACTTTGGTGCAGTGTTCCATCATAATCAAAAATAATCGTTTTAATCTCTTTCATGACTATTCCTTAAACTTAAGCATATGTCCCATTTTATCTTTTTTAGTCTTCATGTAAAACTCATTTCGTTCGTTATGATTAAGTTGGATTGGTTCTCTTGATGTAATTTCAATACCATAACCAGACAATCCATGTAGTTTAAGTGGATTATTCGTCATTAATTTGATTTTGGTTGCACCTAAATCTGCAAGAATTTGTGCACCTATACCGTAGTCACGTAAATCTTCATCAAATCCAAGCGCTAAATTGGCTTCAACAGTATCCATCCCTTGATCTTGAAGATTGTATGCTCTAATCTTGTTAATGAGTCCAATACCACGACCTTCTTGTCGCATATAAAGTAGGATACCTTTGCCAGCTCTCTCTATTTTATCTAGTGCTGCATCTAGTTGTTCACCACAATCACATTTTAAAGACCCGAAGGCATCACCTGTTAAGCACTCTGAGTGAACACGAACTAGTACTTCATCACCTGGCTTAATATCGCCTTTAACTAATGCAACATGATGCTCTCCATTCAATTCATTTTCAAAACCAATCATTCTAAAATCACCATGAGAAGTAGGTAAGTTTGCTTCTGCTGCTCGTTTTACGTAATTTTCAGTTTCTCTACGATACTCGATGAGTGATGTAATCGATATGATTTTAGCATTAAGTTTTAATGCGACTTCTTCAATATCCTTTTGTTCAATAAATGTTAAAACACTTGCTTGATGTAGTCCTGCTAGCTTGACTATATCTACAGATGCTTCTGGATGTCCAGCTCTTTTTAATACGCCACCTAAGCGATAAAGCATCGGATAAATGACTCCTGGGGTGATAAAATCTTCTTTTTTAGCTTTTGGATCTAAAAGCTTTTTAATCGTTTTCACATAATTTTCGATCTGATGCATATCAGATGTATGTGTCGTTAAATTAATGGTTGATACTTTTTGTTGACTTAAAGGGGATTGCTCATATAAAGCATTTATGCCCAGTTCAAAAAAACGCTCTTTTGGTGTAATATAGTAAACTGTCTTATTTCCAATCTCAAGAAGTGTCTTTATATTATTGGAATTGGCTTTCTCAGCAGCTATAACTAGACTTCCTTCTTGCTTTGTTTCTTGATCATCAACGATTAAAACCATTTCTCCATGTTTAATCGCTTCAATTGTTTCAATAATTGTATTCATTTTCATGTGATTTATTCTCCTTGTTTGTTAAAATATCCTTCAATCATAATATCTTCATCAAATGTCATCGTTGTGACATGATTTAATTGATATGCATCTTTCATATATAATACGCCATGTCCAGCAATTGGCGTTTTTGAATCCTTACTACCAATCATTTTAGGTGCGATAAAGACATAAGCTTTATCAGCAACCTTTTGATCTAAAAAGGATCCTAACATGTGTGCTCCACCTTCAACTAATATACTATCAATTTTTTGTTCTCCAACATGTTTTAGTAATTCAGTTAAATCAAAATATGGTTGAGCTTTAAGTTGAAAAACGTGAACACCTTTATCTTTTAATGTATCAATTTTTGCTTGATTAGCCTCTAAAGACGTATAAATCATCGTTTTTTGCTCATGTGCAGATGTTATCACATAAGCATCTAGTGGTATTTCTAGATGAGGATCAATGATGATACGAATAGGATTTCTAGATGGCTCATCTCTTCTAGTGTTCAGTTTCGGATTATCTACTAAAACAGTGCCAACACCTACTAAAATGGCTTGATAAGCGTGTCTTAAATCATGAACAAAGCGTCTAGATTTTTCATTCGTAATCCATTTAGAGTCGCCCGTTGATGTCGCGATTTTACCATCGAGTGTCATGGCATATTTTAATGCAACATATGGTATCTTCGTTTGGATATATTTCAAGAAAATCTCATTTTGTTTTTTAGCTTCTTCTTCCAAAATGCCATATTCGACTTCAATTCCTGCATCTTCTAACATGCGCACGCCATTTAAATGGACTAAAGGATTAGGATCTAATTGAGAAATATATACTTTTTTAATCTTTTTTTCAATGATTTTGAGCGCACATGGTGGTGTTTTACCATAATGTGAACAGGGCTCAAGGGTGACATACATTTCTGCTCCTTCAACATCTTCTGTCGCATGTAAAAAAGCATTGACTTCTGCATGTGCTTTACCAAATTCTTCATGATACCCTTCACCAATAATCTTGCCATCTTTAACAATGACAGCACCTACAAGCGGATTAGGATTGACTGATCCCATACCTTTTGATGCGAGTTCAAGAGCTCTTTTCATATAATCGTGTTTATTCATGAGTAACCTCGCATGGTGATTCTTGTTGATACAGTTTTGTTAGAATGAGATAAAGTTGGTGGACATCACTTTCAGGTAAATTTACACATTTAAATAAGTCATAAGGAACATGTTTCATTTTTTCACTTAATTGTTTTCCTTCTTGAGTCAATTTGATGATGACTTTTCGTTCATCCTCTTGATCACGTGTACGGATTATCTTTCCATCTTTTTCTAGTTTTTTTAACAAGGGTGTTAAAGTTCCTGTATCAAGTGAAAGCTTTTGACCTAATTCTCCAACAAGCTGTTCATCTTTCTCCCATAAAGCAATCATTGTAATATATTGAGTATATGTCAATTGATAAGGATCTAGAAATGGTTTATATGCTTTAATGATTTGACGTGAATTGGCGTAAAGAAGGAAACAGAGTTGATGGCTAAGTTTCCAATCCATTTAAATCACCTGTTCAATAAAGGGCTTAATGTCTTCTGGTTTAAATCCTGGCCCAAAACGATAAATGATTTCACCCTGTTGATTAACTAAAAATTTGGTAAAATTCCATTTAATCATCGATGAAGGAAAAAGTCTTGCAAAAAATCCTTTTTTTGGTGTTTCCTTGTAATCTCTTGGTTGTTGCTGCTTTAAGAATTTAAAGAGAGGGTGAGCCTTTTTTCCATTAACATCAATCTTATGGAATCTTTTGAATGTTGTCATATAGTTGAGTTCACAAAAACTTTGAATTTCTTCATCTGTTCCTGGAGCTTGATTCATAAATTGATTCGATGGAAAATCAAGAATTTCTAATCCTTTTTCTTTAAATGTCTGATAAAGTTTTTCGAGTCCTTCATATTGTGGTGTTAGTCCACATTTGGTTGCTGAATTAATAATGAGTAAAACTTTACCTTTAAATTCGCTTAATGTTACTTTATTTTGCGTATTATCTAGTACTTCAATATCATAAATATTCATGTTTATTTCTCCTTTTATATTTTATCCAATTTAATTTTATCAAATATTATTTTATCACATTAAAAAAATGCTCAAGAAAATGTTGAGCATTTAAATTTTTCTTTTTCGATAGAAATCAATATAGATTAAAATAGCGAAAATAGATATTAGTGATGTCGTAACTGTAATAAATAATCCTGTGTTAAAACCAGCCACTTCTTCCTCTGGGTAAACTTGAATCCCTTCTTCATAAATCGCATGTACATATGTCTGTTCATTGGGATCTAATGTATAATTAAGTTTTTGTGATAGTAATTCATTGGACTCATTATACCAACCAACGAGTCGATACCCTGTATTTGGCATAGCTGTTAATTGTATCGGAACATCCTTAAAATAGGTTCCTTTCCATGTTGAATCACCCATGGATTGGCCAATCTTAAGCGTGTTCACTTTGATAAATCCTTGTTCTTGATTGGATTTAACAGATAACTGAAACGTATTTCCTAAATCAAAGTAATCTTTAACATGATGGATTAAATAGGTTGGTCGATCATTGGCAAATGTCAGCATTCGATTCGTATAACTTAACCATGTATTGTAAGATCTAGGATATCCATAATAGGCAATATGCTCTCTCATTTCTGGTGCATATAAATTAATCATATCTTGAACATGTTCTCTTGCATATTCAGAACTAAAATGAGTGTTTAATAAATCCATCATACGATTAATAAATTGATGTCTAAATTGTGTATTCTTAAGTAGTGATGTAAACATTGAGCCTGTCTTCCATGAGTCACCAGTCATACGCTCCATGCTGTTATATTCTGGATAATAACCGCCCCATGAGGCTCCAAAACCTGCATCAACATCAAAGACCATCCATCGCCATCTACCATCCTGACCTACTGTTTTTTGTGGACTATAAGATGTATTATATCTCCAGTATTCAATATTATTTTGTGGCCAATCGACATTTGCGAAATATAGCTGTGCAACATAATAATCGATATAGTTTTCAACATCCATGAGTGTGTTCACATGATCATAGTTTCTTTTGGATGACATATCATTTCTTGTAATAAACCGATACATATCTAAATAGTGTCTTTGACCTTCAATGGTACCTTCAGATAAACTGCCATGACCAGATAATATCGTCACATCTTGTCTTGGTACATCGTATTTTATTTGGACATACCAATCATCGAGTCGATCACGAATATTTCGTATCCCAAAATATTCGCCATTCATAAATAAAATAACAGGTGTTGAATATTGAATATCTAAATTCATTTCTTTTAAGAGCCCTTGAGCTGCAGCTTCACCCATAAATGTATATTCATACGTTTGTCCGCCACCTCTTAAAACAATGCGTTTGAAACGATCGATATCTTGATCTTCAAAAAAGGAGTAATTAAAATATGTTGTTTCATCATATTCACTACGCGCATAGAGACGGTAAGATTTAATCGGATATTTACGTGATAGGCCTCCATGAACACGTAAACCAGCTTCCTGAGCAATAACTTTAGTCCCGTCTTTTTCAAAATATTCGATAAATACGGGTTTCTCCCATTCAACGCCTCGTTCAAAATAATTGCCGGTTCGATTTTGGTTTGATGATTCTTCGATAGCTGGATCATAATAAAATCCTGGAACATTTATGCCATTTCGATAACCATATAAGTTGTCAATATCGGTTGTAATCGATATGATAGGAAACGTATATTTTTCAAAAATCTCCGGATCAACAAAATAAGAGTGAGTCACAACAGGACTTTCTTGACCTGATCCATTGATTGCTTTTGCTTTAATGATAGTTGCTTTAAAAATGGGCTCAGTTGGTGAATTCCACTTTTGAGAACCTGTTCGAATGAAAGATATGGGTGGACTAGGTATTGGATCTTCTAGATGAGTAGGTATTTGGTTTTGTATTAATCTTTCTTCTCCTGTTGGTTCGATATAGGTTGATTCAATCCATATGGGCTCATGATAGATAAGCGAGTCAGTATTTGGTTCAGATCCATCGAGCGTATAGTAAATGGTTGTATTCGGTTTCGGTATTAAGGATAAATGAAAATCTTCAGTATAAAAACCTCCTTCATGAGAAAAGGTCGGTAAGTCGTCTACTGCTGATAGTTGTTGTCCAAATGTCTTATTCACTAACGTGCTTTCAATACCTAAAAAAGTGGTGAGTAAGACAATCATAAAAAGTAGTATTTTCTTCATAAATATCCTCATTATCTACTATTATAACATGTAATTAATTCTTCAAGTTAGTCAACCTTTTTTTTAGAAAAATTCCTAAGTATGTCATTTGTTAAAATATGATATACGTGATAAAATGTAGATATTAGATTAAACATTTTTTTATCATGCTTTATGATATAAAATGTTAGAAATTAAATAAAAAAGAGGTGGCATTATGACCCAAACGCATTCATCACATGGTATGAATGATGTATCCAGACGAAATATTTACATCCTCACAGCAGCTGCAGGTATTCTAGTAGTTGCTGCAACCCTTATTTTTAGTCTTCATGTTTTACTACTTGCAGCAGTCTCATATGTCGTTGCATTTATGGTTGAATACTTATTTGCCCATTTTAGAAAAAAACCACTAGATCCGGCATGGATGCTAACTCCCATGCTTTTTACTCTACTTCTTCCACCACAATTTCCATGGTGGATGGCAGCTGTAGGTATGTTTTTCGGTATCTTTTTTGGAAAAGCTATTTTTGGAGGATCAGGTAAGTATATTTTCAATCCAGCATTAGTTGGTGCATTATTTTTGATTGTTAACTTCCCCATTCAAATGACTCAAGAATGGATTAATCCAAAGAATCCTGATTTAGTTTCAGGACCTACTGCACTTAATGCTTTAAACCGTGGTATAGAATCTGCATATTCAAATTGGGATCTACTGATTGGACAAAATGCAGGTACTTTAGGTGAGGTTTTTAGGTTAGGAATTATTATTTTAGGTATTGTACTTGTGTTATTCAAAGTTATTTCATGGAAAACACCTTTAGTCTTTGTCTCATCTGTATTTGTCATTTATTTAATTGGTGGTTGGATTGATGATTCTATTTTTGGCAATCCATTACGTGCCATTTTAACTGGTGGTTTGATGCTTGGTGCATTTTTCTTTGCAACTGATCCATCGACTTCACCAATAACAAATCGTGGTCTTATTCTATACGGAGTCGGTCTTGCTTTACTGACTGTCATTATTAGAGTATTTGCAACTTTTCCTGAAGGTGTTACTTTTGCAATCATCCTAATGAGTGCAATTTCTCCTCTTTTAGATAAAGAGGTTGTTGAAACCAAGCAAAGTGAGGTAACTGCTAATGAATAATAATCTAAAATTAATTATTTTTGTTATCATTTTAGGTTCAGTGACATCACTCTTTTTGTTAGGTATGGATGCACTAACTAAAGATCGGATTGAAGCGAACCGAGAAGCTGAATTTAAATCTGTTATTTTGAATGCTTATAACGTCAGTTTCAATTTTGGAAATATTCATGATGTTTTCGATGAAAAGGTTGGTCGCATCGAAAAAAGAGTGACAAATGGTGACCAATTTGAGGATTTTGTCTTCTATCAAGATTTAGTTACGAATGCAATTAGTTTTGAATTTACTGGAGATGGTGTATGGGGTGAAATCAGTGGTATTATCACTCTTGATTCCAGCTTTTCAACGATTTTAAATATTACCGTACTTCAACAGGTCGAAACTCCAGGCTTAGGTGGTATCATTGCTACTAGAAAATACCTTGATACCTTTAATGGCATTATCTTCATTGACGATGAAATTTCAGTCATTCGAAAAGATAGTACTCCAAATGCTCAAAATGAAGTAGATGCGATTGCTGGTGCAACTCGAACATCGAATGCATTTGAAGTGATTCTTAATCAAACGTATGCCATGTATAAAAATGCTTGGTTAAATGGTGTAGAGGTGCAATTATGAAACTTATACGCTTAAGATATACAAAATGGTTTAACATTTTAAAAGATGGATTACAAAAGAATAATCCAATCGTTGTAGCGGTTTTAGGTATTTGTTCAGCATTAGCTGTAACCAATCGTGTTGAAAATGCGATTGCCATGGGTTTAGGTGTGACGTTTGTTGTCATGGCAAGTTCAGCTGTTGTTTCAATTTTTAGAAATTTTATTCCTTCTAAAGTTAGAATGGTTACTTACATGGTTATCATTTCTGCATTCGTTATTGCAGTTCAAATGTTTTTAGGTGCTTTCTTCCCATTAATTGAGAAATCATTAGGTGCTTATGTAGGACTGATTATTACCAACTGTATCGTGATGGGTCGAGCTGAAGCATTTGCGGTTAAAAATCCTGTGAGATATACCTTAGTTGATGGTTTTGCCAATGGTATGGGTTACACGTTTGTCTTAGTATCGATTGCTGCTATTCGTGAAATCTTAGCGTTTGGTGAAATCTTAGGATATGCACTTCCACTTCCAGCAGGTTGGGTAAACTGGACAGTCATGACCATGGCTCCTGGTGGATTCTTTGTTTTAGGTGTATTCATCTGGGTGTTTAGAGTGTTATCTAAGCACTATGAAGTAACTGAATAGGGAGGAAAAAGACGATGGAAAATTTAATTCAATTATTCTTACAATCGATTTTAAACAATAATATCGCTTTAGCCTTCATTTTAGGGATGTGTCCATTAATCGCTATTTCTACTAACGTTAAAAATGCGAAAGGTATGGGAATTGCGGTTGTCTTAGTCGTCACATTAACAGCGATGATTAACTGGCCAATTTATGCTTTACTAAAGAGCACTGGCACAACTGCACTATCTTTATTAGTGTTTATTATTACGATTGCTGCTACTGTTCAAATCTTAGAAATGCTTTTAGACAAGTTTTTCCCCAAACTCTATAATGCTTTTGGTATTTTCTTACCACTGATTACAGTAAACTGTGTGGTGTTAGCTGTTTCATTATTCTTTGTTAGAAATAATTATACCTTTGTTGAAACAACAGTTTACTCGTTTGGTTCTTCTGTAGGCTGGTTACTTGCTATTGTATTAGTTGCTGGTATTCGCGAAAAGATGAAAAGAGTCTCTGACGTCCCAAAAGGACTAGCTGGTAAAGGTATTGTATTTATCGTACTTGGTATCCTTGCGTTAGCATTTATTGGATTTACAGGATTAAGTTTTTTTAGATAAGAGGAGGATTATATGAACATATTTGTACCTATTATACTTATAGGTGTTATGGTTGTCATCGCAATCATCCTCATTATTGTCGAACGATTGTTGGGCAGTAAAGGTGATCGTATGCTTCTCATTAATGATGAGACTGTGATACCTGTTAAAGAAGACGATACGGTCTTAAATTTATTAACGAAACATAAAATATTTATACCATCTGCTTGTGGTGGTAAAGCAACTTGTGGATTTTGTAAATTTCGATTAGTCGAAGGTGGAGGAGAAATCAAACCCACTGAGGAACCATTCCTAAGTCCTGAGGAAAGAGAGAAAGGCATTCGACTTTCATGCCAAGTGAAAGTTAAGGAGAATTTAAAGATTGAAATACCTAAGGAAATGCTGAATGCAAAAGAATATAAGACAACAGTATCTTATATCGAGGATCTAACTTATGACATTAAACTTGTTAGATTTCAGCTTAAAGAAGGCGAAACGATGGCGTTTAAGCCCGGTCAATATGCCCAATTAAAAGTACCTGGAATTGATATCATTCGTGCATATTCCATCGCTTCACATCCTAAAAATGCGTCTGAAATTGAACTTATTATCCGTCAAGTTCCTAATGGACAAGCAACCACATTTGTCCATAAAGCATTAGAGGTTGGTGATAAGATTATTCTAACAGGACCTTATGGTGATTTTTATCTCCAAGAAGAATCGAAGCGAGACATGATTTGTATCGCTGGAGGATCAGGTAAAGCACCTATCCGTTCTATCTTATATTATTTAAAAGATCAAGGTATGAATCGTAAGGTGAAATATTTCTTTGGAGCAAAATCAAAACGAGATCTTTATTATACAGAAGAGTTTATGAAGCTTTCTAAGGAATTCCCTAATTTCGAATATATACCAGCACTATCAGAGCCTATGCCTGATGATGATTGGAAAGGTGAAGTAGGATTGATTACCGATGTCGTTGATCGTCATGTCGGTGATTTATCTGAAGCTGAGGCATATTTATGTGGATCACCTGGTATGATTAAGGCGTGTATCAATGTTTTAAATCGACATGAAATAAAAAAAGAAAATGTCTTCTTCGACAATTTCTCTTAAGCGATGAATCTCATCGCTTTTTTTTTGATGTATTCTTTTTGTAATTTTTATGATTTTTTGATACTTTTATGATGGAGGTTGAAATCATGAATGAACTAAAAAAAGAAATAGGCGTATTTGGTGGTATATCGATTCTCGCTGGTATTATGATTGGATCAGGGATATTTGCTCTTGGCGGCTTAATCTTGTTCCGTGTTGGTTATAGTTTAGGTTTATCACTTTTAGTTTGGATCATCGGTGGCATTATTACATTATTTTCAGGATTGACTTATGCTGAATTAGGAACGATGTTTCCTGAGACAGGTGGTTATTACATTTACTTAAAGAAAGCATATGGACAAAGAGTTGCTTTTTTATCAGGTTTAATGAATTTCGTATTAATGAGTTCTGGTAGTATCGCTATTTTAGCACTTCTTTTTGGCAATGTTTTATCTTTTGTTATTGATGTTTCTGCTTATGTGAAATGGATTGCTGCGGGTCTTATCATGTTGACATCATTGATTAACTTTTTCGGTGTTAAGGCAGGTAGTTTCGTTCAAAAGTTCTTCTTAGTTGCTAAACTACTTCCGATATTTGCTATTATGGGTGTTGGTTTATTTGTGGGTGGACAGCAAGTTAATTTATCATTATCAACAGCTGAACCTGTGAATTTCTTTAGACTTCTTACGATGATTGGGTTTGGTGTCGTAGGCTCACTATTTGCTTACGAAGGTTGGACTAACTTAAATACAGTCGCTGGTGAGATGAGAAATGTGAAAAAAGATTTACCTCGAGCAATCACATTTTCAGTCTTACTGGTAACCATTGTTTACGTTCTTTTTATCTTTTCAATTTATCGTATTGTTGATTATCCAACATTATCAGCGATAGCAAATACAGAAAATTATTTCCCAATGGTAGCTTTCTACTCACTCTATGGAACACAAGGGTTAAATTTTATTTTCATCGCTGTCTTAATCTCTATTTTTGGTGCACTTAATGGTTCTGTCATGGTTTTTCCAAGAGTCTATTATGCGATGGCTCAAGATGGTTTATTTTTTAAACCCTTTAAATCTTTATCAAAAACATATCAGACACCCTATATTGCAATCTTAGGTTCAATGATGATGGCACTTATTCTTATTTTGTTCGATGTTGAGACACTTTTGACGTTTGTTGTGTTTGGAGCATTGCTTTTTAATACGCTAATTTTCTTCTCTGTTTTCTTGTTTAGAAAAAGACAACCACAACTAGAAAGACCATATAAAGTATTTGGTTATCCCTATGTGCCAATCATCGCCATGATGGGTATGATTGCGCTCATGGTTGCTTCATTTGTTGAACAACCAGGACCATCTAGTATTGGCTTTGTCGTATTAGTGGTTGGTTATTTCTTATTTGATCTTTTTATTAAAAAAAACAAGGCTGATTAGTCTTGTTTTTCTTTATAATCGAGAAAGAGTTGATACAGTTTTGGATTTTCTTTACTCATATTCACTAGTTTCAAATCCTGATTCACAAACACATGAACAGTATAACCAGAATTAATTAATTCTTCTTTTTGATTATAGATTTCATAGCTAATTTTAACTTTAGCTCCTGATACATCAGATATCCATGTATATAACATCACTTTTTGACCAAAAAAAGCTGGTTTATGATAGGTTACATGAAGATCTATTAATGCCATGTGATATCCCATGTCATTAATGGTGTGATAGGGTGTTTCTGTTTCATCTAAAAAATCAATACGACCCACTTCATACCATATCGGATATACCGAATGATGTATGACCCCCATCGCATCCGTTTCTTGATATCTTGGTTCTATAATTGTTACCGTTTTCATTAATTCACATCCTTTATGTTCATTGTAACATATGGATTGTTGTCTATGCTATAATTGGCTTAATAAAGGAGGTTTTATCATGCATTTCATGTATCGACTTTATCAATGGATACTCTATCTTGTCTCACCGTTATTACCTTGGAGAGAACCCAAGCTATTCATAGGTGAACATGCACTTGACAAGTTGAATGATGAACTTAGAAAACATGGAGTAAAGCATCTATTGATAGTTACAGATCAAGGAATTTTGAAATCTGGTATCCTTGATCAAGTAAAAAATCTATTAAGTGAAGATTTTTTAGTTTCAGTATATGATCAGACTTTACCTAATCCAACCATTTCACATGTTGAACAGGCCTATCAGATGTATCAATCACAGGGATGCGATGCAATCATTGGGCTAGGTGGTGGTAGTCCCATAGATGCTGCAAAATGTGTCGGTATTCGTGTTGCTAAACCACATGTCCCTCTTCATAAAATGAAGGGTATCCTAAAAGTAAGGAAAAAATTACCTCTTCTTATTGCTATACCTACCACTGCAGGCACAGGTTCAGAAGCAACCCTAGCAGCTGTGATATCAGATCCTTTAACACATGCAAAGTTTGCGATTAGTGATATGCCTCTCATACCAAAAATTGCTGTTTTAGATCCTCTACTCACCACAGGATTGCCTTCCTTTTATACTGCAACAACCGGAATGGATGCACTAACGCATGCGATGGAAGCTTATTTAGGCAAATCCAATACGAAAGAAACTAAACGAAGAGCACTCCATGCTATCGAGTTGATTCATAAAAACCTAATCACAGCATATGATCAACCCAATCATATCGAAGCACGCATGAATATGCTTTTAGCTTCATATCATGCAGGTTATGCCTTTACACGAGCGTATGTCGGTAATATTCATGCAATAGCTCATACATTTGGTGGTTTCTATAATATTCCACATGGTTATGCGAATGCGATCATTATGCCTCATGTCCTTCATTATTATGGTGAGAAGATATATAAAAAATGTGCGACAATTTATGATGTGTTATACCCAGATCATGCGGGAAATATTCAAGAAAAAGCCTTAAAGATCATTGATTGGATAGAAGGTCTTAACCATTATTTTAACATTCCTAAAACGATTAATCTTAACGATCTCGACCATATCGACAACATGATAGAACGTGCATATAAAGAAGCAAACCCACTCTATCCTGTACCTGTGATATTTAAAAAGAAAGATTTTGCAAATCTATATCATTTAATTGCAAAAAAAACTCCCAAATAAGGGAGTTTTATATGTTATCTTGTCTCTTTTAATGCTTTTCCCCAAATGAGTAGCTGATCAAGCATATCAGATACATTGACTTGATGGAGTGATTGTGGAACAAATTTTCCTTCTTTAAAATCATGGAAAAGTGATAATAAAACATGTGTGCGTACATCAGCGACTTGTAATTCACCTAAAATAGTTCGCAAATGTTCTGCTGCTCTTGCTCCACCTGCAGATCCATAAGATACAATACCAGCTGATTTATTGTTCCATGCATCTCTAGCAGAATCGAGTGCATTTTTTAAAGCTGCTGTAATGCTATGATTATATTCAGCAACAATAAAGATAAATGCATCTAATTCATTTAGCTTTTCATTCCACTTGATGACTTTTTCAATATCTTCTGATTCACCTAAGAAAGGCAATTGATAATCTTTGATATCAACGATTTCAAATGTTGCGTCCTTCCGTTTTTCTGCTAATTCTTTTACCCAAGCACCAACTTCTGGACTAATTCTTCCAATACGTGTACTTCCTAGAATAATACCTACTTTTAGGGGTTGTTCTTTCATGATATGTCTCCTTATTTATACTTACTTTATGTAACTAATTATATATTTGTTACTTAATAATGTAAAGTGATTTGCTTTTTAATCAAATTATTATATAATGTCCATAGGTGATGATATGGAAAATCAATTATGTTCAAAATTTGAAGAAGCATTTAAACTCTTAGGAAAGCGATGGACAGGTCTTATCCTTTTTCAACTGATGAATGGACCTAAGCGTTTTAATGAGCTTGAGACTCATGTGAAAGTAAGTGGAAAAGTCTTATCTGAACGTCTTAAAGAACTTGAAAAAATTAAACTCATTCAACGGCATGTATATCCGGAAACGCCTGTTCGAATTGAATATTCACTCACAGAAAAAGGGTATTCGTTAAAACCGATGATGGACGAAATATCAAAATGGTCAAATGTATGGATTTAAGCACGAAAGTGCTTTTTCTTTATTCAGTGGCCAAGACATTAACTTTCTTAATTTTTATCTTAGGTTTGTAATCAATTTTTCGATAGAAATACATACCAATAAATAAGATTGCAACATTACTAATCAGCATGGCATACCAGACACCACTACTACCTAATGACGTATAGTTTTTAAATAAAAACACAAGAGGTATCCGAAGTATCCAAAGTCTTGTTACGGTCAATATAAACGTATATTTTGTATTCCCTGTTCCATTATATGTTCCAAGGAAGTTTTGGAATGCACCCATTAAGGGTAGTCCTAAAAGGAGAAAGAACATGTAATCTTTTGCTAGTGCTAAAGCGACCGGATCATTTTTGATAAATATACTTGATGCCCATTCTCTAAATGGGATAAAAATAGCTGCACCTATAGCCATCAACCCAACAGATAAGACCATTGCTTTTCTAAATGTTTGTCTTGCTCGACTTGGATTTTGATTACCAATATTTTGTCCTAAATAAGCAGATAATACGCCACCAATCGCCATGACTGGATGCAAAATCAAACTACTGATACGATTACCAACACTAAATGCAGCAACTGTTTGTTTTCCGTATCCAACTAAAATACCATTCATTATACCAAAACCAATGGCTGTAAATGCTTGTCCAAAGGATGCGGGAATTGCGATTCGTATGATTTTATAACTAATTTCTTTTTCTAATACGAGATATTTCTTGGAAATAGTAACACCTGTTTTTGATTTAAATAGTTGAACTAGTCCAAATGGTAATATGACAAGATTAGCAATTAATGTTGCATATGCTGCACCTGATACCCCTAATTTTAAAACAGTAATCAATAATGGCGTTAAGATAATATTGACAACCATAGTGACAACACCATAAATGACAGGTGTTACCGTATCACCTGTAGATTGTCTAATCGATGTGAAAGCAAAAAAGACAAAAACGACAGGTAATTCAAAAGCACGAATTTGTAAATATTTAACACTTTCACGGTATTCATAACCTGTGAGTCCCATCCATTTCATAATATATGGAGCAGCTAAATATGATATCAAATTTAAAACAATTCCAGCAATGAGCGAAATCATGACTAAATGACTTGCATATTTTTTCGCATCTTCCATTTGATTGGATCCAACCAATTGACTAATGAGTGCTGTTCCAGCTGCGGATAGACCAATACCTAAAGAAATAAAAGTAAAAACGACAGGAAATGTTAATGAGATTGCATTAACAGATTCAATGCCATAATTAGGAATATCAGCAACAAAATACATATCAATAATGTCGTGAATGGTTTTAATGAAGTTGTTAAGCATTAAAGGTATAGATAAAATAATGAGCCCTTTATAGATATTAGGATCATGCAGTATGAGATGTTTTTTACGTTCTTCCTTTGACACTTTATCACCTTTTCTATCTTTAAAAATTATAACATGAAAAGAATGTATTTGATACTTTAATAAAAAAAGCACTATGTGCTTGTTTTATTGTGGCTTCGCTTGATTCATGCGTTTGGTTACTTCATCCGCGATTTCTTGCGTTGTTAAATCTTTAAATTCTTCATATCGATAAACAGGTAGAACGTTAATGATTCGTCGCGTCTTTAAAAATGGTGCTCTTTTACGAACTTGATGATTTCCATCAAAACGAACAATCAATATATCGGCTTCTGCTTTAAGTGCTAATTTAAATGACCCCGGTTTTAATAAGCCTATCTCTTCAGAGAGTCTATTTGAAATACTTCCCTCAGGAAAAACGCTCATGGCATACCCTTTTTTAACCGTTTCAATCGCTTTTTCCATATCACGAGCTGTTTCTCTTGCATTGGTTCGATTGATTGGAAATACGTCGTATGTTTTAAGCCATGCGCCAACTAAAGGCAACTTCATGACTGATTTTTTGGGTGTGAGTGTGATTGGTCGTGATAGTTTTTCCATTAATACAAATGCATCTGTGTATGATTTATGGTTAGCATAAATCACTAAAGGTCCTTTTTTAGGAACATGTTCTAGACCCTTAGCTTTAATCTTAAGTCTTAAAACAAAATGATTGAGAAAAACAGCCATTGATTTGAGCAAATATGTTTTATATGGGTGATCTGAAGGAATACGTTTTAAATAAGGATATTGTGCTAAGTAGATTAGAATTAAAACAATAAAAGCAGGTATGATGGAAACAAAAAGCCATAAAGGTATAAAATACCATGATGTGAGTAAAAAAAACAATAGATTAAATCCAAGATATGCAGTGATAAATACAATCGTCGCCATAAAATACCTCTTCAATTTGTTTAATTATATTATATAACATATCTCGCTCTCTTTTTATGTGAAATGAATCATACTTTGAATACTTAACAAAAAAAGCCTTTAATAAGGCTTAAACTATCTATAAATGGTGGAGTTACTGAGGATTGAACTCAGGACCCCTTGCACGTCAAGCAAGTGCTCTCCCGCTGAGCTATAACTCCAACCATTTTTATTATACATATTTTAAAAAAAATTACAAGTTTTTTATTTAGCAATACGTCGCCAAGGACTGACATATCCACCTTGGGCAATCGAAACTTCATTATGGACAATAAGTGCTTTAGGATTCATATTTTCAACCATTTCCACGATGATATTTCTATTTTTACGATTAGCAAAAATCATTAAAATCATTTTATCAGCATCTTTTCCTTTGGCATCTAACGAGGTTACACCATGTCCTGATGCTCTTAATACATGCATAATTTCCATGCCATCTTTAGGATCAACAATGACATGTATGAGAACCTTTCCAACAGCAACTCTATTTTCTAAAAGTGATCCCACATAAACACCAGCTGCAAACCCAAAACTATAAATAATTCCTTTCATCGGAGTTTCTGAAATGCCCATAATAACTTTTGATGCAATGAAGACCCATAAGAAGATTTCAAAAATAGCAAGCACTGTACCTGGTTTACGATACCCTTTACTTATGAGTATCATACGCATGGTTCCAATGGTCACTTCAATAATTTTTGCAAAGAAGATTAAGGCTATTTCCCATAGAGGGACAGATGTTAAAAAATCTAGGATTTGAGTCCACATATATATCACCTTCATCATTATATCATATCGGCTTTTTTAATCACCATGAAAAAATAAATTTTTTAGGTCCATGGATTATCTCGATAAAACTCGAGTTGATTGATGATATGTTCAACCTTAGCATTGAAGTACCATTCTGTATTTCTTCTTCCAAAACTAAGGTCCATCATCGCACTTGACACAACGCCTTTGTAGAGTTGTTTTTGTTGATCATATGCTGCATAAAATGCATCAAATGAGAAGAAACCTTCAGATGGATCGACTAAAATACCTAAATAGGTTTCATAAAGAATTTGATTTCCTCGATCAGCTAAAATCTTATCTGTTAGAGGGTGAGCGTATTCACTTCTTCCAAGAATCGAAGCATTTAAATTACCCCATTCATAGATATCAGCACTTACCGTATAATCTTGAAAAACAGGAAATCCATCCCAACCTTGTCCAAGACCATGATCATAATCATATGGAATCATTGTCCATTGATCTAAAACTGGATTATGATAAAGATAATAATTATTACCCATAGCTCGATAATCATCTGGATTTCCTAATAAAACTCCTACAGCAAGTAATCGCAATAAGCGATCAACATCAAATGAATCGTTTATGTAGTTACGAAAAGCAAATCCATTCAAATGATTGATATTATCAATCAGTGATACTAAATCTGATGTATCGTTTTTCTTTTTATTTGTTTTTAAATCATATGCAGGTCGATAATCAATGGATTCATCTTTGATACCAATGGCACCCTCTTGATAATTGTTTTGAAGCGAAGCTGGTCCATATTGTTGCCATAAGGCTTTATATAGGTTTCCATTTGTTTGTTCAGCTGGAAGTCTTCGTTCTAAAAATTTCTCATCAATAGGTTCAATCAGCGTATATAATCCGTAAAAATGTTTTGTTTGATTAATTTGTATATATACTTTCGCTAACGTTGCATAAGGTGCATAAACACCAAATGCTCTAAAAAGATCATAGGAAAACTTTTCAGTGATGTAAGTCGAATCCCAATTTCTGTTATATTTCATATCGATTTCTTCTAATTCAAAGACAGTTCTCTTTTTATTTTCTGCTAAACTTACTTGATTAAAGTCTTCTTTGAAAGAAATTTTAAAATGCGATAAATTTAAATTACCATCATTATCTTGAATTCTTGTTCTTGATAAATTTCCTCTCGTACGAAAACCAACATGAGGTATTTCGATGATACCTTCATTATCTTCATAAATCAGATTTGCTCTAGCATATTCATCTGTACGATAATGACCAAACTTTTGATGATACTTGATCATCTTTTGGTCTAGAGCATTCCATTCTTGTTGACTGATGACAATCGTTAATGATTTACTTATCTCATCATTAAAGAGACGTTCAAAGGGTTCGATGTTAACTGGATCAACAGCTGGAGTTGGTATATCTTCTACAATCGTTTCTTCGTTTGGAGGAACAAGAGCTACATCACACGCAGAAAGAATGATTAAAAAGGAGATAATGGTTAATATATATAAGCTTTTTTTCATTTTTTCTCCTCCTGATAAACAACTTCAAAATCCTCAAAAACAACCATCATCTGTTCATCAAAGGTATAACCCAGCAACTTACCTTCTTCTTTAAAAAAATGGATGTGGTTATTTTGCCATGATAATAGCGTATCATCTTCACCTTCACGCTTACAAATCTCATATGTCATCTCTTTAAAGGGGAGAATAGTGATTGCTTTCGTTTGAATGACAGCATAAGGATGACCAAAAAAATCAGTGACAATTGAATATTCACCTACTTTTGGTAATGCTTCATTTTCAATTTGATAAGCATATAAAGATGATGCAGTCGCTTTCTTTACACCTGATAGCACAAGATCTAAGAGATAATTAGCCGATCTTTCAGTTAAATCAAAAAAGAATGATTCCTTATATGTGGCTTGGGATTGATTTGAATGCATTTTAAAGCGATTGAAAAAATCATCAATTTTGTTCATAGTGTTCGATAAAATCCTTATATATTCTCATTGCTTCAGTTGTTTTTGCTATGAAGCGATCTTTTTCTATGTATGTCTCATGCTCCATTTCAAAAATGACATCCATAGTCCACTTCGTTTGATTCTGAATTGCTTCAAATCGATTGATACATTGATTCCATGCACCTGGCACTTCATAAACCATCGTTATTTCTGATGGTAAATGATTAGATATGACAGAAGTTTTCATACTCATTTGATAACCATTAATTGAAAAAAGCAAGAAACCTTCACTATCTTGTTCAAATAGTTTGTTTTTAATATCACTTATTTCAGTTAATCCTTTTTCCCAAAGCGGCATCGTTTTACGATTGATGTAGAAGGAAGTGACTTGATCAATTGGTTTTTCTATCATCATTTGAATGGTATATTCATGTTTAAACTTCATTTTCATCACCAAATCTATTATACCAAAAATGATGCATAAAAAAATGGGCATCGTATGAAACGAGCCCACTTTTTTCATTAGTCTCCTGAATTTGGAGGTATGTCCTCATCAGGTGTATCTTCATCTTCTGTTCGATCATATCCATATGGATTATATAATTCCATGCCTTCAAAAGTATATGTATCGACAACTTCAAGTGTATTTAAATTAAACGATACAATTTGTGCATAAGATAGTGTATAAACCATTACAAAATCATCAAATTCAATGTAAACTCCACGATCAATACCAGAATAATACATAAACTCATCTTGTGAAATAATAATTGGTTCCGAGATGATTTCATTCACATTTTCAGCACTAAAATCAATATAGAAAATATAGTAAAGACTTTGATAAGCAAAATCGTAATATCCACGCAGTGGATTATAAGTATAGCGATACGTATTGACCGGAAAAGCAAAGATGCCTCGCTCTACATCAACCATGATTGCTTTTGGATTATATAAGACCTCTGAATACGTATATGTATAGATATCATCTTCTGATTTAGATGCTAATTGATATGTCATTAATGGAGCTTTTGGATTTGGGTTGTTTTCTGAGTCATCATAAGCACTAATCTTTAACTGGAAGTTTTCATCAAAACCAATTCCAATGAGGTAATGATCTTCATTCCAAACATGTATATATGTATTATAACCAGGTTCTTCAATAGGATTAGGTAAAATATATGGGTTTTGAGGATCTGATAAATCGATGGTATAGAGTGGATCGATAGTTTCAAAGGTAACCACATTAACTTTTTCTTTATTAAAGCGTACAGATTTAACTGTTTCTCTCGCTTTTCCTAATCCTTCTTCAATAAGACCTACTTGATCGAGTGTTTGAGCTTCTTCATTCGTTTCTAAGATATATAAACGATTAATAGCATCAACACCCCAAGTGGTTGTTACAATTCTGAAATAACCATCATACTCATCCATCCAGTATTGATTTTCGATATATCCTTTGACTTTACCACTAGCAGCATAACTGAATGTTTTAGCATCTGGATTAATTTCGTATTTGATAATATATGAGTTGACCTGACCACTCCACCAAATAATCTCTATGTCATCATTGACTTCATAATCGTAGACTGTTCCAGTTGTATAAATTGCAGATTGATTCGCATAAATGTGATTAACTTGTCCAAGAAAAGCTTCTGAAGTAAATGTATACTCTGATAAGTCAATGACACCAATCACTGTCATACTATAGGCTGGAACACCTTCAAAATAATAAACAGAATTGTAATCTAAGTCATATGTTTGTGTGTCATCATCTTTCGTCTCAGTAAATGTAGGGATTAAATCATCTATGTATAAGTATTTTGTTGAAAGTAAATATAATGCATCTCCTATGAGACGATGTTGATAAAAGTAAGTATCTGTTTCTAGTGAATAATCAAGCTCAAGTGTTTCTCTATCAAATACATAAACAGCACCCGTATATGATGAAAATCCACCATAATAATAATCACTCACATCACCATCTATTTCTGGAATAAAGTAAAATTGCTGATAAATATATCCAATCACAATCAATTGAGTCTCAGTGATATAAATCGAATCTGTATATAAATCCCCTAAATCAATATCTTCTCTAACTAGAATTGCGCCATCATCTAAAAGATCAATCACTCGAACTTTGTTTTGATAACGTGTAGCATAGTAAATGGTATATCCATCTGTTTTTACAATATCTGCTTCAATAACGCCATCGACTTGCATATTGGTATCAATAAAATCACGACCACCAGAAGCTTCATTCTCAATCATATCTGCTTCTGGTGAACCAGGAGCAAGTGAATCGGCAACAAATGTCGTTAAACGATTTCTTGTGTTGATGAGAGCTAACAAATTTTCTTGAGATCCTACTACTTTTGCTGTAAGATAGGTATTTGGTTCTCTAATCGGTAACGTCAAAGAGCCACAAGCAACAATCGTCACAACAGCAAACGAAGACAAAGTAAGTCCATATGCTCTTTTAAACCAATATAGAACAGGAACTTTAGGCATCACGATATGTTTAGCTTTTTGATAGGTGCGTAATTTTTTATTCCACATATAGTCTTTAAATAAACGGAATGCAAATAAAATAACAAAAACAAAAACAATTGAACTCATCATCCATTCGAGATTTGACATATTAATCCTCCTTTTTTTGAATGCCTAATGCATTCTTAAATGCTTTGACGAAGGAACGTGAGACTTCAAGATGATCACCATTGATTAACTCTAAATCTAGTTTTGCGTTAAAACCAGTTCTTATATATCTGATTTTAGAAAGATTAACGATATATGATTTACCAATTCTAACAAAATCATATGTTTTTAGTTTTTCTTCTAACTGATAAAGAGGCTGTTTGATGATTTCTGTCGGTTGATTCTCGAGATGGAGATAAATGCTTTCTCCAAAAGATTCTAAGTAAGTGACTTGTTTAATAAATACTTGAATCCACCCGTGTTGAGTCTCTAAAACGAGTTTTGCTTTTTCAAGACTTATCATTTCTAAGATGAGTTTTAACTTGTCTACATCTTCTTCTTGAACAACCAATTGAACATGATCATCATCAACATCATTTGGATCTTTTGATAAGACGATTTTGTAAGTATCAAAAAGTTGTTTTTGTAACTGCTCAAAATCTGCTTTTTTCCAAATGATTTTTGACATCAGGAGTTCCTCCTACTCTCATTTTAGTATAGCTACCTTCTTCACTCAAGTGACAAAGGATAAGATGCATATATTGTCGACAACATGCATACTATAGTTATATTTTACCATGAAAAATGGTGCATAAAAAAAACTGAAATGAACATTCCAGTCTTTTATTAATATACTTTTCTTTTGGAAAAATCAAGTGAAATCTTCGCAATAGCAACAAAAATAACATAAAACTCTAATCTTCCGAAAAACATGCCTAAAATGGCTGTCCATAAGATGCTATTTGATGCATGATAACCTGTGATGCCTACGGATAACCCGACAGTTCCTAACGCCGAAGCGAATTCAAATAAAGATTCAAATATGCCATTTCCATGAGCAGTAAAAATGAAGGTACCGATGACTAAAACGATAATATAAACCATCAGAAAGGATTGATTATGGACGATATCATCTTTATCAACGACTGTTTTTGTTCCTAGTTTATTAATAAAGTGGGTTCGAATGGTTTTTTTATGTGAAAGCTGATCTTTAATGTTCCAATACATACTTTTAAATGCTAGTGCGACACGGTATTGCTTCATTCCACCAGCTGTTGATCCCATACCAGCACCTAAAATCATCATCAATATTAAAGACAAGTTAAAGAAAGCAGGTAAATAGATGAATGAGTTAACGGTTTGATATCCAGTTCCAGTAACTGCTGATATGAACTGGAAGGATGACACGCGAAGTGCTGTCCAAAATGATTGTGTATAAAAGTTTAGTAAATTCATCACTAAAAAGGGTATAAAGATAAGGAGGAAGATACCTAATAGTTTGGTTTCAACATGTTTAAATACATTTTTGAATTTCCCTCTAATGAGCATTAAATGAACGAAAAAGTTCGTTCCTCCTAGTAACATGAGAACCATTGTTGTTATTTCTATACCTAAGTGGTTATAAAAACCAATACTAGCTGCTTTCGTCGAGAAACCTCCTGTAGCTACTGCTGCAATAGAATGATTGAATGCATCGAATGGTTCCATACCAAAGATAATATAAAAAGTCATACCAATAGCAATGTAGCCAACATATATAGATAAGATAGTTCGTCCTGAACGAATTAAATTAGGCATTAATTTATCGCTATGGCCTTCTGCACTATATAATCGCATCCCAAATTTATCTGAAATAGCTGATGTTAAAACTAAAACAAGACCTACCCCACCAAAAAACTGAAGTAAACTTCTAAAAATAAGAATCATGGATGATGACTGTTCAACATCAACGACGGTAAGTCCAGTCGTTGAATAACCGCTTGTAACTTCAAAGATAGATTGTGTGAAAGAATATTGACCAGATAAAACAAAGGGTAATGAAGAGATAAGTATAGCAAGAATCCAAATCGATACGACTAAAACTGCATCCTGGTGTCTTTCAAGTCGTCCTTTTTCTCTTCCTCTAAAAAGAAAACCTATGAAAAGACCAAGAAAAATACTTGCTAAGCCTGGAATAATAAAATCGAATGCATGATTAGCTTCAATGGGATAAAATATCAACAAAAAAAGTGGTAGCAAATTGATGATACCAATCAAAACCATGAATATTCCTAGGTAGTTAATAATGAGTGGATAGCCAGATGTAATCTTTTTTTGTTCTTTTATCATTTTCTCTTTTGAATAAATTCAACAATTTCATCCTGTTCAGATGGTGTTGAAATAATAATCAGTTTGTCATGTGCTTTTATAACAGTATTCCCTTTTGGGATGATGACATGAGGATCTCTAAAAATACATCCTATATTGATGTTTTGTGGAAACTCTACATCCATAATACGTTTATTCACAATTGCAAAATCATCTTCTACTTCCATTTCAAGCATCACTATTTTTTCATCTTCAATCGATAATGTCTTAATGATGTTTTCAATCGATGATTCATTTAATATCGTTTGAGCCATTAAATATGTAGATGAAATCACAGAGTCGACTCCTAATTTTTTAAAGAGCTCAACATTTTTCGGATTTCTTACTTTCGCTACTGTTTTTTTAATGTGAAATAATCTTTTTGCAGTGATACATGTGATGTAATTATCTGTATCTGAGTCCGAAAGTGCTAATAAAACATCAGCATGATCAGCTTCTGCATCAGATAGACAATATGCTTTTGTCGGATCACCAGGAAAAACAGGTATATCGTTTTTTGTACTAATATACTCTGCAAAATCTCTGTCTTGGTTAATCACAATGAGTTGATGAATATGTTCTTCTTTAAGCATACTTACAATAAAGTCTGCTTCATGTTTACCACCGGTTATCACAATTCTCATTTTTCATCACCTTCCTCATACAGCGTTAAAAACTCACTCAATGAAAGTGTAAATGGATAAATCGCCTTAATCGATGTTCCTTCAAGTAATTTTCCTTTATCTGTATCTGCTAATCTTACATAAATATGAGGTACATTATAAATGTAGTAGCAAATATGACTTAAATAAATATTGACATTATCAGAATCAGTAGTAATTACAACAGTTTTAGCATGTTTAATAAATGAGTTTTCTAAAACGGATAAATCAGTCGCATCTCCAACAACAGTAAAACCAGAAAATGATTCATGTAATTTTCTAAATGAATCATCTGTCGCATCGATGATGATGACATCTTCTCCAGCTTCAGACATTTGTGTCGCAATATTAGACCCTAAGCGACCTGAACCGATGACGATAAACTTGTTTCTTTTCATATGTTTCTCCTTCTCGTCATATTAAGTAAATCTGCGAATCTCAGTACAACAGAAAAAAGTACTACATCTTATATTGTACTCTATTTTTTAAAAACAAGGTACATTTTTAAGTCGTTATAGTAATTTTTTGTATGTGATATCTATGAGATATGCACCTAAAGGTGCAGTGACTAATATCGCTACTATCGATATACTTAAGATGAGTTGACCGCTTAATAATCCAAGTGATAAAGGGATAGAACCAATAGCTGCTTGAACGGTTGCTTTAGGTATATAGGATATCGAAACAAACGCTTTTTCTCTTTTTGAATACTTCGTTTTGAATAAAGAAATCCAAACTCCAAGTATCCGAATACATAATGCACTTAAAATAAGAACAATGGCTAGTAAACCTGAATCTTTAGTTGTAGCTAAGTTCAAAACAGCTCCAACTAATACAAAAAGCATAATTTCAGCAATCACCCATATCTTTTCAAATTTACCAACAAGTCTTCGAGCTAAAACGGGATATTTTGTTAATAAAGTAATACCTATCGATATAATAGAAACCAATCCAGAAATATTCATAAAAGGTTTCATATAATTTTCTAAAACAATACATAAAAAGCCTAAAGAAAAAATGATTAAGACCTTTATGGTGTCTCGAATATGATATTTAGCAAAAAACCATACGAGCATCATACCTATAGCAACTCCTAATAAAGCACCTAAAATAATGGATGTAGGTATGAAAAGGAAATTGATCATCGATGCAGATCCACCCAACTTAACTTGCATAAGTACACTAAAGACGACAATCACAAATACATCATCAATCGATGCACCTGCTAAGATTAAATGAGGTACTTTTTTATCTTGTCCTTTTTGATGATGAATCAGATGAATCATACGTGGAACGATAACAGCGGGGGAAACAGCTGCAACTATCGAACCTAAAATAGCAGCATCTAAGTATGACATACCAAATAGTATGGGTGCAATGAAGGTAATTGCCAAAATTTCAAACATAGCAGGCACAAAAGATAATAAAACTGCTGGTCTACCGATTTTTTTTAAATCGGCTAAGTCAAGTGATAAGCCAGCGCGTATTAAAATAACTACTAATGCAATTTGTCTCAAATCGGGTGCATTCATTAATATATTCTCATCAATAAGATTGAAAACATATGGGCCGAGTAAAATACCTGCTAAAAGGAAACCGATAAGTCTTGGTAATTTGATGAGATATGTGAGATAAGAAAATAAGAGACTGATCAAAATAATAAGTGACAAGCTTAACAACATAATATTCTCCTTAAAAAAAGACCCTAACAAAAAATTGTTAGAGGTCATTAGCATGTGCGGTTTTAGTCTTTAAACTATGGGAGACGTCATTCCCTGTCTCATATTATACATTGATTCATCTTAAAATCAAGACTCCTCATATATTTTACTTTCCTCTTCTTTTCTAAAAAACGGGATAAGCATTGAAACACGCTCTTGATAAACTTTATACAAAGGTCTTGTAAGTAGTATTTTTTTCTCCATCATCGGTATACTGATGAAAACAAATAAAAGGGTCATAAGTATAGGTGAAATGAGATAAAAATCAATGCTTAAGGTAACCCCAAAATAAATGATATAAAATCCCCACCATACCATGATTTCTCCAAAATAATTAGGGTGACGAGAGTATTTCCATAATCCTTCTTCAATACATCTCTTTTCACCTTGCGTTTTTTGTTTAAAAGAGCGCATTTGCTCATCAGCTATGTATTGAATAAGTGCAGATAGAATCATGATGATAAAACCTATAAAAACAATCACATAAGATGATACAGATAACCTAATCATCTTTTCTATTGTTAATAATTGAATAAAAACAATCGTTGTAGGCATTAAATGGATGCCAAACAAATTAGAAATGAAATAGATTTTGGGAGCTTTGTTATGAATCATGGTATAACGCCAATCTTGTTCCTGAAATCCTACCCAACCTTTAGCCCAATTGAGTGTTAAACGTATACTCCATACTAAAAGACCGATGAGGGACAAAAGTGCAACTGTATTCCATGTATACTCGCGATCAATCATAAAAAGAATGAAGATGATGGGTGGAGCTACACTCCAATAAGGATCATATAAGGATGCATTTTTTAAGAATAATCCAAGTATCCAAATGAAAAAAGTTGCAACGACATCTGCAATGAATACATTCATCATCACTGATTCAAAGGATAATATCCTATATGTAAAAATCCCTATAAGAGTTGCAATTAAATAAATGATAAAAATGATAAACATCGACGGAAATTTTCGATTCATGATAAACCTCCTCAGTATGTCTATGATATCATATTTCAACTATTCAAACAATTCGTGAGGTATCTTTTGATAAACAAAGTACGCCACAATGAGTTTAATCACATCAAATGGAACAAATGGCAAAAGGCTTAGTAAGGCTTTCCAGTAATTAATTGATAGTTGATAACTTAACCAAAGATTTGCAACCAAATAGAGTATGGGTATAGATAATAATCCAGAAATAAGTAAATCATATAGTGTATTTCTAGACTTTGATTTAAGCAAAGATATGCTTAATGACAAAAAGGGAAAGAGTAATATAAACCCACCTGTTGGTCCAAAGAGAACTTGAAATCCTCCTCTACCTCCACTAAAAACGGGAAGACCAATAGCACCTAATAAGATATAAATGAAAGACGATAAAAATGCTTCAGTTGGCTTAAGCAAAAACCCTACAAGGATAATGAGTAGGGTTTGCAATGTAAAGGTCACTTGTACATAAGGTATAATGAAGGGTGGAAAAAGATAAACAGAGATGGAAATCATAGCTGCAAATATCGATATACGAATCATTTGTTTCAAATTAAGCATATATTTTTTGATACTCCTTCATCAATAGACTGAGTAATTGATCAAATAACGTCTTAATGTCATAATCAATATGTGTTTCTTGTTTCATTGAAGTAGCTTTCGGATGTAAAAATTCTGTTTGATTTACATTTAACCCGATACCAATGACCGCATAATTAAACTGATCTTGTGTCGATTGCGTTTCAATTAAGATACCACATATTTTTTTCTCATCAATATATAAATCATTAGGTTCTTTAAAGGATGCAAATAATTGATTGTGATGAAAAAAAGCCATGAGTGCTGTGACAATCCAACCTTTTATCTTATACATATCATCAAATTTAATATCTTTTAATAGAACAGAAAATAAAATATTCTCACCTGGTTTTGATTCCCATACACGATCAAATTGACCTCTACCTCCAGTTTGGTGATTTGCCTTTATGATGGTCATATGAGGAAAATAGGTTTGATTTTCTTTTAGAAAATTTGATGTTGATTCAATTTCATCAAATTCAAGAAGTGTATATGGAATCATTGGTTTCCGACAGCAAATGAAATTTCAGTTTCACAGACTAATTGGTCATCAACATATGCCTTAGCTACTCCATAACCAAAACTACTTCTAATCTTTGTTAGTTCACAGACTAAAATCAATTTATCCCCTGGTACAACACTGCGTCTAAATTTAGCATTCTTTATACCTGTAAATAGTGCAAGCTTACCATGATAATCTGGATGAGTTAATAAAATGGTTGCTCCTACTTGAGCAAGTGATTCAATGATAATAACACCGGGCATCACTGGTGTTCCCGGAAAATGACCTTTAAAATAGAATTCATTTTCAGTTATATGCTTTATACCAACAGCTCTTTTTAGTGGTTCAAGTTCAATGATTTCATCTAAGAAAAGAAATGGATCACGATGGGGAATTACTCTTTTAATATCTTCTTGTGTCATCATATAGAAACCTTCTTAAAAATAATCGCAGCGTTTTGACCACCAAAACCAATATTAATATTCATAGCATACTCCATGTCACGATGAACAGAGACATGAGGCGTATAATTAAGATCACATTCAGGATCTGGTTCATCAAGATGAATCGTTGGTGGAATGTCACCAGTTTGTAATGCTTTAATCACAGCAATCGTTTCAATCGCTCCGGCTGCACCAAGTGCATGTCCTGTCATTGATTTTGTTGAACTAATATTTAGTTGATAAGCTGCTTCACCAAAAGCTTTTTTGATTCCTAATGTTTCTAAACGATCATTTAATACTGTTGATGTACCATGTGCATTCACATATCCGATTTGCTCAGGTTTGATGTTTGCGTCTTGAATAGCTTGCTTTAAGCATGCTGTGATGCCTTTTGCATCTTCATCTGGTGATGTCATATGGAAAGCATCAGAAGTTGTGCCATAACCAACCATTTCACAAATAATAGGTGCTCCACGCTTAATAGCATGTTCATACTCTTCGAGTATGAGAATACCTGCTCCTTCTGCTATTACAAATCCAGAGCGTCTAGAATCAAAAGGAACAGATGCACTTTCTGGATTGTTTGAGAAATTTAAAGCTTTTAAGCTAGAAAATCCACCGACACCAATTTCATTAACAGGTGCTTCTGCACCTCCAGTAATGGCAATCTCTAAATAGCCATCACGAATATAACGGAATGCTTCTCCAATCGAATTGGTAGCTGCAGAACATGCAGTAACCTGTGGTAGATTAGGTCCATATGCTTGATATTCGATACCAATTTTTGCACCAATTAAATTAATAATTGAATTCGGAATAAAGAAAGGAGAAATACGATCTTGTCCTCTAAGAACTGATGTTCTTGTTTCTTCATTAATCGTATTTAAACCACCAATACCACTACCTACAAAAATACCAAAACGATAACGATCAATATCTGCACCTTCAAGTTTCGCTTGAGCATATGCTTCTTTTGTCGCTACCATAGCTAAATTCATGACTCGATCAGATCGTTTAATTTCTTTACGATCTAAAAAATCTTCAAAATTAAGGTTTTTAACTTCTCCTGCAATTTTAACTTTCCAGTTAGATGCATCTGCTAAGGTGATAAAGTCAATACCATTTTTTCCAGCAACTAAATTTTTAAATGATTCTTCAACAGTATTTCCTACTGGACTGACCAGTCCCATACCTGTCACAACAACACGTCTTTTCATAAGACCTCCTACATCACTAAACCGCCATCAACCTCAAGGGTGTGGCCGGTAATATATGCTGCTTCTTCAGATGCTAAAAAGCATACTGCATAAGCAATTTCTTGAGCATCACCAAATCGTTTTAATGGAATTTGTTTTTGCCATTGTTCCACAACTTCTTGTGGTAACTTTTTCGTCATATCAGTCTCAATAAATCCCGGTGCAATTGCATTGACAGTCACACCTCTTCCTGCAAATTCTCTTGCTAATGCTTTAGTTAAGCCAATAACACCAGCTTTTGCAGCACTATAGTTTGATTGTCCAGCATTTCCCATAACACCAGAAACGCTTGATATATTAATGATTCGACCATACCCAGATTTCATCAGTGTCTTAGCAGCATGTTTACACATGTTCCAAACACCTTTTAAATTGGTTTGAATCACACGATCAAATTGTTCTTCTTGCATACGTAAAATCAGTGCATCATCGGTAATACCCGCATTATTGACAACAATGTGAAGTGTTCCAAAGGTTTCAATCGCTTTACTTACAAGCAGTTCAGCCCCTTGATAAGATGAAATGTCAGCTTGTACAGCAAGTGCTTTTTGACCCATTGCTTCAATTTCTGATAATAATGAATGAGCTTGATCAACACTTCGGTTGTAGTTGATGACAACCAGTGCACCTCTTCTAGCAAGTTCTAGTGAAATTGATCTTCCTATACCTTGTGCTCCACCAGTTACGATGACGACTTTATTTTGTAAATCCATGTGTATTCAACCATCCTTTCAGATTATCAAGATCTTGAATGCTTGATAGGTTTGTTACTTCTAAGTTTACACTAATTTTTTTAATCAGTCCACTAAGAACTGTTCCAGGACCCACTTCAATAAAGTGGGTAAAGCCATCTTCAATCATATGTTCTATCGATTGTGTGAATAAGACCGGTGAATAGATTTGTTTTTTCATTTCTTCTTTCAACTCATGAAATACTAATGGTTTTGATGTTGAGTTCAAATACAGTGGCTTGTCTGGATGGTTTGCTTGAAATGAAAGAAGTACCTCAAAAAGCCTATCTCCTGCTTCTTTCATAAGAGGTGAATGAAAAGCTCCTGATACATTTAACACAATCGCTCTTTTCGCACCTTTTTCTTTGCATAATGATACAGCATCTTCAACAGCTTGTGGTTCACCGCTAATGACTGTTTGAACTGGCGAGTTATAGTTTGCACTAAGAACGATACCTGATGAGACTTGTGAACATATCTCATCGACAGTTTGTGCATCAAGACCTAATATAGCAGCCATTTTACCTGGATATTTTTGAGTTTGTTCATGCATGAATAACGCTCTTTTTGAAATGATTTTTAACAAATCTTCAAATGTGAAAACTGAAGTTGCATAAAATGCACTATATTCACCAAGACTAAAGCCTAATACACCTTCTACCTTTGAGGTATGATTTAGTAACTCATCATATGCAATTATAGTTGCTAGCATCATAAGTGGTTGTGTATATAGTGTTTGATTCATTTTTTCTTGTTCAGATGCTAATATCTCTCGGACATCATAACCCAAAATATCTGATGCTAGATTTAGTTTTTGTTGAGCTGTTTGATTTATATCACAAAAATCAAGTCCCATACCTAGATATTGTGATCCTTGACCAGCAAATACAACAGCAAGTTTCCCCATTATAGCACTTCCAATTCTTTTTTATATATATCAACATGATCAAAAAGTGAAGAAATCACTTCTTGAACCGTTTTAATTTCTTTTACTAATCCTGCAATTTGTCCTGCCATAAATGAACCGGTTTCTAAATCCCCTTCAAAAACAGCACGACGAAGTGATCCAAGTGTCAGTTTTTCTAGTTCTTCAAGTGGTATGCCCAAAGCTGCCATACGATTATATTCAACAGCCATTTTATTCTTTAATACACGAACAGGAGCTCCTGTATTTCGACCAGTTACGATTGTATCTGTATCTTTACTTTGTATGATTTTTTGTTTATAGTTCTCATGAATCGGACACTCTTTTGTTGCTAGTAACACTGTTCCTACTTGCACACCCTTAGCGCCTAAAGCAAACGCAGCTAAAACACCTCTTTGATCAGCAATCCCCCCAGCAGCAATCACTGGAATCGATATAGCATCAGCCATTTGTGGAATAATGGCCATCGTTGTCAGTTCTCCGATATGTCCACCAGATTCAGTGCCTTCTGCGATGATGGCATCTGCACCTTGTCTTTCCATACGAATCGCTAAGGCAACTGAAGGTACAACAGGAATAACAATGATTCCCGCTTTTTTCCATGCTTCCATGAACATTCCTGGAGATCCAGCACCGGTTGTTACAACTTTAACTTCTTCTTCAATCACAGTTTTTGCGATATCAGCTGCATGAGGACTCATGAGCATAATATTCACTCCAAACGGTTTATCTGTGAGTGATTTACATAATCGAATTTGTTGTCTAACCCAATTTGCGTCATAACCACCAGCACCTATGAGGCCAAGTCCACCTGCATTCGAGACAGCTGCTGCAAGCTCTGCAGTGGCAACATTTGCCATACCACCTTGAATCAGTGGATACTTTGTCTTGATTAATTCACAAATATTTTTCATATATACCTAAAACTGAAGGATAGCTGAGCCCCAAGTGAATCCACCACCAAAGCCAACTAACAGCATCTTTTTCCCCTTCATTTTGTGCTTTTCTGCATATTCTGCAATCGTAATAGGTATACTAGCAGCTGATGTGTTACCATATTCAGCTAAGTTTAGCATAAACTTATCCATGGAAATTCCTGATGATTTTGCGACACTTTGGATAATGCGTTCATTAGCTTGATGAGGAATAATCACATCAATATCATCGATAGACATATTCGCGTCATCTAAGATTTTATAGATGCTTTTCTCCATAATATCGACAGCAAACTGATAGACTTTTTTACCATCCATACGGATTTTATCAACAACAGTTAATGTTTGATTTGTATCAGGTCTTGCTGCATTATAAAAATAAACTTCTTGATCACCTGGTTCTATAATCATAGCTCCCGCTCCATCACCAAATAAGACACATGTATTACGATCTGTGTAATCGATGACATTCGTTAATTTTTCACCACCAATGACCAGTGCAGATCGAAAGCGACCTGATGAGAGCATCGATGATGCCACTTCAAGTGCATAAACGAATCCTGTACATGCCGCATTAACATCAAAACTCATCACTTGATGTTCTAAACCAAGCTTTGCTTGGATAAAATTAGCTGTTGATGGCGTAAATTGATCACCAGTAATGGTCGCCATAATGATTAAATCAATTTTATGTTTGTCATAACCTACTTTATCAATTGCATCCATAGCTGCATAATATGCCATATCTGAAGTTAGTTCATCGATTGCTTTACGTCTTCTTTTAATACCCGTACGCGTTGTTATCCATTCATCGGATGTTTCAACAAGTTTTTCTAAGTCTTCATTCGTCACAATATGTGGTGGCGTGTATTTCCCACTTGATATAATTTTAATCTTTGACATGTGTTTCTCCTTGTTCGATAAAAACTCCCATCTTTCTATACTTTTGATAACGACGTTCAAGTAGTTTAGATTCTGATAGTTTCGATAATTTAGTTAAAGCAGTTGTTAACTCTTGTTTAAGAGCTAAAATGCCTGGTTGTGAATCAATATGTAATCCATCTTTTTCATTAACGATGGAATCAATAACTTTAAAACCTAATAAATCTTCAGCTGTTAATTTCATGATAGATGCCGCATGATCAGCCTTAGATGCATCTTTATACACAATCGATGCAAATCCTTCTGGTGACAATATAGCATAGATACTATTTTCAAACATCATCACATAATCACCAACGCCAATGGCAAGTGCTCCACCCGAACCACCTTCGCTTAATACTAAAACAATGATTGGTGTTTTTATACCCATCATATGTTGTAAATTATATGCTATTGCTTGTGCCTGCCCACGTTCTTCAGCACCGATTCCTGGATATGCACCTGGCGTATCAACGATACAAAAAATAGGTCTTCTAAACTTTTCTGCTTGCTTCATTAAACGAAGAGCTTTACGATAACCTTCAGGGTGAGGCATACCGAAATTATGTTGAATTTTATCATCTGTGCTGATACCTTTTTCTTCAGCAATAATTGTTATGGGTTGACCATTGAATGTTGCTAATCCACCAATAATGGCTTTATCATCACTAAAAGATCGGTCTCCATGGAGTTCGATAAAGTCTGGAAATAGCTCTTTAATGATATATTGACTCGTAGGTCTTTTAGGATGTCTAGCAAGTTTTACTTTTTCCCAAGCAATGTTACTCATTGGACACCTTCTTTCCTTGATGTAACATCAATAATCGATAAAGTGTCTTTCGCATATCTTTTCTGTGAACGACTAAATCTACCTGACCATGATCGAGTTGGAATTTATCTGTTTGAAAGCCTTCAGGTAGCTCTTGTCTAATCGTTTGACGAATGACTCTTGCTCCTGCAAAGCCAATAAGTGATGATTTTTCTGCGATGTTGATGTCACCAAGAGATGCAAAACTAGCTGCAACCCCACCTGTGGTAGGATTAGTTAAAACACTAATATACAACAATCTTTTTTCATGAAAATAGTGAAGCGCTCCTGATGTCTTTGCCATTTGCATTAAAGATAGAATACCTTCTTGCATACGTGCTCCACCTGAAGCAGAAAAAATAATGAGTGGTAACTTTTGTTGTGTGGCATGCTCAATCAAACGTGTCACTTTTTCACCAACTGCACTACCCATGCTACCCATCATAAAATTGCTATCTAAAACACCAATAGCGCATGGTATACCTACAATCGTTGCAATACCAGAAACAAAGGCCTCTTTTAACTTCGATAACTTTTGTCCGGATTTTAGCTTATCTTCATAATCAGGCATGTTTAAAGGATTGATCGATTCAATCTGTGCATCCAGTTCTTTAAATGAACCTTGATCAATGGTTAAATATAACCTTTTTTCAGCACCCATTCTGAAATGATATTCACAATAAGGGCAAATCGAATGATTTGCTTCAAGTGCTTTCTCATAAATGGCTGCACCGCATTGGTCACACTTAATAAATAGTCCATCAGGTATATCAATTGGTTCAGCAATCGTATGTTTTTTTCGTATATTTTTTTTGAAATCTTCTAATTTTTCTTTACGTTGGCTTATAAAATCATTCACGACGTTCCGCCTCCACGAGTGCGTTGAAGCGAGCAATAAATCCAGTATCGTATTGTCCTTTTATAAAATCAGGATTATGCATAATTAGATACTGATATTCTATATTCGTGGATATACCTTCAATAACAAATTGCTCTAAAGCGACACGCATTTTTTTAATTGCTTCTCTTCTAGTAGGTGCATGAACAATCAATTTACCTAGCATAGAGTCATAAAAAGGTGGAACGATATAACCAGGATAAATATGTGTATCCATTCTTACCCCAATACCACCGGGAAATAAAATATTAGTTATTTTACCAGGCGTTGGAATAAATCCTCTTAATGCATCTTCCGCATTAATACGACACTCAATCGCATGCCCATTAATTTTTAAATCACGTTGTTTAAAAGATAATTCCTTACCATAAGCTACACGAATTTGTTCTTTCACTAAATCAACACCTGTAATCATTTCTGTGACAGGATGTTCAACTTGAATACGTGTATTCATTTCGATAAAATAAAAATTTCCTTTAGGGTCAACTAAAAACTCCATTGTCCCTGCATTCACATAATTGATAGCTTTAGCAAGTTTTATGGCTGCAGCACCTATTTTTCTTCTTAGAATGTCATTTAACACAGGTGATGGTGTTTCTTCAATCATCTTTTGATTTCTTCGTTGCATGGAGCAATCTCTTTCAAATAAATGAACGACATTACCAAAAGAGTCCGCCATAATTTGAATTTCGATATGGCGAGGTGAATCTATAAATTTTTCTATATATAATGAACGATCTCCAAATGAAGTCTCAGCTTCTAACGATGTACGTTCAAAAGCACTCAAGAATTCTTCATCTGAGCGTACAATACTAATGCCACGACCACCACCACCAGATGAGGCTTTAATCATGACTGGATATCCAATTTTTTTCGCTATTTTTAATCCTTCTTGAGGATTTTCAATAATGCCGTCACTACCCTCTACAATAGGTACACCACTTGCTTTAGCAATCTCACGTGCAGATGCTTTATCACCAATCGCAGCAATCGTTTTAGACTTAGGTCCAATAAATGTAATGTTGCAGCTTTCAACCATTTCAACAAAATCACTATTTTCAGATAAAAATCCGTACCCTGGATGAATAGCATTACATCCAGTTGATATAGCTGCTGATAAAACATGGTTCATGTTCAAATAAGATTCCTTACTTGAATTACCACCAATACAAATACTTTCATCCGCGATTTTAACGTGTAAACTATCTTTATCTGCAGTTGAATAAATAGCAACCGTTTCAATACCAAGTTCTTTTGCTGCTCGAATAACTCGGACAGCAATTTCACCACGATTTGCGATTAAAATCTTATTTTTCATGGTCTTCACCAACACGCATCAGTGCATGATCAAATCCAACGACATCTCCATTACGAACAAAAACTTCCTTAACAATACCTGTGTAAGGAGACGTAATTTCATTCATAATTTTCATCGCTTCAATGATACATACGACTTGACCTTTTTTCACTTGCTGACCAACTTCAACAAATGGTTTTCCATTTGGAGTTGATGAAGCATAAAAAGTCCCAACGAGTGGTGATTTTATCATATTATGTACATGAGTTTGAGTAACTTGTGGTTTATTTTCTGTTTCTTTTTGAGTTGTAGTAGGGGTTGGCTTAATTTCTTCCTTTTCGATTATTTCAGTCGTTTTATTCTTAGATAATTTTAATTTAAAATCATCCATTTCAAGTTCAAGAGTCATTAGCGAAGAAGACTCAAAATCCTTGATGATACTTTGTATTTCTTTTATTGTCATCATATGTTCTTTCACTTTTCTAAAAATTTTTTTAGATCTAAACATCAAAAGTAATCTTTTGTTTCGCCCATATAATCATGGCAGATTAACTTTAGATGGGTCATACTCAAATGAATATAGTTTCGAATGGTTTGTCATAAGTTTGATTATTTATTAATTCGATGTCTATACCCATTCCAATGTTTGGTTAAGAACCCCTTTCCTTTTTGAATTCAAATGTTTTGAATTTCAAATTATATGCATGCATTTATTCTATCACATATATATTATATGTCAATCATTTACATGATGTAAACGCATACATGTTTCTACTAAATAGCATACCATAGTTTCATGAATATATAAAAAAAGTGAAACGAATCATTTCACTTTTATGTTATTTCTACCCAAGGAGCTTTCAAATATTTTGTAACGAATATTTTAGCTAAATCTGGATCAAACTGTGTACCTGAACATCGGATGATTTCGTTGATAGCCTCTTGATTGGTCATGGCTTCTTTGTATACACGATTTGATGTCATAGCTTCATATGCATCAATAATGGATAAAATGCGTGAAAAATAAGGTATTTCCACACCACTCATACCACGTGGATAACCTTTTCCATCCCATCGTTCATGATGTGTTAGCGCATATTCAGCTAAATCAGAATAAGCATCAGCAGCTCTTAAAATTTGATAACCTGCTTCTGTGTGTTTCTTCATAATTTCATATTCTTCTTTGGTTAATTTACCTGGTTTATTTAAGATCGCATCTGGTATTGAGATTTTACCAATATCGTGATATAAACCTGCTAATTCAAGTTCCTTTATCTCATCTTCATGTAGATTAAGTAATTTCCCCATCTTGTTACAAATTTGACTTACTTTTGCAAGATGTTCTCTTTCATCCTTATATTTATCAGTCAATGTTTTTAAAATTGCTTTAATCGCATTATTTCGTATCGACATACCTTCAGAAAGTTTAATACGATACATATAATCCTCTGCTTCTTTTAAAACGTCTTCAATTAGTTGCTCTTTTTGATATTTTATAGCGTAACCAATTGCAATCGATAAATCTAAATTAGCAATCTTACGTTTCGATATTTCAACTTGAATTTCTTTCTTAAGTTGATATATATCATTTTCATTTGTGTTAGGTATAATAGCAGCAAACTCATCTCCACCTATTCGAGCAAGTATGTCTTTGCTTTCCATAAATGAATGGATAACATTAGCAACCTCAATAAGTGCTTGATCACCAAATGAATGACCATAGGCATCATTTAGAATTTTTAAACCATTTAAGTCCATCATGATGATGCCTAATGGATAATTGCTTAATCGATCGACTTCATCAATCTTAAGATTAAAGTATCTCCGGTTGAATAGTCCAGTTAGAAAATCATGTGTACTAATATGCTCAATTTCGTGTTGTTTTTGTTGTTGCTCAGTGACATCTCTTGTAATACCCACTGCACCAACAATTTGTTTGTTTTCATCAAATATGGGTGAAATGGATGATTCGAAATGGAGTGTTTGACCAAATCCTTGATATGTCCAATTGTAAAACGAATGATGACCCTCTAAAGCTCTTTTATAATGATATTCACGATTCTTTCCATCTTGTCCAAAAATATCAATTACCGTTTTACCAGTAAAATCGTGAGATGATTTCCCAATTCGTTCTAATCCTTTTCCTAAAACAGTAACAAACTTAAGATTTTTATCAATCTCAAAGATAATATCTGCAGCTGAATTCATTAGGAGAACAACACGTTGATTTTCTAACAATAGTTCATGTCTTGCTTGATCTTTATCTTTCATATGCTTACTCGTAATATCAAGCACATTATTAAGTGCTTTTCTTATCGGTATGTAGCCTAGTTTGTCATTCTCAGGCATGCGATAATTTGGTCTTAAAGATAGATCAATGGTCTGTATATCAGAGACGAGTAAACGAATGGGTTGTAAAATAAAATATTGATTAATAAGAATTAAACCTGTTCCTAATATGATAATGAAGATTAAAAAGAAAATGAAAATATAAAGAACTAGTGTCGTGTTTTCATAATATTCAGCATTGGGTAAGAACACCCCTGAAACAAAACCACCATTAAGTGAACTTGATAAAACGAGAACCCCAGTTTTATGATGGTATGACGCATTGTATACGATGACATTCTCTTCGTCTGTTTCGATGAGGTCAAATTGGTCATCTAGTGCAATAAGTTCCAGATTTGATGTGTCTAACTCTGGAAAAGCAACAAAGTTTTGTTGGCTGTCGATTAAAAAAGCAAATCCTGTTGTACCCACTTCAATGGTAGAAATGGTTTGACTGATTGTAGTAATATCTACATCCGTTGAAACAACACCTATGAATTCTTCATCAATATACACACTTTTAGCGACATTCATAATAATTTTATCTTGAGTCGCATTTAAAAAAGCAGGTGTAAAAACAATATCACGTGTTTGGCTTGCTGTGATATACCATGGTCTAGTTGTTAAGTCAAAACTAGGTCCTGGTACGAACCCTGTAGAATTAATCATCGCTTTATCTGCTCTTCCTAAATAAATAGAAGCTATTTTTAATGATTTTTGATCGATATTAACTAAATAATCAAATAGGTCATTATCACTTGGTTCTGTTTCAATATAACTAACTGTATTGTTAACTGTTACAACCAATTCCTGGAAGAAATTATCGATGAGATGATCAACATGCTCAAGTTGATTAATAAGATTTCTTTCCTGATTTTTTTCGATCAACTGAGAAGTATAAACGTATAAGAATAAGATGACAGCTAAAAAAATGATGGCAAATGCGGTGGTTAAAATGTAGAAACTTCTCAAATAACTTTTCATGCATAACCTCATTATGAAAGATTTACTTGGTTATTATATAACAAAAATCATAAATTTCACATCATATATTTCTTACATCTTTCTTAATTATAAAAAAAGAAAGAGAATAAAACTCTTTCCTAGAACACTTGATTTTCTAATGGTTTACCTTGAATATAATTCTCAAGTGTCGATATGACAACACGAATGAGCCGTTGTCTCACATGTGGGCTAGCACTTGCATTATGTGGTGTAATCATCACATTCTCTAAAGACCATAGTATATGATCAGATGGCAATGGTTCTGGTGTCGTTACGTCTAAACAAGCTCCTCTAATCTTTTTTTGAGTTAATGCATCAACGAGTGCATCTTGGTCGATAACCTTCCCTCGAGCTACGTTAATGATCAATGCATCTTTTTTCATAAGTGAAAATGCCTGTTCATTCACAAAATGTATCGTTTTTTCATTAAGAGGAAGGGATAGAATAATATAACTACTTTCTCTATAAAGTGTATCAAGTCCTTCTTTTGTAGTATACAATTCATCGATATATGGTGTAGTTTGATTCTTAAATCGATATCCTATTGTTTTAGCACCAAATGCTTTCATGCGCTTTGCAACTTCTAAACCAATCGATCCTGTACCGATAATACCCACGGTAGATTCACATATCTCATGTGTGACAGGATGATGTATCCATTGACCTTGTTTCATGTGATCATGATATATGCCATAATTGCGATTCATATAGAGTATTTTTGCAAATATATCTTCAGCAATTTGAATAGAGAATACATCTTTTGCATTGGCTAGTAAAATGTTTCGTTGTCTTATATAGGATAAATCGATCGTATCATATCCTGCTGTTAACAACATAATCATTTTAAGTTTTTTATAATGATCCAAATTTTCTTTCTTTAAAAAACCAGGCATTGAAATGATGATATCTGCATCATAACTTAATTCAACTTGTTTCGTGAAGGTTATATGCTTAAATGAATGTGTTAAGTGATCAAAATCTTCATCTTTTAAATAAGACATTTCTACAAATATGTTCATAACATCTCCTCAACATGTTTATCATATGCTAAACGTTTTAAATCTCCTTGTTTTTGCACAAGCATGATGTAACCACATAACTGATAACCAAATGATGTAAATAAACGAATAGCATATCTGTTTTGCTCATGTGTGTCAATGCGAATATAAGGTGTATTCAATTCTCTTGCTCTTCTTTCAGCAAATGATAATAATTCTATAGCAATCTGTTGTCCGAGTAGATCTCTTTTAACTGCTAATCTGTGAATTGTTAGATAAGGATTATCCTCATGCCAAGCACCATCATAGATGTTTAAATATGTTGGTTCAACCCCAGATTTAATCGCAATCATCCCGATGATTTTATGATATTTTTCATAAACAAAAAATTCATGTGCAAGTATATCTTTTTTAAAAGTCTCTAATGATGGATCAATGTACTGCCATTGATCAATACCTCTATCTTTTAGCAATTGAGTCGTTTCTAAACGCAAATTCCAAATATCGTCTAAATCAGCTAAAACCGCTTCTCTAATCATGTGATTCCTCAACTAAAATAACACTTAATGGTAAAGCATCAACATGCTCTATTTTGATAGGTAAGGCATACATCATATATGTGTTAGGTTCAACATCTTTCAATCTTAACCCTTCAATAATCGTGATATCTGCATGCATCAAATGCTTGTGTGTGGGATGCCCCTTTTGATCTCTTTCGACACCTAAACCATCGACACCAACACCTTTAATCTTCTTTTCTGCTAAATATATACTTGCTGATTCATGAATATATATGAATTTGAAATTGAAGAAATCTTCGAATGAATTTCTCGTTTTAAATAAAACAAAATCACTTTCTTGGATATTTAAATCGATTAAATCTTCATCTTTGATGGCATCTGCTAGATGTGTTAAATCGAACACCTTGACTTGAGTGATTAATCGATTTAAATCAAGCGAATCAGACGTTTCTCCATTTTTAATCATATGTAGTGGAAAATCCATATGTGTTCCAGTATGTAGGTTAAATTTAAGAATTGTTTCATAACTTGAACCATTGTCAAAGTTAGATGCATTTTCAAACACTGGTTTTTTGGCTTCTACATTTTTATAGACTTGCATATCTTTTGTTATGGTCATTGAGACATCGTAAAATTTCATTTAAAATCCTCTCCCATCACATCTTTAACTTTTTGTTTCATTTCTTCAACTGAGTGATAAATAAATGGCTCACGTTGATGTGCTTTTACTTGGTCAATAAAATGCCATGATAGTTCAATTTCATCCCAACGGGTAAAAAGTGTTTTATGACCTTCAGTAATGTCTAAAATCAATTTTTCATATGCTTCTGACATGTTTCCTACAGCTTGACATGCTGAACAATATTCAAGTTCGACTTCTTCAACATTATTTCTTAATCCAGGCACCTTACTATTTAACATTAAGCCTACACCGTCAAGTGGATCAATCTTAATATAAAGTTTATTGGTTGATAGTGGTAAATTCCATTTACGTTGCTCATTGGTTTCTTCAAATTCAATGATAATCATCGATTCTTTTTTATCTAATTTTTTACCTGTATAAAGGTAAAATGGTACACCTTTGAAACGTGGTGTATTCACAAATGCCTTAATGCAAACAAATGTTTCTGTTTGTGAGGATTTAGGAATGTTTTTTTCAAGTAAATATCCATCATATTGACCAAAAATCATATGATCTTTATCAAAACTTAAGTGATTTAAAACTTTCACCTTTTCATCTTTGACATCGTCAGAAAAATAACTGAGAGGGACTTCCATAGCAATTAAAGAAAGCATCTGAAGTAAATGACTTTGAACCATATCCTTCAAAGCACCTGATGTGTCATAATAACCCGCTCTACCAAGTATACCGTCTTGTTCTTTAGCAATGATTTTTACACTTTTGATAGATCGATTATGCCAGATCTCTTCAAAAATCCGATTAGCAAATCGAACCATCATGATATTTTGAATCATTTCTTTTCCTAAATAGTGATCGATTCGATAAATTTGTTTTTCATCAAAAAATTGCCATAAAAGTTGATTTATTTCTTTTGCACTTTTTAAATCACTTCCAAAGGGTTTTTCAAAGATAATCGATTGATTCAAATTGCCTTTTAATACGAGTTGTGATTGATTAATATGTGTCGATAATACTGGAAACAATTCTGGTCCAACAGCTAAATAATAGAGTTCCTTTGTGTCCTCTTTACGTTCTTTTTTGATGAGTGATACCAAATTATCATAATCATTAGGATCTGTGATTTCAATATGCTGATATGTGACAATTTTTTCAAGTAAAGCTACATTTAAAGGTGCTGCAGCAGTTTCATTCATCGCTTCTAGATATGCTTTGGTTTGATAGGTTCTTCGACCGAGGCAAATAACGAGTGTATGTTCTGGAATTTGCCGATTTTGGTAAAGTTTTGAGATTGCTGGTAAAAGCTTTCGACTGGTTAAATCTCCAGTGGATCCAAAAATGGTAATAATTAAATCTTTCATATGTATACTTTGAAGCGTAAGAACGCTATCCTTTCTTTATTTTGTGTCAAAATCCCATGCATGCCATAAGTAGTGTGAAACAATAGAACGATATGGACTCCATTTTTCGCTGATCGTTTTTATTTCTTGAATGGTTAATTGATCATTTTGATAGAGTCTTTTGACTGCATTTCTTAAGCCTAAATCAAGTTCTGAGAAGATATCCTCTCTACCCAATGAAAACATTAAAAACATATGTGCGCTCCACACACCAATTCCTTTAATTTGGATGAGCATTTCAATAATTTGTTCATCAGTTTGAAGATGGAGATAATCGAAAATAACTTTCTTATCTATAATATGTTCAGCTAATGATTTCAAATACTTTATTTTTTGATAGGATAATCCAATCGAGCGAAGTGACGATTCATCTGCTTGCATAATTTTTTCTGCTGTGATGTCTTCATGTAATAAATCTCTGAGTCTCTGATAGATCACTGATGCAACTTTTGATGATAACTGCTGTGCAGTAATTGTACTTACTAAAGATACAAAATAATCATCTGAGAGATGGACATCGATAGCTTTAATTCTAGAAAAAAGAGTTTCCAATTTAGGATCTTTTTGGATGAGATATTTTATTTTTTCAGAATCATTTGTTATAACCATTTTCTTCATTATAGTCCTCATGTATGTCATTCATATATCAAATATATCATATCATTTCTATTTTACAACGTTTCATTTGACTTTCAAATAATATGTATTTTATACTACTCATATATGAGGTGATTTCATGTTTTTATCTATTTTACTCATGATTTTGGGTTTAACTGCCATAGGACTCGGGATATCTTTTATTTTAAGAAAAAAACAATACGTTTGGGTTCCATCGATTATTCTAGGTGGTATAGGTTTACTTATGCTTGGATTATCATTTATCGATGGAATAAAAGATGATTGGTTAGGAACTATTTTCATTATCTTTGGGATGATCTTTATTTTCGCGTTTATTTTAACATCAATCACGATACTTCTCTTAAAATATCAATCACATAAAAAAAAGTAATATAAAAGGGATATTTTATGGTAAACATCCCTTTTTTTTATTCTTCAAAAATAGCATATTGATTTTTCCCTAAACTTTTTGCTTTATACATCGCCATATCTGCTTTTTTAACTAAATCCTTGACTGTTTGACCATCTTTTGGATACATTGAAACACCAATTGAGATTGCAACTTTAATATCAAGATTGTCATTTTTTATCGGTAATGAAACATGGTCTATAATGTTTTTAGATAATGTTCTAATCATTTCTTTATTGATATTTGGATAGCAAATGAGAAATTCATCGCCACCTGTTCGAGATAATATACCTGACGGATGGATAACTTCTTTAATTCTTTTTGCGACCTCTACTAATACATCATCCCCAATATCATGACCATAGGTATCATTAATTTCCTTGAAACCATCCAAATCAAGTAAGAAAATAGACAATTGTTGATTATCAGTATGAAGTAAATCTTCTACTGTTCGATAAAAAGAAACGCGATTATGTGTGTTTGTCAAATAATCAGAAAATGCTAAAACATTAATTTCTTCATAGGACAACTCTAGTTTGTCTAAAAGATTGTTAATCTCATTACCAATAAATGAAATCTCGTCTTGTCTTTGGTCCACATTGATTCGTAAATGAATATCATTTTTTTGATTCAATTCTTTAATATTTTCAGTAACCAAATGAATACGTTTAAATAATTGTCTATCAAGTGTCCAAATCATAAGAAACAAAAATACAACAAGTATGACCACAACCGATTGCGTAACCATTTCTATGGCTTGATTAATGATTTGTGATGATTCAAACAAAATGGTCATTTCAATCATCAAATCATGTGCTTCATTCATATCATAGATTAATCCATGAATCATCATTTGGTTATTTGCCATTTTTACCATCTCAACAGGGTTATCGATTGATAGATCATGCTGAGGTATGATAGTAAAAGGCAATCCAACGATTTGAACGAGTGATTCAATTAAATCATCATCAATATGTCTAATGAAAATCAACACTCCATTGACTTCCCCTTGATAATCACTTCGCATAATGGATGAAGTTGCTATAATATATAATTCGTTGTTTATTGATAAAATACCTGTGAGCTCATGTTGAGGGTCATCACTGATAAGTTGATCAATCATCGAAATCTCAGTAAGCATGGTTTGTGGTATATCATCTGAAGTATATTCATCAAAATTAAAAAGTTGTTGGTAGAGCAAATTTCCAGAAATCGTATAGATTAAAACCATATCCATATGTATACTTTGCAAAGCTTCTACATAGAAATTTTGATCGACAAATGTAGGATTTGTCCCTTCAACATAATAATAAGTCTCATCCCATTTGCTCCAATCAGCAGCTGTTTGTTGCATCGATTCAGCAGTAAAAGAGAATCCATCACGAATACGTTGTATATGTAGTAAAGCTTGTTCTCGATCTAGATTTTCAGCTCCACGAAAAGCAAAAAGCCTCATCACCAAAAAAACAATTAAGGCAACTAAAACAAAGAAACCTGCAATATGAACAATGGCGTTAAAACGAATACTTAGAAATCTATTCTTCATTAAAATCCTCACGATTAATCCATTGATTAAAGACATTATAGCAAAAAACTATCAAACAAGGTAGTGTTTATTTATATTTAAGATAAACTTAATAATTAGCTAGCCATAGATAGATACGTTGACTAAATTGAATTTTATCGTTAAAATGAGGAAGAGAAAGTTGGTGTTATCATGTATCACTCGATGAGAAATCCAGTCTATGCAAAAAATGGAATGGTTGCAACCTCAGAGCCCCAAGCAGCACATATTGGCTTAGATATTTTAAAAAAAGGTGGAAATGCAGTTGATGCAGCGATTGCGGTTGCTGCTGCTTTAACTGTTTTAGAACCCACTTCTAACGGTATTGGTGGAGATAATTTTGCTCTTGTCTATATCAAAGAGAAATTATATGGATTAAATAGTTCAGGTTTTTGTCCAAAGAAGTTTGACATAAATCAACTAAAAGGTCATGAGATTCCTAAATATGGAGTCATTCCAATTACTGTTCCTGGAGCAGTTAAGGGCTGGGTTTCATTACATAAACGCTTTGGAAAACTGCCTTTTACTGAAATATTAAAACCTGCTATCTCTTATGCAAGAGATGGTTTTGTCGTCTCTGAAACGGTCGCATACTACTGGCAAATGGCAAAAAGAATGTATGACATACAACTTGTTGATCCTATGTTTAAACCTTGGTTCAATACATTTACAAAAGAAGGTAAGGTACCATCTGCTGGTGACATATGGACATTACCTGATCATGCAGATACATTGGAAAAAATAGCTACATCTTATGGTGATTCTTTTTATCATGGAAAGTTAGCTGAACAGATTGATGCGTATATGAAAACATATGACGGATTTTTAAGTAAGGAAGATTTATCATCGTTTAATTCTGAGTGGGTGGATCCAATTCAAACGACTTATCGAGGTGTTGAAGTTTATGAAATTCCACCTAATGGACAAGGTATCGTCACTTTAGAAGCTTTGAATATATTAGAAAACTTCCGTTTTCCTAAAAAAGAATCCTTATCAACCTATCACAAACAATTAGAGGCAATCAAATTATCGTTTATCGATGCTCACACATACGTTTCTGATCCTCATTTTATGCCATTTGATTATCATCATTTATTATCTAAAGGATACGCAAAAGATAGAGCAAACCTAATAAAAAAAGAAGCGATTTTACCTACTGCTGGTAAACCACATGCTTCAGGTACTGTCTATTTGTGTACTGCTGACCAAGAGGGTCATATGGTCTCAATGATTCAAAGTAATTATATGGGTTTCGGATCTGGTATTGTCATCCCGCAAACTGGCATTGCTTTACATAATCGTGGTCATAATTTTTCAATTGATCCACATTCTCCTAATGTCATTGCTCCAAATAAAAAACCATATCACACAATCATCCCTGGATTTATTAAAAAAGAGGGTGAATTTGTCGGACCTTTTGGTGTGATGGGTGGTTTTATGCAACCTCAAGGACATGTCCAAGTTGTTATGAATTTGATTGATTTTAACTTAAATCCTCAGCAAGCACTTGATGCACCTCGTTGGCAGTGGATGGAAGGTATGAAAATAACAGTCGAACCAGACTTTCATTCACGTATTATAAAAGGTCTGATCAAAAAAGGTCATGATGTGAAAATTGATCACCATTTAGGTTCGTTTGGTAGAGGTCAAATCATCTTAAAAAACCTTCATAAAAACACCTATGTTGGAGGCACAGAAAAAAGATGTGATGGAACAATTGCAAGTTATTAAAAAAGGAACCTAAGGGTTCCTATTTTTATTATCGTGTGTTACCTAGGAAAAAGACTGCTATTGTCCCTGGACCAGAATGTGCACCAATAATAGGTCCAATATGGTTATAGATAACTTCCTTGATTTGGTATTTTTCTTTGATATGGTTACCCACATACTGTGCATCAGCAAGTGAATCTCCATGCGAAATAAATACGATTTGGTCCTTTGGATTCTCCATCTTTTCATCAACAAGTTCGAGCATGGAGTCTAATGAGAACTGACGACCTCTCGCTTTTTTAATGGGAACGAGTTTCCCTTCATCTGATACATGTAGAATTGGTTTTATTTTTAAAATGTGACCAATTAATGCTTTAGTATCGCTTAAGCGTCCGCCTCGTCTAAGTGTTCCTAAATCATCTACTGTAAATAAATGGATGAGGTTGAGTTTATGATCTTCAAGCCACTTCTGAACTTCTTCGATTGACTTTTCTTGTTTTCTTAGTTGAACAGCATAATAAACTAATAAACCTTCTCCCATAGATGCAGCTAGTGTATCTACAATGACGATTTTTTGATTAGGATATGTTTCTTTAAGCTCACTTGCAGCTGTTCGAGCAGACTGAAGTGTTCCACTGAGTGCAGACGAAAAGCCAACATATAAAATATCTTTTCCTAATTGAAGTAAGGGTTCAAAGAAGGTTAAAAATTGTCCTACATTGACCAATGATGTTTTCGCGACCTTTTTATCTCTTAACATCTGATAGAAATCACTTATCTTTAATTCTCTTTCATCAGGATAATGTTGATAGGAATTCCCGTTAATCTCTACTGTTAAGGGAATGACATGAAGATCATGTTCTTTAACAAAATAATTAGGTAAATCTGAGCATGAATCTGTAGCAATAACAAACTTGTTCATCTTTTTCCTCCTCATATGAGAAAAGCATATGTCTTTTATTTGAATTATATAGAAAATCTAGATTTTAATCAATGCTAGTTGCTATTTTAATCAAAAAAAGGAGTAAAACTCCTATTTTTGTATATTAATGACTCGTATAACAAAAGGTAGTTTGATGATTTCTTCAAATATATGATCATCTATTTTTTGGTTAAAATCAATAACCATATAACCTAAATCCTTTCGTACTGCATGTTCAAGATGTGTATGGTTTTGAGTTATTTTCTTAATTTGCTCAATACACGTTGTCATATCGATATCTTTTAGTTTTATTAAAATTTGAAGTCTCATGAACTCAAGTGGATGCTTAATGACTAAATTCGGATAATTGACTGAATTGATAATTGAGCCTTCTTCGATATATGATCTAAGTTGTGAAATAGCCATCACTGCACAATTATCTTCAGCTTCTTCAGTAGATGCTCCTAGATGAGGTATAGCAATCACTTTATCCATATTGACCGTTCTTGGATTTGGAAAATCTGTGACGTAGCTTCTCACTTTATGAGCTGCGATTGCTTTTTCTAAATCATCATCATTAACTAATGCATCACGTGCAAAGTTTAAGATTATGACATCATTTTTCATCTGGTTAAAGGCTTTTTCATTAATCATTCCTTTTGTGTCTGGCAGTAAAGGAACATTGATGGATATAAAATCTGATAATGGTAAAATATCTTCCATATCTTTGAAAAACATCATATCAGATGGGAATAATTCTTTACGAATCGCATCAAGATTTTTCTCTGCTCCAACAACACGCATCCCTAATGCATGACATGCTTGAGCAATCTTCATACCGATTGCGCCTAGTCCAATAATACCTATGGTTTTACCGAAGATTTCTGTCCCACCAAATTGAGATTTTGCTTTTTCAACTGTTTTAGCAATTTCAGGATCTTGTCTATTTTCTTCAATCCATTTCATACCACCATGAATATCTCTGGATGCTAATAACATACCTGCTAAGGTTAGTTCTTTTACTGCATTTGCATTCGCTCCTGGTGTGTTAAAACAAACAATTCCTTCTTCAGCATATCGATCAAAAGGTATGTTGTTGACTCCTGCCCCAGCTCGAGCGACAGCAAGAATACTTGATGGCAATTCCATCTCATGCATATTTGCACTGCGAACCAAGATAGCTTGAGCATCATGAAGATGATCTATCAGCTGATAATCGCTTGGTAATGTGCTTAAACCGACTTTAGATATATTATTTAAACAATGAATTTTATGCATAGAGATCACCTAAACCAAATACTTTTTTTCGAAGGATTTCATGAAATCTACAAGTGCTATTACACCTTCTTTAGGCATTGCATTATAAATTGATGCACGCATACCACCTGTCGTTCTATGTCCTTTTAGATTGTCAAATCCAAGTTGCTTAGCTTCTTTAATAAAGAGATCATCTAACTCTGTTGAGGTTGATTTAAAGCACACATTCATAAGCGATCTTGAGTTCTTTTCAACTGTACCTTTAAACATTTTACTTTGATCTAAGTAATCATAAATTAAGTTCGCTTTTTCTAAATTCTTTTGATGGATCACTTCTAGTCCACCCATATTGAGCAACCACTTAAAGACTTTTCCACATAAGTAAATACCATACGTTGGAGGTGTATTATACATCGAACCATTTTCAGCATGAATATCGTAACGAAGCATAATAGGTGTTTTAGGATCAATATCTTTTCGAATGAGATCTTCTCTAATGATGACAATAACAGTTCCTGCAGGACCTACATTTTTTTGCGCACCAGCAAAGATAACACCATACTTGGTTACATCAATCGGTTCAGACAAGATACATGAAGATGCATCATTGACTAACACTTTTCCTTTTACATCAGGTAGTGAATGGTATTTAGTTCCATAGATTGTATTATTATCGCACATGAAAACATAATCTGCATCGTCAGAAATTTTTAAGTTAGACACATCAGGAATATATGAAAACACTTTGTCTTCAGATGATGCAACTTCATTAACTTTGATATACTTACTAGCTTCTTCAGCTGCTTTTTTAGCCCAATGTCCTGTAATGATATAATCAGCAACACCATGTTTCATTAAATTGATAGGTATCATGGAGAACTGAAGTGTAGCTCCTCCTTGTAAGAACAGCACTTTATAGTTGTCAGGAATATGCATAAGTTTTCTTAAATCTAGTTCAGCTTCATCAATGATTTGTTGATAAATCTTTGAACGATGGCTCATTTCCATAACTGACATACCTGATCCTTTATAATCAAGCATTTCATCAGCTGCTTCTTTTAAAACTTCCTCTGGTAGTATCGCGGGTCCTGCTGAAAAATTAAATACACGTTTCATTTTTTTTCTTCCTTTCCTTATTTAATCATTTGACTTTCTAAATAATATCTTTTTGCTGTTGCACAGCCCATAGAAAATGATTTTCTAGGTAGTATTTTACCCATCTTAATAAATGGGAATAAATCGCTTCTTTCTAGTTCAGGCATACGAATGCCGATGCTGTTTGGGTGTTTTTTACACACTTCAATCAGCTCATCATCACCATGAATAAAATCTATCGAAACTTCTGGGTGATGGACGAGATAGTCATCGATATATGATTGAATTTGCTCATAGGCTAGTGCGGTACTTTGTGGAATGAAAAAGGGGATTTTATCTGTTTCATTTTGATATGCCCATGTTTCTACTTCCTTATCAACATGATAGAATAATCCTGTTAAAAAATCAGGTGATGCATTAAATAACACACGATGGATACCTTCAAATTGAAGTCCCTCATCATAAATATTAACAACTTCTACAAGTGTATATCGTGCAGGATGATGTTCTATTTCTTCGTTACTTAAATGAACTTTAAGCGCTTCCCAATGTGCTTTAGCTGTAGCTAGGCTATGATTACCATCACCAGCAATAAACAATATAGGATCTTCATCATGTTCGATCATACGATAAAAAGAGTCGATGATTGGATCTGTTTCGGTCACCTGATAGCCTTTAATATGACCACCCATCATGTTAAGCTCAAAATTGTAAACTTCTTTTAATGATGAACGTTTTTCATACAATGGTTCAATAATATGCTTCTTTGGATCATCTACAAGTAACATAACATGTGAAAACTCAAGTGGTGCATGTTTACGAATCATCATTCGTGGTGGTATGCGAGATAAAATGGTTTTTTCAGTAGTTCTAATAAGTGGTTTAGTACCAGGTGTATAGTCGTAACATTCTAAATCAATATTCATTAATAATCCAAGTCTTATCTGCCCTTTGTCGACAGTTCTTTCAACTAATATAAAGGAAGGTCCTATAGGTTTGAGAATCGATTTTGCTAAATAATCTTTCATATGACGATTAATCATATCTATCGTATCATCCTTCATTTTTTCTAAATAGACTTCAGGCAAAATCATGTTGAGTGTTGATGGGTGTCCGTTTATTTCATTTTTTAGTGTCTCCCAGTACTGTGGTTGACTTGTAAATTGATCACAAGCTACAACAGCCCACTTCGTTAAATCAATCTTTTCGTTTGGAAATAAAATGTTGGGTACTGCGATTGGTTTTTGTCTTCCTAACATAAAAAATAACTCAATTCCTTTCGTAGAGTTTTGGTGATGTGCTGATTCGATGAATGGTTTGTTTGATATGAAAATAAATCATTCATGGTATCTTCCTTTTAAGTATGTTTTTTGGATGAAATGACTTCATGACATGTAAAAAAAACTGATATGAACCGTAACACACTTTGTCAAAATCATTGTAACATGAAAGCGCTTTTATTACAAGACTATGAAACGGTTAAATACATATATTTTTATCATTCAATTCCTTTGATGTTCTAATCTTTATACAAACATTTCATTACCTTATCATTTTATGATACAATATCAATGAATATTAACTGGAGGTACGTATGGATTTTATCAAAAAACGGTATAAGCTATTTCTTTTTATCTTAGCTTTTTGGTTTTTAATCAACTGGAATTTTCGTATTGAAACAATCATCTTTGGTGTACTAACAGCATTGTTAGTAACGATTGCATCCAAAGGTGTTTTATATGACACAAAAGGATTTATTTATCACGGTATCAAGATTCATCGGATGATGTTGTATTTACTTGTTTTATTTGTTGAGATATTTAAATCAACGATAAACTATATGAAGGCTGTTGTTTCTGGAAAATATGAGCCGATCATCTTTAAAATACAGCTTGATTTGCTTGATCCTGTCCAAGTAGGTATAGTTGCTAATTCCATTACTTTAACACCAGGTACCATAAGCGTTGATATTATCGGTCGAACGATTGTTGTGATGACTTTAGCAAAACCAGGTACAGATCCAAAGGATCTTGAAAAACCTATTCGTGAAAAATTTGAGATCCTACTTAAAGACCGAAAGGAGCAAAAACATGTTAAATAACTTCTTGCTTTTCACATTGCTCATTTTAGTCATCGCAATCATTGCCTCTTTTATACGTATGCTTAAGGGGCCAACGTTATGGGATCGTATCTTAATGCTTAATTTGATTTCAGCAAAAGTTGTCCTATTCATTACCGTATATGCGCTGTATTTAAAAAATCTTATCTTACTTGATATCGCTATATCGTATGGGATTATCGGATTTTTAACCATGACTTTACTATCTAAGTTCATTATGACTGGAGGTAGAGAAAAATGATCTATGTAACATATGTTATTTTAGCTTTATCATGGTTATTTATTATGTTTGGAATGATTGCAATTTTTAGACTAAAAAATATGTACGCACGCATCTTAGCAGCAACCACAATTGATACGGTAGCGAGTCTACTTGTTTTAATTGCTTTGATGTTTGTTGCAGGGTCGTTTAATTTTATTATACGTCTCATAATACTTTTACTATTTTTGCTTGTAACAAACCCCATAAGTTCGCATGTCAATATCAGATCTGCTTATTTGATGGGAATTCCTGTGAATTTAAAGGAGAAATAAGATGGCTGATTGGATACCTTATATTTTACAAATCTTATTAATCATTATTGCAATATCTATTGTTCTACATGAACGTAATTTTACGATTATCATTTTAATCTCTGCATTTTCTTTAGTTGCTGCAACCCTATACACGATTAATAAAGCTCCAGATGTTGCGATTGCTGAAGTTGCTATTGGTAGTGCGATTATTCCCTTAATTTATGTCATTTCCATATCTAGACAAAGAGAGTTTATTGTACTCGATAAAATTCATCATGGGTTTATCGCTCCTGATGAAAAACTTGAAGGTATCATCTACGATATATTAGAAGAATTCGTGCGGATTAACGATTTAAGATTAAATATTTGTTGTGATCTTGAAGGTGATGAATTTGACTTATCCAATGAACTCAATGTAGATCTTATTGTCACAACAGATCCACAAACGGGTAAGTTTATCATTAAAGGTAAAAAGAGTAATGTATTAGTTGCAAAACTATCAAAAATGGTTAAAAAATATGATCAAATCGACATCATAGAGTTTAAGGAAGGTGATCTTTATGATTAAACGGTTTGCTCTTATACCACTTCTTGCTCTGATTTTATTCTTGTTTATTAATGCGATGACAGACTTAGAAACCTTATATAACAATGCTGGAAAATTATTTTTTGGCTCAAATGCACTTCAAGATACTGGAAGTATGAATACTGTGACTGCGATTTATTTGGATTATCGATTATTTGATAGCTTATTTGAAGCAGGGATATTACTCATTGCTGTTTCTGGTATCATGTGGATTAGTCAACATAAGATTGAGTCTAAAAATGCAAATTTTATGCTGGATAAGTATAAAACCCCTGATTTATTCATTACTTTTAGTCGCTTGTTATATCCAATCATGCTTGCTTTTGGTTTATATGTGATTATTAATGGTCACTTATCCCCTGGTGGTGGATTTCAAGGTGGTGCTATTGTTGCAACCGCAATCTTGATTTTATACTATATTGATATATCTAAAACAATTGAAGTAAAATTGATTTTAACCATTGAGAAATTTCTATTTTTATTACTCCTACTTTTATCAGTTTTAAGTTACTTTACACGTGATGGATATCTCTTTACGAACTTTATTACGAGTTCAAATCAGGATACCAAGGCGATTTACTTAATGCTTTTAAATGTGATTATTGGTGCCAAAGTTGCATTAGGTCTTGTTGCTATTTTCACTGCATTTTTAAAGGAGGGACGCTAATGGATCCAATCTTAACATTTATCGTCATCTTAATCGGTATTTATGGACTTGCAACAAGTAAGAATATTATTAAATCTGTTTTTTGTGTCACCATTGTTGAAACAGGGATTATTTTATTATTCTTGAATCTTGGTAATCTTGAAGAAGGAGCAATTCCAATATTGACTCAACTTGGTATTCGTATTGTAGACCCCATCCCTCAAGCATTGATGATAACAACCATCGTTATTGGTTCAACCATTACATCACTCGCACTCATGTTATGTATCAAAATCTTTCATCATTATGGAAGTATTGAGTGGGCTGTTGTCTTAAATAAGGAGGAATAACATGAGTTATATTCCTGTCTTATTTGTCTTTATTCCTGTTGTAACATCGATTATCATTTACTTGTTTAAAAATCCAAAAGTTTCTTTAATCATGTTTGTTTCGCAAATCACCATGATGATTTTATTTATTCTATATGCACTTCATTTAAAAGAACATCCTGAGGATGCACTCATTGTTTTTGGTGGTTGGAATATCAGGTTTGCGATTACATTTTATGTGGATCAGCTCACCCTCATTTTTGTAGGTTTATCCTTACTCATGTGGTTTGTTGTGATGTTATATACGTATAAAACAAACAAACAAGAAACAAAGTTCATCTTCTTCTTAGTTTTTCTTGAAGGGGTTTTTATGGGACTTCTTCAAACAAATGACTTATTCAATTTATTCGTGTTTTTAGAATTAACAACAGTTATTGTGACGATTCTTATTGCATATAAAAAAAGCGGACAATCCTTTCGCGCAGCCATTTATTATTTATTAATTAACACATTAGGAGCGATGTTTTTCCTAATCGGTGTCATCTTCTTATATTATGTATATGGAACGATTAATATCCAAATCATCTTAAGTGAAATTCATTTACACAGTAATTCGGATGTTGTTCGTCTTGCATATATCTTCATGGTAGGTGGTATCTCAGTTAAAGCTGCTTTATTCCCTGTCTTCACATGGCTGCCTCGTGCACATGGCGTAGCTCAATCAACTATTTCAGCTCTTTTATCTGGTTTAATTGTTAAAGCAGCTCTATACATCTTCATTCGCGTCAATAACGAAATGTTTGCTGGTGCGAATTATCAGATGGGTGAAGTCTTCTTCTGGGTAGGTGCAGTGACAGCATTAGTAGGTGTATCATTTGCTCTCTCTCAAAAAGATTTAAAACAAATTCTTGCTTATCACACCATCTCCCAAGTCGGTATTATGATGATGGGGATTGCATCAAGTGCTCATTTATCTCAACTAGGTGGTATATTGCATATTTTCAATCATGCACTCTTTAAGTCATTGTTATTCCTTGGTGCTGGGGTTGTGATTAAACAATACCATTCGAAGAAAGTGTACGAGATTAGAGGTGTCATGAAAACAATGCCTTGGACAGCTATCTTACTCATTATTGGTATGCTTTCGATAAGTGGTGCTCCACTTTTTAATGGGTTCGTATCTAAAACACTTGTTAAATATGATTTTAAATATGATCAAGTCAAGATGTTTGTATTTAGTTTGATTAACTTAGGAACAGTGACCTCATTCATCAAATTTTCACAAATTTTATTTGGTCCTAAAAAGGATATGGCTAAAGAATCAAATATTCGTCAGCATATTGCAATGAGTATACTTGGTGCATCATGTCTTGTTATTGGGGTTTTCTATATACCACTTGGATCATCTTTACTTGGTGAATCACTACGCTATGTCGATTTAGGTTATTGGAGAAACTGGTTTGATTATGTCTTGTATGTCGGTTTAGGACTTATCTTTTATAAATTCGTTATTGCTAAGGATTACTATCCTACACGAAAACTTAGATCGGTTAGTATTACCTTCGAAAACGCGAATTATTTATTCATTATTTATTTACTTGTATTATCAGCATTTCTATTTTTCTAACAAAAAGGCCACTTGGCCTTTATTTTTTTGTCTTTTTTAATTGTTCTATTCGACGATAAAGAATGATGTCTTTAAGTATAGCCCATGGTATATCTTTATGATAGGGTAATTGAATAGTGCCTTTGCTGACATGATAATCATGAAGTCGATCTTTAAAGAGCTCGATCACTTCTCCCCCTGGATAAAATCCAATATGATTCTTCTGAGCTGCAAAATGAACTAAATTACCATTGAGATCATAAGTAGGCATTTGATAACTGATTTTTTCTGTTGCTTCAGGTACTAATTGCTTGATAAAGTTTCTTAATTCGTTAAGTTTAGATTGAGTTTTCTCATCATATTGTTCGATATAGTTGTCAATTAGATTCATTTTTTATACCTCTTTTGTTCGATTGTAGCTATACTGATTTTTCTTTTTTTTCTATCGCAAACACAAGACCTAAGAGTAATACACCTGCGATAAAGGATAAACCACTAAAGTCAAATAAGACAAGTGGTCTTATCTCATATAAGAATCCTCCTAAAAGTGGTCCAACAATCATTCCAATCGATACAAACGATTGTCTTAAGCCCATAATTCTACCGTATTTACCTTCTTCTGCATGTTTTGATATATAGTTTTGTTCAAGTGGTAGATAGATTGCTTTAAAAATGACATAAATCATATAGACTGTATATATGGTTAATAAGAATCTTTCTGCTCTAAAAACAAAGAAGACAATAAATGCACTTAGAATTTGAATAATGGATATGACTTTAAGTTGTTTTTTGAATCGCGCAAAATACGGCACAATGAAAATACTTGAAACTAATGAGACAATACCTGTAGCCATAACAAATGTACCTAAATCTTGAGGGCTGTAGCCTAGTTCATCAAAATAGATATCGATATATTTGGAAAGATTAGTCGCTCCAATTGTCATGAGGGTGAGCGATATTAAAAACAAGAGTAAACTTGGCTTAATATGAGCAATCTCTTTTAAGCTTGTAATGAACGATGTACGTTTAGTATCTATTGATGTTACATCTTTGAGAGATAATGTCATAACGACGATTGTCGCATATATCATATTTGTAATAGCTTGAATCAAAAAAACAACACGGTAATCACTCGTATGAAGTAATGTTCTGAAAAATTCATGTGTTGATAGAAATCCACCTGTGTAATAGCCTAATGACGCGCCTAGGGTGACTGCTGCTGCTGAGTATGCTAAATATTTAGCTCTTTCATTGATGGGTGACTTTTCGATTAAGATCGAGGTTAAAATCGTCATTGAACCAACGACACCAAACCCTGAAACAAATCTGAAAAATATCATCAGTATGACATCATTTGAATAAGCAAATCCAATTTGACCAATACTATAGAGTAAAAGACCAATGAAAATATAGAATTTTTTTCTACCACGATCACCTAAAGTACCCCAAATAGGTGCTCCAATCATTAAACCAAAACTCATCGATGCAAAAAAAACACCAAACATATAGTCATCAATTTCTAAGCTGCGTACAAAAGCAGGTGTAACAGGATGACCTAAGTTGTGTAAAAGTCCTTGAAAAAAGAAATATAAAATCATAATGAGTAGACTTTTCTTCATCTTTGACCTCTTTATATCTGACATCAATTCATTATAGCATAGCCCTATAAAAAAGTGGTGTGTAACAATTCATATCATTTGCAATTTATCAGGTTTTCTTGTGTAATATACATGTAGGAGGATGAAGAAATGAAAACTCAAACATATGATGTGATTGGTATGCATTGTGTTAGTTGTTCAACTGCAATTTCTAAACTAGTCAAAAGAAATAAAGGTGTCTCAGATGTTGAGATTAAACTTTCAGATAGTAAACTTATCGTATCTTTTGATGAAACACAAGTCACAGATCAAGCCATCATTGAATCCGTTGGTCGTTTAGGTTATAAAGCGGTTGTAAATAAATAACGAAGTCGATGACTTCGTTTTTTTATATCTGAAAATGATCTTTAATTAATCGTGCAACTGTTTCGGGTGATTGATGTGTATTGTCGATTTTTAAATAATTGTCAAATGGAATTTCTCCATCTAACGAAATCAAACGAGCACTCGAAGAATCTTTTAACAATCTTCTCTCAGATGCTTCAACATCCCTTTTGGATGCTTTATGCTGTAACCTATTTTCTGTTTTATTGCGTTTTAAACGTTCCTCTAAAGTTGTATATAGCTCAACATAATAAATGTCTGCATGTACTTCCTTAAAATAGTGTGTTATTTGATCTACATATGCCCAATCTTCTTTGTGGTCGAATGCCCACATAAACGTATGGATAAGCCCTTCATTTGGCGACTTAGCAAACCGCTCAAAAATAGTTTGTCTAAGTTTAATGATGGTCTCAATATCAAAATACCCGAAAATATCTAATACTGGTTCAATCATCATGTGATTATGAAAAAGTTTCAATTGAGTGATTTTTGATAATTCTTGACCTACGGTCATTTTTCCAACCGCACTATCCCCAAAGATTAAAACAAACTTCATATAAACTCCTATTAATAACTTAATCCAATGAACTTAGATATGATTGATAGCTTGAATGAACAATTTTTGCTAAATCAGATAAATCATTATCCTCATTTTCAATGATTAAGTTAATGTTTTTAAATGCTTGATGATTAAATATAAGCGCATCATTTTTTAATCGCTTTAAAATGATATCTGGATCATCTTTTCGTTCAATCATTCTTTTTTGACGTAGTGGCTCAGATGAATGGACAAAAACAATATATGCATCACGACCAATCTTATCATATATCGCATTTGCACCATTGGGATCAACAATGACTACACCATTGATTAAGACATCTTTACGTTGAATACCATAATAATTATCTTGATACATTGTGACTTCGAGAAAAGCTTGTTCATCAACTAACTTTAAAAAATCATGTATTGAAATAAAATGATAATCTACACCATCTATTTCATTAACTCTTAAAGATCTCGTAGTTGTTGTAATGCATTTTTTATAGTTGTATTGCTGATAGAGTATTTTAGCTAGTTCTGTTTTTCCACTAGCACTTGCTCCTACTAAAACAATCATGATTTCACTTCCTCTTGAAAGCATTATAACATAAGTTGATATCAATTGATGAATCACCTTATGTAAAGAAATTGTGAGTGATGAAAATTACTGAAAATATGTTAATCTATCTTTGTAAACTAAAAGAAAGAAGCTGATTTGATGGAATTTAAGATAAGGTATGCAGATGTAAATGACATTGATATCATTTATCAATTTATCAAAAAACTTTCCGAATATGAACAATTAAGTCATCTTGTAACTGCAACAAAAGAATCATTAAAGAAAAGTTTGTTTGACTTGAGACAAGCTGAAGTTTGTATTGGTGAAGAAAATGGTGAACCTGTTTCATTTATGCTTTTTTTCTCAAACTACTCAACTTTTTTAGGACATACTAATATATATCTTGAAGATTTATTTGTTTTAGAACCTTATCGAAAGAAAGGTTATGGCAAACAAATGATGATACATCTTGCAAAAATTGCTGTGGAACGTGGTGCAAAACGTCTTGATTGGTCATGCTTGGATTGGAATCAAAAATCAATTGATTTTTATCAAGACTTAGGTGCTACTAAAAAGAAAGAATGGCTCTTATTTCGTTTAGAAAATGAAGCACTTATAAACCTAGCACATAAAGATAAAGCCTAAGATTAGGCTTTTTTTTATCATTTATTGAATCGAAAATATACACCTTCATAATAGGTTCTACTAAACTGCCATGTTGTTCCATTTACAATGTTTTTGGATGAGTCAAGTGGATCATGCATAAAAAAATCCCAAACGGTAAATATTTGATTCTCTGTATCGACATTTTCAACTAAAATACTGATGTATTGAAACTCATCATCTGTTGTATTTGAATAAAAGTCTTCTATCTCATAATGACCATAATTTGTTTGAAGCCTTTTAACTTCTAAATTGAGTACTGACTTGATTATGATGGTTATCTTGAAGTCTTGGTTTTTTTCGATATCAACCACATAATACATCATACTTGGAGCTGGAGAGTTTAACGTTATGGACGAAATCTCATTGACACATGATTCATAGATACAATACTCGACTAAATATGTACCAAGAATCTCATTTCCTGATAAATCAAAAACTTGATAGCCTATGACTTGACCATGTCTTTTTTCAGTATAGTATGTCTTATAACAAGATGATAGCAAAAGAACAAACATACATATCAAGATATAAACAAATACTTTTTTCATTATTTATCCCCCTTTAATAGATATATGGTATGAGTAAAAGCCCTATAATTAAACTTGCTATATTACATGATAGCGATATTAAAAACGACTTTTTTAAGTTTCTAATAATGAGATAGTAAACAAACATCTCTATGATAAGTATCATTATTTCTAACACATATAAACCTATATCATATGGTAATACTGGTAAACGTAATAAAAGGTAATTCATCGATAAATTAATCATAATATTGATGATAAAAAAGGCGATATACATTCGGTAATCTTTCATACGAAAAAATAGGAAAACAATCATTTCGATAACAAGAGTCATGGTCAGAGCTATCATCATGGATAGTGAAACAAAAAAAAGTGTTAGCATATTTAAATCCCTTATCGTTTTATTAATATGATTATATCATATAGTACTTATTTTTATATCCCATTTTCATGAGCAAATCATTTGAATAAATATACCCCCTGGGGTATCATATAAATGATCATCCATAAAGGAGGATATCATATGAAATGTGATAAAGAAATCATTCACCGTCTTAAACGAACACATGGACAAATGCAAGGTGTTCTTACCATGATGGAAACTGAAAACTCATGTATGGATTTAGTCACTCAGTTAAAAGCAATCAGATCATCGATTGATACGATTATTGGTATTTTAACGACACATAATCTCATACAAGAAATTGAATTAAAAAATGATATTAAATTAGACAACTTAGAGGATGCCATTAATTTAGTTGTAAAAGGTATGAAATAGGAGGATGACATGTTTTCATTTAGTGTAGAAAAGACATCTGAAGATGCACAATTTTATAAAACTACATATTGGGATTTAATCGTTATTGGTGGTGGACCAGCTGGACTTAATGGTGCATTATATGCAAAAAGAAAAGGGTTAAATGTTGGTGTTGTTTCTAAAGAGATTGGTGGACAACTCCATAATACATCAACAGTTGATAATTACCTTGGATTTCAATATATTGAGGGGAAAGATCTATCACATCAATTTTTAAATCATGTGAACAGTTTAGAAATACCGGTATTAAAAAATGTTAGTATCAATCAAATTCATCCTATCAATTCTCATTTTGAACTGACTTTATCAAATGGAAAAATTATCAAATCAAAAACAGTTTTGATAGCAACCGGTGGAGCACCGAGAAAACTAAGTGTGCCTGGAGAAAAAGAGTTTTCCAATAAAGGTGTTTCTTATTGCACCACATGTGATGCCCCTTTCTTTAAAGATAAGCACGTCATCGTAGCTGGAGGTGGGAACAGTGCTGCTGAAGCAGTCTTAGACTTGGTACCATGGGCAAAGAAAATTACAGTCGTTCATCGAAGTCAATGGCGAGCTGATCAAATTTTACTTGACAAACATCAATCTATCGAAAAACTAGATGTTTTCTTAGAAACTCAAATCATATCTGTGTTAGGAAAAGATCACATGGAGGCTATTGAAGTTCTTGATAAGAAAACGATGGAAAAGCGAATGATTGAAGCTGATGGACTATTTATTGAAATTGGTAACATGCCAAATAATCATTTAGTCAAACATTTAGTAGCATTAAATGATGCTGGTGAAATTATAGTTGATTCAAACCAAATGACATCACTGCCTGGTATGTTTGCTGCTGGTGATGTGACTGAACAACCTTATAAACAAATTATTATTTCCGCTGCTGAAGGAGCTAAAGCAGCACTTGCAATTAGTCAATATTTAAATCACACATATAAAGGAGAATAAAGAAATGCAATTATTAAACAAAGATTTACAAGATCAAATTCGTGATTATTTATCACCCATGAAAAACAAGGTGACACTCATGCTTTTTACACAAGATAATCCCTGTGAAACATGTACGGAAACAAGACAACTTCTAAAAGAAGTTTCAGAATTGAATCCTTTAATTTCATTTGTTGAAAAAGATTTAGTGGAAGACATCGTCGATGTTGACAAATATGGAATTGCTTTAACACCAAGTTTTATTATGTTAGATGCTGAAGGCAACTATCGTGGTGTAAAATTCAATGGTATTCCTGCAGGACATGAGATTAATTCATTTTTAACTGCAATCATTGATATGTCAAATTTAGACTTTGGATTTGATCAATCTATAATTGATCGTATTCAAAAGATCAATAAACCTGTAAATATTAAAGTGTTTGTCACATTAAGTTGTCCTCATTGTCCTGGCGCAGTCACTTCTGCTCACAGACTTGCGATGTTAAACAAAAACATTGAAGGTGAAATGATTGAAGCACAAACCTTTTATCAGCTTTCAGAGCAATACCAAGTCTCTGGAGTACCTAAGATTGTTATCAATGAAAAGTATGAGTTATTAGGCAATCAACCTATTGAAGCTTTTATTAATCAACTTGAAAAATTATAATGAATCAAAAAAAACGAGTTCGAATATTGAACTCGTTTTTATTTAGCGTTTGAAAACATAGAAATCAACACACTTATCATCAATAACATTTTGATAATGCTGTATATCTGAAAACTGATGTGTAAATATGCTTTGCATATCATTTAAGTTGAATATGCGGTTATAAAATCGATATACTTGAGGTTTTACACCATCTCCAAAAACAATATGTTGTTCTAAAAAGGCGTTTTCTTCTGGATAAATAAAAGTTTCATTAAGTACAAGGTACGGCTTATCGCTCCAGAAACCACTTAATTCTAAATCCCATGTACGTTCTTCTTTTATATGTTTTTTAAAGTGATGATTATAGCCATCCATCACAAACAAGCCATCTGGTTTTAAATGCTTTTCCACTATGCTTAAGAGCTGATGTTGTTCTGTTAAAGTGAGCACTCCAAAATCGCAATAAATCATATAAATGAGATCAAAGGTTTGGTTTAAATCAAGTTCTAGATAATTTTTTTGAATATATGTAACACCTTTTGTGTGATTTTTTGCATATTCAAGTGAACACACATTAAAATCAATACCTATCACATTTTGATTTGGATGGTAAAAATGTTCAATATATAGACCTGGACCACATCCTAAATCAAGTACATCCAACGTTTTACCTTTAGGAAATAAAGATTTCATCCAACAAACTGTTTTTTCTATTTGATCTATTGTACGACTTGCAGCATTAATTTTTGGATTGAGGTGTGCTTCTAAAAGATATGGTTGTATGTGCGGATGGGTCCACATCATAGCATTGCCTTTCTCATATAAAGTAGGTTTAATAAAGTATTTTTGAATTTCTATAAAATCTATGTTCATCATGTACTCACTTTCTTCAACTTTAAAATCAATTCAGACATAAAGCGAAAAGGAGTTGCACTTGCACTTAGTTGCCCTACATCACCAGCTACGATTAGATCAAATGCTGGACAGTAAAATAGCCAAGAACCAGTAACACCTGTATGTCCATAAAAATCTGGTATATCTTTAAATGGAGGTAAAAACTTTGGATACTTAAATCTCATAAAACCTAATCCATATTGAATAGGCCATCCTGGACTTGTTGGAATAAGTTGAAATCCAAAAGTGTTCCAATTTGAGATCATTTTACTTATTGTATCCTTCGATTTAAATAGATCACCCTGAAGCAAACTTCTCATAAACTTTATCATCTCTGCTGATGTACTATATATGTCTTTAAACGATGTCAATGCTTTTGGAATAATCATTTCCTTTTCACTTGCCCAAATACTTGCCTTATCAATGTAAGAAAAAGATTTTTTAGTTCCTTCATGAAATGTATGACTTAGGTTAATCGATTGATATATACGTTTATCGAAAACTTCTTCAATTGGTTGTTGTGTAATCTTTTCAATAATTTCCATTAACAACTGATAATTTGTGTCAGAGTATCGTATTTTCTTCTTTTTTTTATCGATAGGCTGTGGAGGAAATAATGATTTTTCATGATCTTTAATCACTTGGAAAAATTCTTTTCTGTCCCATAAGTGATCCCCATGATTAACGATTTGGTCAAATAATGTCTTTCCATCTTCATTTTTAATTTCAAGATAGTCAGGAATTCCAGATGAATGTGATAATAAATGATATATCGTTAATTCATCTTCATGAGTTCTATGCAAATGTAATATTGTCTCTTGAGGTAGATATTTACTCAACTGATCATGGATGGATAGTAAACCTTCTTCTTCAAGCATCATAACGATTGAAGCTATGTAGAGTTTTGTGACACTAGCGATATTAAAAGGTATGTGTTCTGTCATAGGTTTAAGATTTGATGACATGATACCAGAAACATGTTTGTATTGATAGGATTGATTCATGCTTTCAGCATGAACCACAAAATGTTTATAACGTTTGTTTTTTGCATATTTTTCACATAACTCATCAAACACACGCGTAATCTTATCATAATTTTTCATATAAGTAACTCCTTATTCGAGTATGTATTTTTTAAGAATCGATAATTAACTAATCCGGATATAAGACCCAGTGTTGCAAAGCTTATAACTAAGACGATTAATTCTTGAATGGTCATTTCAACCCCTAATTGGTTTTGTACAATGGTTTGACTAATCACTAATAAGCCAACTAACACATAAAATATAAGCAATACAGGTGTTAATTGGTATCCAATCTTTTTACCTTGCAGTAGTGCTAAACCAGTAAATAAAAACAATGGGAAAATATAGCCAATATCTAAAACAAATGTAGGTTCTGTTGTATTTATATCCACAACATGTGAATAATCATGATGTATCATTGCTGGTATTAGCATAGATAGCCAAATGAGTGATGAACATGCTGCAATCAATAGAAAATAAGATGTTTTTTTAAATTTGATTCTTAGGATATTAGCATGAATATCTTGCTGTAGAATCCTTTTGATATGTTGAAAGAACGTAATGGATGACATAAAGAAAAGTGCAATGTATATTAAAAAGAAATGATAAAGAGGGCTACCAAATGACAAGCTAATGGAGTAATATAAAATGAACATGAATGATGATGTAAGTATGTATCGTTTCATCGTATGATCTTTTTTATCAATCAAAAGCATGAGTGTAACAAATACAACTATGATTAAGATGATGATATCCGTAGCTATGTAAGTGCCTGCTCTTAAGACAGACATGTAAGCATATGCTCCCTTGCCATATAAATCAACTTCTACATCATGAACGGATGTGACTCTTTGTATGATAGTTGTACCTTCATAAAACAAACCGATTATTGCTGATAGACATGCTAAACATAGGGTTATCACTGTGAACATACTTAATTTTTTATCCATGTTCTTCCTCCTTTGAAAATCTATGTATATTTTGTTGTAACTTTATGAATAATGTCTTTAAGATATTTAGTTCTTCTTCAGAAAAAAAGTGAAACAATTCATTTAAAAAGATATTTCCAATCTCTTGTTTTTGAGTAAAATAAGTAAAAGTCTTTGTTGTCAGTGTGACTTCCATAGATCGATGATCTAATGCTGATTCATGAAGTTCAACAAATCCTTTTTGCTCAAGTAAATGGATCATTTTGATGACGTTTTGTCGACTCACACTCATCATTTTCGCAATCTCATTAAAATTAGGTCTTCTTTTAGAATGATGCATCAACATGTTTAGTAAAAGCCACTGTTTAAGTGTTAGTTCTTGTGTGATTTTATCTCCAAGTAATTGTAGCTTATTAGCTAGTAAAAATATTGAACCAAAAATGAATTGTTTTGACTGTAAAGTTCCATCCATGTTAAACACCTCTTTTATTTATTATATGCAACTGGTTGCCTATTGTCAATATAAAAAAGATTTAAGCCATGCTCAAATCTTTTTTAGACCTATCTTCTAAAGTGTTTATTGTCTACCGATCTCAAATCATATTCATGATTATCACTTTTATCGTCATCTATTCTCATTTTATGCAGTTTTCTTCTATTTGATGGAAAAATAACCGATATAAAAACAATGAACATGATGAAACCAAATAAGATAAGTAAAAACTCTTTCATACTGATAACCCCCAAATTCAAATGAGTAGATTATGAATTGAATTTAATAATACCATCAATAAGACTAGATATCTCATCAATTACTTCAGATAAAGGTTGATCTGTTGATAAATCAACACCAACCATTCTTGCAAGCTCAAGTGGTGTTTTAGTTCCACCTGCTTTAAGGACTTCAATCCAATCTTCTGGTTTAATCATGTGTGTTTCGATCATTTTAGATACTTTAGTTCCTAATGTTAAACCTGCAGAGTATGTATAAGGATACAATCCCATGAAATAGTGGGGTTGTCTCATCCATGTGAGACCAGCCCAATCAGGAATTTCAACGGCATCACCCCAGAATTTTCTTAATACACCTAACTTAAGATGGTTTAAGATGTTTGCTGTAAGTGGTTGTTTTTGATCAACACGGTTATAAACTTCTCTTTGGAATGCAGCTTCAAGTAAGTGTGTCACAAAATTATGATAATAAGTTCTTGAAATCATGACTGATTTAATCCATGTTTTTTCTCTTTCTGTTTTTGCATGTTTGATTAAATGGTTTGCCATTAAGAGTTCATTAGTTGTAGATGGAGCTTCAACAAAATACATGGATGGTCTCGTGTTTAAGATACTTTGATGACTATTTGCATATTGGAAATGTCCTGCATGACCTAGCTCATGAGCTAATACCATGACTTCGTCCATTTGACCATTCCAGTTGATCAAAATATAGGACGTTGCTCCATAAGGAGATGAACAAAATCCTCCTGTTGATTTTCCTTGATTTTGAGGAAAATCAATCCATCTTTTATCAAATGCTCGTCTGACAAGTTGATTGTATTCACTACCCAAAATAGATAATCCTTCAATGAGTAGCTTTTTGGACTCTTCAATGGTAACTTTAGGTTCAAATGATGGATCGACTGCAATCTTTAAATCAGCATATGTCATCTTATCAAGTCCATGAACTTTTTTGATTAGACTTGCATATCTTCTCATAGCTGGAGCTAATCTATCCATAATTAAATCGATTTGGCGATCTAAAATATCCTTAGATACCTTTTGATCATATAGAAGATATTCATACACATTAGAATATCCTCTAAGCTCAGATAAAATTTTCTCTTTTTGTACATGAGCTTGATAATTATTAGCAAATCCATGTTGATATTCTGCTAATTTTTGATAGAAGGTTTCATATGCTTTTCTTCTTACAGGTGTGTTTACTTCATATTCATATTCGTTTTCGAAAAGTGTAAATGAATTGGGATACGTCATCCCATCCACCACAAAATCATTGAATTTCATGTCTGCTAATTTGAATCGGTTATAATTCATATATGACGCATTAAGAACTGGAGATAATGCAACCAATGTTTTTTCAACTTCAGGAATGAGCGCATACTTTTTATCTTTAACAATATCTTCTAAAAAGTACTTATTATCATGGTTTAATTTAGCTGCTTCAAGTAATAGATTATCACTTAATTGTTTTAATTCATTAATAAAGAATGCTAGTTTTTTTGATATGCTTTGAAAGCGTAGCATGGCTTTCCCTTGACGCATCTGATTTTCTTCAGATATTGAATCTGTACTGGATTGTAATGAACCATATGCGCCGATTCTAGATAATCTAGCTTGAATATCTTGATAAGAAGTTAGTGCATCATTAATGATTTCTTTGGTATTCATGTTGTTCTCATATGATTCACAAAACACATTAACATCTTTTTCCACACGTTCAAAAGCTTCTAAGTACAATGCTTCATTCTCAAATAAATGGTTGATGTCCCAAGTGTTTTTGACATCAACTTCGTGACGTTTTGGTAATTGTTTTTTCAATTTTTTCACCTCTTATAAAAATTATAACATAGTATTTCATGCAAAATTTGATTTCATCATCATTGTTTTTATGATTTACTATATCTTTATTCATTTATTATTAATATTTGTGTGATGAATAACTCACTCATAGCGTAAAATATTTTGTGTAAATGAAAAACTGAATGTAATTTAAAAAGGAATCTCACTTTAGTATAATAGAGTTGTCGAAAAACCACTATACAGAAGGAGATCCCTCATGAATGATTTTACAACAGAACTCTTAAAAACGCTACTCGAAGGTAAAGATATTACCGAAATATTTAGATATCATGTCGAATCTGCGGTCAATCAGCTGCTTCAATATGAGCTCAGAGAATTTCTTGACTATGATAAATATGATCGTAAAGGATTCAACTCTGGTAATAGCCGAAACGGCTATTATGAACGCACCTTGAAGACGGAGTATGGTGATCTATCGCTTAAGATTCCAAGAGATCGAAATGGTGAGTTTGAGAACCAAACACTTACGCCCTATAAGAGACAGAACGACACCGTTGAATCGATGATCATCCATCTCTATTCAAACGGGATGACAACTGAAGAAATATCACGCATCATCGAGAAGATGTACGGTCACCACTATACGAAACAGACGGTTTCTAACATCACAGCTGCTGTGGTTGGTGATATCCATGCATTTAATCATAGAGTATTATCTAAGCGCTATGCTGTAATTTATCTAGATGCTACGCACTTACCTGTAAGACGTGATACAGTCACTAAAGAGGCTTTATATTTTGCTTTAGGCATAACGCCTGAAGGCTATAAAGAAATCCTTTCCTACAGCCTATTTCCAACTGAGTCAGCCCATAACTGGGAGATTGTCTTATCCGATTTGAGAAGCCGTGGTGTTGAGGAGTCCTTGCTATTTGTCACCGATGGTCTCACAGGAATTAGGGACGCTATTGCCAATGTTTACCCTAAGGCTAGACATCAATCCTGCTGGGTTCATCTTGCTAGAAATGTCAGTCATGGTGTTAGAGTTAAAGATAGAACGGAAGTTTTAAGTGACCTTAAGACTGTATATACCAAAGATACATTAGATGAAGCTCAAGAGGCCTTGAATCAATTCATCAAAATCTGGGATAAGAGATATCCTAAAGTGACTGAAAAATTTAAGTATAACCCTTCATTATTTACCTTTTTGTCTTTCCCTAAAGAGATTAGGGCGTCCATTTATACGACCAATCTGATTGAGGGATTCAATAAACATTTGAAACGTTATACGAAGCGGAAAGAACAGTTTCCCAATGAAGATTCTCTGATCAGATTCATCGGCACCTATGCAGGAGATTATAACCAAAGATTTCAAATGAGGATACATAAAGGCTTTAAACTTGTCACTGCAGAACTAAATGAAATGTTCAATTAAGCGTCGCGCTCAAAAATCTAAAAGCACTAAAGAGAGTTCTTAATACTTTAATTCATTTCATTTACACAAAATTCTTGACACTACCAACTCACTAATTTGATAAAAGATATTTGATATGAAGTTTTAAAAAAAGAAGTTTATCTAAGCGATAATCTTCTTTTTTTCATGTTTAACGAGGATTAATACTAACAATGATGGAAACCGAATCATCAGTTTCTAATATCGGATTACTCAATTCAATCTCAATATTCATGGATCCACCCTGGTTCCATTGATAATTACTTAAATTAAAAATTCCTTGTGTCAAAACATCAGAAATATCAATTTGTTGTAAATCCCCTGGAATCGAATCATTATAATCAGCTTCAAGTATTTGCATGATGAAATCTGATGTACCGTCGTTATCTTTAGCAAAGTATCCTTGCCAAAAACCTGTATTACTTAACATACGCGCATCCACGTGATAAACGATGACTGCACTTTCATTTAACACATAGTCATAACCTTGGTGTGCTTCGTATAATCCTTCTGGTGTGTAAAATATGATTATTATAAATTCATCAAAGGCATTACCATCACTAAAATTTGTTGACAGATAAGGTATGATAATTGCTGAATTGATACCATCTTGATCTAAAGCATAAGACTCTAATTCAATCAAATGAGATCCTTCATATACAACAAGTGGTTGTAACCAACCAAATAAGAGTTTGTGCATGGGTTCATGATCACCGTTATTGTAGTCCATCATTCCCATACCGCCCATAGGTCCATATGTAGAGGTGTAAGAATAAAGATCGACTGCTCCCATTAAATGTCCTACTTCATGTATGTAAGTTTCAGCATTGACAACAAGTTGGTTTGCATTTGGAAGTCCATCTTCTAAGAAAGCATAACTTGCCCACATATAGTATTCAAAAGCTTTACCATCTAAATCATCTGCAACACTAGCTTCACCATATTTTGCTGCATAGACCCATGCCCACCATGGATCAGTATCATAATCATAATTTGTAGAATAGATAAATATGACTGAATCAATTAGACCATCATTATTTGAATCATATTGACTGAAGTCAATTGTTGGATCTTTAGCTAATAAGGTTTCTAAAATAGCATATTGATCACCTTGTTGACCCATGTTTTCATAATAAGATCGAGAATAGGTCGTTGTATATTTACTACTAATATCGAAAGTTAGGTTTAATAGTCCATAACTACTCTTTTGGTAATAGCTTGCTACACTTTCCCAACCAGTTGCTGATGAGGAGCCATTGAACACTAAATCTAATTTTGCAAAATAATCAATTGGAAATGGTACACCGTTAATTTCAACTGGAATCACTAATACATTAAATGTTCCAACAGATGGTAATCCAGATTGTCCAAAGGACATTTTTTCAAATTCATTAATTGAAATTCTTGGTGTAAGTACTGAAAGATTATCAATAGGCTCTCCTGTTTCTTCTTTTGAACCATAGATATAGATACTATAGACTTCCTCACCTGGATAAGATTCTGTATCGAGATAAATGTAGATATAATAATCACCTAAAATCCATGATTCTTCAATGTCATCATACACGAGTAGACTATCTAATCCATTGACAAACGTATTGGCATCACTTTCTATCCAATCAAATAAATCAATATAAACCGCATAATCTGTTGTTGTACTAAAATCATAGATGATCGTATCATCAGATATAATGTCTGGCATGAGTTGATAAATATCAAATCCAAAGATAGCATTTAGGTCATTTGGATTAAACGGGTTCGTAGGTTCGTTTGTTTCCTGTCTTTCCCCGTATATACCTACTCCATAGACTACTTCACCTTCATAAGTCTCTGTGTCTTCATACACATAAATGAAATAATTGCCAATCATCCATGATTCTTCGATTTCATCATAGGCTAACATGTCATCAAGTAAATTGATGTAAGTGATTGCTTCTGCTTCACTCCAATCAAAGAAATCAAGATAAACTTCATAATATTCTAAATCACTATAGTCTAAAACAAGATAATCACTTGTTACAATCTCTGGCATGAGTTGATAAATATCAAATCCAAAGATTGCATTCAGTTCTGTGGGGTCAAAAGACGGAACAACAACTTCTATCCATTTTGCATAAAGTGTTAAATTACCCGTTGAACCTATTTGAATGGATGTAACAAGTTCACCTGTAAAGTCACTGTTATGATACCAGCCAGCAAATTCATATCCCTCTTTGATAGGCTCGATGACATCAAACGTTATTGAATCTATACTATACACTAACGGAGGCGTAACAAGTTCAAAAGATCCACCATTTAACTCATAGTCGATTGTATAATAAATCATTTCATACGTTGCAACAAGGATTATATCTTCATCAATCATGACATCTAGACCAGTCCATAATTCATCTTGATAAAACCATCCTATAAATTCATAACCTTCTTTGATAGGTTCTTGAGGAATGGTTATGTTAGATAAATCAGCTCCGTAATTAAACGACTGGCTATCGATTACTAAATTTTCTTCAGTTATAAACGATATAACATAAGTATTGATAGTATAATTTGCTTTTAAAACAAGGTTACTTGCTGGCATCGTTATAGGTAGTGCTTCGCTCCAACCAGTAAATGTATATCCTACTCGTATTGGTTCTGTTGGATAATCATCAACCGTCAACTCTGTACCATAATCATAGGTTTCATTAGAAATGACTGATCCATCAAAGTCTAAAAAATGAATGTTGTATTGGTTAATACTATATAAAGCTTGGATTGTGACATCTGTAGCTGGCATTGTTGAAGGTATTTCTTTATTCCAACTGGAAAAAACATGACCTTCTTTTGAAGGTGCTTCAGGTATTACAACATTCGATAAATCTGAGTTAAATGGATATGTGAGTGTTGATATTAAAACACCTTGATCATCTATAAATATCAAATTAAATGTCTCAATTTCATAAACTGCTTGTAAAGTAATATGTTCTGCAGGCATGGTTTGAGGTAACGTTTTATCCCAAGTAATAAACTCATATCCTTCTTTGACAGGATGTTGTGGATAAGCTATATTAGCTAAATCTGCCTGATAGTCTAACAAAAGCGTACTAATAATCGTTTGATCATCATTAATGAACGTGATTTGGTATTGATTGATTGTCCACTTAGCATAAACAACAACATCATCACTAATTGTTCCATCGATGAGTAAATCTATAGTAAATGGGATTTCAAAAATATCATCGTCTAAAAACCACCCATTAAATGTAAAGCCTTCTTTTGTTATCTGTGTTGGAACTATAAATGTTTGCTCCCCATTGTATTCTACACTTTCAATGGTATCACCACCATTTGTGTCAAAGGAAATCGTAAAATTTATCGTTTCATCTCCACAAGCTGATAGTATCAAAATTGATGCAAATAAAAAAAATAAGTAAATCAACTTTTTCATCAAAATTCCCTCCGGAAATATTTCGTATTGTCATTATAGCACATTTGATATGAGTTGAGATAAATAAGAATTAAAATGTAATTAAAACCTATATGATTATATCATTTCTTTTATGATATAAAAAAATCTAATACAATCTTGTATTAGACTCAGTTATTCATAAGTAATTAATTTTATGATTTGAATGTAATTTTTATAAATGACACACATATTTTTCTACATCAAAGTCATCAAAATGACACCCTTTTGAAAGATTGAGTGGATGATGTGGATGACCATCTTTTGATTTTTTTCCAGCTGTTACCCAACGAACATTAAATGTTTTTGATATTGCTATCATATCTTTAAGACATTGAACTAAATAAGGTCTAATTTTGATAAGCGTTCCCCATGCTGCCCACAATATGGGATGAGGACCAGATCGTTCGAGTGCCCATTTAAATGCCTTCATGTTTTCTTCATGTAACTTAACATTAAAAATTTGATCCATATCACTAGGTTTCATCGCACGTTGCGTATATACATTGAACATAATAAACGAATCATATCCATTGTGATTTGACACTCGATTAACTGATTTTAATGTATGATCTAGAATGTCTGCTTGAGCAGTGGACGGATTGATACCAATAGTAATCATGGGATTATGTCCTATGGTACCAAGAATGTATCGATAGTCAGTATAGAAATCAGGATAATTAATCCATTTAGAATCATCATATGAAGCAGGATATTGACTTTTCTTTATGGCTTCGTCAAATGATAAACTATGTATGTTTGTAGTTTCATCTTTTGGAATGTGTCCAACGATCTTCCTCATCTGTTAGTTTATTTTAAGCTATGTTTTAATTATATGGATCTAAACTCTTAGCTGTCTATAGATTAGTTTAATAATACGATTATAATACCTTTTTACTAGGATTAAAAAGATACCTTATGACAATGGTTTTTGCTTTTTGTCTTTCTATTGTTAAAAAATATAAAAACTATTTCCAAGTGCGATATTGACAATTACAGTAAGGTGATTCTTTTGGTAACATTGCACCACAAATTTCGCATTTCACATATTCTGTTTTCGGTGAATCAGGCAGTTTTACAAAGGTGAATTTTTGATTTGCCATATCAAACAACAAAAACAAACCAAAAGCAATAGCGAAACCAATAATAAGTGCTGCAACGAGATAGATTAAAAAATAGGATAACATTGCATTCAAGGCTAATGACCAGACGATAAAAATGAGTGTATAGATTAAACCTAAATAGCCCTTATTATCATAATTGCACGCTTGAAAAATCATCATTGAGAATCCTAATTGCATGATGACAACCAATGCTAGTCCTATACCAAGTCCAGGAACATAATTCTTTAAAAACAAGCCTGAAAGAATAAATAACGGATATATGCCCATCGTTACCCTTATTAACTCATCTTGACCTGAATAATTAGGTAATTGCATTGAAAGTTGATAGTATGCATACGCTTGATTGACTAGTATGAACATGAATATAACAAAATTTAAGAGAAATAAACCAAAGCCAATCTCTGATATGTCAAAAAACCACTTTGTTTCTTGGTAATAGAACAAAAGGAATACTATTTCAACGATAGAAATTAATGTCGTTAAAATCATAACAGAAATATGAAATACATTCATATAATCATCATATTTTCTCCATAAGAGATTATATACAAAAAGTAGAGCAGATAGACCTATAATAACAAAAATAAATATGTTTGCATATGGCATTAATGATTTTAAGTCATTATTAAGTGAAACAATGATGTTTATAAAATGTTTATATAGATTTATAAAAAACATTTCCCAAGCTTTTGTGTATACCATATTTATTCCCCCTTTGATGTATGTTTAATTTAACTATAATATAAATCATTCATTTATACAATAAAAAATAAATTTTTGATCCTAGCAATCATGTAACAATTTCAACGACGACATTATTTTCTCAAAGAAACCGTCCACATATTCATATAAGCTTTTTGACGATTATATTGTGTACTAGTTTGTGGCTACATAAAGCGAAAAAAAGACCATCAATTTTGATGGTTCTTCTTCCAAAAAGGATCAACTGTTAAATTGACTGTTGTATTTACCCTATACAGTCTAGAATATGCTCTTTTATTAACTGAAGTGGAAACATGGAATCCTTGTATAGACGACTTGTTAAAGCAATCACCATACTATGCTTTGGTAATATGACCATAAATTGACCACCATATCCTAGTGCATAATGATACGGAGTACCTTTGTATTCATCAACCCAAATATGATAGCCATAATGTCCTAGTGAAGCATACGTCTTTAAATTTGGTGATGTCATTGTTTTGATCCAATCTTCAGGTATTATTTTTTGTCCATTTTTTAAGATGAGTTTGCCAAGCTTTAACATATCATCAATTTTTAATTTTAAGCCATCGGATGCCAATGATACGCCCTGTTTTTCGTGCCAATGGGATTCAATAATTCCTAATGGATGAAATAATTTTCCTTTTGCGTATTCATGCAATTTTTGGTTTGAAACCTTTTGAATAATTGCTCCAATCAGGTGTGAAGATCCAGAATTATAGTTCATTACAGTGCCTGGTGCATGCAACATTGGCCTTGATAAAATATATGCAATAATGTCTGATTGATAAACCATTGGAGCAAAAAAATTCCAACTACCAAATTCAGGCCAATCCATACCATCAGTCATTGATAAAAGATGTCTTAAAGTGATGTCTTGTTTTCTTGAATCATCGAATAGATTTATATACTCTGGAAAATATGTGCTGATAGGCATATCAATACTTTCTATTAATTTTTCTTCCAGTGCAATTCCAACAAGCAAACCTACAATTGTTTTTGTCACTGAGTTGATTGTATGAAGTTGATGTTCTGATTTTTTGTTTGAAAAATGTCTCAGGACCTCATTATCTCCATAATGAACAAGACAGGATAGTATTTTATGCTTGCTTATGGCTTTTTTAAAGGTTGTTAAATCAATTGTATTCATAAGAAAGTCCCTCTAACTAGTAATAACATTACTAAGAATTATTCTATCTTTTTCGTTTCAATCTAAAGTATTATTATGTGTTTGGGCGACTATTTTGATACAAATTCGTACCCTTCTTAGTTTTTTACGCACCCTATAAAAATGGCTTAACTAAGTGATGTTTAAAAAAATGTTGAATCTATTTATACAGTCGATTCCTTTAGTCTAGTTTTTTTTCAAAAGTGACAACTATGCCATAACCCATGACCATATTAGGTGAAACAGCAATAACCTTCCACCCTTCTTTAGCAAGTTGATTCATGGCAACTTCAGCATCTTTTACTTTAAAAGTTTCTACTTTATATGAATACATATTTAATTCTCCTCTCTTGAAGATTTTTACTAAATGACTTACTTAATCTTTTCATTCGGACTCATCGATCTTTTTTTCCCATAAACTATGAATACCATAATATATTAGAAAGATGGATACTGTGATCAAAAATGTTAGAGCAAATGCTACGATAATTCTTCTTATCTCACCATCAATAATAGTAACCAAAACCGCTGAAAGTATTGCTGAAGACAATGATACTGCTAAAATCATAAGTTTTCTTTCTTTTTTTGTGATATTTATCGGATATGACATTGGTATACCTCTTGAAGCACTTAATAGAAACGTTATCATGGATGATCCTATCCACAAAATAAAGACATCGATTGTTTCCATCAGTGATTGATCTAAATAAAACCACCGAAAAAGCAGTATTGCAAATAATCCAAACCAAAAAACATTATAACCTATCGTTTTAATTGCTTGTAATGTTTGAATCAATCGTTCATCATTTCTCATTTTTTCTTTCCTCCAAAATAAATAATTGATTGAGTGATTTGTTCAAAACACGTGAAAGTTGTAAGCATAAAGTGATTGTTGGATTATATTTTTGTTTTTCTATCAATCCAATGGTCTGTCTAGTAACCCCCACTTTTTCAGCTAAAACCTCTTGAGTCATATGAATCTCCTGTCTTGCTTCTTTTATATTATTCTTCAACATGACTGACTCCTTCCTATATTTCATGCAACATATATGTTACACCTATATTGTAAACTATATATTGCATTTTTGTCAAGTATATCTTTAGGTTTCTATGAAATTCGTTATTTAGTACAAAAAAATTGAAAACTAATCATCAAGAATATGTTTGCCTTAAATATAATGTAACCAACAAGAAAATCTAATTTCTGAAAAAATGATTCCTCTCTGTAGACGTTTGTTTTTTTTGACAAGTGCACTAATTGATCAAATCTATGCTTGTTATACGTTCGTTTATATTTGATTATGTACACGAACACTAAGTCTAAAGTAAGGCTTTTATGCTTTTTATTATGCTTTCGTGTTTTTATTGACCTTTTGTGTTTTTATACTAGCATTTTCGATAGCGCGTTTAAACTCACAAAGCTAAACCTAAAAGAGATCGGTATTATTATAAAGAAAAAAGGGATTATCTCCCTATTTTCCTATTCATTAAAGTCGATACTATTGTATCTACACTGTCGTGCTAATATGTGTGATGCTACCTATTTTAATACAAATTAGCACCCCATGATTTTTTTAGCACCCTTAACAGAATTTTAGCACCCCTATAAATATGGCTTAACAAAGGGAACTTACGAAAATGACTGTTGTATTTACCCTGTACAGTCCAGATTCAATCTATATCTTATTTAACATTACAGAATCACAATATGGTTTATATCCTATTTTCATATAAATACTATTTGATGTCGAGTTGGATAAACCGGTATATAATGTAGCAATCTTATGATCATTTAATACTTTTCTAGTGACCTCCTCAACAATTCTAGTCGCATAGCCATTTCTTCTATACTTACTTGTTGAATGCCATACCTTTTGGCCATAAAAGCACTTTGTAGAATCCAATAAAATGGACAAGCTATTATCACTTGTCTTGAGGATGCAGCTCTTGCAGTCAAAGGTAAAGCAGGTACGATTATTTACCCGAATAAATGTATTTCAATAAAAAGAAATCATCACATATTCATGATGATTTTTTTTGATGGAATGATCTTAACTTGCGTGTGAAAATAAAGATGTTTCAAAAGTAAAATAAGAACTAGCATTGCTCTTAAGATCCATGAAGAAACCATGAAACAAGATAATATCAATAGAGCATCTACGAAAATCATGAGTGACCATTTTTGCTTTCTTGTCATACTTTTTGTTTCAATAAAAGTTTTTAAATGCTTTTTATACAAACTCGTTTGTTCAAACCACTTCTTAAATCTTGTTGATCCTTTGCCATAGAAATAAACAGTTAAAAGTAAGAATGGGGTTGTAGGTAAAACCGGTAAAAAAACACCGATAGCACCAAGGAATAAAAATAAATGTCCTAAACCAATATAAATATATCTCATCTTACTTTGATACCAATCTTTTCTCGCCTTCAAGCTCAACAATTGGCTTAATATTTTGTGTGACCTCTAAGGTGCCTAAATAAACGCCTTCTTTATCTCTTACTGCAAAATATCTAATGTGAACAAACATATCTTTTAATCGAATCCAAAAATCTTCATGATCTTTTCTGCCAGATTTAAAACTTTCGACGATTTCTTCAACAATATGTACACTTGCTGGTGGATGACACATGGAGACGTGGCGACCAATGATTGTAATTGGACGATCAAAGATGCGCTCTTTTCCTTGCGTGAAATATTTCACATAGCCATCTTGATCAACAAATGTCATATCAAAAGGTAATGTGTTAAGTAAGGCATTAAGTACATGTGGATTCAAGGAACCTGCATCAAATGGGACTTCACCTTCCACGATTTTTTTCGTTGGTTTTGGTGTTTCTGTTGTCGGTGCTTTTTTATCAGTCCATTGATACTTAGGCGGTTCGATAAAATAACCAATCTCTTCAGTTGCTTGATCGACCATAATCCAATCAAAAAATGTGAGTGTTTCTAAAAGTAAAGGAATTAAGATATTATTTTCTTTGAAAATCATTTCTCTTACTTCGTTTATTGCTGCTAAAACTTTAACTTTGGTTTCACTTGGATCATGTTCAACAGATGATAAGGATGTAAGAACCGTTTTAATAAGTGCTCTTATTTCATCATCTTTTGCCCACATCACTTTAGGTGGCGCATCAATACCATTCTTTTCTAAATGAGGGAAGAAGAGGTATTCTTTTCGTGCATAATGTTTATGAATCTCTGACAATCTATCAAAACCTACACGAAGCATAAGTTCAGCTGTTTTACCGTTTTGCTCGATATAAGGTTCAATTTCCTCTTTAATGAGTTTTTCAATGCGTTCATTCTCTTCTAAAAAGACTTGAACAGGATGTCCTTTGATTTTTGCTTGATCTTTTTCTGGATGGATATCAGAAATAGAACCATCGAAAAGCGATGCATGGACATTACAAAGACTTTGAACCTCTTCAATAGCCATACCTTCTTTAATTAATGCTTGCTCCATCATTGAGATCTCTTGAGTTGAAACCTCATTAAAATGCTCTTTAAATGCTTTTTTAGCTTCTTCGATGTTCTTTCCATCGTGAAGACCTTTAATGATTTCTTTTAATAGTTTTTGTCTATATTCTATGTTATTAATAAATTCACTCATAATAACTCCTTTATGTTAAAACCCTGGGCTTTAAATGCTTCTTTAATGTTTTCCAGTGAGATGTCTTTGACTTTTGAACCCTTTGATAATGTCATGACTCTACCAACTGTTTGCAGCATTCCCGGTTTAACAATATCTATAAAACCTAAAGAAAATAAGATTTCTTTGATTTTTGGATACGTAGTAACCAGTTGAAAAATAGAATCATTAATACTAATGTCTTTCATAGCTTCACTCCTTACTTCTACATCATATCAAATGATAGAGATTAAATAAAGTAAAGTTATAAGAGATTATAATTAGAGATATAAACAAGAAAAAAACCTGTATATGAACAGATTTTTAACTGAATATTGCTCGAAAGTTGAGATATAAAATGCCAAATAGAATCGCACTTGAAATAAGAAAGTACAAGATGACTTGTCTTATGTTTTTGTGTCTACTAAACTATACTAACACCAATATAATTGTTGATTTATTGTGATGATAGAGTTAACATACTACAAAGGAGTCATATCGTGATGAAATACAGCCCTTTCATAAGAAAAGCTAGTAATGTTCATGAATTATATTTAATAGGTAGAAAATACTCTAAAAGATTACCATTATTTGAGATTAATGTTGTTAAAGAGATATTTCTTGATACCTCTTTATATGTTTTGTTTTCAAACAACCTGCTAGATGATTATAATTTTTTCATTGAGTTCTCAAATCTATCTTATTTTGACAAGTCTATTGCAAGGTGTATAAAAATTAGTTGTGAAGATAATACATACAAACCAGCAATTTATGTTGTTTTAGAAGGAACTACCTGTGCAAAATATACATTTTCATACTTTTCAATTGAATGATAATATATATAATCGTGTAAATTGACCTATAATCGTGTAAATCGAAGGCAAATCGTGTAATTTAATATTTAATCGTGTAAAGTTATATATATTTTGTATTAAAATAGTTCATTAAATATCAATATAGTTACACACTTTAGCACGTGTCCAAAAATATAAACGGCTTAACAAAGACAAAAAAAGTCCGATACAAATTGTATCAGACCAATTCTCGTCTAATGGCGGAGGAAAGGGGATTTGAACCCCTGCGCCTTTTACAACCTACAAGCTTTCCAAGCCTGCCTCTTCAGCCACTTGAGTATTCCTCCAATAATGGTGCACCCGACATGATTTGAACATGCGACCTTAACCTTCGGAGGGTTATGCTCTCATCCAACTGAGCTACGGGTGCACATGATGTCGCGATAATTATTTTAGCATGAAAGACATAAAATGTCTAATCTATTATTAAAAAAGAGTAAAATGGAAAAATGATATTCCACACTTCTAACATGTCCCATATTTTTAAAAAAATGTTATAATATGATAGATTCATCTTTAAGCATTCAAGATTGAGGAGTATTTATGTTAAAACCTGTCTTTAATCGATATGAAAGAAAGTATATCATCACATCCAAACAAAAAAATGACATGATTGAATTTATGAAAGGACATTTGGTTTTTGATCAATACTCTACACATAACCAGTCTTATACAATCTATAACATCTATTTCGATACACATGATTTTAATATTATTCGGAATTCGATAGCAAAACCTGTTTACAAAGAAAAGTTACGACTAAGATCCTATAAATATCCATTAGATTCTCATGATTTAGTATTTATTGAGATTAAAAAGAAGTTTGAGGGTCGTATTAATAAAAGAAGACTTTTTCTAACATATGAAGATGCTTTAAACTATTTTTATAAAAACATAAAACCAATTTTTACAAATTATCTTGATCAACAAGTTTTCAATGAAATCGATTATTTTATGAATTTGCATAAAGCAAAACCTGGTGCATTTATCTCATATAAAAGAATTGCTATGATTTCTGAGACAGATGATTTACGTGTAACGTTTGATTATGATATGAAGTTTAGAAATAAAAATGTTCACTTGGATTCAGATGCTGGCTCACTCATTATGGAATCTAGTGATTATTACTTAATGGAAGTAAAATCCAGCAATAATTTCCCTTATTGGCTTGCTCGACAATTATCCACCTATGAACTTTATAGTCAAAGCTTCTCCAAATATGGAAAAGCTTATCAAAAATATCTTGAAGGAGGAAACAATGATGACTATATTCTCTATTAATCTTGATTTCTTGATTTTAAATATGGATTTTCTAACATTAGAAAACATCTTGTATGTATTAATTGCTTCAACCATATTAGGTGGAGTGATTAGTGGAGTCTTTATCTTTACACATAGAAAGACCGTCTATGATCATTCGTTTAGTATGACTTTACTACTACTACCTCTTGTTATATCAATTATTATCATGCTTGTATCAAATAATCTAGCACGTGCATTTAGTTTAGCAGGTGTCTTTGCTTTAGTACGTTTTAGAACTGCCATAGCTGACTCTAGAGACATTACATATATTTTAGGATCTGTTGGTATTGGTTTATCATGTGCATTAGGATATTTTGGTTATGCGATTGTAATCACTTTATTTATCGGCTCACTTCTAATGCTTTTACATGTTTTTAAACTTGATAGAGATCGGACAAATCATGCAAAATTAAAAATTGTTATCCCTGAAAACTTAAACTATACACATGTTTTTACAGATATCTTTGAAAAATATTTATTAAGTTATCAACTTCAAAAGGTAAAAACAACCGATTTTGGTACGATGTTTGAACTTAGTTATTTTATTAAAATGAAAGATACTGTCGATCAAAAAGCTTTTCTTGATGAATTAAGAGTTAGAAACGGAAATCTTTCCATCTCACTTACATCAGATTATGTGTCACTCATGGGAGAATAAAAAAACATAAAACTCATCAAATGATGAGTTTTTTTTATAAAAAAAGCGATTGCTCGCTCAATAAACAATGGTCGGGACGACAAGATTTGAACTTGCGACCCCTTGCACCCCATGCAAGTGCGCTACCAAGCTGCGCCACGTCCCGGCATTAAGATTATATCAAATTCTATTCATAAAAAAAAGGGCATAGCCCTTTAATTTTTATTTTGCGAGAGAACCCATTGGATCCCAGGGTTTTAACTCGATTGGATCTAATTCCCAAGCTCTTTTTTGTTCTGCACTTAAATATTTTTGATGAATCACTGCCTGATAAACATATTGATCAAACCACGAATCCGAGCATAAGAAATATCCTTTATTACCAACAGCATCACCCCATGAATTCTCTATTTTCCAACGTGTGGGTTTTTCATTTTCTAAGTTAACTGCTGTAATAACCATCGCATGATTCATCGCTCCTTGACTATAGTCTAATTGGTCTTCTTTTGACATAAACAGACTCATACCAAGCATAGCTTCTTCATCAACTTGCATATCATCCCATACTCCAGTAGTTCGATCACCAAAACGTCCAACATCTGAACCAAACCAAACGAGTTCTTGATTCAAAAGCTGTTTAAGAACTAAGGCTTTTAAGTCCTTCATTTCAACGTTTAAATACTTAATCTCTCTACCACCAATGACATTACCTAAATATTGTACAGTGTATGTTTTCATGTAGGGCTTATCTTTGGTTGGTGCATGAATAATGGATACATAATCCTTTAACATGTCACCTAAGAAGACTTGATAGAATTTGACTGGAGTGAGGCCTTTTTCAATATGGTATGTATCGTTTGATACATATTCAAAATCAAATGTTTTAGGTGGAACACCAAAATTAGTTGATAAAAACGTGTATAATTCATCTAAAGTTTTTTCTTTTAAAGCTGAAATCTCTTTCTCTTTTCCTTCTTGATAAAGTCTTCGAGCTAAAGCTGCATAGCTACGTAACTTGATATTGATGAGTCGGTTCATAAAACCCGTTTGACTTGATGAGGATGTCTCAACCATCCATTCTTTAGGAACAACACCGTATTTTTCAATGAGACTTACAAACATATCCCATTGACCGCCATCTTGAATACCTGTTTTTAAGATATGTTGAAGTGTACGATCATCTTGATCTACTTCTAAAAAGTCATCAATAGATTCAATGAAATAATTAATCTTTTCAAGTTTGTCATAAAAGGCTGTATAGTTTTGAGAAAACTCAAAATCTTTTAGATTATATTTTTTAGCTACTATTTCTCTTAAAACATTTAAACCTGCAAAGATCCAGCATCTACCACTTTGTTTTTGAGCAGTAACCGGTAATGTTTTTATTTCATGCGAAAAGCGAAACTGTTGATAAGGCTTTTGTTCTTGTTTGTCAAAAAGATTACCTAATTCGTTTTTCATTAAAACACGACTTAATGCTTTTTGTACTGGTTTTTGCTCAAATTGGCTTTCAAATTGATTTAATTTTTTAAGTGTTAACTCTTTCATGTTTTCGCTCCTTTAGACACGCAATAAACGGTCATCTTTAAACGATTCTACAATCGCATAATCATTATCCTTAACAATGACTAGACTTGTGTTGACATAATGGATAATATTAGACACTCTTTGTGGTGGAACAGCAATGAGTAATTGAATAGACAAGCTATTATAGAACTTCATCATTGCATCAATTCTTGATTCGTCCATGTTATTAAATGCTTCATCAAATAAGACGATACATCCTGAATCAATTCTTCTGTTTTTAGTTAGAAGTTGCTGGAATGATGCAGCAATGACAATATAAAATGGAACTTGGGTTTCTCCACCACTTTTCTCTTTAGAAACCTTAGAGAAATAGGATTTATTACCATTTTTATTAGTGACCTCAATATCATATGACATGTAATTTCTATAGTCTAAGAATTTATAGGTCAATTGGTCATACTCAGGATCATTAGATGCTATTTTTTCAAATAGTTCCATTAAGATTGCTTCATTTTTCTTTGTTAAACCTTCAGTAAATAATGTATGCTTACTTATAGCATCATTACTCATAATTATCTGATAATAGAGCTTGTAATCTGGGTCTTCAGAAGCTTTATAAATGAGTTGATATGAATCTGAACCAAATGTTTTATCTTGAAGTGCAAAATTGAGTTCTTCAATTTGTTGTTGGGCATTTTCAATACTTGCTCTAAGTTTACCCACAAACTCTTCTTTAAAACCAATTTCAGAGTTTCTTCTAAGTTCAGTTGCTTCTTGTTCGTAACGAATTAAGTTATTGTTTCGAATCATTGATGCTTCTTGTTCATAAAGATAAAGTTGTTCAAAAGATGGTGCTGCACCAAAATGATATAACTGTATAAACAGTTTCATTTGATTGACCAAATCTGCTTCACTACGTGTGATTTGATTACCTAATGCTACATTAGAGTCTGCCAAGTATTTTGTAATCATATCATGATCTTGTTTAAATTTTTGTTTCATTGCATAAAATTGAGTATTCGCAAGACTTAACTTATCAGGCTGTCTTAGACTTAATTCTTTTTGTGCCTTCATGAAATCAACAAGTTTTGATGAGATGTCATCGATTAGATCTAATAAACGTTGTCGTTCATCACGGTTAGTAGCAATCTCTCCTACTAAACGATCTGATTCGATTCTTAACTCTTTTCTTATTTGTCGTGCTTTTTCAATTTGTTGATCTAGTTTTTGAATATTTTTATCAGTTCCAAGATTACGTATTGATTCTTCGATTTGTGTATATTCTCTTCTAGTTTGCTTAATGAGATCAAAGAACCTCATATATCCTTGATGAACAAGTTGATTAGCTCTAGATTGCATTAACAAACGGATAATTTTATCGTTTTTCTCAGTTAAATCATAAAGTTTATCCATTTTTTGCTCAAGCAATTGAAGGTGTTTACTTTCCAAATCTGTTTGCATTGTTGTTGCTGATTGTCCAATAAATGGAATTTCATAAGTTCTTGGGTTGATTTGTCTAGCTGTATGATTTGAATATGTCATACATGTTGGAGTAATTGCTCGATTGTAATTTTTCAAATCTTGAGCTTGATCCACACAATATGTGCCTGATAAAAGCATATTGACATAATTTTTAGCATACATATGATCAGTTGTTATTTTTTCAGCGAGTGTCCCTGGAGCAGGTTTTTCGAAAGAACCTAATTTTTGAGTGTTGACTAAACCAACACCATATATTTTTTGCTCAAATTTGACTCTATCATAAATCTCTAATGCATCATTAAAATAGGTTGGATCTACAATGATGTCAAATCGTTGGCCACCTAAGTATCCTTCTAATGCATTTCGCCATTTTTCATCGCTTACTTCAATTAGTTCACATAAAGGACGAACACGAATTTCTTTTTGATAGTGTTCTGTTAAACCTTCATTCAAAGCTTTAATAAGATTCTCAACATAAAAAGGATACGTTTTTACGTGACGTTTTAATTGGGATAAACGTTGTTGAGATTGTCTAATCTCTTCAGATAACGTTTGTTTTTCTTGTTCATTTTTTTCTTTTTCATTATAATATGCTTGCTGATATGCTTGAACCTCAGTAGCAAGATTAGCTAAATGATTGGTTAATTCGGTTGCATTAAGTCCATCTTCATTTCCTTGATAATATGAGACAAATGCTTTCATGGTTTGATTGGGTATGATATTGGTTAATTCTTTTATCGTGTCAAACTCTTTTTTTAGTTGCTCTCTTAATTGTGATAAGGCTTGCTTTTGTGTCTCATACTCGCTTGCTTTTTTCTCTAAAGCATCTTGATATTGTTGGAGTGTACGCGTTAAGTCATTATCATTTTTAGCACGTTCAAGACTTAAAATGGCACGTTCATTTTCTTCTAGTTGCTCATCTACTTGAGATTTAGCATCACGTAAATAATCTAAGCGCTTTTCCACTTGAACAATTTTTTCTTGATTTTCTTTGATAAATGCTTCTCTTTTTTCTATCCAGTTGAGCTGATCAATAAGTTTATTGACTTCGAGTTGCTCTTTATTTAATGTAATATCTTCTCCTGTTTGAGCTATAACATCAAGCTTTTCAAGTTTTTCTTTATCATGCTTAATTTGTTGTTCAACTTTCTTTAGTTGTGCCACATTATTTTTTAAAGATTGAATATCAATGGGGTCATCGTCTAATAGGAATTCAAAAACGAATGCTTGTAGATCAATGGAACGAAAAGCCAATGCTTTTGGTAAGATTTTTGCATACTTTGTCGCATCCATACCAAAAAAGCGTGCAAGCGCATCTCGATACTTTTTCTGAGACTCAAATGGTTGAAATTCGATATCAAGTGCTTTTAAATATGCTTTCATCGATTTATAGTCCCTTGGATATTTCTTTTCGAGAAATAAACCATCATGAATTGATACATTATCGAGTAAATAGAAGCGTTCTTTTAAAGATGCTTGTTTTGGAAGATCTAAAACACAACCAATGGTTGTATATTTTTTACTTTGTTCATCATAAAACTCGAGTGCTAAGTGAGTAACCACATCGCCATTTCTTAAATACTCTTTATTTTCAGCCCCAATTCGTCCGCGAATATAGCCTTCAAGTGTTCGTTTTGCATCATCGGTAGCTGCAATATTAAACTTTGCACCACTTCTTCCACCAACGAAAAGATACTGCATTGCATCTAATAGCGTTGACTTACCAGATCCATTTTCTCCAGAGATAAGTGTGTTGTCTTTAATATCAATGGTCTGATTGGAAAACAAATGCCAATTAACTAATTTAATCTTCGTCAGTTTCTTCATCTTCGTCTGCCCCTCCTTCCATGTAGCTATCTAATTTTTGAACCACTTCTTTCATCCCTTCAAGATTCGTGATAAATAAAATGGTTGGATATATTTTGATACGTGCATCATCGTGTAAACCACGATCAATATAATCAATAATGTTATAGTTTCTAAGGAAAGATAAAGCTGGTTTTAGACGATCTTTTGTTATACGCTTATGGTCTAAATAACCAATACGCATTAATTCAGCATGAATTTCATGTAAAAAGATTTCAACATTCTCATCAAGTGTCACATAATCTTTCTTGCGTTGATATAAGATACGAATAACTAAAATTAAAATACTTTCAGTCTTTCTTAATCTCATATGGTTGTAAAAATTATCATTAGTGATATAGACGACTTCTTCTTGTCGTTCGATATGGAGTGAGAAGTCAGCCATTTGAAAGAACGCTTCAAAGATTTCTTTATAAGCTAAAATAAAACGATAGTCATTGGTATCTCCAGGCTTTTTCTTCGTCAAGAAATTGACTTGAAACAGCTTATTAACAATACGTGAAAAGATGGTCTTTTCACCTTCTTTTAATAAGATATATGCTTCATTAAACTGTTTAGCTGCTTGTGTTTTGTTCATTTAGACACCTCTTTAATTCTAAAGTTTTGGAAACTTACAAAGTTGTTCTTAACTTCTTTACCTAAAAGTTCAATATCGTAATGCATACCTACTGATTTTGAGTAAAGGAAAATAAGTATCAGCTTTACGTAATCTTCAATTGTTTCAAGATGAACATGTGCAGCTTCAATCGAAGATTGACCAGAAAGTAAATGTTTGACATGCTCATCAATTTCTTTTTTACCAAAAATGTTATTTTTGAGTAGAGCTTGGATCTTTTCTTGTTTATACTCTTCTGTAATAAATGTATCATCAAAATTAATCTCTTCAGGAACAGTGTCTATGCGAAGTCTTCGCTGATTATATAAAGACTGTGTATCAAGATTTTTGATTTGTGATAAGTAGAAAAATTGATTATAATCGACTTGCTTATTCGATAAAATCAATTTAAAAATTCGGTTAAAAATACCTTCGATGTCATCCGATTGATTTGTAAAAAACAAGATTTTTGATGCAGCAGCGCTTATGTATTGCTCATTTTTGCGATCAATAGCCAAAATAAGGTGTTCTAAAGCTTGGAATGAATCGATGATATATCGCAAACGATCTTCGACATAGTGGAAGCCTTCGTTATAATCCGAATATCGTTTCACACGCATGACCATTTTAGCTAATGCATCCATAATCTCTTCATTATTTTGAATCTGATTAACAGATTCCAAGATGGAGCGCTTATATCGAGGTAGTGAGTCAGTCGTTTTTAAATTATAATATGCAGAATCAAAAAAGTTTTGTTTATACTCAACTAAAAGCTTTTCTAAAAGCATTTGTAAATCTTGTTTCGATTGTTTCTTGGTAATGTCATAATAATAACGATAAATATTCGCCTTTAATGATTTAAGTTTTCTTAAAATGTCATTTGTTTTTTGATACGCTTGTTCTAAAACACCAATACCTTCTTCAATCGTAAAGGAAGATAAAAGTGAATACACGGTGAAAATCTCACCTGTATACTCAGATTGAACACGATTTTGGATGTTATCTAGTGTATCAATAATTTGAATCGAATAGTCAAAAAGGTTGAGCGATGTTTTATAATCACCCAATTCTTCTTCTCCTAACCATCCATTCTTTTTTAAAACATTAATAACATGAAGTGCTTTTTGACGTGAAGTGCGTGCTGGTTCATCTTCTTCAACATCAACGAATTCTTCGTTTGGCTGATCATCAAAATAATCAATCAGCTTTGATATGATAAATTCTCTATCCCCTTGAAAAGCATCTTCTATACTATCAATTGCATTGTAAATGATAAAGATACAGTCGATATATGTCTTTTTGTTAGGGGAGGAAAGCACACTAAAAAAGTTTGGGTGAATGGTGTCAAACAAATGTGCCATTAGATCCTCCTTTATTTTATAAAATAAAAAAACATGAATTTCATATTAATTGTAACATGAATTAGACATATTTTTTCTTTTTTTTAGTTATTTACTTATTTAAAACAGTAATCTTAATCTTCTTACCATTATAGAACTTGTTATTGAGTTCACTTAAGCGCTTTAAACCAAGTGGATGGATTTGAAATTCGGTCTCTTTTGGATAGATGATAATATCACCAATATTTTTTGGATAAAGATCAATATTACTCTTGAAGAAATCGACTAATCGTGCAGGTTTAATGCCGTCTTCTTTCCCTAGATTAATGAGTGCTACCTTAAAACCACCTGGACGTTTACTCTCACGACGACTATCGTTAGTGTTAACTTTTCTGCCCATGTCTCTTTCTTTTTTCTTTGTTGCTGGAGCTTCAATTGCTTCGTATGTGCGTTTCTCTGGGGTTATTTTTGATAAAAGAGCAGCAATAATTTGGTTAGCTTCATATCCATCATGTAATAAGCGTTGAATAAGCTCATCATGCATATCATTATTTTCATCGATGATTGTTGATAAATCAAGATAATTTCTTTCTTTTCTTCTTAAATGAATATCATCTTCAGATGGTATTTGGAGTTCTTTCATCTCAGTTTTGATAAACTTTTCAATCATGTGAAGTTTACCTCTCATGCTAGGATAAACTAAAGAGATGGAAATACCCGATTTGCCTGCTCTACCTGTACGCCCTATGCGATGAACATAGACTTCATCTTCAAAAGGTAATTCATAATTGATGACCATGTCGACATGTGAAATATCAAGACCTCTAGCTGCTACATCTGTAGCAATTAAAAACTTGAGCTTTTTCGAACGGAATCGTGTCATCACATAATCTCTTTGACTTTGTTTTAAATCGCCGTGAATCGCGTCTGCTTCATAATGTTGTTTTTGCATAAATTGTGCGAGTGCATCAACATCCATTTTCGTGTTACAAAAAATTATAGCAGATGATGGCTCATAAAAATCAAGCAAACGAATGAGTAACTGATCACGATCTGATTTTTTTACCATATAGTAAAACTGATCTGTCTTAGATACTGTCAAAGTAGGTGTCTCAATTTTGATAATTTCTGGGGTTTTTTGATATTTTTTCGCTACTTTTTTAATAAAATCAGGCATAGTCGCAGAAAAAAGCGCTGTTTGTCTTGTTTGTGGTGTATCTTTTAACAACTTTTCTAAATCTTCTTGAAAGCCCATCTTAAGCATTTCATCGGCTTCGTCCATGACAAGAACTTTTAGATTAGAAAAATCAATCGTTTTACGCTCTAAATGGTCAATCGCACGTCCTGGAGTAGCGACAACAATTTGTGGCTTCATTGCAAGATTTTTAAATTGTTTTGTGTAAGACTCCCCACCATAAATGGATGTTATTTTGATCTCTTTATTGAACTTGACAAGTTTGATAAATTCTTTATAGACCTGCAAGGTTAGCTCACGTGTTGGACAAATAATCAATGCTTGAATGTTAGGATCTTGTGGATCAATTTTTTCTAAGATTGGAATAGCAAACGCGAACGTTTTTCCCGTTCCTGTTTGAGCTTGACCAATCATGTCTTTTCCTTCAAGCATCAATGGTATAGCATGATGTTGAATCGGTGTGGTTTCGATGAGACCTAACTGCTCAATCGCATCCTTTGTTGTTTGTAAAATAGGTAATTCGTTAAATAAAATATTCATGTTTTTCCTCAATTCTTTTAAACCTTTATTACTATACCATAAATAAAAAGTAAATACTATAAAAAACAACAAAAAAAGACATTATCGTGTCTTCTTTCGTTCACAATTTCCATCTTCACAATGTTCATGCTTATTTGAATGTGCTGACAAGAGCTTTATGTGTAAAAATAACTCATGTCGATCATGCATTCCAGCAAGTTTGATTTTACCATCAATACGCATATGAGGGAGTTCAAAAATTCCTTTTAATATGGCATTTTCACGGTTTTGATTAACTTGATCGCTAAATTGATGACTATCTAAAACATCCATCGCTTTTGATTCATCTAAACCTGCTTTTTTAGCCACTTCAAGTAAGACTTGATGGTCACTAATATCCTTTTGAAGAACATAATATGTATGAAGTAAAACTTGATGGTAAAGATAAGCACAATCTTCTTTTTTAGCCAAATGTGATAAGCGATGTGCATCATGTACCTTGACCGGTTTGAATGATGGGTTGATATCTTTATACATTTGTTTCACTTCGTCTATTGTTGCTACATAATGTTTACTCATTAATTCATAAAAACTGCAGCTTTCAGTAGGTTCAAAATGAGGTATCATTTCATAGTTTCGATAAAGAATCTCTAAATCTTCAATTAGATTCATTGCTAAAAAAGCTTCAAGTTCTTGATGCTGTTTATAACAAATCGGGTTATTGTAGTCAATCCAAAACTCTAATTTCAATATCATCACCCACTAAAAATAAACCTATATATACATATATAAGTGTATAATGTCTAACGCATTTTATCAAGTTAATTGCCTGATCAATTAGGATGCTTTATATACAATTTGCTCATCAATGACTGTCATATAGATTTGTGGTTCTTTAAATGCTTCTTGAGACAATTGATGAAGATCCTTTTTAAAGATGGTCAAATCAGCAATAAATCCTCTTTTTAACTTCCCACGATAAGGATCATATGTCGGATAGTTTGCACCAATCGTATAGAGTTCGATCGCTTCATCTAAGGTTAACTTTTCATCTTCTTCATATGTTTTACCATCATGATCAGAGATGCGATATACACTCGCATAAATACCTAAAAGAGGATTTGGTATTTCCACAGGTGCATCACTACTACCTGCTTGAATTAATCCATGATCTTTTAGTGTTTTCCAAGGGAAAATATATGTTGGTTTTTCATTTAAAAAGGTAAATGCCCAAGGTAGATCACTTGATAAAAACTGTGGTTGTATATCAAGTACACAAGGAATTTCTTTCATCAGCTTTAAACCTAGATCATCAACCCATGGTGTATGAATCAATCGATCATGAAATCCTTCTCTTGGAGGATTTTTTTTGAGTATTTCACATACATCAATAAGCCCTTGATCACCAATCACATGAACCGCAACAGGTAATCCATAGGAACGACACGTCTTCACCATCTTTTCAAAAACTTCATCTGTTTGAATTTTTAAACCATGATGGTTGGTTCCTTTATAAGTTGTCTTCATATATGCTGTCTTTGATGATAAGGTTCCATCGTAAAACATTTTGATTGCTCCAAGTGATAAATACTTGTTTTGGTCTAAAAATGGCTTAGAAGACTGAATATAGTCATTTAAAATATCATAGTGCATGAGTAGATGTGCTCGAAATGGCATCTTTTCTAATACATTTTCAAAAGCTTTCAGTGTATCTTTGAATCCAATAAAATAGGATAAATCATCACTATGTGCACCTGTAATCCCATATGTATATAGACTTTGAATCGATTTTGCAATCATTTTTTCTAATTGCTCAATCGTATAAGGTGGCCAGGTTCTCATCGCAAGTGTCGCATCTTCTTCAGTTAAAACACCTTGCGTATGTTCTAAATTGATCTTTTTCAAAACCGCTGAATTTGCAGTTAGACTATGATAATCATTATGTCTAAGCATGATTGGAATCTCATGACTAATCTGATCTAAATCTACTTTTGTAATTCCGTTTTCTCGATATCCTTCAACGAATAATGGCTCATGATGAAAGGCATCTTTAATAGATTGAAGTGCTTCCTCTTTTGTTTTCACATGAGAAAGATTAGGTCTTGTTAGTTTTTGTCCGTAACCAAGTAAATGCATATGTGCATCTACAAATCCAGGATAGACATGTGCTCCTTTTAAGTCAATGACTTCATCATATGATGGGTAAAAACAATCCTCATCAAAACAAATAATTTTCCCCTGATGTGTTGTCATTTTATGGTAAATCTTTCCATCATCTAAAGAATGAAAGATTCCATTTGTCCATAATTTCATATAAACCTCCCATAAAAAAATACTTACCATGATTTTACCATGATAAGCATTATTTATGATGTAGACATCATCTTTTTAATTTCAGAAAGTGAATATCCTTTTTGATAAAGTTTAGAGATGATTTTTTGTTCTTTATCGAATTTTTCTAAATGACTGAACTTAAACATAAGTTTTTCATATTCATTTTTGAGGTTTTTTTGATCATCTTGGTCATCTAAAACAAGACTTTGAATAGCACTATCTATTTCCTGTTGAGAAAAACCTTTAGCTAGTAAATAACTTTTTAAATTTATCTTTTTTTGAAGATTCGATTTATGCTTTAATGTCTTCACCTTTTTATCCATAAGATCGCTGATAATGCTTTGTTCATCTATTTGACTCAAATGCCTTTCAATCCATTCAAAAGGAATACCTTTTTGACGAAGTTCATAGCTTAGCTTTTTAGGGCCAAATGTGTTTTTTTTAAGTGTAATGTATGTTTTTAAATAGAGCTCATCGTCTAGATATTTCTTAGTTTTGAGAACTTTAATGGTATGTGAGATGATGGTTTGTGAAGCTCCTTTGGACTCTAAAAAAACTTTCATTTCATAAGTTGTCATCATTTTCTTTAACTTTTTAATCGCTAACTTATAAAAGAAAATCCGTTCGTTTTCCTCACAAATTGTCTTCCAAAGTGATAATTCAATCAAATCATGTGGTTTAAGTTTATATTTAATCATAATCTCATCATCACATAAGATGATTTGATCATCTACGGTCACTTCAGCATATCCTCTTTTTTTGTTGATGCTTTCTATTTTTTTCATGCGCTTTTAATGATATGGATGAGTTGTTGAAGCTGATTATCGACACTGACTTCCTCTCGAGCAAGTCTTAAGAACATATACATACTCATCGCTGTTTCACGGTTGAGTGTACCTGTCATGGTTAACTCCTGTTCTATTTGATAGAGCTCGATGTATTGTTTCGTTGCTTCATCAAAATAACCATCAGTACGTAGTGGTGAAAGCATCACATCTTCAAAATAAATATTTAAAAATTTCTGATAATTGGATAAGTAAGTTGATACTTGATCAAGTTCTAAGCTACCTGGATATATCGGTGTTTCTAAACTCAAATAACCTATTTGAGTAATAAGCTCAACTGGAATGGGATGATCAACCACATTTTTATCTCCATCATAAAACCATTTACCTTCAGTAAAGGTTAATCCATATTCTATCCCTTTATAGGTAAATAAACTGACTGAACTCTGATATACGTTTTTACCGAATGTTGGCATACCATAAACGGTATATCCACCATTGGTGTAAAGAGTTGCTGCTAAAACCTCTGCTGCAGAGGCAGAATTTTCATTGACAAGTACTTTAATGTCATAGGGTTTCTTTTCAAGACGTGTGTTATGATAGTGAACAGCTAATGAGGAATCTCTAGGAATCATTGAAAAAATGGGTTTTTCAAGCGATCGTGGTATCAGATCTTGTATGATACCTGGAATGACACTATCTTGAGTCCCTTGATTGTGAAGTGCTGTTAAAGCACCCCCTGGATTATCTCTTAAATCTATAATAAGTGTTTTTGTTTCTGGATTTTGTAACAATATCATGGTTTCTAATTGTGACAATGCTTCTTTGAATAAAAAACTAGTTCCTGGATTAAACGTATCATCAGAAAACGCATTAAAACTGTTAATTCTTACATATGCAATATGGGGTTCATTTAAGTCTTTGACAACAACCGATGGAGTCAAAATCGTTTTAATTTGGATGGTTAATTTATCTTCTATCAAATCTTTCGTTAAGAAGATAATCGTTTTTTCTGTATCAAGACCTGGCGATAAATAACTAAATATCTCAGTTGAATCATCTAACTCATTAAAATAAACATCATTTCCTTGATATTCTACTCCAATAATATAATCTCCAGGTAAAAGTCTTCCAAAAGCATCACTTTGTGGATGAACTTCTAAAATCGCTATTTTATTCCCATCTTGTTGGACTTCAATACCCATTCCAATGTAATACTCATCAAAATAAGCTGAAGTTGTTTTAGGAATTTCATATAAACGTGTATATGGATCATTGTGTTGTCTACCATAGGATTCAACAATCGCATAAAGTGAATCGATATATGCTTGATCTATTTTTTTATCATCAAGTGGATAATAGTAGTTCTCATCTAAAAAATCGGTTAAAAAATCAAATGATTCTGAAGGTTTGCCAGAGAAAAAAGCAGGCATAATCTCCTTAGCGAAATATCCTGTAAGAAAAGATAAAACCACGGCTAATAAAAACAATAGTCCTAATTTTTTTCCTACCATACAGCTCCCTCTCTTGAAAATCCAGCACCTAACGTTTCTTTAGTTCGTGTCACAAACGTAAAGGCTTTTGGATCTGCTTCTTTGATAATACGTTTAAAATTGTAGAGTTGCGCACGATCAACTGTGCATACAATCATGTCTTTTTCTTCGTTAGTAAAACCACCGATAACTTTTATTTTAGTTATACCTCGATCTAAACGTTCATATATCATTTGTTGGATTTTTTTAGCTTCATGTGAAACGATAAATGCTGTATATCCAGGCTTGCCTTCAATCGAAATGCGATCAACAATCATACCAGATAATAGCATTGCAAATATAGCATATAACCCAAGTTGGAAATTAATCAATACAGCAATCCCAATGATGATACCATCTGAGATATACATCGCTGTTGAAAAAGGAATATGTAAGTACTTTTTCATCATATTTTGAACAATATCCATCCCACCTGTTGTGGCATTATTCCTTAAAACGATACCTAAACCACCACCAATGAATAAACCACCAAAGAGTGCTCCGATGAGTAAAGGACTTTCAGTCATTTTGGACATGAAATAATCATTACGAATAGTAAGTTCTAAAATCCAGATGATAGATGGTGATAATAAAGTAGCATATATGGTTTTGATAAAGAACTCTTTACCTAAGAAAATAAGTCCTAAAACAAGCAAAAATGAATTTGCGATATACATAAACATACTGACAGAAATATAGTCTTGTATAAGGACAGAAATCCCCATCACACCACCAATGACAAGATTGAGTGGTAATAAAAAGAAATAGAAACCTAAAGAAAGCAGGATAACACCTGCTGTAATCTCTAAGATCTCTCTAAGTTTTGCTGTATTCATTTACTCACCTGCTTTTAAATAAGCATTAATAAAACCATCTAAATCGCCATCCATCACTAAATCCACTTGAGCAACTTCATAATTGGTTCGATGATCTTTCACCATTTGATATGGATGAAAAACATATGAACGAATTTGAGATCCCCAAGCAATATCTTTTTGTTCACCTTTTATGGATTTTAAGGTTTCTTCTTGTTTTTTTATTTCTTCTTGAACAAGTTTTGCTTTTAGGACAGATAAAGCTTGTTCTTTATTTTTAAGCTGACTACGCTCATTTTGACATGTTACGACGATACCTGTTGGTAAATGGGTAATTCTGACAGCTGAATCGGTCGTATTGACAGATTGGCCACCAGCACCACCACTGCGATATACATCAATTTTTAAATCTTCATCTTTTAAATCAATATCAATTTCATCATTGATTTCTGGCATTACATCACATGAAGCAAATGAAGTATGTCGTCTTGCATTTGAATCAAAAGGAGATATTCTGACCAAGCGATGCACACCACGTTCTGCTTTTAAATATCCATAGGCATATGGACCTTTAATGAGTAAAGTGACAGATTTAATGCCTGCTTCTTCACCTGCTTGATAGTCAATGACTTCAACTTTAAAACGCTTTTTTTGTGCATATCTCGTATACATGCGATAAAGCATATCAGCCCAATCTTGTGATTCTGTACCGCCTGCGCCAGGATGAAGTTCTAAAATTGCATGATTGTGATCATAAGGCCCATTTAAGAGTGTTTTTAATTCGAAAAGCTTTAAATTTTTTTGTAATTCTTGAATATCATTTTCAAGAATCTCCCATTCTTCACTGCCTTCTTCACTAATTTGAAACCATTCTTCAATAGAGTGAAATGCTTTAACTAAGTCATCGTATTCATCTAGTTTTTCTCTAATCTCTGTTGCTTGCTTTGTGACTTTTTTCGCACTCAGTGTATCTGTCCAAAAATCAGGTTCTTGCATTCGTATATTGAGCGCTTTATACTCATCTTCAAGCTCATCAGGAGATAGTGCTTTTTTAAGGTCTTCTATGCTTTCCTTAAAATAAGCCAGTAATTTATTTACTTCATAGGTTTCCAAAGCACTCACTTCCTTTATCTCCAAGGTAAATTACGTTGTCCTCGATTTTTTCTAATCTTTGGTTTTTTAGGTCTAAGATCACTTCGGCCTTCATTTGTTTGTGTATTTTTAACAACAGCTTCACGTTCAACATTGTAATTGATTTGACCGCGAATTGCATAACGAGTCACATCCATCGCAATACTTTGTATCATTTCATTAAAGAGTCTTAAACCATCCTTTTGATAAATGACAAGTGGGCTTTGTTGTCCGTAAGCTTGAAGTGTTACAGCTTGTCTTAACTCACTCATCGTATCAATATGACGCATCCAATGTGTATCAATGATGCGCAGCATGATAACTTTTAAAAACTCATTATATATTTCTGGTGGAACTAAATCTTTCTTACGATTGAGTTCTTTCAAAGCTTGTTCAACAATGAAGTCAACAATCTCAATTTCATCAAATTGCTCAAGTGTTTCTTTTGTAAATGTTTCTGGTGGGAAGATGTTTCCGTTTAATTGAGCAATAATATTATCATCATCTATATCAAATTGATTTTTACCAACTTGGTGTATGAACTGATTCACTAAAGATCGTAAGCTTCCTTTAATCGTTTGAAGCACTTGGTCTTCAATGGATTCAAGTGTTAACACATCACGTCTTTCTTTATAAATGATTTCTCTTTGTTTACGAAGGACATCATCATACTTTAAGACATTTTTACGCATATCGTAGTTGTTACCTTCAATACGCTTTTGAGCACTTGTCACAAATCTTGAAAATAGTTTAGATGACAACGGTTCACCTGTTGTGTTTAATCGTTCTAGTAACTCAATACGACGCTTAAATGATTCGCCACCAAAACGTTGCATCAATTCATCTTCAGCAGATAAATAGAAACGCGAATATCCTGGGTCACCTTGACGACCTGAACGACCTCTTAACTGATTATCAATACGTCTAGATTCATGACGTTCACTACCTATGACAGCTAACCCACCGAGTTCAACGACACCTGGTCCAAGTTTAATATCGGTACCACGACCAGCCATATTGGTTGCTATTGTAACAGAAAACTTTAATCCTGCTTTAGCAACAATTTCAGCTTCTCTTTCATGATTTTTCGCGTTTAAAACTTCATGTGGAATACGTCTTGCTTTTAACATGCGAGAAAGCTCTTCAGATGTTTCAACAGCAATCGTACCAATTAAAAGTGGTTGACCGATTTTGTATCGCATTTCAACTTCATTACATAAAGCTTCAAACTTATCTTTTAAATTAGCATAGATATAATCAGGCTCATCTTTTCGAATGACAGGTGCATTGGTTGGAATTTCAATGACATCCATGTTATAAATGTCTCTAAATTCTTCTTCCTCTGTTTTAGCAGTACCAGTCATCCCTGATAATTTTTTATACATTCTAAAGAAATTTTGATAGGTAATGGTTGCTACTGTTACAGTTTCTTTCTTAATTTGGACGCCTTCTTTAGCTTCTAAAGCTTGATGTAATCCTTCAGAAAACTGACGACCACGTAAAATACGACCTGTAAATTGATCGACAATCAGTACTTCTCCACCATCAACCACATATTCTTTATCGCGTGCCATAATGTAATTTGCACGAAGTGCATTATTGATATGATGAACAAGTGTTACATATTTTAAATCATATAAGTTTTCGAGTTGAAAGATTTGTTCTGCTTTACGAATTCCAGATGGTGTTAAAGCGATACTTTTTGTTTCAATATCGATTTCGAAATCTTCATCACAAAGTGATTTAGCAAATCGGTCTGCAGAAGTATATAGATTAAAGTTATTCTTTTGACCACCAGAAATAATTAATGGAGTTCTTGCTTCATCAATTAAAATAGAGTCAACTTCATCGATGATCGCATAGTTAAGACCACGTTGAGCAACCATATCTTTTGCAAATAAAACCATATGATCACGTAAATAATCAAATCCGAGTTCAGAGTTTGTTGAATACATGATGTCACAATCATATGCTTCTCTTTTTTTATCACGATCGATATCTCTTAAGTTTAAACCTACCGTTAATCCTAAAAAGCGAAATAAATCTCCGATTTCGCCTTCAGCTTCACGTTTAGCCAAGTATTCGTTGACGGTAACAATATGAACCCCTTCACCATTAAGTGCGGATAAATAAGCTGGCATAACAGCTGTTAAGGTTTTACCTTCACCTGTTTTCATTTCAGCTATATTTCCATGAAATATGGCAACTGCACCTAAAACTTGAACATAATAGGGGATGAGTTTTGTGACACGTTTGGATGCTTCTCTAACCAATGCATACGCTTCAGGCATAATCGAGTCGAGCGATTCACCATTTTGATAGCGTAATTTAAAGCTTTCAGTCTTTTCTTTGATATCATCATCGGTTAATTTTATCATTTCATTTTCAAGAGCAAACACTTGATCAGCAACGATTTTAGCAAGTTTTAACTCTTTTTTAGATGGATCAAACCATTTTTTTAACATATGTCCACATCCTTTTCATTCTTTATTATATTACTATAATAAGGCCCTTTTTACAAGATATTTAGTGTATTACCAAAAGTTTTACATAATTAAAAAAAACGCCGAAGCGTTTTATGATTTAGAGGTTTCTTCCTGATAAATAGATTCCACTTCATAGAAAGGTTTCTTCTGGTATTTTTTCATCGATGCAATGAGATGGCTTGGAAAGACAACGACCTTTTGATTAAACTGTGAAACAAAGGTGTTATAGATACGTCTTGTTGCCTGAATGTGTTCATCATTTTCAATCGATAAATCAATTAATTTATTAATCTTTCCGTTATTTTTTAACTCTGCTTGTTGTTCAATCACTCGAAACAACATCTGAAAACCTTTTGTCAGTTGGTCAGAAAATGACTGCTTAAGATCAAATGTTGATTGGTTTTCTGGGATTTTCGTATCACACACTTGTTTTAAAAACTCATTTTCGAAAGACATGTATGTTTCAGATAGTGTATAGATGTTTTGAAAAAGCTGACAACGTTTTTGCAAAGATTGCTCGATTTGTCTTTCAGCTTCCTCAATATGCTTAATCATTTTTATAAATCCATTTATCGTTAAGATGGCCCAAATAAAAACCACTAAGATTAACCCTAATAGACTAAATAAGATAATTTCTAATATCATGTGTGCTCTCCCTTTAATATATAACCGATATAAGTATACTGTTTTACGTCGATGGATTTATTTTATAATAGATTCTTAAAAATATCAATTTTATCAAGTCTTTCCCATGTAAAGTCTTGATCTTCTCGACCAAAATGACCATAAGCTGACGTTTTTGCGAAGATAGGACGTTTTAAATCGAGTGTTTTAATAATACTTGATGGTCTTAAATCAAAATGCTTTAATACGGTTTGATAGATTTTGTCGAGTGAAACTCGTTCTGTTCCAAAGGTATCAATTAGGACACTGACAGGTTGAGAGACACCAATCGCATATGCAACTTGAATTTCACATTGATCTGCAATGCCTGATCCAACAATATTTTTTGCGATATATCTTGCCATATATGCAGCACTTCGATCGACTTTAGTGGCATCTTTCCCAGAAAAAGCTCCACCACCATGACGTGCATACCCACCATACGTATCAACAATGATTTTTCTTCCTGTTAGTCCAGCATCTCCATGTGGACCTCCCATGACAAATCGACCCGTTGGATTGATTTGATAAATCGTATCTGTTGTATCATAGTATTTTAAAATGGGATCAATGACATGTCGATGAAGTTCAATTTTTAACTCATCTTGTCGATCACTCCAATATTCATCATGTTGAGTCGATAAAACAACCGTATGAATACGTATGGGTTGATTTTTTTCATTATACTCTACAGTGACTTGAGTCTTTCCATCAGGTCTGAGACCTAAAATGAGTTGATGACGTCTTGCATATGTGAGTTGTTCAGCTAAACGGTGTGCTAAATATATCGGAAGTGGCATTAACGTGATGGTATCATTATTCGCATATCCAAACATCAAGCCTTGATCACCAGCACCTAAATCCTTATGTTCAGTTTTATTCACACCAATGGCTATATCTGGTGATTGTGGCTTAATGCGTAGATCAATAACGACATCATCTGCATTATAGCCATATTCTTTTTTATCATATCCAATATGTTTAATTGCTTGTCTTGCTACCTGTTCAAAATCGATGTTTGCTGTTGTTGAAATCTCTCCAAATAGAAGACAATAGTTCGTTGTAACAGCTGTTTCACATGCGACTCTTGCTTTAGGATCTTGTTTTAGTGCAGCATCCAAAATAGCATCTGAAATATAGTCAGCAACTTTATCAGGATGTCCCTCAGTGACAGATTCGCTACTAAATAATTTTTTCATGTTTATACCTCTTTCTCTTAAAAAAATACGCTTTCCCAAGGAAAGCGCACTTTTGGTTTTCCTTATTGATGGGTTATACCCCTCATGATGAGCACCTAATTAAATAGGTTGCTGCTACTTCGTCGGTCACTAGCCTCCATAGCTCTGAATAAGTTTCACTTATACAATATGAAATTGCGGATATATGATACCTTAAAAATAAACGATTGTCAACTCATATTCTCTATTTTAAAAATTGTTATACATTTCATTAAATTCATCATGAATTTTTAAAAATCTTTCCTTTAAATCATAGTCGAAATAGTTCCCTAACTCGGATTGAAAAAGTTTAACAACAAGATTATGAGCCATCGGTCTTTTGTATGATTTAAGACCACGCATCGTCATATATAAATCAGATAACAAGATGATTTGCGACTCAATTTCTGGTTGAATCACTAACATCTCTTTTAAAAATTTCTCATTTGCAGTATCTTCGATGTGTGCTCGAGCAATATCTTCACATTTTTGAGCTAGCTGCATCCGCTTAGCAATCTTTGATCCTAATTCCGTTTTTTCCTTTAGCACATCATAGTTTCTTTCATCAAAGGTGTTCATGTCATTCAATAAATTTTTAATTTCTTGATATTGAAGATGGATGATTGAGTATGCATTAAGCTGTTCCATTTTTTGTTGATTAAGTCCAACATAATCAGCTAGTTTATTAGCCATCATTTGAACTTGATAGGCATGTCTTTTATCCATTAATGTGTATGAACTTGAAAAGACTACTGAAAATAAATCACCAACGATATGGGAAAAATCACCTTGTACTTGTCTTCTTTTAATGAGTTCCTTTTTGCGTTCTTCTTGCATGAACTGACCCATTGACACAATCGCATAAACAACAAAGTAGAATAAGATGAAAAGTAGTGTGCGCAATAAGATGTCTGAAAACTCAGGTAATTTGATAAACATCGGTAAGAACGAAATAATGGTTTGTCCATTAACTAAACCATGAAAATTATATGTCCATAATAAATGAATGACTGTTAATAGAGCTAACAAGCCTTGAAAAGAACCAGCGAGTAATCGTTTTTCCTGATATAACGAAATAACAACAATGGCATAATACATTAAGATATATGCACCAGTCTCAAAATATTCGATATTATAAAGTCTTGCATATATTAATATCGATGAGAAAAAGATATAAAAGGCAGCGACATACATGGCAACCATTTGTTTCGTGCGATCATGAACATCCATATTAATCAGTTTTTTCAAAAGCTTGTTAATTACATAAGTAATTGGAAAAGCAAGAACAGTTAAAAACCAGTCTGAAATCTGACTTGAACTCGATAATGATAAGACAAAAAGAATCACTGAATACATGATGTTTGATAAGAAAATGATATTTTTGATTACCACATTCCGACGGTAAAGTACCATCACATCATTTGTGATATCGACGCCTTCTTCAAAACCAAAAAACTTAGCAAAAATACGTTTGCCAAGGGATCTAGTTTGAAATAGTTTGCGCTTTTTTGGTTTATCCACTGATGCTCATCCTTTTTTTATAAATCAAAAATTGAAAAACGTTTAACTCCAGAATCTTCATGTGCTAAATCTTCATTTAAGATTTGAGCAACTCTTGTCGATGCTGCTGCAGCAATCGCACCTACAATGTCGTCTAAAAACGTATGACAAATACCATCTTCTTTTCCTGCATCATTTAAACGTTTAACGATGCCATGCTTATTCACATCAATATCACCAAAATTGGTTTGTCCGATCGTACCATAGAGTCCAGCAACTTCAAGACCCATGGTTTCATCGATACCAAACATACCTAAATCTTCATATATGATGTCTTGAATAGGTCCTTGGAATAGTTTTTCTTCTGCTAATCGATCGATTTCTGCAGCAAGTTGGATATGATGAAACACATCACGGAGTGATATGATTTTTTCAACAGACTCCATACATATTTCTCTAGACACATTATCTGAGTACTTCGATTGTTGTTTGTAGCATATCTCTGCTATTGATTCAAGTGATACCCCACGTTTATTTAATGTCTTCTTATTAAACTCAAACATTTCTTGTCGTGTATAAACAAGTTTTTTCGCCTTTTTTTCAGCCACTTTAGTTCATCCCTTCTATAAACTGATCACCATCTTTGATGATGTTTTGACCATTCAGAAAATCACTTACTGCCATTTTTTTCTTTCCAGGTGCTTGAATTTCTCGTATTTCTATTGCTCCATCAATTGTTTTTATAATCAATTTTTTCCTAGATTGTAAAACTGTACCTGATGGTATACTGATATCACTTATTATATCACTTCTTACAGCTTTAAAGCATTTAAGTACGGTATCATTGATTGCCATTGATGCACCGATGTCTGGAGATAAACCACGAATACGATTAATGATTTTATCTGTCGTCCATTTAAAAGAAATCCATTCATCCTCAGCTTTAAGTGTTTTAGCAAATGTAACTTGAGCTGGATCTTGTGGGATTCGTTTATAAACTCCATGTGATAAATCATCTAATACTTCATCAAGTAGATAAACTCCTAATTGAGATAACTTTTCTGTTAATGATTTCGTATTATCATCATCATCAATCGTCATAGATTTCTGTTTGATGATATCACCACTATCCATGTGATAAGCCATGTACATAATGGTAATGCCTGTTTCTTTTAGACCATCAAAGAGTGCATATTGAATAGGTGCTCCACCTCGATATTTTGGTAAGAGTGATCCATGAACATTAATTGATTCAATGTGGTTAAGAAGTTCAAGTGGAAGCATTTGCCCATATGCCGCTGTTATAATATAATCAGGCTTTAAATCGATGATAAACTGATATTCTTTTCTTAAATTTATGGGTTGATAAATAGGTAGATTTAAATTTAGTGCTTTATTTTTTACAGGCGAAAAAGATATCGTTTGTTTACGACCTACTTTTTTATCGGGTTGTGTGACAACTGCTAACACTTCATGTTTTTGATGTAGCATTTCAAGGATGGGTACTGAAAAATCAGGTGTTCCCATAAAAATGAGTTTCATTTAATCACCTACACAAGATCAATAATTGGGTAAAACCTAATATCAACAGATGTTTGTTTTTTTAACACATCAATCGTATCAAAAACTTCTTTTGGATTGATTTGTTGATATTTCAATGTAATTGTAAATCGATGCATGTCTTTCAAACGCTTGATAAGGGCTAAAGAAGGACCTAAAATCATTATACCAAGAGCTTGAAGTTTTTTCTTTAATAAAAAGGCTGTTTGATACGCTTTTAAGAATCCCTGATCTTGGATGAGTATTTGAGCAGTTTTTTTGAATGGTTCGATATCTTGGATCTTTCGTTCGTAAAGAGCTTCTTTATAAAAGGTTTCATAAGGTTTATCAACCGCTTGAATAGCGAAATGAGATAAATTATAGCCTTGAATAATGGTTTCTCCAGGTAAAAAACGTCCTGATCTACCAGATGCTTGTGATAAAAGCATATATGTTTTTTCAGATGCATGATAAGAAGGCACCTTAAGTGATAGATCTGCCATCAATATACCCATTAATGTGACTTTAGGAAAATCCAGCCCTTTAGCAATCATTTGAGTACCCAAAAGAATATCTGCTTGTTCAGTAGCAAATGTATGCCATATTTTTTCATGACTATGCTTTGTCTTAGTAACATTTTGATCAAGTCTTAAAATTCTTGCATGAGGAATTGCTTTTTTTAGTGTCGATTCAATATATTCAATACCAACACCAACTTCTTTCACCTTATCTTCTTGACACTCATCACATGTTTTTGAGAAAGGTTTCTCATATCCACAATAATGGCATTTCAATATGTCTTTTTCTTTATAATAGGTTAAAGATATATCACAATGTGGGCATTTTGGTACTTCTCCACACGAACGACACATAACAAAAGGTGCATAACCTTTTCGATTATATAAGAGCATGACTTGCTCTTTTTTCTCTAAACGATCTAAAATACTAGATAAAAGCTTTCTAGAAAAGATGGTTGTATTCTTTTGTTTAAGTTCTTCTTTCATATCCACGTAATGGACGAAGGGAAGTTGTAATTCAAATGGTCTTTTTGTGAGTTCTAAGAGTTCATACGTCTTTTGCTCTGATAAATACATGGACATAATCGATGGTGTTGCAGAACCTAAGATGAGTGGCATATGATGATACTCTGCTCGAAGTTTTGCGATATCTCTGGCATGATACATCACACCTTCAGTTTGCTGATAAGATTCATCATGCTCTTCATCCATAATGATTAATCCTAAATGTTCCATGTTTAAAAAGATGGCTGATCGTGTACCAACAACAACACATGTTTCACTTTTTTGGATTTGACGATATTGATCAAATCTTTCTCCTTTTGATAAACCACTATGATAAGTAAAAAGGTTTAAGACATGAGGTTGTAAACGTTGAAGCATGGGTGCAATTAAAGTGATTTCAGGAACAAGAAGTAAAACTTGTTGATTGTTATGAATCACTTTCTTTATTGCTTCGATATATACTTCAGTTTTTCCAGATCCCGTTATCCCCTTTAGTAAAAAGGTTTTTCTTAAGTCAAGTGATGATTCTATTTTGGCAACAGCATCTTCTTGTTCATGTGTGAGTGTAATCTTTTTTTCTAGTTCATGAAAAATATGTTTCGGATCTCTAAAAACTTCTCTTTCATGAGGAATTAACACATGATGTTTTGTTAACGTATTTAATGTACTTGATGAGATTCCTTGTTCTAGTAAAGCCTTTTTCGAGCATTCTTGATGATGATGAAATAAGTCTTTTATATGTTCATATTGATTCATTCTAGGATATGTATGAAGTTGATTAAATGTATAATAGGTTTCTGTTTTTACATCACTTTTTTGTTTTGTTATCGTTCTAATCTCAATGATCTTAAGTCTTTTTAACCTTGCTAATTTATGCTGATAGATTTGATCCTTTGTTTTTAGTTTCCAAATGTTTTTTCGATTAAAAAAAGGTCTTAATTCTTCATCAATCAGCGTAAGATCTTTTGCATAAACTTCTTTCGAATAGGTGATGAATAACTCTGGATTAATCACCGTTTTTAAAAGCTCATGATATAGACTTGGACCTTGAAGTTTGAGATGTTCGATCATTAAAAAATGTTCATCATCTAGTGTTGGGACAATATCAAGACAACTGATAATCTCTTTAGTTGCTTCATCGCTTTTATCTGTGATTTCCATAACAAAACCCAATCGTTTTTGTGCACCAAATGGCACATAAACACGACTACCTTTTTCTAAAAAACCCTCCATTGCTGAAGGGATAATGTAATCAAATAATTGATTAACTTCGTGATGACTAATGTCAACGATTATTTTTGCATACATGAAATTCACCATCTATATTATAACATTTTCAATCTTAAAACATGAATCTTTAAGGTTTAATACTTCGTGTAGCAAAAAATGATTGAATATTTAAATCATGAAGTCTTCCTTGACCATTGGTATCATCATAGATATGTGTTAAGATAAATCCTGCTTCAAGTTGTCCACCAATTTGTTCTTCAAGTGTATGTGAAAAGGCAATACCCCAATCTAAATCAATACTTTGTTGAAAGAGTTTTTCATCTTTTAGCGGGTCAAAGGGTAGTTTATTAACAATGGTTGTTTCATCATCATTGACCATATAATTGACTTCATTACCTAAACCAGATAATAAAATGCCACCTTTTTTTAGCACACGAAAACACTCTTTAAAAATCGATTTAACGTCTTTAACATAGCAATTTGATACAGGGTGAAAGATGAGATCAAATGTATCATCTGGAAAAGGCAGTTTCTGAGTCATATCTGCTCTTATAAGTTGAACAGTATACCCTTCTCTTTCAGCCACTATTTTCTCATTTTCTAATTGTTTTAGAGAATAATCAAGAACCGTGATTTCTGCACCTAATGCTTTAAAAATAGGCATTTGTTGTCCACCACCTGATGCGAGTCCTAAGACTTTTTTGTATGATAAATGAGGAAACCATGCATGAGGAACTGGTTTTGTTGGTGTTAAAACAACATCCCAAATACCTTTTTTGGCATTAACAAAGACTTCATGTGAAATGGGTCTTCCCCATTCCCAATCTTTTTCTACCTATGAGTCTATTATTTTAGCATTTAAATCTTGATATTTTTTCATATAAACCTCTTAAAAAAGTGTTTTTTGTTATACAAAAAAAGTAACCGAGGTTACTTTAATGATTTTAGAATTTGATCAATATGATTGCCATGCGCTAATGCTTCGTCATACTTAAAAAGCAAATCAGGAATTTTGCGAATATTCTTAATCTTTTTAGCTAGTTCCATACGAATAGTCACTTTGGCATCTTCAATACCTTTTTTCGCACGTTCAATCACTTCTTTTTGATCACTTAAAATAGTGAAATAAATGGTTGCAAACGATAAATCCTTAGTTACTTTAACTTCGGTTAAGTTGATATAACCAAAACTCTTATCTTTAACTTCACGATTGACAATGGTTGCAAGTTCTCTTTGAATTAAACTTGCTAGACGTTCGGTAGTAATTGACATATTAGTCCACCTCTACTTCTTTCATTAGTGATGCTTCAATAATATCTCCAATTTTGAGATCATTAAAGTTTTCAATCGATAAACCACATTCATAACCTTGTTTAACTTCTTTGACATCGTCTTTAAACCGTTTAAGAGATGCTAATTTCCCTTCATAAACAACAATACCGTTACGAAGCAATCGGACAAGTGCATCACGTTTGATGACGCCATCAGTCACATAACAACCAGCAATTGTTCCAATGCGTGAGACTTTGAAAGTTTCTCTAACTTCAGCCTGTCCAGTAACAATTTCTTCAAATGTAGGTGCTAACATACCCTTTAAAGCGGCTTCAATATCTTCAGCAACTCGGTAAATAATGTTATATAAACGAATTTCTACGCCTTGATTATCTGCATCTTGTTTCACTGCTGCTGTAGGTCTTACATTAAAACCGATGATGATAGCTTTTGATGCATTTGCGAGTGTGACATCACTTTCGGTAATTGCTCCAACACTTGCACGAACAACATTGACATGGAATCCATCAATATTGATTTTTTCTAACATGTTCTTAAGTGCTTCAATCGATCCTTGAACATCACCTTTTATAATAATATTCAGTTCTTTTTCTGAAGATTCTATTTCACCAAACATACTATCTAAGGATGTTTTCTTAACTTGTTTAAGCTCTTGATCTTTTTGATTAGATTGTCTTTGTGATGCAATATCTTTTGTTAAACGCTCATCTTGAAAAGCCATAAAGATATCACCAGCTTGTGGTACCTCATTCAAACCCGTAACTTCAATTGGTTGAGAGGGTAGTGCTTCGTTGTAGCGTCGTTTAAGATCGTCTTGCATCGTACGTACTTTCCCATAGGTATTACCTACAACGATGTAATCACCTATCTTTAGTGTGCCTGTTTCAACGATCAGAGTTGCGACAGGTCCTCTACCTTTGTCAAGACTAGCTTCGATAACTGTTCCTTTTGCTAATCGGTTAGGGTTTGCTTTAAACTCTTCAATTTCACTGATGAGTTGAATGACATCAAGTAGTTCATCTATTCCCATTTTCTTTAATGCTGATACATTGACGAAAGGTGTTTTTCCACCCCATGCTTCAGGAATGAGTCCTTGTTCAGAAAGCTCAGTCATGACACGGTCAGGATTAGCTGATGCTTTATCCATTTTATTAACAGCAACAACAATCGGAACTTTAGCTGCTTTCGCATGATCGAGTGCCTCGATGGTTTGTGGCATAACGCCATCATCTGCAGCTACAACTAAGACAACAATATCGGTCACTTTGGCTCCACGAGCGCGCATTTCAGTAAATGCAGCGTGTCCAGGTGTATCAATAAACGTGATGGGATCTCCATGGCGGACGACTTGATACGCACCAATATGTTGAGTGATTCCACCTGCTTCACCTTCAACGACTCTTGATTTTCTAATGGCATCAAGTAGTGTTGTTTTACCATGGTCAACATGTCCCATAACTGTGACAATCGGTGGTCTTTTTTTCATATCTTTTGGATCATCTTCAATTTCCATTTCGTCATAACGAGTGACATCTGTAATGACTTCATTTTGAACCTTGAAACCTTCATCGATTGCGATAACTTCAATTGTGTCTCGATCGATAATCTGATTGACTGAAGCCATGAGTCCTAAGCCCATTAACTTTTTAATCATTGCAGCATTACTGATATGTAGTCCTTCAGCAACTTGTGCTACATTCATGTCATTTTTATAAATGAATATTTTCTCGCCCTGTTCTTTTGGATCACGACGAGGAATGTTTGATTTTCTATTTTCAAACTTTTTGTTTACAAATTTTTTATTGTTTTGATTTGCAGGCATATAATCACTTCTTTCTTTGATTCATCAATAATTGACTAAACCCCCTGTCGGTTATACCAATCACTTTGATGTCATGTTTGCCTATGGCGTGAGATAACTCATCTGATGAAAAATCAAGACATACCTCACATGGATAAAACGTTGCTTTATCTAATACTTTTTTTTGTGTATTTTGCGATGCGTCGTTAGCTAAGAAAATCAAATACACATGACTTTTTTTTAGTTCTTCTAAAGTCATTTCAGTCCCTATTGTTATTTTTCTTGCACGAAGTGCTAAACCAATCGTGTTAAGCATGGATTAACTTCATAAGCTCGTCATAAATGGTTTCAGGAACAGTTACTTCGAGTTTTTTGTCGAGTGCTTTTGTTTTTTTAGCAAGCATAATGACTTCTTTATCAAGTTTAATATAAGCACCACGACCTGGAGCTTTACCGATTAAATCAATGGATACAATGCCTTCTTTGGTTGCAGCAATACGAACTAATGATTTTTTAGGTAATACTTCTTTGGTTACAACACATGTGCGTAATGGAACTTTTTTAACTTTTGTCAAGTACGTCACCTACCTTTTATAGATTAATATAAAATACCTTCACCTTGTGCCATGTCTTCAGACTTAATGTCAATACTCCAACCACATGCTTGAACAGCTAATTTGACATTTTGACCTAGCTTACCAATGGCAAGTGATAGTTGATCATTAGGCACAATAGCAAGTGCATTTTTCTCTTTAGGATTTACTCTCGTTACAGCGATGACTTCAGCTGGTTGCAGTGCATTAGCGATAAGTTCTTTTTCATTATCACTCCAGCGGAACAAGTCAATCTTTTCATCACTTAAAGCTTTAACGATTTCACGAATGCGTGATCCACCTTCTCCAACACATGCTCCAATAGGGTCTACTTTTGGATCATTAGACTTAACACCAATCTTAGCACGATCGCCTGGATCTCTAGAAATACCCATGACCTCAATAATACCTTCTTTGATTTCAGGGATAAAGTTTTCTAATAGTCGAATAATCAGACTTGGATGTGAACGTGAAACGAATACTTTTGGCCATTTCGTCTTCATTTCAACATCTGATACATACACTCTTACATAATCACCCACATGGAAATTATCTTTAGGAAGTGCTTCTTTTTTAGGTAATAATGTTGTTAAATCTTTACCAATGTCTAAACGGTAATGATCATCAGTCACATCAATTACACGTGAACTAATCATTTCATGCTCAAAAGATTTGAAATGTTTGTATAGATTTTCTTTTTGATAATTGATGAGTGTTTCATTAAGTCTCGACTTAAAGTCACGCACAGCAAAATGACCAAAATCTTTAGGATCTATTTTTTGTTCAAGAATATCTCCAACTTTAGCTCTTGAGTTAATTTGACGTGCTTCATCAAGTAGCATTTGCGTATAGTTCTTATCTGCATCAATCGAGTACTCTTCAACAACCAAGTGTTGTTTATAAACTAAGATTTCATATTTATCTTCTTTAATTTCAACACGGCATGATCGCACATCGTGTGCTTTTTTACACCCAGCAATCATTCCTTGTGTGAATGCTTCTACTACTTGATCATGTGTGAGTTCTTTTTCTTCAGCTACAAGTTCAATGTTTTTAAAAAATTCTTTTGATATCATGTATAGACCTCCTAAAGTTTAATCGCAGTTCGCATTTTACTTGCGTCACTAAACTTGATTTCAATTTGTTTCATTTTACCTTTATCATTAATCTCTAAGATGATTATATCATCTTGAAACGAAATGAGTGTTCCATATCCTTTATATTTAGGTGAGGCTAAGAACATATAGTGCCCTATAAACCTGATTAAATCTTCTTTGGTTTTCAGTGGTCTTTCAGCTCCAACCGATGACAATTCTAAAAAGTAATCATCCTCTAAATCGTCATCTTGAAGTGAATTGACATAAGCAAGATGAATCTTTTCAAGTTCATCAAGATCAATCGTCTCCACATCAAGTAAGATTTCTACAATCTTTTGTCCATATTCTCTTTTTTGACGAATGCTATAAATCTCTATCGCTTTTTCTTCAAGAAATGGGATTAACTTTTCCTTTAATTTATCTAAATTCATTTTGACCTCAATAAAATGAGTGGAAATCATCATCCCACTCATGTTTAGGCTTTAATTATAACATTAAATATTTAAAAATTCAATTTTTCAATGTATTTTTGTTTAATATCATAAAATGAATAAAATTTAATGCAAATCGTTTGCAAGTATAGAAAGTTATGATATACTGTTAATGCAAATAATTCGCAATAAGGAGAAGGTTTATGAAAAAATTACTATTTGTGTTTATGCTGATTCCAACACTTTTTTTGATGATGAGTTGTAAGGAAGATAGTTATGCAGATATTATTGTTACGATGTATCCTCAATATGACTTTGCGCGTCAAATTGTTGGTGACAAAATGAGTGTTCGTTTATTAACACCACCAGGTGCTGAAATCCATGATTATGAACCAACAAGTAAGGATTTAGTGGCTATAAAAGAATCAAAACTATTTATCTTTACAAGTACTGAACTTAACACATGGGTTAATCCTCTAACTATAGGTGGAGAGCATACGATTGTTTTAGATTTGTCGACTGCGTACACACTTGCAGAGCATGATCATGAACATGAAGATGATCACGATCATGAAGCAACCATTCATCATCATCAACTAGATCTTGTAGAAGATGACCATGATCACGATCATGAGAATGACATTCATTATTGGACAGATCCTACGACAGTGATTCAACTCATTGAAGCCATACTTGAGAAAATTATTGAAATCGATCCAGACAACGAAGCTTTCTATGAAGAAAATGCACATGCATATATCGATACCATCTATCATTTACACGAAGAATTAGATTTGTTTTTTCAAGATAGTCATCATCGAGAAACACCAATTTATTTCGCAGGACATAATGCAATGGGTGCATTTGCAGAAAGATACCATATACAGATTGTATCATTATTTGAATCATTTAAACCTGATGCAGATTTAACTTCAGCTGAATTAATAGTGTTTGTTGAAGAGGTTAAAAACACTGGAACATCTTATATATTTATAGAAGAGCTTGTCAATCCAAAGACAGCTGAAAAGATTATTAATGAGCTTAGAAAATACAATATAACAGCCTTGGAACTACATGGCTATCATAATGTTTCCAAAGAAGATTTTAAACTTCAAGTATCTTACGCTGATTTGTTGGAAAGAAATATCAATTACTTAAAATTGGTTTTAGGAGAAAGTCTTATATGATCATATACGATGATGTATCAGTTTCTTTCGGTAAATTTAATGTTTTGAACCATATCACTTTTGACATTAAGCCAGGGGATTTTATGCACATCGTTGGTCCAAACGGATCAGGTAAAACGACACTTGTTAAACTTCTTGTTGGCTTATTGAAGCCAACAAGTGGTTCAATAAAAGTGAATACAACTCAAATGGGTTATTTGCCACAAAAGCTCAACACCAAACAAAACTTTCCTATGACTGTTAGAGAAGTCATTTATAGTGGTTTAAGAAAGCAATCTTTGATTCCTTCAAAAAAAGATTGTGAATTAATTAATACTTGGTTAGAAAAAATGGAGATTCCTAACCTAGGTAACCAGTCAATGCAATATCTTTCTGGGGGTCAACAACAACGTGTTTTTTTGATTAGAGCTTTAATCTCTGAACCTGACTTACTTATTTTAGACGAGCCTACTTCTGCACTTGATCCATCGTTTAGAGAAAAATTTTATCAATTATTATATGAACTTCAGCAAGATAAACAAACAACAATCGTTCACGTGACACATGATTTAACCGATGCTGTAAAAGATAATTGCCGTATTATGTATGTCGATCAAAATATTCGTTTTCAAGGAACTTATCAAGAGTTTAGTGAATTCGAGCATAGGGGGCATCATCATGCTTAATCTCTTACAATACGAATTCTTTAGAGATGCAGTTTTTATTGGTATTACACTTTCTATTTCTGCAGCTTTATTATCACCATTCTTAGTTTTAAACCAACAAGCAATGATTAGTGATGGATTAGCTCATGTCAGTTTTGCTGGTATCATATTGGGTGTCATCTTATCCTCTGAACCCTTGTGGGTTGCATTACCCTTTGTTATACTCGCTTCACTTTTAATTAAGTACTTATCTACACATAAGCGGATGAATGGTGATGCAGCTATTGGATTAGTATCCAGCTTGTCATTTGCTATTGGTCTCATTTTAGTGAAAAAAAGTCCTGGATTTTCGATATCGATTGAGTCAATGCTTGTAGGAAATATTTTTACAGCATCAAACATGGAACTCATTTTATCGATTATGATTACACTGGTGATAGGATTATTCATTGTATCTTATTATCGTCCTTTACTTCTGATGACGTATGATGAAAATTATGCGAAATTTTCTAAAGTGAAAGTCCAACTTCTTGGCTATATTCTGTCTGGGTTAACTGCATTCTTCATCGTTATCGGTGTTCGAACCATTGGTACATTACTCATCTCAGCATTAGTTGTATTTCCATCCATCATTTCAAGTCAATGGACAAAAAGTTTTAAAAACACTTTGCTAATTGGATTAGCATCATCTCTTTTCATTACGATTTTTGGTATTTTTATCGCTCACCCTCTTGAAATACCCGTTGGTTCAACGATTGTTGTTGTATATACCATCATTTTGTTAAGCTCTCTATTCATCAAATTTATATTAAGGAGAAATCTAACATGAGAATGACTAATCAACGAAAAGAAATTATTCAGATCTTAAAAAAATCATCTCAGCCAAAAAGCGCTGAAATGATTTACGATGAATTACCTAAAAAGACGATGAATTTATCGACGATTTATCGGACAATGGATGCATTTTTTCAAGCTGGTATGATTTCAAAAAGTACAATGAATCACACAGCGTTTTATTATTTAAATCAAAAACATCATCATCACTATCTCATCTGCTTAGGTTGTCAAAAAATGTATGAAATGGATTGTCATATAGATCATATCGCAGATGAAGTCGCAAAACATCACCATTTTAAAATCACCCATCACGACATGACTGTTTATGGTTATTGTGAGCATTGTCAAACACAAAATTAACAAAAAAGCCCAATGGGCTTTGTTTTTTTTAATTCCATTTTCTAGGGTCTTCTTTAATCGCATCTAGAATATCCATATCTGCTTTAGATATGGTGAAGTCGAGTTGAGCATTTTCGATGATACGTGATTCATGTGTTGATTTAGGAAGAGGTGCAGTACCTTTTTCAATACAATATCTAATACATATTTGTGCAGGTGTGCGATCATATTTTTTAGCCATATCTTTAATCACTTCATTAGATAATGCATAACCAATCGCTAATGGTGAATACGCTTCAACTAAAATGTGATGTTTTTTACAAAATGCGTCCACTTCAGCTTGATTGTTACCGATGAAAAAAGAGATTTGATTGACATGTGGAACAATCTCACAATGATCTAAAATATTTTGTAAGTCCTTAACAGAAAAGTTAGAGACACCAATTGCTTTTGCCTTTCCATCTTTATAGATCTTTTCTAATGCCTTGTATGCTAAGACATTCCCTTCACTGCAGTCTTTACCCATTTCACTCCATGGCCAAGGTGCATGAATAATAAATAAATCAACATAATCCATATTTAATTCTTGAAGCGATTTTTCGAAAGCTTCCAAAGCACCTTCATATGTTTTGATGTGTGATTGGAGTTTAGTTGTGACAAACACTTCAGAACGAGGAATTTTTGAATCTCTAATCGCTTGACCGACACTTTCCTCATTACGATAAGCAGCTGCTGTGTCAATGTGACGATAGCCATGTTTTAAAGCTAATGAAACGGATTGATAAGCTTCATTTCCATTTGGAATCTGCCATGTTCCAAATCCAACTTTTGGCATTTTGACACCATTAGATAATACATAAGTTTCTTGAATCGTTTTCATCTTTTTCTCCTTTTTTATTTATTTTATTTTAAGGATGCGATATTGAATAAATATACCGTAAACGGCAATAGCCATGAGTAATACACCTGTTGCAATCGCAAGCATTTCTTGATTAATTGAATCAACAGTACTTAAGAAGATTTCAAGGATATAGACCCCAAAATATCCATAAAGTAAGTATTTAATGGTTTTCATTTCTTTTTCTGTAATGACTGATACATCTTGGTTTCCCTTTTTATAAAAGTAAAATCCAAATATACCAAAGCTAATTAACACAGCTAGCAAAGCAATGCCTAACCATTGATTGTTACTCAGTAAATAATATTCAACAATCACATAAGCACCCATAATGAAAAAGACCATAAAAAGCATTAATTGAATAATCAAACTTTTACGATAAACCTTCATGTTTTAAATTCTCCTTTGTTTTTTTTATGTTATACTTAAATTGAAATGAGGTCATATAAATGAAGAAAGCTGTCTATCCTGGTACTTTTGATCCACTTACAATCGGTCATCTCGATATTATTAAACGGGCTTCACGATTTGTTGATGAACTACATGTAGTTGTTGCTGATAACTATAAGAAAACACCAACCTTTACAACTGAGGAACGAATCGATATGATCAAACGTGTTACATTAGATATCGAAAATATTGTTGTAACATCAACAACAGATTTAGTTGTTCGATATGCTCAACGTAACAATATTGATTTAATGATTCGTGGATTACGTAATATTCCTGATTATGAAAATGAATATGCACTTTATCAATTTAACAGAAATTTAAACAAGAATATTGAAACCATTATTTTATTCCCATCATCTAGAAACCATTTTGTGTCATCTTCAGCCATTAAGGAACTTATTGTCCATCATGCAGATATATCTCCTTATGTTCCTAAAGAAATCATAAAAGATGTACAAGACAAATTAAGACCTAAACAAGATTAAGTGATTTAAAAAAATCATATAGCTGATCAAGCTCGATATGTGGAGCGATATGATCGGCTTTTTCTTTTAACTCAAAGAAGCGAGAATTACCCATTGCAATTCCAATATCAGCCATTTCAATCATTTTGACATCATTTGCTCCATCACCTACACAAATTAGTTGTTTATGTGGTTCAACATCGAGAACTTTTTTAATTCCAAAAGCTTTATTAATGGAAGGATAGATGAAATCAGCTCCACCTTTATGCCATGGATAAACATCAAATTTTGTCATCTTTTTAGCAATTTCTAAGATTTTATCTTCAGAATCACCAAACATCCATAATTGATAAATATCATGTTCAAGATAAAAGAGTGGATTAACACTTGGAGATTTTCCTCTTAGCTCAAGCATCCCTATTTCAACACGCTCATCCCAATAGTTGACCGCTTCATCATGGAGTGCAACCATCCCTATGTTATAGTCATTACCTGAAGTGATGCTTAATACTTCTTCAATATCCTCTTTAACAATCGGTTGATGATAAATGATTTCATGATTTTTATAGACGACTGATCCATTAATAAGTACTTTATAGGTGAACAAATCTAAAACATCGCTGATGATATCAAGCTTAGATAAACCTCTACCAGTAGCAAGCCCTAAGATGACATCTGGATTTTTTGAAAGTTCTGTAATTAATTTTTTGGTTTGTATCGGAATGGTTCCAGATGCATTGTGATAGATGGTATTATCGACATCGAAAAAAATGATTGTTTTCATGCTACACCTCGAAGATATTATAACATAATATGTATTGTGCTATCATTTTTAAGATTTTTATTATAAAATAGTAAATGAAATAAAACGTTACTGGAGGATTTTATATGAAAAATCCATTGCTGAAAACGGGAGAACTCGGCATTTTTGCTTTAGGTGGTCTCGGAGAAGTTGGAAAAAATACATATATTTATGAAATTGAAGATCAGATATTTATCGTTGATGCTGGTATTCTTTTTCCTGATGAACATTTACTTGGTATTGATTATGTAATTCCAGACTATACCTATTTAGTTGAAAACCAAGAACGTATTGTTGGTTTATTTATAACACACGCACATGAGGATCATATTGGCGGTATTCCTTACTTACTAAAGAAGGTTGTTATACCTAAAATTTATGCAGCAGGTATTGCTGTCGATATGATTGAATATAAACTCATTGAACATCCTGATGTAAAAGCACCTAAAATTGAAGAATATAAAAGTCATTATACATACAAATTTAAACATGTGGAAATGTCTTTCATACGTATGAATCATTCTATTCCAGATATGTTTGGTTTCGTTTTTAGAACACCTCAAGGCATATTATTCCATACCGGAGATTTTAAAATTGATTTTACCCCTGTAGGACCACCTGCTGAATATGATAAACTTGCATCCATTGGAGCTGAAGGTGTTTTATGTATGTTATCTGATTCGACTAATGCTGAAAGAGATGAACTCATACAATCGGATTCTAAAATTGGTAAATCAATTAATGAACTATTTTCAAGAATAGATGGTCGTATCATTATCGCAACCTTCGCTTCAAATATGTATCGTATTCAACAAATCATTGAAGCATCTGTTTTTAATAATCGAAGAATTGCTGTCTTCGGACGAAGCATGGAGCGTGCAATCGAAGTAGGTATGCAAACAGGTTATATTAAAGCTCCTAAAGAATTTATACTAGCAGGAGATATGGTTAATCGCTATAAACCACATGAGTTAACCATTTTAGTAACTGGTTCACAGGGTGAACCATTAGCTGCCTTATCGCGGATTGCAAATGGTAATCATCGTCAATTAAAAGCAATAGCTGGAGATACCGTTATCTTTTCTTCTTCTCCTATTCCTGGTAATCAAGAAGGTGTCAATCGGACCATTAATAAACTTTTCAGATTAGATGTGGATGTCATTACACATGGCCCACTTGCTGACACACATACATCTGGACATGGTAGTCAAAATGATTTAAAACTGGTCTTATCCCTTGTCAAACCTAAAATGTTTATTCCAATGCATGGGGAACATCGTATGCTTAAACATCATAAAGAGTTAGCTGTGGATTGCGGTGTTGATCCTAAGAACATACTCATTATGGATAATGGAGATGTCGCAGCTTTGACGAATGATACCATTCGTTTAGCAGGTAGAGTCACATCCGGTGAAGTTTATATTGATGGAACAGGTATTGGTGATATTGGTAGTCAAGTGATTAAAGAACGTAAATTGCTAAGCGAAGAAGGATTGTTTGCTGTAGTATTATCTGTGAACACACAGACAAAGAAAATTATTAACGAACCTACCATTATTTCTCGTGGTTTCATTTATATGAAGGGAAATGAAGAGATTACTTCATCATTAGCAAATGAAGCAAAAAAGATTGCACAACAAGAATTAAGTAAAAAGCTATATAACGAGTTAAATTTAAAACAAGCTGTCATCGATCAATTAGGTAATCGCATCTTTGAAATGACACAAAGAAGACCCTTAGTCATTCCAATTTTAGTGGATATAAATAAAGCAGAAGCTACAAATTAGCTCCTGCTTTTTTTCTACATATAATCTAAGAATGCATCAAAGACGTATTTGGTGATTAATGCGTCATCTTTTGCATCATGAGTCTGTTTTGAATCCACATCATAATATGTCTTATATGCTTTAAACAATCCCAAATCATCTTTCAAATTATAGTAATCTTTATGCAGTTTTAATAAATCGATAAATTCCATATCATCTGTGATCTTGTCAACTTGATGAAGTTTGTATGAATCGTTTAACGCTGTGATATCATTCTTGCCCCAAACAACAAGTTTCGGTTGATAAGTTTCAATAATCTCTTTTAGTTGTGTGTAAAAATACATATACGGTTTTGATTGACTGAAAAACGTTTCATCATCTAAACCTAAAAACCGTTTAGTTCTTTTTGATAGTGTAGGTCTTAATATCGGTGTAACATAAAAATCATCTTGGATAATAATATCTTCTTTAGGTCGTGCAAGGACGTATCCGACTTGGATAATCTCTGGAACAAAGACCTTGTCTGTATATCCAGGCATTGTCATTTCAAAATCAATGAATAGATAATACTCATGATTGGTTAAAACATGGTACATATCTTCTCTTAATTTTTTTAAATCATAATGAATGAGATAAGGTGAAAGACGGATAATCTGATTAAAATAAGCGACTTGATAGTATATGTTATGACCGATTTTTTTTGTTTTAGGACTAATTTCAAAATCAACAAGAACACCTTTTTCTAGGTATGAAAAGAATGTTTTTGCAAGTTTATTTGTCAGATGAAAACCTATTTTACGTCCTTGATATAAGACGTAGAATGCTTGGTTTTTAATATCTATATCTTTTATGATTCGTCTCATGTAAGTTCCTCTTTTATTCGTGTAATGACATCATCTGGTATGCCCAATTCCTTTAAATCATCATAAGTTGCGTCTTTGATGGCTTGAATACTTGAAAAACGGCTTAATAAAAGCTTTTTCCTTGCTTGACCAACACCTTTTATCTGATCTAAAATAGAAGCGTTTGCTTTTTTATTTCGTGTCTTTCGATGGAAATCAATGGCAAACCTATGAACTTCTTCTGATATTTTTAAAAGTAATTTATATAAGTCGGTTTGTTTAAGTAATTGAATCACTTGGTCTTTATAGATTAATGCTTCAAGTGTATGTTTATGATTTTTCTTTAATCCCGCTATAGGAATGGTTAAACCTAGCTCATGAAGAATTTCCTCTGCTGCATGTAGTTGTCCTTTTCCTCCATCAACTAAAATAAGATCTGGCAATGGCTCGTTTTCAATAAGCATCCGTTGATATCTGCGATAAGTCACTTCTCGCATCGCTTGATAATCATCTTGAGTTGCTGTCTGCAAGTGATATTTTCGATACGATTTTTTCTCAAACTCACCTTCTTTAAAAACGACTAAAGCTGAGATAGGTGCTGTTCCAAAAAGCTGTGCATTATCAAATATTTCAATATGATTGATCTGATGTGCGATTAACTCACTGAGCTCATCCATTGCTTTTTGCTTCTTTTCAGCTTTGTGTCGATAAAGCATGAAATAATGCTCTAAATCGTAATCTGCATTTTTCGTTGCCATATCAACGATTTTTTTCTTATCACCTTTTTGCGGAATAAGTGCTTTTTTACCAAAAGCATTTTCGATTTCATCACTATTAAATCGTTCACTAAATAAAAGTTCGTCCGGAGAAAATGTCTCATAATATTGTTCAAGATAGGTAATCACAGATTCCATGTAATCACCCACATATTGGAATACAATTTGATGATTATCAACAATTTTTCCTTGTCTCATGATTAAAATCTGAATAGCGATATCATCGTTATTATAAGCAAAACTAATGACATCTCGATCTTTATAATCATTTAGATTAATAATTTGTTTTCCAGTCGTAGATTCAATGTATAAAATCATATCGCGATACTCAATCGCTTTCTCATAAGCCATTTGCTGACTTGCAAGATCCATTTCATTTTCTAATTTCTCTAAAACTTGTTTGGTATCTCCTTTTAGAAACATTGTGATATCTGAAATCGTCTTTGAAAAATCAACATCCTTGAATATGCAAGGAGCTAAACATTGACCTATATGATAATATAAGCATTCCTTTTTAGGTAATGTCTCACATTTTCTAAGTGGATATAAACGATTAAGCATACGTACCGTTTCTCTTGCTCCATATACATTAGGATAAGGACCAAATACTTTGCCTTTCACATCTTTTTGTCGCGTTACTTGTAGTCTTGGATATTTTTCATCAGTAATCTCTATGTATGGATAGGTTTTATCATCAATTAAGCGAATATTATATTTAGGTAAATATTGCTTAATCAAATTCATTTCTAAAATGAGTGATTCTCTTTCACTATTTGTTAAGACATAAGAAAAATCGCGAATTTCAGCTACGAGTCGCGTTGTTTTTTCATTATGAGCACCTGTAAAATAGGATTTTACACGATTCTTTAAGTGTTTTGCTTTACCAACATAAATCACCTCATCTTTGTCATTTTTCATTAAATAACAACCTGGTTCTGTTGGTAAAAGTGCAATTTTTGCTTTTAAATCCAAAATAATCACCATTCTTATTGTATCATAACAAAGCGATTCTATCGATAAAAAAAAAGCGTCATAGACGCTCTTATGATTCAAATTCGATGTCTACTTTTCCATCAAGAATTTCTTCAAGTGCGATCCCAACACTTTTTACGCATTGCTTTCCTTCAACTTTTAGTTTTTCACTTTCCAAAATGGTAGCTACCTTACTTGCTGCATAAACAAGTTTATATTTAGAATCAATTTTGTCTAATAATTTGTCAATCGATGGGTAACGCATTCCGTCTTTGTTTTTTGTCATGTTTATTCTCCTAACATCTTAATGTAATTGTGGATAGTTCTCTCAGTTCTTGCATGCTCTGCACGAATAATCGCCATAATTCGATCAGCAGCATTGTGTACTTCGTCGTTTACGACGATATAATCATATTTATGCGCAAGCAAAAACTCCGATTCTGCTTTTTGCATTCTTTTTTCAATCATTTCAGGTGTGTCTGTACCTCTTTCCCTTAATCGCTCATATAAAGCTTTCTTTCCAGGTGGAACGATAAAGATAAAGACAGCATCTTTCATTTGTTTTCGAACTTGAAGTGCACCTTCAACCTCGATTTCCAAAACAACTTCTTTTCCTTCTTCGAGTTGTGCTTCAACTTTGTCTCTAGGTGTTCCATAATAATTACCTACAAACTCAGCCCATTCGAGGAATTGATTGTTTTTGATGCGTTCAAGAAATACTTCTTTACTGACAAAATAATAATCAACACCATCGATTTCACCAGCTCTAGGAGCTCTTGTTGTCATGGAGACAGAATACACAAGATCGTGACCTGTCATCTGGAAAAGTGCACGACGAACGGTTCCTTTCCCTACACCTGAAGGGCCTGAAATAACAACTAATAATCCGCGTTCATTTAATTTCATGGTCTCCTCCTATGTGCTTGATGTTACCCTTTATTATATATGAATATATGATTTTAGTAAATAGATAATAACTTAAAATAAAAAGAATAACGCTTACAGTGTGAGATACGTTTTTGGTTATGTTACAATAATGGTGAGGTGCTCTATGATTTTCGACGGATTTTTTCTACACCATTTGATAAAAGAACTAAATCAACATATTCAAAAAGCGAGACTCGAAAAGATTCATCAAACGGGTGAGATGACGTTTGTTTTTATTTTTTACTTAAAAGGCAAACGGATGCAATTAAAGATTAATTTATCTCCTCATCAGTTTGGTATGCATATGACCGAGCAAAAAGCTGAACAAACTGTAAGTTCGCAATTTTTGATTACACTAAAAAAGCATTTAGAAGGAGCAATCTTAGAAGAAATTGTGCAATATGAGACCGATCGTGTCGCTAATTTCATTTTTACTGTTTATGATTATATTGATGGACCCATTGAGAAAAAACTTGTTTTTGAAGCAATGGGAAAACATTCAAATTTAATCTTGGTTAAGGACAACATCATTATTGAAACATTTAAGAAAATGTTTTTTGAAGAAGGAAGACAATTAATTCCACTTGCCCATTTCGCTTATTTCCCATCGCATAAAAAACCATTTACAGCAATTGATTATCGCAACATAGAAGGTCCAAAAGATATATTGAATCAATATATGGGAGTTTCTCCTACTCTTGCTAATTACTTATATGAACACAAGACTCAAGTCAATCAAATTTTGATGAAGCCAACCAAGAGTTTGAAGACAAACCGTGGTTATGTTGCTGATATTTTTGATGAGTCTATTAAAAAGTATTATGATTCTATTTCCTTATTAATGGATGATTATCAAAATGAAAGAAACGAATCAAAAACCAGTCATGAGCAATTTATCCAAAAACAATTGATGAAATATCAAAAGCGACTCATTCAATTAGAGGAACATGACGAAGAAGCTAATCATATGATTGAGTCACGACTATTTGGCGATATGATTTATCAATCTGGATTGCCTCTTGATGAAAAAAGAACAGACATTGTTGTTGAAGGAACTAAAGTAACTATAGATCCCTTGTTAACACTTAACGAAAATGCACAACAGTATTACGCACTCTATCAAAAAGGTAAGCGTACAAAAATACATGTTGAGAAACAAATTGAAGAAACAAAAGACTTAATTTCTCTCTTCGAGGAATATAAGACATTTATTGAAATTAGTGATCGTGAACATTTAAAAGATTTAGAATTTGATTTAATTGAATATGGCTACAAGCCAAAACAAAAATCTCAACCTAAAAAAGGTGTTTATAAGCCTAACATCACAAAAATCCTAGATGCTAAAGCAACTTACTATATCGGACGTAATAGTGTTCAAAATGCATATGTAACCCATACACTTGCACAAAAAGATGATTTTTTCTTCCATGTGAAGGATGCGACTGGAGCACATGTGATTGTTTCATGTCTATCATTAGATGAGGATATCATTCGCAAAGCTGCTATGCTTGCTGCTTACTTTTCAAGTATAAAACTTTCATCATCAATCCCGATTGATTATACGCAAGTTAAATATATTAAAAAGATACCTGGAACTCCAGGTTATCGTGTCACTTATACGAATCATAAGACCATTTATATGGATATTGATGAAGATAAAATCGCGATTTATTTAAAAAATGTCTAACTACTTGTTATTTAGACTTTTTTTAATCATTATAGGCAAATGATTTGAAAAGATGACTTAATCATAGTAAGATAAAGGTAGAAAACAAGGAGGTATAAAATATGAAATATGAATTACCACAACTAGGCTATGCATATGATGCATTAGAGCCATTTATTGATGCGAGAACGATGGAAATCCATTATACAAAACATCATCAAGCGTATATTACAAACTTAAATGCTGCGCTTGAAAAACATCCAGAAATTAAGCTTTCCTTAGAAGACATGCTAGTAGATTTGACAAAAGTCCCTGAAGATATTCGTGGTGCTGTACAAAATAATGGTGGTGGACACTTTAATCACAGTTTTTTCTGGCCATTACTAAAAGTTAACAATGGTGCAACTCCTAAAGGACAATTACTTGCAGCTATCAATGATGCATTTGGGTCATTTGATGCATTTAAAGAAGCATTCTCAAATGCTGCTAAGACACGTTTCGGTAGCGGTTGGGCTTGGTTAATTAAAACAACTGATGGAAAACTAAAAGTTGTTTCTACAGCAAACCAAGACACACCATTAGCTCAAGGAAAACCACTTTTAGGTCTTGATGTTTGGGAGCATGCATACTACCTAAACTATCAAAATAGACGTCCTGATTATGTCTCAGCATTCTTCTCAGTTATTAACTGGGATGTGGTTGAAAAGCTATTTGCTTAATAAGAAGAGGTTTGCAAACCTCTTTTTTTTTTCGCAAAAAAAGGAAGCAATTGCTTCCTTATACAGGTTGTGTTTCAATAATTGCATAATCTCCATCATCTCTTCTATAAACAACATTGGTTCTCGATGTATCTTGATCTAAATAAATATAGAAGTCATGACCAGATAATTCCATAGCTGCAATCGCTTCTTGAGCTGACATTGGCTTTAATTCAACCTTTTTATTTTTAACAAGTTGACTTGCAATAATCTCTTTTTCAAGTGATTCAGCATCGAATTCTTGACTATATGCTTGCTTAATACCTTCTTTTTCAAGATTGTTTTTTAATTTATCTTTATGTCTTCTTATTTGTGCAACGAGTTTATCATTTGCTTTATCAATGGCTGCATACATATCAGGATCTGACACTTCAGCACGTAAGACATTTCCTTTTGCTGGGATAGTGACCTCAATCTTATGATGGTCCTTATATACTTTGCAGACGACTCTCACCTCTTGAACAACATCTGGACCAAAGAATGAAACAACTTTATTGAATCTTTTTTCTGCGTATGCCTTAATGGCATCTGTTGGAGTAAATCCATTCTTACCTAAGACTTCGAACTTCATAGTTATTCTCCTTTTTTATCTATATTTTCATAAAGTGAGACAAGAAAAATATTGCCTAACTTTAGAGAATCCAACACATCAAATAGTTCCATGTTTGCTTCATCAACATATATGAAAAGGTATAAAGGATACACATTCATAAACATCCATAGATAGCTTTTTATAAATGACATGTATGCTAAAGGATAGTCTACCCTCTCTTTCAATAAGTTATACCATAAGATTTCCCCTTCTTCAATGGGAATGACTTGGTAGGTTGAATGAATGGGGATTTTCATATAGCATCTTTCACATATATGATGAGTTTCCATAGCAAATAAGTTTTTAAATGAACGAATAGGAATGATTTTTTTACGACAAGCCTCACAAAGCATAACAAGCCCTCCTAATTGATATTAGTTGGGCTTGTTAAAGTTTACTTTTTATAAGCTTCTACGATTTTATCAATTAGGTGATGTGGAACTTCTTCATATCTAATAAATTCACGAGTGAATTGACCACTACCTTGAGTCATTGCTTTTAAATCGATGGCATATTTAACGATTTCTGCTTCTGGTACTTCAGCAACGACAACTTGGAATCCTTCGGATTGATCCATACCTAAAACACGACCTCTACGTTTGTTCATATCACCCATAACATCACCAACAAATTGGTCTTTAACGGTAACTTGAACTTTAACGATTGGTTCTAGAATCGTTGGTTGTGCAGTCTTACATGCTTCTTTAAATGCTAATGCAGCTGCTAATTTGAATGAAATTTCATTTGAATCAACTGGATGGTAAGAACCATCATAAAGAGTTGCTTTGATGTTAATGACTGGGAATCCAGCTAATGGTCCATTTTCGAAAGATTCGACTAGACCCTTTTCAACTGCTGGGAAGTAGTTTCGTGGTACTGAGCCACCAAATACGTCTTCAGCAAATTCAAATATTTCTTGAGAGGGTTCAAACTTAATCCAAACATGACCAAATTGGCCTGCTCCACCGGATTGTTTCTTATGTTTACCTTCAGCTTGAACTAATTTTTTAATCGTTTCACGATAAACAATCTTTTGCTCATCGATTTCAACATCAACTTTAAACATGGTTTTCATTCTTTCAAGGACATAACCAAGATGCGTCATCCCTTGTCCGCCTAATAAAAGCTGTGCGGTTTCTTTATTTCGTCTAATCTCAAATGTAGGATCTTCTAGATTTAAACGATTTAATGCCATTGAGATTTTATCTTCATCATTTTTATTTTTTGGATGAACTGCGATATAAATAATTGGAGTGGGGATGGTTACAGGTTCATAAACGATTTGACTCTTAGGATCTGAAAGTGTATCACCTGTTTCAATACCGTCTATTTTCGCTACAGCTGCCATATCTCCTGCATGGAAAACATCAACTTGAATTTGTGATTTACCACGAATACCAAAGAGGTTTGAAATTTTCTTGTTTTCACCTTTATTTGATATCACAACTTCTTGGCCTAGTTTTAATGTACCTGAGTTAATCTTTAGTAAATTGATAGCTCCCATAAATGGATCAACAACAGTCTTAAATACATATGCTGAGAAAGGTTCGGTATCTAATGTATGACGTGTGATTGATTCATTCGTCTTTGCATCTTTTCCTTCAAGTGGACGCAATTCATTTGGTGCTGGTAAATAATCAATAAGCATATTTAGTAATGTGCGAACACCAATTGTTTTTGTTGCACTACCCACGATGACAGGTGTTAGTTCACCTTCCATAATACCTTGACGTAATGCTTCTTTTACTTTAGCTTCAGGAATTTCTTCTCCAGCTAAATATAAGTCAAGCAATTCTTCAGACGTTTCAGCAACGCTTTCTAAAATAAGGTCATGTAATTCATTAACCTTAGGCTTCTTTTCTTCCCAAATTTCTGCATCATGACTATCTGTACCATCATAAATGCGTGCTTTCATTTCGATGACATTGACAAATCCTTCAAAGTTTTCATCATGTCCAATTGGCCAACAAAATGGAACGGCTTTTTTACCAAGTTTTTCTCTAATATCGTCTAAGACTTTTTCAAACTTGACATTTTCTTTATCCATTTTGTTAATATAGATAATTGCAGGTATATGACGTTTACGAATTTCATTCCAAACGCGCTCAGTACCCACTTCAACCCCTTTGCTGGCATCAACCATAATAACTGCACCTTTAACAACATTTAGTGCTTGGGTTAAATCACCAACAAACTCATCACTACCAGGAACATCTATAAAATTTAACTTATAGTCTTTCCATTCAACAGGTAATAAAGATAATGAAAGGCTAGTAAGCTTATTTTGTTCTTCAACTAAATAGTCTGAAACAGTGTTTTTACGCTCAACTTCTCCCTTTTTTTCAATCGCTTTGCCTACAAAGAGTAGGGCTTCTGAAATACTTGTTTTACCAGAACCTTGGTGTCCTAATATGGCGATGTTGCGAATCTCTTTGGTGGTATATTCTTTCATGCTTAACCTCCTGTAATCGTTTACATTTTCTATAGTTATATTATAACATAATATTTATAACGATAAATCAGAAATTTGCTGAAATAAGGAAATTTCACACGATATGAATTACATGCTATAATATTTACGGTGAACCTATGAGAAAAATAGCAATTAAATTAATTGAATGGTATCAAAGAGACATATCTCCAAATAGCAATCATAAATGTCGACACAGTCCAACATGCTCTCAGTATGCCAAAGAGTGCTATATACGCTTTAACTTTTTTAAAGCATCTTTTTTGACAGCAAAAAGGATTCTCACATGTAATCCTTTGTTTAAGCCAAAGTATGATCCTGTCCCAGAAAAAAAGATCAGAAAAAAACGTCAGGTTATAGAGCATGTTCATAAAGAAGGTGAAACACATGAACATTAGAAAACTTCATGCAAACGATGCATTTTTATATCAAAGGATTCGCTTGAAAGCTTTAAAAGAAAATCCTGAATATTATAGTAGTAGCTATGAAGAAGAATCGGTTAGAAAACAACATGAAATTGAATCAAGATTAAGTCATGAGTATATGATGACATACGGTGCCTTTTATGAGGGTAAGTTAGTTGGCATAGTGACTTTATCAAAAGAAACAAGGCATAAAACAAAGCATATCGCTGATATTTTTGGTATGTATGTCGATTCACAATTCCGTCACCAGGGATTTGGAAAAGCACTGATGTCATATGTTATCGAACAAGCAAAAAGTTTCCCTGAGATAAAAAAAATAAGACTTTCGGTGACTGATACAAATCATATAGCTATTCAACTCTATGAATCATTTGGATTTGATCAATATGGTCTAGAAAAGCATGCAATCTTATATCAAAACATATTTTATCATAGTGTTGAGATGGAACTATTTCTATAAAAAAAGCCAATCATTCGATTGGCTATTTATTTAACAAATGATGGATAATGGAGGGTATTTGATTCACAATATGTGTCACTTCAATGTAGTTTAAACCATAGAGCATGACATCATCATATAGTTTAATGGATTCTTTAACTAAATAATCTGACAATTTGAGCAATTCTTGATCATTATAATGGCTATACCAACAGTTTTTGGTATGTTTTTTATGAGTGATGAGATCTTCTTTCTTTTGTTGAGGTGTCCAATCTTTATATCCCAAATAAATGATTTTTATATCGTTTGGATACTGAAGCATTAATTTCTTTGAAAACTTGGGTAGAAAATGAACGCCTTCAATGATAAAGTCGTCTTTATTTTCGATCATCGTCTCAATGAGTGATGAAAGATAGGGTTCTAATGCTTTTGATACTGAAGGATCTGATTGATTAGCATTTACTCCTAAACTTAAATCTGTTTTATGAAACATCATCATGAGATAATCGGTTGGTATAATGGAAAAACCGGTTTGTTTTGATAAAGCCTTTGCTAAGATTGATTTACCTGTTTTAGCCATACCTGTTAAGATATAAATCATATATTCACCTAATAAAAACAGAGTAAAAATACTCTGTTAATAGGCACGAGCAAACCAAATGGTTTGTTGTGCTTTTTCTTTTGTAACTGGACAAACATCTGTAATGAGTGTCTGGTCAAATGGAATGACTCGAGCGGTTGCAGTCGTATCTTTTTTAATTTGGATTTCTGCTTCTTCACCTGAAATGCTCATTGCAACATATCCACCTTGTTTGATGTATGCTTTAAACTCATCGTAGGTTTTAGCTTGATATGTATTTTTTTGAACATGGTTTAATGCATTTTGATAGAGTGTATCATGCATATCTTTAAAAATGGAAGCCATTTGGTTTGCTACATTGTGAATATGTAATGTGTGTTTCATGCGATTGTGTCTAGTCACTAAAGTGATTTCTTCTTTTTCTAAATCTCTAGGACCTATTTCAATTCGAACTGGAACACCTTTCATTTCATATTCAGCAAACTTCCATCCAGGAGATTTAGATGAATCATCAATCGAGACACGATATCCTTTTTGTTTAAGTTCTTGATAGAGTTGATCAGTAACTTGCTTAACAACTTCTTTTTGCGATTGAATAGGGATTATGACGATTTGTATAGGTGCAACATATGGAGGCATCACTAAGCCTTCATCATCACCATGGACCATAATGACTGCACCAATTAAACGAGTTGAAACACCCCATGATGTTTGATAAGCAAATTCAAGTTTATTTTGATCATTTTGGAATTTGATATCAAATGCTTTTGAGAATTCTTGTCCAAAATAATGGGTAGTTCCTGATTGTAGGGCTTGTCCATCATGCATCAAGGCTTCAATCGAATAGGTTTCAACTGCGCCTGCAAACTTTTCTTTTTCGGTTTTTCTGCCTGTAACAAAAGGAATAGCGAGTAATTCTTCACCCAGCTTACGATAGATTTCTAAAATATCTAAAGTTTCTTTTCTTGCTTCAGCCTCTGAAGCATGAACGGTATGTCCTTCTTGCCATAAAAACTCTTTCCCTCTTAAGAAAGGTCGAGTTGTTTTTTCCCAGCGAACTACTGAACACCATTGATTGTAAAGCTTTGGTAAGTCACGATAGGAGTTAACAATCTTTTGATAATGCGTACAAAAAAGTGTTTCAGAAGTTGGACGAATGATCAAACGTTCTGCCAAATCTTCTACTCCGGTGGTTGTGATCATTGCTGTTTCAGGAGCGAATCCTTCGACGTGTTCTTTTTCTTTTTGAAATAATGATTCAGGAATAACAAGTGGCATGTATACATTTTGATGACCTGTTTCTTTGAATCGATCATCTAAGTAGCGCTGTATATTTTCCCAAATTGCATATCCATATGGACGATAAATGATAAAACCTTTCACATCACTATAATCCATTAATTCAGCTTTAAGACATAAATCTGTATACCATTGTGCAAAATCGACATCTCTTGATGTAATCTGATCAACTAATTTTTTTTGATTACTCACGTTTTTCACCTTTATATGTTTTGTTCTGTTATTTTTGTTTAACTAAGACTGTTTTTTGATTAATAAATTCAATTTTTCGTTCACTATATAAATGGCCAATCGCACGTTTGAATGCTTTTTTACTCATTTGAAATGTGTGATAGATTTCTTCTGGTGAAGAGTCAGATGTTAGGCTTAAATCACCATAACGAATCAGATGGGTGAGTATGCGGTTTGCATCTTCAAACATCGTTACTTCTTTTTGTTCAATGAGTGAACCTGTGATACCTTTATCTGAGATATAAGTGATTTTAACTTCTTTTTCTTCACCTAAATGAATCGATTCTTTAATCATGGAATGATGAACAAAAATTGAATGGCCTTCTAGTGTTAATAGATTAACGCCTTCTTTTCCGATACGTTGAACATAAGCAACTGCTTTGTCCTTTAACGAAAGCGTTGTGGATGGTTTAAGTTGAATTTCTTCTGATGATGCAATTTTTGCAACTAGTTTCGATTTTACACGAAGTGTTACATAAAGTTTATCACCTTTTTGTGGCCATTGATCGATATTTAAAGGTAAGGTATCTTTGGATAATAAAACATCCTTTGCAATGCCCATGTGTAGAAATACACCTAATGAATGATTCACATCACTAACAGTTAAGAATCCCGGTCGTGAAACAGTAACAATTGGGGTTTTTAATGTAGCAGCTAATCGACCTTTTTGATCGAAATATAAAAATGCTTCAACATGATCGCCTGGTTTTAAAGCAGCAAAATTAGATTCATTGTTATGCAAAAAAATCTCTCCATCTGAAGAGTCTAGCATATATCCAATATCTGTTTTTCGATTAACTGTTAAGCGATTGATATCGCCTATTTGAATTCCCATACTATCACCTTTTATATTTTATCATACTTTATGTTAAAACATAAAAAAAAGAGTGCAAATGCACTCTATAAATCAAGTTCTTTTAAGATTTGTTCATATTGCTCAATCAGCAATGTTCTAAAGAAATCAACAAGTGGTGTCAAATCTTTTTCAGATTTAAACATTTCAAGTTTTTCAATATAAGTTTCTCTTAAATCAAGTGGTATTGAAATAGGGAGATAACCACCTAACATAAGGAAATAATTTAAAACTAATTTAGCTAATCTACCATTTGCATCGACAAATGGATGGATTTTAGCGATACTTGCGTGAGCATACGTAGCTTTTTCAATAATGTTACCTTCAAAATGCTCGATATCTCGAAAGAATCGACTCATGCGATCATACACTTTGACATAGTCAGGTGGTTGATGTGATGCACCAAAGATATTAATATTAACGTTTCGATAAACGCCACCTTGGAAAATACCATCAACTAATATCTCATGAATGTCCTTTAAAACTTCTTCAGTAAAGGGTTTGTTTTCTTTTGCTTCTTTTTTTACAAAATCAAATGCTTTTAGGTGATTAAGAATTTCTTTTTGTTCTCTTTCACTGTAGCCAAGTAGAGCTTTTGTATAACTAATTCGGGCAACTTCTTCATAAGGAATACGATTACTTCCTTCCATGCCCACAGCATCATAAGTATAGTCGAGTGCGAATTTCATTTCATAAGCTTCAATTGCCTTTAGTTCGCATTCTTTAACGACATTACTTAAGTGCTGACGCTCTACCTCTAATAGATCTTTCTCCATTTTATCAACGCTCCCATCTTTATAATGAAATTATAACATAAAAGCGCTATCACGACAATACATAAAAGAAAATCATGTTAGATGACACATAATTATAAAAAAAGAAGAGGGACTCACCTTAATGAGTCCCTAGCTTTAGAAGATTATATTTTGACTACGTTAGCCGCTTGTTGTCCGCGGTCGCCATTCTTAACGTCAAATTCTACTTGATCGCCTTCTGCTAAAGTCTTGTATCCTTCAGTTTGAATTGCACTGAAGTGTACGAAGATGTCCTTACCTTCTGCTGATGAGATAAAACCATATCCCTTGTCAGCGTCAAACCATTTTACTACGCCTTTCATTTAAATACTCCTTATAAATATACTTAGCACTTTTGTGCCTAACTACATTATACACACTTGTTGGCTTAATTACAAGAACAAAAGAAAAGAAATTGGAATTAACTGAATTGACTTTGATAAAGCTCGTTGTAAAAGCCTTTTTGGTCGATGAGTTCCTGATGAGTACCTTGTTCAACAATGTTTCCATCTTTAACAACAAGGATAAGATGGGCATTTTGAATCGTTGATAAGCGGTGAGCAATAACGAATGTTGTCTTATGTTCCATGAGGGTGAGCATCGCCTTTTGAATCTGAACTTCAGTGTGTGTATCCACATTTGAAGTTGCCTCATCTAAGATCAGCATTTTAGTTTTAGATAGCATTGCACGAGCAATGACTAAGAGTTGTTTTTGACCTTTAGAGATATTAAGTCCTTCATCCGTTAAGATGGTGTCATAACCTTCAGGTAAATGGATGATGAATGAATGGATACGTGCTTTCTTAGCTGCTTCTTCAACTTCCAGTCTCGAAACATCTCCATTGCCATATGCAATATTTTCAAAGACAGTCCCATGGAAAATCCATGTATCTTGTAGTACCATTGAAAAAGATCTTCTTAATGACTTTCTGGTCAGTGTTCTCGTTTCATGTTGATCAATGAAGATTTGACCTTGTTGTACATCATAAAACCGCATTAATAAATTAACTAAAGTTGTTTTTCCTGCACCTGTGGGTCCAACGATTGCTATAACTTTTCCTTTAGGTGCATCAAATGATACATGGTTTAACACGGTTTGATGTTCGACATAACCAAAAGAGACATCTTTAAAGGAGACATCACCTTTCACCTCTTGAAAATCGATGGCATCTAATACATCTTTAGGTTCTTCTTCCTCATCAATGACATGGAAGACTCTTTCTGCAGCAGCAAGTGCACTTTGTATATCGGCGATAATGTTTGACATTTGATTAATCGGTCCTGAAAAACGACGAGAATATAAGGTGAAACTTGTTAGTTTACCTAATGAAATGTTCCCAAAAAAGTATAATATACCACCAAACACACCAACTAATGCGACTGAAAGATTAGAAACAAAGTTGACGGAAGGACCGACTGTTGTGGAGTAGTATCCTGACTCATAGGATGCAGTGGAGGCTTCTTCATTAATGGCATCAAACTTTTTCAAAACAGAATCTTCTTGAACATATGATTGAATCGTTCGTTGTCCTGTAATCATTTCTTCTGCAAAACCATTAAGTTCTCCTAGTTTTTGATTACGTATGCGATACTTTTTCTTCACAATTTTTGATAACACACGTGTAATTGTCACTGAAATTGGAATTGTCAAAACAAAAACTAATACAAGGATAGGACTCATGATTAACATCATGATAAATGAGATGACGACTGTTATAACAGATGTAAAAATTTGTACAACATCGGTTGCAAGTGATGTATTGATCGTATCGATATCATAACTCATTTTAGAAATGATATCACCTGTTTGATTTTTATCAAAATAAGAAATCGATACTTTGTTTAATTTTTCAAATAAATCTTTTCTCATCTTATAAACGACAGATTGGGAGATGCGTACCATCGCAATTGATAATATATAAGATAGGAGTGAAGAGAGTAAATAAAAGACAATCATGAGTGCAGCAAAGAAAAAGACAAGTCTAAAATTGACACCATTTTCCATCGCTGAAATCGTACGTCCCGTAAGATAAGGTCCAACAAGTGATAAAATATTCGAAATGAGCGTTAAAAAGATGGCAAGTGCAAGTTTGGTTTTATAAAAATATAAATAATCCCAAAGTCTTTTTAAAACATATTTACGATTACTTGCTTTTTGCGAACCATCATTTCTACCTCGCCCTTGTTTTCCAGCATACATCATTTGCTCTCACCTCCTAACTGATAGAAGGCAATTTCTTGATAAACTTCTGATGTTTTCATAAGTTCATCATGTGTTCCTTGAGCTATGATTTTACCATCATCAATGAGTAAAATCAGATGAGAATCTTTTAAACTTGAAATGCGTTGAGCAATGACAATCATTGTCGTAGTTTGAAGTTCTTTTTTCAGTGATTTACGCATCTTCATATCGGTTTGATAATCAAGCGCAGATGATGCATCATCTAGCACGATAATTCCTGGTTTACCAGCAACTGCACGAGCAATTAAAACTCTTTGTTTCTGTCCACCTGATAAGTTCATCCCTCGTTGTGCCATTTGATGACTCATTTCATCTGTTTTATCATATATGAATTCAGCTTGTGCAACACGTGTTGCTGTTTCTATATCTTGATTTGTGATTTGATCACGATTAAACTGAATATTTCCATAAATGCTATCTGCAAAAATCAAATCGTTTTGAAATACAACCCCAATTTGGCTTCGTAAAGCGTTTTGCTTAATTCGTTTAATGTCTTTACCATAAATGAGAATTTGACCAGAGTCTACATCATAAAAACGCATTAACAGGTTAATAATGGTTGTCTTTCCTGATCCTGTTGCACCAATGATACCTAAGGTTTGCCCTTGATATAATTTAAAGGATACATTGGTCAAATTTGATTCCTTTTGATTATAAGAAAAGTAGACTTGTTTAAATTCAATAATTGGTTTTGAGGGATCAACGATTAAGTCTTCATCTCCATCTAACATATCTTCTTTCATATTTAGAACTTCATCAATTCTTTCTGCTGATGCAGTTGCTCTTGAAGCTAAAACAAAGACTCTTGTTATACTCATCATTGCAGTCAAAATAATCGTAAAATAGGTTACAAATGCCATGATTTGTCCCTTTTCTGTTTGTCCTTCATGTATACGATAAGCACCAACCACTAAAACTAAGACTAACCCCACATTCATGACAGCGTTCATCATCGGATTAATTTTAGCCATCGTGATATGGGCATGTAGTTCAGCATCAATTGTATTTTTATTAGCTTCGTCAAATTTATCAATTTCATGTTCACTCATCGATAATGCACGAACAACACGAGCACCAGAAACATATTCTCTTAATTTTCGAACAAGTTTATCAACAAAGCTTTGCGTTTTCTTATATAAAGGAATCCCTCTTTTTGAGAAAAAATAGACGATAACAATGATTAAGGGTAGCATTGCAACCATAATAAGTGTTAAGATTGGATCTAATAATAAAGACATTAAAATACCACCTAATAGTAAGACAGGTGCTCTTACGCCAAGACGTTGCATAGAGGCAGTGGCATTATACATATTATAGGTATCTGTTGTCATACGTGAAATGAGTGAAGGTCGGGTCAATTGATCGACTTGGTTTGCAGAAAGTTTTTCGATTTTCGCAAACAAATCATGTCTTAAGGTTTTAACCGACAAAGCTGCAATCAGTTCTGCTTTTCTGTTTGCTGCAACATTTAAATATAAACCTAAAAAAGCAATGATTACCATTAATCCACCAAGCATATAAAGAGAGGTTAAGGAATTACTTCCACTGTCTTGAAGTTTCGGAATCTCTTTATCAATCATATACGCAATAATCCATGGCAAAAACAAGTCGGCAAGAGCACCAGCCGACTTAAATGTTAAACTCATGGTTAGCATTTTCCAATAAGGCTTTACTAGTCTAAAAATCATCTTCATCAAAAACACATCCTTATATAAAAAATATAACACTTTTCGTGTTATTTTTCTATAAGAAAAGGACTTAATTTTATAAAACCTTGTTAATAATGATACTTAAATCTATGTCGAAATAGATTTGAAAGCATTTCATGTTCTCTAAACAGATAAACGTCCTATTAGGCTTCGATTTAATCGATAATGAAATAAAGATACATCCTCAACTTCTGGTTTCAATAAATCATCAATCGTTTTATTTTCCCAAATTAAGTGAACATATTCGGGTTTATCTATAAATGGATTACGATTGTTCTGATGTGTAAAAATAACTTCATTTCGTTGTCTTTCAAAAGCATCAACTGGGTCTTCCTTATGCCAATCCAAAAGAAGATTTAACATCCCCATTCGTGCGCCATCTAATGTATAGTGATCTGACTCATCTTGTAGCAACTCAAGATCACTAGTTAGAGTTAATATATCCTTATACATAATTGCCATATATAAAATGATTCGAGCGACATCTCCTTTATGATCATCTCCTGGATAATATCCTCCATTGGATGTAATGGTGTTTGAACCTCTACCATTTGAATAAAAGCGATCACTACGAGAGCTATTAACAGATGGTGTTGCAGCTCTTAAATTATGTAAATCTGTCGCTTGATTTCGTTGATACGGCAAAACAGTATCCATACCTAATCTCGAATTAGGCCATACATGTTCTCTATTCCAAGTGGTTCCACCATCCCAGGTAGCTAGAACAAGCTGTCCATCATAGATGTTCCATAGTTGTGTGGGATCATCAATACTCACATCTGATTCTTCTAATATATATCTGACTTCATTATATGTCCTCAAGTTAACATCAGTATTAATGATTTGATATAATTGATCGATGAGGTTAGTCCCGACTAAATCATTAGCTTCATAGTAATAGTCTTCACTACTCACATAATTATAATAATAAAAACCTGCTTCATTTTGATCCGTGCTATAAACAGGTGTGTATGGTTCTTCATCCTTGATGAAATAAACAATTAAAAACGCAACTAAAAAAATAGCAAATATAATGAGGAGATGATAGGTTTGTTTCTTTTTGATTTTCTCGATTTTGCGAATGGTTGTGCGTTTGTATGTGTTTGTCTTTTTACGTGCCATAGGTTACCTGCTTTTATGAGGATTAAAAAATATATGATTTGAAGAAGATCATGAAAGAATCATCTTTATTCGTGTATGCTATTGATTGACAAAATAACAATCACCTGTTAAAATTGTGGTTGCATGCCCCTATAGTTAAATGGTATAATACAGCAATGGTAATGCTGCGTTGCAAGTTCGATTCTCGCTGGGGGCACCATCAAACATTAAGCGATATCTTCGCTTTTTTTATTTTCTTTTTCTGTTTCTAACTGGACTTCACACACATAAGGTGTATATGGAAGTGGCTTGTGTGATTCACTTAAGTGCTCATATGGATCAATCAATCGATCAAATATCCAAATAATGCCTAAATATAAGTTTTCTTTATTGTCTAAAAATGCTTGATTATCTTCTAAATGGACAAGATGAAATGTCTTTTTACGCATATAATTAAAAAGCTTTTGATTGAGTTTAGGATAAGATTTTTGATAGGTCTGATGCAGAATTTGGTAAGCTAGTCCTACATCTTTATTGACATAGTGAAAATAAATCAAATCATTAACAAGCATAAATCCTTGTTCACTTCTTAAATAGGGTTGTATGTTTAAATGTCTTAGTTTGTGATCGATTTGTGGATCAATTGGATATTTATTGATAAGTATATCCTCAATGTATTGTGTTAATAAAAGCGTGTGGAAGAGAGAATGATTAAGTGATATCTTTTTGATGGTCTCTTCAATTTTATGAAACAAAAAATCATTGGTTGTTGTAGATTCATGCAATGAAAAAAGTGTATATTGAGAAATTTGAATAAGCTGAAAAACAGGGTCTTCTTTCATTTTCTTGAAAGCGACTAAGTCTCCATAGAACATCGGATTAGATAGCTTGAATGAATAAATATATAGCGAGCTTAAGAGAATAATAAAGATGGTGTTTATCATCAATATACCGATAAGACCGACATGATTTGAAAAGATTGTCACAAAAATGGTTATGATCGTGGTGATGATGAGAAAAATAATTGTCACAAGTGGGGCTACTAATAAACTATATGAAAATGATTTAACCGTCTTTTGATACGTCTCTTCATCATTCATTTCGCCTAAATCGGGGACGACTAAACCTCCAGCAAGTGCCCATAATTTAGGATTGATCGAAAATCGCCAACCTTTTTGATTTCGGTAGAAAACAAACATGGTAATGTAGAGTGCACGTATGTTAATACCCTTTTGTATAAAAGCAAAAAAATGACCTAATTCGTGTAACGATAGGGTTAAATAGAAACTGAAAAGAAGCCATAAAGGATACGCCCATATGGGAATTAAGCTTAATCCCTGTGTGATTTTTGCCCATATGCCTTGATAAACAAGGAGTGTGTAGATAAAACCGAGGAAAAAAGCAAAGATGAAAAAATACACAACATGAAGGATTTTTTTGTGTTTTTGTTTTTTCATAAGATACCATAGGTGTCTTTGACATCTTGGACAAAGATGATACCATTTCCTGGTTTATCGATTTCTAAGGTTTCACAGATGGTTTCTACAATATCTTTCACAATTTCATGCTTAGCAATCATTAAAACAATTTCTTTTTCAGGTTCAATTTCCATAGAAAATAGTTTCGATGTTTCATGAATCCCTGAGCCTCTTGCATTGATAATGGTTGCTCCTTTAGATCCTACTTCGGTTGCAGCCTCAACGACTGCTTCTCCTCTACCTTTATCGACAATCGTAAAGATGGCTGAATATGTATGCATATTTTTTTCTCCTGTCTCATGTGCTTCATAATAATCGTAATGACTAAGTCCTAAAAATGATGTGATATGTGTTGTAAAAGCAATCCCATGATTAGCTTTTTTTAAGTGGAAATGATGTCCTAGTTTGTCCATGGCGTGTTTCACTAAGTTTGTAGGTGCTATCATGAGTAGAACTTCTCTTCTTGAATCGCCTAGTTCAAAGAAATTTAACCATGATTTATGATAGGTTCCTCGACCAATAACTACTGTACCACCAGAAATACCTTCTTTTTTTGCTTCCTTAAGGACTTTACTTCCTAAACCAAACGGAACGATAACACAGATTAATGAAAAAGATAATTGATGTTCCATTTTATAGTCCTCCTTTTCGAGTTTTCACTTTATAGATAAAGCCAAGAATTTGTAGTGTGATAATCGGTGTTAATGCCACCATAGCAATCATGCCAAAGCCATCTGTGACCACATTAGCACCTTCATAGGCATTTGCAGCCCCTTGAGTAAATGCTAAGATGAAGGTTGCAGTGAGGGGTCCAGTAGCAACACCTCCTGCATCAAACGCAATCCCAACGAACAATTTAGGAACAATGAAGGTTAGTGAAATCGCAATGAGATAACCTGGCAAAAGGTAATGCCATAATTGAATATCTGGGATGAGAATGCGAAGGATTGATAATAAGATGGATATTCCTACACCAATCGATAATGGGATTAATACAGACGTACGTTTAATATAGCCTGCAGTGACGTCTTCAATTTGATGGGTTAAAACAGATACAGCAGGTTCAGCGATGATAGTTAATAATCCTAAGATAAATGCAAAGAGTAAAACAAAGAATTTATTCTCTCTTTGAGTTAAGACTTGACCAATTTTGTTTCCTACTTCCATAAATCCAGCATTTACACCTACTAAGAAAACAATTAAACCTAGTAAAGCATAAATAAAACCAATAATTAGTCGTCTGAACTGTCTTTTTGAGAGTTTGAAGGATAAGAGTTGCATGACAATCAGAACAACAATAAGAGGTGATAATGCAATGAGTGAATCAATCAAAACATGGGGGAGTTCACTTAAAAAAGGTTTTAATATAGCATTTGTATTGATAAATCCTTGATCAATTTCTGATGCAAATGTTAATTTAGGTGAAATAAAGTTTAGAAGTAAAACAGACATCACAGCACCAGCAGATGCGATAGCTACCAACCCAAATGAGTCTTTTTCAGATGATTTACTATCTTTTTTTAACTTAGAAATACCTGTTGATAAGGCAAGGATAAAAGGGACAGCTAAAGCTCCAGTAGTAGCTCCTGAAGCATCAAAAGCAATTGCTAAAAACTCAGGTGTTGCGAATAAAGCAATGATAAATATAATGCCATATGCAATAAGTAATATTTTATATAAAGGAAAATTAAAAACAATACGCATAAAACCAATACCAACAAAAATAGCTAAACCAATTGAAACGAAAATAACAATCGATGAGGCTGATATCTGATTTTCAGTGACTGTTTCCACCTGATTGGCAAAAACGATAAGACCTGGTTCTGCAATGGATATAATGAATCCTAAAATTAGTCCAACGATAATGACAATCCAAAGTTTATTGGTTTTCGTAAAACTTGTCCCTGTATAACCACCTAATGGTGTGATGCCTAGATCGACACCAATCAAAAAGAAAGTTAAACCAATGATGACAAATATTGTACCAAGTAAAAACCGAATAAGCTGTGGACTAGATAGAGGAACTAAGGTAACATGCAATATTAAAACAACAAGAGCAATAGGTATGACCGATGTAAGATTTTCTCTAAACTTATCTTTAAGCAATTGCATACTAATTCCCCTTTCGCATCTTTATAGTTATTATACTATAAATATTGCAATTCGATGAAACGGTTCATCGAGAAAATGCATCTCATATTTGGTTTTCCATCTCAATGAAAGATTGATGTCTATCTCGATATGATGTATATATATATTTACCTATTCATTTTTAATTCAAGGAAAAAAATGATAGATATCTTGACAACCCATTAAATATTTGTTATCATGAAAAAGCACGAAGACGTGGGCGTCGTATAATGGTTATTACACGTGCTTGCCAAGCATGAAATGGGGGTCCGATTCCCCTCGCCCGCTCCACATAAAAATTAACTGCTCATTTGGGCAGTTTTTTGTTATACTAGCACTGGGTGAGTATGATGAGAATTTATATGATCAAAGACAATATAACTATTCGATCGATGAAAAAATCAGATATTGCAAGCATCACTAACAATTTATTAAAACAAGGATGGCCATCAAATCAGGAGAAATTCGAGTCCTATTTTCTAAAGCAACAAACGAAAGAAAAGTATGTATTTATTGCAGACAATCAAAATGATATTTTAGGTTACGTTACCTTAGAACCACTTTCGATGTATGGACCCTTCAAAGATATGTCAATACCTATGATTGTTGATCTAAATGTTTTTAGAATTTATCAAAACCAAGGTATAGGTTCATTATTAATGGATGCTTGTGAAAAAATAGCTTTTACCCTTTCAAATCAGGTATGTTTAGGTGTAGGCCTTCATGCTGGTTATGGAAATGCACAACGTTTATATATTAAAAGAGGCTATATCCCTGATGGTTCTGGTGTTTGGTACCATGATCATCTAGCAACACCTTATCAAATCGTTGAAAACGATGATGAATTGAATCTATTTTTAATCAAAAATAAAGTTTAGAATCTTTCAATCATTTAGTATTGCATGTTCATTTTTGTTATGCTATAATCGTTACGTATGTATCTCCGAATCATGTGAGTGGGGGACCCAATCTTTTGGGGTGAATCTATTGAAGGGCAACTTGGAGCCCTAACCCGACAGCTAACCTCATAGGAGTAACCAAGCGTGTAATGTCATGTGACATGCGTGCTTTTTTTGTTTTAGAAGGGATTTGAATGATGTGAATATTTTATTAAAGTTAAGTATTATTTTGATTGTTGGTTTTATCTTTGGAAAAGGAGCAAAAGCGTTAAAGCTTCCTTCTGTTTCAGGATATTTGATTGCTGGTCTACTTTTAGGACCTTCTCTTTTTGATTTTGTATCGAAGGAAGAAAGTCATCAACTTGAAGTTATTAGTGAACTAACCTTATCTTTTATAGCCTTTGGTATTGGTAGTGAGTTCATGCTAAAAGATATTATGGCGATGGGTAAAAAAATAACCATCATTACGTTAGCTGAAGTCATTGGAGCGATATCTGTTGTTTTTTCGGTGATGTATTTTATTTTTAATATGGATTTTGCATTTTCGATTGTGATTGCATCTATGTCAGCTGCAACTGCGCCTGCAGCGACCATCATGGTCATTCGTCAATATAGAGCTTATGGACCTGTCACAAAAACGATTTTACCTGTCGTTGCATTAGATGATGTGTTTGGAATTATGGCTTTTGGGATTGCGATATCGATTGCTAAAATATTAGTCAGTAATCAAGAATTCACCCTACTTAAAATCATTAGTGTTCCACTTATAGAAATTATTGGTTCACTCTTATTAGGTTTTCTATTAGGTGTAGTACTATCTTTATTAACAAAAAGAGCTGATCCAAAAGATGAACTCCAAATTAAAACACTCTTTTTTATCGGATTAGGCATCGGTTTATCCATATGGCTTGATTTATCTCCACTTCTCGTTAATATCATGATGGGAGCAACCTTAGCTAATTATCGTAGTTATTCGAATCGTTCGTTCAGTGCTGTCAATGATTTTGTTCCTATTTTTTATGTTCTATTTTTCACACTTGCTGGAGCAAGCCTTGATTTAAGCATTCTATACACTGTTGGTTTAGTTGGAGCTTTATATATCGTCGCTCGAGCAACAGGTAAGATAGTAGGTGCCTACATTGGGGCACGTTCTGTCAAAGCTGAACCTACAGTTAGAAAGTACTTAGGCTTTGCCCTTCTTCCACAAGGTGGTATATCCATTGGATTATCTGTAATTGTGATGCAACAACTGCCACAATACAGTATAGAAATAACAACCATTATTATGGCAAGTGTTCTCTTTTATGAAACACTCGGACCAATCTTTGCTAAAATCTCTATCCAAAAAGCTGGAGAGATTAATTTATTACCTGAAATTGAAGACTATGTGAATGAATAAGGGACCTTGCGAGGTCCCTTATGTATTAATTTATTCATTTTGTTTTGGTTTCTTAAACTCTTTTAAGCCTTGAACCACAAGTAAATAAATGATGTAAATCGATGAAAAACCGATGAGCCATTGATAAATGCTTAAAAATTCTGAAACATCATCGATAATCGATTGAATAATGATGAGTGGCCAAATAATCACTGGAGCAAGTAATATAGCATATCCACCAAGTGCACACCCAAATCCAAAAATAATGAGTGAGGTTAATACGAAGACTAAAGCTGTATCAAAGCCGTAGCATAAATAAATCCAAATTGATGTGATTAACATGGTAAACACATGTGGTTTTCCAAATGATACTTTAAAGCCGTCATTTAGAATCATCGATATAATCATCATCAGTAAATAAACAGCAGCTATAAATCCTATAATCATCGATAAAGGAAAGTCATCAAACTGTTTAAAGAAGAAATCATAAGAACCTAATGCCTGAATCATGTTTAAAATAGAGTCAGAAAAAATAGCAATAAATAAGACGAAATGAGCTGCAAAATGCTCTTTTTTCATGTCCAGTAAAAACACAGCTAATAAGATTAAACCAATGGGTAATAATACACGTAAGAAATCAAACACATCTGATGTATTACCATCCAACTCAAAAATGAGGACAGTTAAACCGATAACAGCTAAGATGACACGTTGAATTTGAAGTGGTATCAGGTTTTTAAATCCTTTTAAAAAACCAACCATAACAATTACCTCTCTTTGTCTAATTTATAACCATTTTATAATATTTTCTTATGTTTGTAACCATTTTGAAAGAAAAAACCCCAAAATGAGGTTTAAATTCTACTTTTTACTTAGTAGTGCTTTAACTGCTCCAAAGATGAGATAAAAAGCAAACAAACTGAAGATAAAGAAACTAATAGGTTGCTCAAGGAGCGTACCTGCAATCAGATAATCAACAAACGTAAATGGGACATCAATAACACCAGCAAGTAAAAGTAAGATAGCAAAAAACTCACTACCAAACATTAAGGCGACCAGTGGTGGTAAAATTTTTAAAATTGCAACAGAAAACCCAGAACGGAAATAAAAGAATACAAATGCGATGACTGCAGATGTAATCACTTCTGATTTTCCAAGCTTCCCGTCAAACTTACCATCTAGAAGATAAGATAAAACATAAAGTAGTAAATATACAAAAACAATGAATGATAAAACCATGTTTAATGTGATATTTATACCAAATGACATCGATTCAAAATCATATGATGAGACTGCATTAATAAATCCACTACCTGCTTCACGATAGACTGTAAGTAAGATAATCAAATGTGCTGGTAATAGTTTCTTTTGATAGGTAAAACCTAAAACGACGATTAAAACCATAACGAGTGGAACAAAACCACTTAATAAAGGTAAAACATCTACATCTTGATAAGAAACATATAGTGCAATTAATGATAAGATGAGTAAAATCAATTGTCCAACTTGTGTCGACACTTTGTGTCTAAATTGTTTAATCCATGTGATCACTTATATCACTCCTTCCTTTTTATTCTATCAATCTACTATAGACACATTCAAAGGAAGTGCAAAAAAAAAGCATGCTAACTCGCATGCTTTAGTCCAAAATCAGGATAACTATGATGAAATTGTACTTTTACCATTAAAAGTGATTCGACTTCATTTAAAATTTGATATAAAATGGCACGAATCTCAAATTCTTCTCTCGTTTCAGGTAGTGTTGCATCTTTATATCTTTTTTGAATAAGATCCAAATTCTTTAATTGTAAAAATGCCTTATTATACATACCAATATCAAACGATAAATCTAAGATGAATGCTGCAATCTCAAGTGCATATGGATGCAGCCTTTTTATCTTTAAAGCTTGTTGATACATATGTCGAATATATGAGTTTTGCTCTTTTCTCATATGCAAGTAAGCTAGATAACTATGATCATTTTGAAAAAGCATATCTTTATCAACTAATTCTACAATGTCAATCGTCTTTTGAATTTTTTTATCAATTGCTACATAATGACGATAATATTCTTCATTATATGCTGGATCTTTTAGAAGTAAGTGTAACATAAATAAATGATCTCTAATCAGTTGATCAATCGATTCAACATGTTGATCCAATTCTTTTTCAGACGATGTGGGATATAAAATATTGAAAATAGATGCTACCCCAATAGATATGATGAGTAAATAAAACTCATTTAAAAGTAATGATAGCGAAAACGATTCATTTAAATAGAGATGCGACACTAAAACAATGGATAAGACAATGCCTTCTGAAATTTTAAAGACAAATGAAGTATAAACAAAGATAAAAATGAAAATACCAAACGCATAAAATTCATAACCTAAACCAATGAAGAGAATGGTTGCTAAAACAAGAGCAAATAAAGCATCAATCAATCGTTTAAATGAGTAAACGAGTGAATCTCTCTTCGTGAGATGTATCGATAAAATAGCAACAATCCCTGCAGTCATCCAATAATCAAGAGAAAACAAACGGGCTACTAAGCTCGCGATGATTCCAACTAATGTCATCTTGATTGTGGTATGAAATAGACGCATAGCTACCTCATTTTTTAATCATTTTTTTATAGAAGTCGTGATATCGATGAATATCGGATAAATCAAATGGTTTTTCTTTGTTTTCGATTTTCTTTTTTAGAACTTCCATTTGATCGTGTAAGATCTTTTGAATCTCTTCTGGATAGCACATAGTGTCTTGATGATGTGCATATTCTTTTTCATCCAAAATGGTATAACTACCATTAGGAAACACTTTAATATCTAAATCATAGTCAATGTATTTAATGGCTTCACCATCATATAAATACGGTGATGACATATTACAATAGAAATAAATGCCATCAGACTTAAGCATCCCAATAATATTAAACCAATACTCTGAAAAGAAATAACATATGGCAGGTTCGCGAGTAAACCATGATCTGCCATCATCTTCAATCACTTTTGTGCGATTATTTGCTGTGACCAAAACGTTTTGATCATGATACAAGACAACAGCTTTTCTCCAAATTCGATGCAGCTTTTTGTTATGTTTGTAGCTGTGGATTGGAACATTAAATCCAATTGATAGTTTCATAAAATCACCCCAAATGATGTCACTATTATAACATGTATTTGATATCTTATGATATGAAGAGTTTTGATAAATAAAAAAATCCCTACATCAAACCATATTTGAGTAAGGATACTTTTTATATAATAGGTACTTGATAAGGTTTTCTTTCTTTAAACTCTGTCACTGATGTAAATCTTGCTTCTTTAATTAGGTTAATGGCGTAATCGAACTCAAACCGATAATCTTTTAAATAATGTGCATCAGATCCCAATGTTAGAATTGTACCACCAAGACTATGATATAGCTTTAAGAGTTCTAATCTTGGATGAGTAACACCAAGACCATATCGAAATCCTGATGTATTAATTTCGATACCTTTACCTTTAGAAATGATGGTTTGAAGAATTTGTGTGATGATGGGCTTAAAATACTTAAAATCATACATGCGATTATTGAAACCACCATATCTAATAATATAGTCTATGTGACCATAAACATCATAATCATCAAAGTTTTCTACCGAATATAAGACGGTTTCAAAGTAGCGTTGATACGCTTCTATTTGTGTTTTCCCTTTAAAAAAATCACCATTATATAAGTCCAAGCCATCACACATATGCATCGATAAAATAACAAAATCAAAAGGGTATGCATGAAGATGATGTGTGATTCGCTCATTTAAATGAGGTTGATATCCCATTTCAACACCCATTCGAATATCAATGGGATATATTTTTTTCATCTTTATGATTTTTTCAGTATATATTTTATAATCAATTTGCTTATGAAAAATAGGGGCTGCAAAGTCAAAATCAACATGGTCAGTAAACATCACACCAGGGATGTTGAGCTCGATAGCTTTTCGATATAATCTTCCATCGCAAGACGTTGATCAGCATCTGGTGATGCTTGTGTATGCATATGATGGTCAATGAGTTGTTGCATCTTTTTTTCTCCATATTGGTTATGTTGTCCATAATAGAATCATTCAAATAGATAAACTTTTGATATAATAATAACATATAAATCAAGAAAAAGCGAAGTTAAAGAAGAGGTGTATCTCATGAATGAATACTTCTTTCAATCTAAAGAGGCGTTTCTTTCTTGGATGAAGGTTCATTTTTCTAGTGAACCCATTTGGATCATTTTTGACAAACGTGATATCAAAGGAAAATTAACCCAAGAAGAAGCATTAGATATTGCTTTATGTTATGGGTGGATTGATGGATTAGTTCATCGAATCGATGATATCTACTTTAAAAAATATTTTTCCAAAAGAAGACCCAAAAGTATATGGTCAGAAAAAAATAAAAGATCAGTCGAACGCTTGATTCAAGAACACAAAATGACTAAGCATGGACTAAAGATTCTAAAGATAGCAAAACAGAATGGATCCTATGATAAGGGTGACCAAGCTCCTGCAGATTATTCAATAGAAGTTTTTGATGAACTTATAAAACCTTTTGAAGTCGCATATCAAAATTATCAATGGATGAGTACTTCTATCAAAAAGATATATGCCCTGTCTTACTATACAGCTAAGAAAGATGAAACTCGTCAGAAAAGACTCAAAGAAATCATCAAAAGACTTGAAAAAAACTTAAAACCGATGGAAAGAGAATCATCAGGTGACTAAATAGATATCTGTATATTTTTTGACGAAGATATCATTTATTGCAAATAAAAAGGGTCGAGTTTGACCCTTTTTGCTTTCTATCCTATGATACATAAAAAAGATTATGTTTAGCCTAAGCAAGATAATGTCTGAGTATTTCATAAACTGAAGCCTGAAGATCATCACTGATGTATGTGCTTTTAGTATTTTGAATGGTTTCACTCAAATCATTGATATATATTACTTTCGTCTTACTAATAACTGCGAGTTTCGCTTTTTTTGAAAAAGCAACAATAGAATGATATGGAACGTCTATATTTTTTAGTCTTTCCTTCAATTTCTTAATATGATAATTATTTTGCTTGATAGGATTATAAAACTCTTTCTCTTCACCATAGATGTATTGTTTCCAGTAAAAATCAGTTTCTGTACCTTTAATTAAACCTGCATAGTTTTTTGTTTCAATAACGAAAACACCTTTACTGTTTATAAGGATATGATCAATTTGCGTTTTTTTATCTGTTCCTAAAACTAAATTGTATAAGATGTATTTTTCATGTCTTAAATGAAATCTAACATTATACTCACCTAAAAAACCTTTCACTTTAGGTTGTGCTAATACATTACGTTGATGTTTTTTAACTGCTTTTACTGCATACTTTAAAAAACCCATTCGTAGATCCCCACTTTATAAAATTCAGATTATCAATATATTTTTAAACAGAAGATAAAGACTAAAAATCTCCTTTTTCTTTTCTAAAGATGAGAATACATTTACTTGTTATGTTATCAGATTCAAAATGAAACAATTCCCATCCCTGTTGACTTAACTCATTACATTTGTCTTCAACAGCTTGTTCAATGGTTTTACTCGATTTGAAGAAAATTCCTATGGTCACTACTTTGTATTGATATTGGATCATCAATGATTCACTCCTCTTCTTTAACTAATGTCTTTTAAAAATGTATCATCTATAACTGATTGATAAAGGCTGTATAAATAGCTATTGTATCTTCAACAACCTGATGACTCACCTGATCAAGTGTATCGTTGGGTGTATGATAAACATGACTTCTTGATGAGTTTGTCCATGGCATACCAATAATCGTCGTAGCTGATACACCTTTTTTTGCAAGTTCAGCAGCATCTGTTCCACCTGTTAAGAATGCTAAAGGCTGTGTTTTGGTCTTAATGTTAAGTTTTTGACCATGTTCAACTAATTGATGTGCAAGACTTTCATCCAACTTAACGAAATTATTCAAATCTGAAGTTAAAAAGAATAATTCCTTTTCATCATATAAACAGTCCATATTCAGCATATACGTTTTAATGTCTTTAAACTCTTTCTCATGTTTTTTAGCATATGCTCTTGCTCCTCTGAGACCCTCTTCTTCCGCATCGAAGCTCATGAGTATCAGTCTTGTATGTTTTAATCCTTTCCCTTGATCTCTTAACGAACGATAATACTTACCTAGTGATAATGCAATTGAGGATGCAACAAGGTTGTCTCCTGCACCAGGAGCAACCTTTTTTGAACTAAAAAACCACATTTGAAAGACAAGAAGTGCACCTAATGTCATAATGATTTGAACTGATAAAGTGAGCACTGCTATATTTTTAATTAAAATTAATAAAGTTGATAAAACCGTTAATAAGATGACAAAGAAAATTGAACCAGTCGTTCTTAGATTATATAATTTCGGTTGATGGATGAAAAAATTAAACACATGTGCGCTATCATGATGTCCACTAATAATGACTTGTTGTTTGACCTCATCTGTCGGTTCTAATATCCCAAAAACATTTCTTGCATCTTTTTTTGGATAAAAGCGATCAAGTAATGGAAGATATAAGAAAAACTGAAGTGTTAGTACTAAAAGTGAACCTATGGCTAGAATGAGTGATACAATAGGTAGGTTTAACCATAGGAAAACTGTTCCTAAAAGATAAGAAAAAACTAAAATTCTAATCCAACCTAAAAAAGCTCCTTGATAAACTTTAAAATCTTCTTTAAATGCTTGATCTGAAATTGATTTTAACTCATCATATATATCATCAGCTGCATCTAAACATGCCTTTGAACCTGCTAGTCTTGGACCGTGTTTTTTAATCAGTTTTTCTACCCTTTGAAACACATCATTTCTAAGTTCGTCTTTTTTCATTTTTTGCTCTCCTGAAATCGTTTAATCTTATTATACTTTCTTTTCAGATAAAAAGAAATATCATCTTGATTTAACCGCTTTATAAAGGGATTTATTTTTTGAAAACTCTTTACGAAAATGTAGATTAAACACCGTCTAAAAAAAGTTAAAAAAAAGTTAAATAAAACTCTTTTCAAATCAAAAAAATGTTGCTATAATGTTCTCATGAAAAAAATAAAGATAAAGAGGTCATCTAAATGAAGCCAAACACTTTTGAGTCACCTGACGGTTATGATGGTGCAATCACACAGTCACAAAAAAGTAGTCCTGAAGGTAGAGCGATTGAAAAATCGATTATGCATCAAAAACAACCCTTTTATACCAATAAAACTTTTATCCATTATGCTGTTTTAACCGCTGTATTTGCAGTTATCACATTATTAACACCTGTGATTTTACCTAATTTCCCTTTATTCTCAGTTGTTCCTGCAGCATTCTTATTAATTTATATCTTTTTGACGAGACGTATCTTTGAATCACTGACTTTAGGTATTGTTCTCGCTTTTTTAATGGCCGTTTCCTCTGGTATGTATGTCACAGGATCTGCGATTTATGGATTTGAAGCTGGAGAAACATTAGGTTTCTTTGATGCGATTAATTACTCGCTCATAATGAATGTTGCTAATGAAGATACAGCTTGGCTATTTATCGTGTGTGGCTTAATGGGATCATTTGTTGCGATTATCGAACAAGCTGGTGGTGTTTACGCTTTTGGTCGTTGGGTAGCAAAACGTGCGAAGACGAAAAGATCGACATTACTATGGACTTGGATTTTAGGCTTAATTATCTTTGTTGATGATTATTTAAATGCATTAACTGTGGGCTCATCGATGGCACCTTTAACTGATAAACATAAGGTATCTAGAGAGTATTTGGCTTATATTGTTGACTCTACTGCAGCTCCTGATACCACGTTAATTCCTGTATCGACATGGGCAGTCTTTATTGCAGGTCTATATTCAACAACGATTACAGAATATGGACTCACTGATACTTACGGTGGTGGGATTAGAGTCTTTATATCAAGTATTCCATTTAACTTTTACGGTTGGTTCTCATTAGCAATTGTTCCATTAACCATCTTTGGAGTCATTCCTTTATTCGGAAAATTAAAAAGAGCAGAAAAAAGAGCTCAAGAAACAGGGGTATTAGCTCCTCCAGGATCTGAAAAGATTGATATTCGTGCAGGAGAGAAGATTGAAGAAAGACCTAATGCAAAAGTTATAAACTTCTTCTTACCGATTATTATGCTTATTGCAGCTACATTGTATTTCGATATCGATTTAATGTATGGTGTCATCTTTACGTTAGGATTTATGTTTGTCTTTTATTTAATTCAAGGTCTAACTGATGGGGAATCTTTCTTCGCTTTAGCTTTAAAGGGATTTAAGAATATGCTCACCCCTCTACTCATGGTTGTGCTTGCTTATATGTTTGCAGATGGTATTCATGCATTAGGATTCATGGACTATATCGTTGATGTGGTCTCAAATAATGTACCTATTTGGATGTTACCTGCCTTGATTTTCGTAGTCTTTGGTATTACTGAATTTATTATGGGTCTTTCCTGGGGTATGTATGCAATTGCTATACCTTTAGTCACAGTCTTAGCATTCACTTTAGGCATTCACCCAGGATTACTTATTGCAGCAGTTATTTCAGCAGGTGTTTGGGGCAGTCATGTGTGCTTCTACTCAGATGCAACTATTCTTTCATCAAGTGCTGCTGGATGTGATAATTTCGAACATGCAACTTCACAATTACCTTATGGTTTGATTGCAGCTGC